>OFFG01002096.1_pt1 | contig 10487 bp, 10 predicted proteins | sample 1521331 | NCBI WGS metagenome assembly OFFG01 (sample SAMEA3504129, study PRJEB24116) | mouse gut metagenome | biome: mouse gut; feature: mouse-associated habitat; material: faeces | place: Denmark | collected 2011 | reverse complement strand
AAGGAGGGTCCAGGGGCACAGCCCCTGAACCCTGGATTCGCAGGAGAATAAAAAAAGAAGGGACCCCGGAGAAATCAAAAAAGCGGCGAGAAGCCGCTTTTTTGGTTATGTCAGACAGCTCTGGTGACTTTGCCGGAACGCAGACACCGGGTACAAACATAGACATGGCGAGGGGTACCGTCCACGATTGCCTTTACACGCTTGACATTGGGCTTCCACATGCGGTTAGAGCGCCGATGGGAGTGGGACACCTGGATCCCGAAGGTAACACCCTTGTCACAGAATTGACATTTAGCCATCCGTTGCACCTCCTTGCTGTTCTAGGATAGAATGGATGCGAAATGCACCGAAGGTTATAATAGCAGAGTTTGACACAAAATGCAAGTGGAATTTAAGAAATTTGAAAAACTTTTTGCGCTCTTGTCAAGCGGGACCATTTATACTATAATTATGCTGATATTGACCGTGCCAGTGGGGCCACGGCGGAACGGAGGAAAAGCAGCATGATACAGCAGGATGAAATGAAGGGCGGCGTCAAGGTCAGTGAGCTGGTGGAGCACCTGGATCTGGCGGTGGTGAACAAGGGGGCGGACTTCGACACCGCCCTGGTGGGCATCAAGGACGTGAACCGCCCGGGCCTTCAGCTGGTGGGCTTTTTCGAGTACTTTGACGAGCGCCGCCTACAGGTGATCGGCATGGCGGAGACCCAGATGCTCAACAGCATGGACCCGGAGCAGCGCAGCCGCAGCTTCGCCAACCTCTTCAACTACGAGATCCCCGCCCTGGTGGTGTCCCGGGACCTGGACATCTACCCCGAGTGCCTGTCCATGGCCCGCAAGCACCAGCGGACCCTGCTCCACACCACGGATACCACGGTGGTGTTCACCACCAAGGTCATCGAGTACCTCACCCACGCCCTGGCCCCCACCATCACCCGCCACGGCGGCCTGCTGGACATCTACGGCGAGGGGGTGCTCATCACCGGCGACAGCGGCGTGGGCAAGAGCGAGACCGCCATTGAGCTGGTCAAGCGGGGCCACCGGCTGGTGGCGGACGACGCGGTGGACATCCGCCGGGAGGCGGACCAGCTGCTGGGCAAGGCCCCGGATCTCATCAAGCACTACATTGAGCTGCGGGGCATCGGCGTGGTGAACGTGCAGCAGCTGCTGGGCATGAGCGCGGTGAAGCCGGAGAGCCAGGTGGATCTGGTGGTGCACCTGGAGCGGTGGCGGGAGGATAAGTTCTATGACCGCTTCGGCCTGGACGAGGAGCGGGTGAACATCCTGGGCATCGAGGTCCCCATCATCACTATCCCGGTCCAGCCCGGCCGGAATCTGGCCACCATCGTGGAGGTGGCGGCCATGAACAACCGCTGCAAGAAGTACGGCTTCAACGCCGCCCAGCAGCTGGCCGACGACCTGGAGCGTCAGGCCATGGGCGGCTGAGGGTATGAGGGACATAGGGAGGAAGTATCATGTACTATATTGGAATTGACGTAGGCGGCACCAACCTCAAGGCGGGGCTGGTGGATGAGAGCTATCAGATCGTCGCGGTTAAGAAGGTGCCCCTCCATTTCCAGTCCATGGACCAGATGGGGGAGACCCTGGCCCGGATGGCCCTGGAGCTGGTGGAGGAGAAGGGCGTGGCCCGGGAGCAGGTGGCCTCGGTGGGCATGGGCTTCCCCGGCCCGGTGGACGACAGGCGGGGCGTGGTCATCAAGACGGTGAACATCCCTATCCGGTTCATGCCCGTGGCGGAGATGTTCCACCGGCACTGGGACGTGCCGGTCCGCCTGGGCAACGACGCGGACTGCGCCGCCCTGGGGGAGTTCTACCACTACGAGGACAAGAACATCGAGAGCCTGATCCTGGTCACCCTGGGCACCGGCATCGGCACGGGCATCATTTTCAACGGCAGGATCCACGCGGGCGTCAACGGCTGCGCCGGGGAGGGTGGCCACATGGTCATCGTCCACGGCGGGGACCAGTGCACCTGCGGCCGGAGGGGCTGCTGGGAGCGCTACGCCTCCGCCAACGCCCTCATCCGCCAGACCATGGCCGCCATGGAGGCGAGCAAGGACTCCGCCATGTGGACCCTGGTGGGCGGGGATCTGAGCAACCTGGACGGCCGCACGGCCTTTGAGGCCATGCGCCGGGGGGACAGCGCGGCCCGGGCGGTGGTGGACCAGTATCTGCGGTATCTGGCCGACGGGCTCTCCAATCTGGTGAACATCTTCCAGCCGGAGGTCATCTGCCTGGGCGGCGGGGTGAGCCACGAGCGGGACGAGGACCTGCTGGCCCCTCTGCAAACCATGGTCCTGGACCAGTGCTTCGGCCGGGAGGCGGACCGCCACACCCGCATCGTCAAGGCCAAGCTGGGCAACGACGCGGGCATCATCGGCGCGGCCATGCTGGGCCGGGTGATGTGAGAAAACAAGGGAGGCCCTTGCATGGACTGGGTGACGCAATTTGACAAGCAGATGAAGGATTACCTGCCGGACATGGAGGTCCTGCGGGAGGAGTCTATGGCGAAGCACACCTCCTTTCGGGTAGGTGGTCCGGCAAAACGAATGGCGTTTCCGGAGCAGGGGGAACAGCTGGTGCTGCTGCTGTCCATAGCTCGGGACTGCGGAGCACGGCCTCTGGTGATTGGAAACGGCACAAACCTGCTGGTTCCTGACGAAGGGCTGGACCGACTGGTAATTGCCACCGGTCGGATGCAGAAGCTGGAAACCCAGGGGGAGCCGAAGCATATGGTTGCGGCGGCAGGAGTTCCCTTGGCAAAGCTGGCGGATTACGCCTGCAAACTGGGGTCGACAGGCTTGGAGTTCGCCCATGGCATCCCCGGAAGCGTGGGGGGCGGCGTGTACATGAACGCCGGGGCCTACGGCGGGGAGCTGGGGCAGGTGATATCCAGCGTGTCCTCCGCCGCTTTCCCGCCGGAAGAAGAGGTGCGGATGTGGAAAGACTCCGGGTTTTCCTACCGCCACAGCCGGTTCCAGGAGCGGGACGAGTTCATCCTGCGGGCCAGCTTTTCCCTGAAGCCAGGGGATCCTGCCGGGATCAAGGCAAAGATGGACGACCTGGCCCGACGCCGCCGGGAGAAGCAGCCCCTGGAATACCCCAGCGCCGGGTCCACGTTTAAGCGGCCCGAGCCGGTAAACGGGCAGCCGGTGTACGCAGCCGCCCTCATCGACGGATGCGGCCTCAAAGGGCTGGCGGTGGGCGGGGCCCAGGTGTCGGAGAAGCACGCGGGCTTTGTGATCAACCGGGGCGGGGCCACCTGCGGCGACATTGTGAGGCTCATGGCCCAGGTGCGGGAGCGGGTGCTCCGGGAGACGGGCGTGACGCTGGAGCCCGAGGTGCGGTATCTGGGGAAGGAGGGAGAAGCATGGAATTTCTGATTGTATCCGGCCTGTCCGGGGCGGGCAAGTCCACCGTCATGTCTATTTTGGAGGACAGCGGCTTTTTCTGCGTGGACAACCTGCCCCCGGTGCTCATCCCAAAATTTGCCGAGGTGTGCCTGGCCGGGATGGGGAGCTATGAGCGGGTGGCCATGGTGTGCGACATCCGGGCCGGGGAGCAGTTCGACGGGCTGTTTCAGGCCATGGACACCCTGAAGGCCATGGAGTTCCGATATAAGGTGCTGTTTGTGGACGCGGACACCGCCGCCATCATCCAGCGGTACTGGACGGAGCCGGAGAAAAAAGAACCAACCCATCCTCTACAGAAAGGGCTGGTTGGGCAGATGGCTGATGAATACAGCCAAGAAAATGTCCACGGAAGCAAGCCTATGGCAACGATGCCCAAAAGGTCGCGAGGCGGTGATGGCGCATCCAATGGCGGGAGGTGATGTCCTTTGGCCTATTACGATCCCATCTATCACAATCAGGAATTGAGCCACCGTGCCAAGGCGGTGTACATTTACCTCAAAGATCACGCCAACAAGGAGGGCACCTGCTGGCCTGGCATTAACACCATAGCCGCTGGAGCGAGCCTGTCCCGCTCGACGGTGAAACGGGCGCTGGACGATTTAGTAAAGGCGGGTCTGTTGGAAAAGTTCCACCGCTGGCGGGAGAATGGAAGCGCATCGTCTAATTTATACCGGGTTACATAAGAGAAATGTAAATCGAACGTATGGACAGTTCTATTTTTCTGGTGTATAATCAAAACAATTTGTGAAACGTTGGATGCGGAAGGTGTCTTACTCCATGGGCAGTTTGCACGATGCAACACCAGTTTCCTTGTCAACCTCAAGTACGTCAAGGCGTTGGAACGGGACGAGGTATTGATGAATCCAGACAACCACCGCCTGAAAGTCAGCCGTGGGCAGCGATAGGCATTTTTGAATCGATTGGGCCGCTATTTAAGAGGAGTAGCCCCATAACGGCAACATCGCTGGAAATTTTTGAGGAGCTGCATTTTGTATGGGAGCTAATGGGTGCGCAGAAGGTATTCCTTCTGTCTTTGCCCAGCAGAGACAGCGTTTTGCATTGCACTTATGTCTGAGCATTGTGCTGCTTTCCGGGCCGTCCATGATACATTTTCCGTCGATACAAATGGGCACTGGTGCTACCCCAACCTCTGTTTTTATAGCGATGGGCGATAGCTATGTATGCCTTACGCTTCTTAGCTGCCTATGTATGAGCGCCTGTTTTAATTTTGACAGTGAGCGACGCGCTATACATCGGCACAATTGGGTTACTCCGTCCAGCATATGGTTTATGTGCTGGTGCATGAGTGGCTGACCATGGTGGCATGGCTGTCACTCATAGAGCATTTGGCACTGTACGCTTTAGTTACCCTGCTTAGTTGTGTGGTGGTATATTTTATAGCCTCCCAATCTTTTGTTCGGTAGCTTCAGTTAGTGGCACATAGATATCTGCTAGGAGGTAAAAAGGACATGGATTTTTTGGAGTCTGCCGCTGTCCTGCTTCCAGTAGCGACAGGGATGGCGCTTACGATTTATGACGGCAATCCTGACATCTTGACCCAATTTGAACAGCAATACTGCTTTATCTCCAAATTTCAGCCAGTCTATACCGCTTCTGGAATGATGGCTCTATTTGAAAGGGGCACGGAACAACTGATTTACGAATTAGTTGACCCGTTAGGCTCCTACCTGATTGCGGCCAAAGCGGGACACATCTGGATCTTATTGGGCCCGTGTGTTGAAGAGGGCTGGTATGAACATATAGCGCGCACACTGTTGGCGGAGCTAGGTATCCCGGAGAAAGCCATATCCTTATTTAAGTCATATCGTTGTAGCCTTCCCATCTCAAAGAAAGACTACGCACTCAAAATAGCACTTTTTTTGGTTGGGGAACTAGACGGCAAACGTATGGAAAGACGTATAAAAACGATTCTTGTAGGCCCAAAACAGGATGAAACTGACCTCGTTTTTTCAAGTGAATATGGTGATGTTTCTGTCACGAACAAAAGATACAGTCTTGAGGATGCTTTTATTAGGTCAATCAGCAGGGGTGAAACGGAAAATGCATATAAAGCAATGAGCGGTTGGAAAAATGTGAGTTCAAACTTGACGTTCCTATCAGATGACTTGGGCAGCCAAATTGCTGGAGCTACCGCTTTGAGGACTCTTGTAAGAATGGGAGCGAAATTGGCAGGACTCAGCCCAGTGCGCATTGATTCCATAAGCCAGGAATATGCTCAAAGAATGCGTCATACGGCAAGCAAGAAAGAGCTAGATTATCTAGTGATGCATTTGATTGAGCAGATTTGTGCTGAAATACGTGATATGCAGGAATCGAACTATTGTCCTGCTGTCAGAAAAGCATTGGATTATATAGATGCCAATCTCAGCAATTCCGTAGATTCCGCAAAAGTGGCTGAAGTGTTGGGAATGGACCGGCGTCTGCTCGTGCGAACTTTCAGCAGGGAAACCGGAATGACTGTAAAACAGTATCTAGCAAAAAAGCGGTGCGAAATCGCCGCCGAGCTTTTGCGGAACAGCCAATCCAGCATTCAAAACATTGCCGCTTATGTTGGATACACAGATAATAACTACTTTTCTAAGATTTTTAAGATAAATCAGGGCTGTACGCCTCAAGATTACAGAAGAAACCATTGGCCATCCGAATAAAAGTTAAAAAAGAATGTCTATTCCTTCTGAAGGTTGCCTGTTTGTTCTAACGGGCGGCCTTTTTTTCGTTTACAATTAGTGCCAGTTACTAACATGAGACGGAGAAAGGGGCTGCCATGGTTATTCATGATTCTTTCCAGTCTGCAATTCAGTCCTACGATGACACAAAGGCAGTTGCGATTGCCCGGTTGTATCACACTGAGAACACCATGAGCATCCATGTCCACAACTTCTATGGAGTTTATTACTCCGTTGCAGGGGGAGTACAATTCCAAATTGAAGACCGTGTGTACGAATTGGGGCCAGGCGATATCTTTTTTATCAATCAACTGGAAGGTCAGGGGCTTCCTAAAATGAACCAACAGGCCCATGAGCGAATTATATTGTTGATACACCCGGAATATCTAGCCCAGCTTTCTACAGTGCAAACTGATTTGAGCTTGTGCTTTACTTACCGTGAGATGCCCTTTGAGCATAAAATCACTCTGACCGAAGATGAGCGAAAAAAGTTCACATACTTCATACACAAGCTTGCAGAGAATAGGGGATTTGGACAAGATATTCTGGACCGGGCCGTATTCGCTGGCCTCATGGCATTTCTGAATCAAGTTTTCATATTCCGATGTCCCCAAATAGCAAGTCAGCCTTCCCACGGCAAACGGACAGCAATAAGCACACGCCGGACTCAAATTGATCATATTCTATCCTATATCAATTCAAATTTGACAGAGGATCTGAGCACGCCTGTGTTGGCAGCTCAGTTCTACTTGAGCAGGTCTTACCTTTGTGAGCTATTTAAAAATTCAACCGGAACCACGATCAATCACTACGTGACCGCTAAGCGTATATCCTGTGCAAAAGATCTATTGGCAAACGGATATATGGTTGCTGAGACTTGCAACCTTTGTGGATTTAAAGATTATAGTCATTTTGTAAAATCCTTTACTAGAATCGTGGGTGTATCACCTAAAAAGTACGCCACATATATACGCGAATAGTCGTCAGGCCATAGTGGACTAGGTCTAATATCTCTATACACATCTGTTAATAACAGACAAATGGCCACCTTTTTCGGACAAAATGACAAGAAACCCATTTAGGAAATATTGTATAATGTACATATTCTCCAAGAGATGATAAATTCATGGCCATGAAATTTATTAAATATGAGAAAGAAACGAGGAGGGAATGCAGTGGATGCAGGAAACCGTTGTTCAAATCAAGAATGGCTCGACAGCACATATGAAAAACTGCTGCTAAAGATGAAGGCGGAGTGTGAGCGGATTGGCACGAACATCCCATACTCCACCGAAAAGGACGGGAAATACCGCGATATCTGTGAAACTACCTGGGGCAAAAGAGCCACCGCCGGAGGCGTAGGCTTTTGGACCAATGGCTTCTGGCCTGGGATGCTGTGGCAGATGTACGAAGCTACTGGGGATGAGGCATACAAAACCACCGCTGTAGGCGTTGAAGAAAGGCTCGACGCGGTACTTGAAAACTCTGAAGCGGTAGACCACGATGTTGGCTTCCTGTTTCTGCCATCTTCTGTGGCCAATTACCGTAAAACCGGCGATGCGGATGCCCGTCGCCGGGGCCTTCTGGCCGCAAGTCTATTGGCCAGCCGATATAATTTGGACGGAAAATTCATCAGAGCATGGAACGGAGGCAAGAACAGTCCACTCACTGAGATGTTCGGGGGCGGCGATGTTCGGGGTTGGATGATTATCGACTGCATGATGAACATTCCGCTGCTATACTGGGCCTCTGAGGAGTTGGACGATCCCCGTTACGCTAAAATTGCCATCAACCATGCCAAAACCGCTCAGAAATATATTGTTCGCCCCGATGGGAGCTGCAACCATATCGTGGCCTTTGACCCAGACAGTGGCGAATTTCTCACTGATCTCGGTGGTCAAGGTTATCAGAAGGGTTCCTCTTGGAGCCGGGGCCAGTCATGGGCGGTGTACGGATTTGCACTGAGCTATCATCACACTGGCGATCAGTCCTTCCTGGACACCGCTAAACGGTGCGCCAACTACTGCATCGCCAATATGGCCGTCAACGATTGGCTTCCTCTCGTGGACTACCGCCAGCCCGCCGAGGTAGAGAAGTACGACTCCACTGCCGCAATGTGTACGGCCTGTGGTCTGCTGGAAATTGCCAGCCATGTGGAGGAAAACGAGGCCCGGTTCTATACCGAGGCGGCGTGCCGCATTCTGAGGGCTTGTGATGATAAATTTGTCGATTGGGACCCCGAGGCCGATTCTATTGTGGGTGGAGGCACCTTCTTCTACCACGACCCCTCTGGGGAAAACACGGAAGTGCCTATTATCTATGGCGATTACTTTTTCATTGAGGCTATTCTACGCTTGAAGGGAAAGGCACTGTTTACCTGGTAAGGACGAGCCAGTGCAACACATTTAGCAGTAAAAAAGAGAGGAGTAATCAAGATGCAAGATGCAAAAAGTGTACAGTACAATGTCGCAAAACCTTGGCAGCTCTATGTGTTCTCAGTCCACGATGTGATGCTCAACTGCTTCCTCTACACCATGGGCTTCATCAGTTACCTGGCAACTGGCTACTATGGTCTTCTCGCTACCACCGCGGCGGTGATTGCCACGGGCTCCCGCATTTTTGACGCAATTACGGACCCCATGGTTGCGTTCATCATCGAACGCACCGATGGCAGGTTCGGACGGTATCGGCCAATGATGGCACTTGGCTGGGTTATTACATCGCTGGCCATCCTCGGACTGTTCTTTTTCTGTGTTCCCAGCGGTAATCTTGCCATCTATCTTCTGCTTTATGTCGTATATGTCATTGGCTATAGTTTCATGATGACAGCTCATGGCGGTGCCCGTAGCGCCTTTACGAATGAGCCTGCCCAACGGAACCATCTGGGGTTTATGATGGGTGTCTGGAGTAAAGTGTTCTATATGGTCATGGGTGTTGTTCTGAGCAGTTACCTGATGGTAAAACACAAGGGGATGAACCTGGCGGCCATGCAGGAGCTGGTCATCATTATGCTCGTCGCCAGCTTTGTTGTCCTGGTGCTTACCATTATCGCCCTTGGCGACCGGGATGTCCCTGAAAATTACCGCAATGTGGTGTCGGAAAAGGTATCCTTGAAGGACATGTTCAGGGTCATCACAAAAAACCGAAACTTCCAGATGGTGCTCGTTGCCTGTGCCTCTGACCGAATCGCGCTGACTGTATCCGCAAGCTCTGTGGTCATGATTGCTGTGTGGGGGATCGTCGCCGGGAATTACGGTTTCTATGGGAAACTCGGTGTGATTACGTTCATACCAAGCGTAATTTTGTCCTATCTTGGCACAAAATATGCCACAAAAATAGGCAAGAAACAGTCTGTTGTTCGGTTCAGCTGGATTGGGATTATTTGCAGCGTTTCTATTATTTTGCTGTTCACAATTGGAGATCCCACAAAAATTGGATCTGGTATTCTGATGACTGCGCTTTTCCTCATTATATATTGCATCCATCAGGGGTGCCAAGGTGTTACAAGCGCCATGAAGAATCCTATGCTTGCGGATGTCGCAGATGCTGACATGTGCGAAAACGGCGGTAAACAGATGGCCAGCATCGTCAATGCCGCTTACTGTTTGGTGGACAAGTGCATTGTCGCTTTCGCGACTACCATTACCGGGTATGGCTTTGCAGCCGTGGGATATGTCACCTCCCAGCCTCAAGTTGGAGATCCCTCGTCCCCTGCAATGGTGGCAATGAGCCTTGCCATGTGGATGGGCATGATTATTCTCGGTCTGATTCTCTCCCTTATTGCCATGCGATTCTATAATTTGGACAATGCGCGCATGGTTGAAGTTCAGAAGTGGATTGCAGAGCGAAAAGCGGAAACCAAGTAAAAATGTTACATTGAAGGTGCAAAAGGCACGGGAAATTATAGGGATAATTCTATATGATGTGGAGGAAATATAAATGGCTGGTTTTAGCTTGAAGGGTAAAGTGGCGCTGGTCACCGGTGCGTCTTACGGTATTGGCTTCGCCATCGCTAGCGCCATGGCCAAAGCAGGAGCGGTCATCGTGTTCAACGATCAGAATCAGGAGGCTCTGGATCGCGGCGTGGCTGCCTACAAGGAGGCGGGCATTGAGGCACACGGCTACATCTGCGATGTCACCGACGAGGAGGGCGTCCAGGCTATGGTCGCCAGCATTGAGGACGATGTGGGGGTCATTGACATCCTGGTCAATAATGCGGGCATCATTAAACGCATTCCCATGCTGGAAATGTCCGCTAAAGACTTCCGGCAGGTTATTGACGTGGATTTGAACGGCCCATTTATCGTATCCAAGGCCGTCATTCCCTCCATGATCAAGAAGGGCGGTGGCAAGATCATCAACATCTG
>OFFG01002092.1_pt1 | contig 10496 bp, 19 predicted proteins | sample 1521331 | NCBI WGS metagenome assembly OFFG01 (sample SAMEA3504129, study PRJEB24116) | mouse gut metagenome | biome: mouse gut; feature: mouse-associated habitat; material: faeces | place: Denmark | collected 2011 | reverse complement strand
CCCCCCTTGCCCCCCCCCCGCCGCCGGGGCTAAAAGGGCGGCGGAAGGAGGTGATCCCTTCACGGCGGTAGACATCATTGGGATCCACGGGTACAACCAACTCTTTCATCTCCTCCCTTATTTTTCTGTGCATCGTCCCGCCTCCCCCGGCGGCTCCCGCACGTCCGGTTCCAGCAGCTGCTCGATGGTGCAGCAATACAGCGCGGCCAGCCTGGCCAGCGTCGCCGCCCGGGGCATGTTAATTCCCAGCTCCCATTTTCCCGGCGTGGTCCCATCCACACCAAGAATCCGGGCAATATCCTGCTGGGAATAACCCGCATTTTCGCGGGCACTGCGAAAACTCATAGACCATCACCTCCATTCTTGATTTTTTATGATTCCTGTGTTACTATGGGGTTAGATTTAAAATCTTTTTTCCATGTCGGCAGACAATACCGAGCCAAGCCCCACAGCGGGAAGGTGTAACGACTGGACACGGAGCATCCCACAGGGATGAAGGTACAGTCTGAACTTACGGGCGACCGTAAGAGGCGGGCGGAAACGACCCGCCCACGCCAAACGGCGGAGTAACAATTTGGATGTCCAGCATTTAAAGCATGAATGACAATGTAACTGCTGCTGCTCTCGCCGGCGAAGCTGAGTTTAAGCGCGCCATGAAAGCCATCAATGATGATTTGATCGGCCACATCAATCCCGAGACCACAGCAAAAACTGCCCTCAGCGCCATGCATATTCTCAATGATTCCGAGGTGAAATATCGCCCCGCCATTCAGCAATGAACGGTGCGCACTCCGTAAATTCGGTGGACCTCTGCTGATCCAGCTGCCTTAGATTGTAAATCTTATATCTGCTATTTGTCAACCTAATAATCATAGATTTAAAATCTTTGTCGTGTTTGCATAATTTATATTAAGGAGGTACTTAATATGGATTCCCAAATTTTTGTGCAAAACATCAAAAAATATTGCAAACGAAAAGGAATAAAACCAACGCCGGCATGTCGCGACGCCGGTGTAAGCGGTAGTTTTATCAGTAACGTCGAAAGGGGAGTAATGCCAGCTATTGACAAAGTCCAAATGCTGGCAGCTTACCTAGGCGTCACAACCAGCGATCTGCTGGGCGAAGAAAACCCCGCCGGCAACAATGCCAGCGGGCTAAGTAAGGAGATGATAGAAATTATAGAGCTGTACGACAAAGCATCACCGGAGATGCAGGCGGCCGCCCTTGGCATGTTAAGAGCTGCCGAAGCGGCGCGATCAGCTCCGGGTGCGCAGAAAGGAGGGAAATGAATTCTTCACGGTCTGTCATTGGTAACACCCCTATACAAGAATCATCATCATGTCGTTACTGGTAACGACATGGAGCCAGGGGCCCTGGCTCGCAAAAATTATACTCTTTCGTAAAGTAAAATTCTGTCGTTTCCTGTAGAATTATTATAGAACTACTGTTCTATTTTGTCAATAGAAAGATTAGAAAGAGAAGGTCAAATTATGGGACTGTTTTCAAAAATACTTTCAAGTGCCAAACAACCAGAAACACCCAAACCACAAAATAATACTTCACAGGTGTCCGCATCAGCAGCACCAAAGCCTTATATACCTTCTACTCCCAAAAAAGAAGTCAACATTACAATACCAGAATGGAAAGATGGCGCTGAAAGGAAATATTGGTATTCTGTTAAAATCAACGTAACAGACATGAAAACTCTTTCTGAAAGAGCGATTGCAAAAGAATTTTTATTGGATGTTAAAGAAATATCTGGCGAAATTCATGTATTTTCTGGAAATAATGATATTGGAATATTAGAAGATAAAGTTGATATGATTCAAGACTGGTTAAAGCGGAATGACCCATATTTCTTTTGTATGGAGCATGTTTATCCGGACGAACCAGAAAAGCCCTGTACTGGAATCTTAGCCTTTTACCACGATAAAAGAAAAGGACAAGAATGGAGAGATCAGACAGTTGTGGCTTTAACCGCATATAAAGGAGAGGAAAAACAATCTACTATATGTTTTTGCAAGGAAGGCGAAGAACTACAGCTAGAAGAAGATTATGAACATGAAGATACTATAATTGTACTTTCTTGTGGTGGGGAAATTGGAAAACTGCCAAAGAAATATGCAAAAAAATATTTAGATGAAGACGCATATGGCGTATTTTATGAAAAAACAGAATTTGATGATGATTATAAAGAAAAACCTTTTGTCAGAATTATTTGGAACAACAAGAAATGAAGGGGTAAAATGGACAATATTATTATTACTACCACACCTTCCATTCAAGGACACCAAATTAAAAAGTACATCGGTTTGGTTTCTTTTCGGGCTTGGACTCCATCAGTTTCTGTATTTGTAGGTGATCCAAAAAGCGCGGAAAAATATCGACAGTTTATACAATCAGCCCAAGATGGCTTGTGCCGCGAAGCCGCCGCACTGGGGGCCAATGCAGTAATAGGCATACAAGTACTTCCACCTGAAGGGAAAATGGCAAGTACTATGATTTTTACCGGCACCGCTGTTATAATAGAATAAAATGCGCCCCCGGTGTCCAAGTCGAACACCGGGGGCTGTTCTCATTCCCCATAATCCTCAGCACAAAATCCAATGGGCGCCGGCGGGTTGTAGTCCTCGCTGTAATACCTCCTGGTGCAGACATACCTGGTATCATGCCAGCCATTACGGTGGTCCTCCCTGGCATCGCTCCCGATCACCAGGTCCTCCAGCGCAAAGGCCGGGCCACACTCGGGGTCCGTGTGTTCCGCAACGATATAGGCCAGCATCTCCTCCCCGGAAAAAAATTCCCGCGCTTCCGCCATGGCCTCCGCAAAGCCGCCCCGATGGGGCCGATATATCACCATAGGTTATCCCTCCAGCTGGTCCAGCGACATTTTGACGCAGGCCTCAATTACGGCCGAAGCTGCCACATCCTTCTGCTTAGCCAGCCGCTGAACGCGGCCCATCAGATCCTTGTCCAGATAGACGGTGTATGTCTGCTTCCGCCGTTTTTTGGCCTCCAACTCCAAAACCCCAGGGCGAGCTGGAGCACTGGCGGTCTCCGCCGTAGCCGGGTGCTCCTTCAGGTGCTGCTGCCGGACATTATCCCGGAGATCAAATGAGTTCGCCATCAGATAACCCCCTTCCCCTTCAAGTCATCCATCACCTGCTTAAGAATTCCGACCAGGTCGCTCTCTGGTAAAAGCTGGTCAATGGACTTCCCTTCGATTGCCGTATGCTTCATAGCCACCCGGGCCGGAATAACGGTGGGGACGACCAAATCCCTCAAATTGTCCTTCTGGGCACAGAACTCCATCAGCTCACCGGCCAGCTTGGTCCGGCTGTCGTAATTGTTGAGCACCAATGCCTTGATGGTTTCAGGTAAGCGCAACGACTTACGGATATCCTCCCACAAATACATAAACAGCTCCGCGCCCCGAATAGAGTGCAGCGAAACATCCGATACCAAAACAATGCTGTCCGCTGCCACAAAGCCATTTTGATTGACATTACACATAGAGGGGTTTGTATCCAAGAGGATATAGTCAAACTGGTGGAAAAACTCGATATTATCCTCGATATAGTAGCGGAGAATCAACTCCCGACCCGCCTTGCTGGGCAGCGTCGCCTCGGTCAGCGTCAAGTCAATAGAGCCCGGCATGATCCAAAGGTTTCCGTCCAAGTGGACGGCGATCTTATCCGGCAAGGTATCCGGGGCATCAAATACATCTTTGGTAGTATAGACGCCCCGGGTATTGATATCCATGCCTGCGGACTGACTCAGGTTGCATTGGGGGTCCAGGTCCCATAACAATACCTTATAATCGCCCGCGGCCAAAAGCCCAGCCAGATTAAAAGCCAAGGTAGTCTTGCCCGTCCCTCCCTTCATCGTTCCAAAAGCTATGATTTTCATACGCTTCCCTACTTTCCATTTTAAATCGGAATATACAATATATTGCAAATGCATTGTATATTCTATTGCACAATATATTATCAAATAGACACTGTGATGTCAATACAACATAAGTTCTATTCCGCAATATATTTTATATTGCAATTTAGATTGCATCTTATATTTTATTTCAAATTGCATTGTGGAGTATAATACATTTACAGCGTATTATTGACGGGCCTAGGGCACCCGGCCGCTGCGCGGCCACCCTACCCGGCCCTGCGTCCTCCTAACCCTGAAAAGTTGGGCCGGGGGCCGCTATAAAGAGAAATCTTTAAATCTTTTCAGTTGACAAACACCGCCAGGCGTGACAGGCTAATGGTCGGGTTTAGACCTGAGAGAGGGCGCAGTCCTACCAGGAAATCCGGTAAGACCACACCGCCAATGGCCTGGGATGAGCCGTCGGTCGGTTGGCTGCTCCGTCCTTCAATGGCTTGTCCATCTATGTCCCGTCCTGTCCAGCAGCGTCCAGCTCTGTCCAGTACGGTCCATCGATATCGCCCGCACACCGCGCCGGCGGGCATAGGCCAAGGTAACACACACGGTCCGGCAGTGACACGCCGGGCGGCACAGGGCCGCGTCCTCCGCTTAGCATCTTATTTTAGGACGGTGCTGTCAGCCGTCCTGACGTCGGCCCGCCAGCGTGGGAGCAGCTTCACACGGGTCTCCGGGATGTATTCAGCCCCACTGCGCTCCGGTGCATCCAGTCCAACGGTTTTTAAAGAGGTCGTCAAGGTGGGGAATTTGCCTCTTTGCCACTTTTTTTGACAAAGCTTCGCCTAACCCCTTGACAACCTCTTTTTTTTCAGATATAATCCAGTTTACAAAGAGCGCCGTCAAGGCGTCTGGGTAAGGCTTCGCCGCACCTTTTGAGGGTCGAATTCAAAAAGTGTTAAAAAGCGGTCTTATTCAGTTTTTTATTTAGTTTATGTAAGCACCATGGAGCGGCTGCTACCGCTTCAAAACGAGGGGAGACGGCTAGACCGTCTCTTTTTCGTTGTGTGCTCCTCCGCATGATACCACAAAATGGAGCGCAACGCAAGAAGTTTTCAACATTATTTTCCCCAAATGTGGAAAACACGATGAAAAGACCGCCAAGCCAATGGCTCAGCGGTCTAATTTTGTCAGTGCTCAACAACGCATGTGAAGTACGCGGCGGCTTTGTCCTTGACCGCGTCGGAATCCTCAAGCCAGGCTTTTGCCAAGCCCACGTAGGTCTCCATGGTAGAAGCGTTATTTTTCTTTAGCACCTCGCAGTAATCCGAATAGAGGGAGTTCATGACAGCGTACCACTCAGCCGGATCGGCCTTGACCCCATGCTTCTTCATCTGCTCGGTGGTCTCCTCCATGGTCCAGTGGGGGCCCTTGGTGCCGTCTGCGTTGACCATGCCTTTTGTCCACTCCATGGCCATCTGGTGGTCGAAAGGCGGCAGGCGGTCGCTGTACGCTCCGCCGGCGTGGTCTCGGTGGCCGCTCATGCGGTCCATCTCCATGTACTGAGGCATGGTAGCGTCAGACCGATGGTCCCCGCCGTCCCACTCCCGGGCAAAGCCAATCATACGCGGGCGATCGTCGGAGTATCTTCCGGGAGGTTGGACACCGCGGCCATAACCGCCACCCCGCCCCATGTATCCACGCTCATCTTCTCCAGACCAGTCCCCTACGGGTCTGTAATCGCTTCTGGGGGCAAAGCGGCCATCCGAGTACCGGCGGTACCGGCGGGCGCTTTCAGGCTCTCCGTAGGCGCTCATAGGGGCAAAACGGCCGTTGTTATAATGCCGCCGACCGCTTCGGTCATAAAAAGCACCTTCTGGCTCCATTTCCCCGCCATCATAGTAGGGAGGCATGTAAGGGCCCCAATGATCTTGAGGCGCCCAGTCTTCATAGGTCACGCCCATGCGGCGGCGGCGCTCTTTATCCTTGCTGGCGTTCAGCATCAGCATTTTCGTGCTCCGGTTCATATTATCCCCTCCTTTACGTGGTGGGACCCGGCGCGGCGGGGGCCGTGCCGTTGATGCTGGCCAGGTTGTTGGTGGGACAGGGGCAGGCATTGCCCATCAGCTTAAAGGTGCCGCCGGTGGCGCTGGTAGAAACGACGGTGGAGTACCTGGTCCTGGTGCGGATGCCGCAGGCGGTGACCTGAGCACAGCAGCGGTTGGTGAGCGGGTACTGCTCGGTGCCGGTCCCGATGGTGATTACCACAGGGGCGTTGATGGTGGTAGCAGCGGGAATGGCCTGGGCAACCACAATGCAGTACTTGCACCCGTTGCCGTAGGAGCCAGCGGGCAGGTTAATGACCAGATTACCTCCGGTAAAGGTGACGGACTGAGACAGCACCAGCTTGTCACAGAGTTTACAGACAGGCTTACAAGCCATAATTTTCACTCCTTTAAAATCAAGGGGCGGCGAGTACTCCCGCCGCCCCGAAATCATCACCCGAATTTCGGGGAGTAATGCTGCTTAGCAGCAGCTTCCGCAACCCTGGCCGCAGCCCTGATTCCAGCCGTTGAAATTCACCTGGCCGCAGCCGTTGGTGGGAAAGTTCACAGGCGTGGGGGGATTGACCAGATAGGCGGCGGAGGGGCACTCCGCGCCGGTGCGGCGCAGGATGGTGGCCTCGCTGGCGGAGATCATCGCGCCGATGGCGGCGTTCTGATTGGCCTGGGACTGGGCCAGATTCAGGGCCTGGACCTGACCGCGCAGGGCTGCGATGGTCTCATCCTTCCGGGCCATCTCCATAGCGTCCAGCTTGGCGATCACCCGGTCGGTGTCGTTGTGGGCGTTCTGGATGATGTTGGCGGCGTTGGTGGCCGCGGCGTAGGCGGCGTCGCAGGAGGTGCGCTCGATCAGGCGCTGGGTCTCGCAGCAGCAGTCCTTCTGCTGATAGCCCATGTTGTACAGCTGCTGCATCAGCTGGGCCTGCTGCTGACACCGGGCCAGCTCCGCCTGGGAGGCGGTCTGCATCACGGTAGTGCCCAGGCCGCTGATGGCATTGCTCTGAGCGTAGAAGCCGTCGCACAGGCCCTGGGTCACTCCGTCCAGCTTGCCGATGATGGTCTGAGTGTCCAGGCTCCGCTGAAGGATTGCCTCCACAGGGTAAGCGCCGCCGCCGCCATAACCGCCGCCGAAGCCGCCCCAGCCGCCGCCGCCCCAGCCGCCGAAGATCATGGCGAAGGCGATAAGGCCCATCCAGCCGTCACCCCAGCCGCCGTTATTGTTGTTACAGCGGCCATTGTCCTGCCCCATAGCGTAGGCCATCAGGGCATCGTTGTTGCTTTCTGCCATAAAAAATTCTCCTTTTCGATATATTGCAATCCGGGGGCGCTCCCCCGGTCATTGCTGTGGGGGAGCGATTTTTATCAGGATCGCGAACCGAAAAAGAGTTGACATACGGTCTATACCGTGATATAATCCTCTTGGAGGAGATAGAATGAAATTTGTTGATTATATTAGGGGAAAGGGATTTACCACAAAAAGCCTTGCCGAAAAATCAGGAGTAAGCGTCCGGTCATTGGAGTGTTACACATCGGGACGGTTTAAATGGAGAAATGCCCGCCTGTGGTTTGCGGAGGCTATTGCAGACACCCTTGAAATTTCCACGAAAACATTAATGGGATTTGATGATTGACCGTCAGATTGGGGTTGCCCACTGTAGATTTTTACCTGGCCGTCTGCATCGATCTCCACGGTCTGGCTGTTAGCAATGAGGGCCGCGCCGAATTGATTGACTACTTCGCAGATTTGACTAAGGAATATTTTTGGTACGCACAGAGCCAGTTACAAGCTCAAAAGTCAAAAAAGCGTACTCGAAAATAGCACAAGATCGCCTAATAGCTGCCCGCCCCGGAGGTCACGAGGGCAAAGGAGAAAGTATGAAAAATGAAAAGTATGTTGTTCTTTTAAATGGAAGATTTTGGGGGTCCTTTCCATCGAAAGCGAGTGCTTACAGGGAAAAGAAAAATTTAAGAAAGATTTTTTCGAGGGAAAATGTGATTGTCCGCAAAGTGACCGCCCCCTAACCGGGGCGGTTTCCCGTTGTCAGAAAAACCGCATAAACTGCTGAGCTACAGCGTTGGGGTCAACCCCGGACTGCTGGAGGGCGTTCTGGGCCGCCTGATCCATCTGCTGGGGTGTCTTTCCACCCAGGAAAGGGAACGCCTGTCCAAACTGTGGATACCGCTGGGAAAGCTGCTGGAATGCGGACGCGGCATCCATTCCCTGCTGTCTCATGCGGATAATATCCTGCACCATGGGGCTCATGTTTGGCATCATGCCCTGCATCATCCCAGGGGGCATATTTCCCATTCCTCTCATTGCTCCGCCGCCTTTCCGCCGGTCCGCTTCTGACCGGCTTTTTTCATTTCCTCCAGCTCCCCACGGAGGGCGGCGAAATCACTACGCAGGCCCTCGATATCCTCCCGGGGGTCGTAGGCCGGGGCAGAAGGAGCTGCCTGGGGCTGAGGCTGGGCCTGGGGAGGGGGCTGGACGGAAAAGTCAAAGAACTCCGCGCCGCCGCTGTTGGGATTGAAGCGCTTAAAGTAGATCATCCCGTGGCTGAAGTCCGGCATAATGGTGCCGGGGCCCAGAAAGTCTACCGTGACGGCCACCGCTTCCTCTCTGGAGGTCACCGGCCGGCACACATACCCGGCATTCTGGTTGTTAACTAGGGTCTGTGCTTGGGGCTGCCCGCCCGGCTGATTTGTCATGTTGGGCCCCGGGTTGTATACGCCCGGGTAAACACCGGGATAGGGGTTACCATATGCAAAATTGCTCATATCTTAAATCCCTTTCTGATTTCCGCTTTTTTCTCTTCTTCCAAAATATAACATTCCAAGCCGGCATCGTCCCCCCGCGCTTCAAATTGGAGTACTGTCTCCGTCGCGCAGTCGGACCGTATACCGGCCTGAATCAATCTATTTACAGGGTCCATATCATCACGTCCTTTCTGAGAGGAGAACCGGCGGGCATGTGGCGGGCGGACGTTCCCCGCCGCCCGCCGGGCTCCATGGATAAATTTTCGCATAAAAAAAGAAAGGGAATCCATCAGAATTCCCTCATCTTTCCCTCACATTTCCCTCAGAATTCCCTCAAGTTTCCATCAGCTCACGCTGGTGGAAATCTAGGTCCATTCTCCTTGCCGATTTATTCTCTCACAAGCTTGTATGCAGCAAAATTCGTGCAGATGGTTTCTCCATTCAAAAGCGCCATTAAGCGAATTTCCTTGCTATCTTCATTTTCATCCGCTTCATTTTTAATTAAATTTAAAATAACCCATAATTCATCAAAAGGCTGTGGGGTAAACTTCCATTCTTGGTTGTTTGGAAAATCAGAATATAACGCCCTGTAAAGTGTTATTTTTGTTCCCTTTTTAATAGACAGTTCATCGTCAAACATTTTCCTATCCTCCTTTAAATTAATTTTTTCGTCTTATAAGGCGGCTTGGCTTATAATAATGGCAAAATTTCATCTGAATTGCTTCATTCTTTCTTTTTTTCATTATAATATCATATCTACCGGAAGATAAAAAGACGGAATATTATACAAATATCCAAACAGATATTTGGTTAGTTTATACATACCGGTAGATAAATTTTTGCGTTATAATAAAATTGAGGTGATTTTATGGCGCCCAAAAGCTATGCACAAAAAAAAGCCCAAAAAAACTATATGGAAAAGTTTTCTAGAATTGAGATTCGAGTTACCCAGGAGGAGCGTGATATAATTCAGGCTCATGCTGCTGCCGGTCAGGAGAGCGTAAACAAATTGATAAAAAGAGCAATTAAAAACCTGATACAGGAAGAAAAGCAGTCGGGGTAATACCCCGGCTGCTTTAGCTTACCTTGATGATTTTCTTTTTAATCGCTTTGATTCGCCTTTCAACGGTTGCCTCGGACATATTCAATTCCAGCCCAATTTTCAGGTTTGATATATTTTGGACTGCTAGGTCGAATACAGCCCGCTCCTCCGGGGTAAAATTACAGTCCTTCCGGAATTTCTCACACTCCAGGCGTGTAAACTCGGTTTTAATATTCATCCGGGGCGCCTCCTGGACTTTTTTACCCTGGCGGCCTTTGCCCCCGAAATTTTCACCCGGCAGTTTTTGCCGCTTGTCCGTACCCGAACCCCTTTAGCCTTGCCGTCCTTCCGCCGTCGTACTTTCACCCGTGCCATTGTGGACGCCTCCTGTATTTTTGCCCGTGACATAGTTGGAATAACCGCCGCCGGCGTCCAGGGTAATGGTATCAAACTGAGACCACAGCCAGTTATGATAAAAGCACACGAGAACCAAAGCGACAATCAGGCCGCCAATGATCCAGTTCTTTACCGTAAGCTCTTTTTTGAGGTCCCGGTAGATTTCACTCGCCAGCGATTCTGACCTTATTTCCTCTTGTTTATTCATGTAACCACGTCCTTTCGGGCCTATTTTACCATGCCCTTTCCTTTGCGTCAAATCCTCGGGCTGTTTTCGCTTTCCTCGCCGGAAGAAAATCCGCCCGCCCTGGCCGCCTCATAGGTGATGCCGCCCTCCTTGTGGTCGGATTTCGCCA
>OFFG01002085.1_pt1 | contig 10525 bp, 4 predicted proteins | sample 1521331 | NCBI WGS metagenome assembly OFFG01 (sample SAMEA3504129, study PRJEB24116) | mouse gut metagenome | biome: mouse gut; feature: mouse-associated habitat; material: faeces | place: Denmark | collected 2011 | reverse complement strand
ACCGTACAGGCGGTGATGGAGTATTATATGCAAAGCTTTGCAAAGATTCACGAAAAGCTGATCAAACAGGAGACGCAGGGGATGTCGAGGCTTGTGCAGGATCTGATCCGTTACATACATAAAAATTACGAACAGGAACTCAGCCTGGATATGCTTGGCGAGGTGTTCGGGATGAACGGCGTTTATCTGGGGCAGATATTCAAAAAAGAGGTTGGCGTTACGTTTCTGAAATATCTGACCAATGTGCGGATGGAAGAGGCGAAACGTTTGCTTGCGGAGGAACACTGCACCGTTTCCAAAACGGCAAAACGGGTGGGTTACATCACCAGCCAGTATTTTGCCAAGGTATTTGCAAGGACAGTCGGGATGAAGCCGCAGGAGTACAGGAAATGGAAAGAAGAAGAGGAAAGAAAAAACAGTTAAAATGGCGGATTTTGGGGAGTATTGCGCTGATTCTGGCGGTTTCTATGACCATATCCTCGCTTGCGGGTTACTGGTATTTTGAACGGATTGTCCGGGAACAGAAAATTTCCGACGAGCGCAGCAGGCTGATACAGGTTTCGGGGCAGCTTACGTTTCTGGCGGAGGATATCCGGCAGTTTGCCAGAAGCATTTTAATCGACGCGGAGCTGCAGGAGCTTTTGGAAGAGGACGTTGCGGGCAGCGCTTATCGGAAACAGAGGCGGAACAATAAGGTATCCGCGCGTCTGATCTTTTACGGCAGCCTGCGCGGTTATATCAAAGACATGATTATCCGGACAGAGGACGGCGCCTGCTACGGCAGCAGCCACCGCGGATACGGCTTATATCAAGGAAAAACTGGCGCGGCGGGAAATTGCCGGTTCTGCCGGGCAGGAGGGCGGCTCTTTTTCCGAACCATACGGCGAAGGCGGCGGGCAGCTGATTTGTTTTCAGATGCAGATGTTTGACAAATACCGGTTCGGGCAGAGAAAGGGGACGCTGTATATTGAATTTGATCCGGGGTATTTTCTGGAGCCGATCCGTACCTATGCGGGCGCGGAAAACTATGTCTGCCTGCTGGGCGCGGGCGGGAATATTTTATACGGGCAGGATCCGGACGGTAAACTCTCGTTGTGCATAGAAGAACTGGCGGGGCAGAGGGAAGAAATCCGGCGGACAAAGAACGGTTATGTGGTCTGCGATACCATTGAAGGGACAGGCTTTCGGCTTGGCACGCTCGTAACCGATCGGTATCTGTGGGAACGCAGCAGCTTTGTGCTTGTGTTTTTCCTCTGCTCTTTTTTGTTTTCCGTGGGCCTGATCCTGGTTTTTATTTCCCGCAGGGTGGAACGGATGATCTGGCCGGTGACAAAACTGTCGGCACAGATGGAAACGGTAAAATACGGCAGCATGGAGCAGATCGAAACCGTGCATACGGGGGATGAGATCGAAACGCTTTACAATTCCTTCGGGCATATGCTTGCGCAGTTAAAAAAAGGGGAAGAGGAGCGGATCCGGTATGAAAGGCAGAAGCACAAAATGCAATACGAGATAACCATGTCGCAGATCCACCCGCATTATCTGTACAATGTGTTAAATACGGTGGTCTACCTGGCCGCGGCCGAAAAGCATCGGGACGTGGCGGCTATTGTGCGCGCACTGATCCATACGCTGCACAATACGCTTGAAATCGGCGGGGAGCGTGTGGAAACGACAGTAAAGCAGGAACTGGCGCTGACCCAAAGCTATCTGGAAATCCAAAAGTACCGCTATCCGGATATGGTTACGGCAAAGATTTGCTGCGACGAGGCGGTTCTGGCGTGCCGGATGCCAAAGATTGTGATCCAGCCTTTGGTGGAAAATGCCATACTGCATGGGATATTGCCTTTAGAACGGGCGGGCACGGTGCGGGTGGATGTCTGCAAAAAGAACGAGACGCTCAGCGTTTCGGTGGAAGACGACGGAGCCGGAATCGGGGAAGAATGCTTAAAGCGGTTCTGGAACGGCGAAGAGATTTCGTCCGGGAAAGGCAGCAGAAGACATATTGGGATCCAAAATGTCAGGGACAGGATCTGGTTTTTGTACGGAACAGAATATGGGATGGAAATTGAGAGAAGAAAAGAAGGCGGGACGAGGGTGTCGCTTCGCCTGCCGTTTGTGGAGGAACAATAAGGGCGGCGGTTGGCCGGACGGTAAGAAAAGAGGATGCGTATTGAAGAAAAAAGCAGCATATCGGATGATTTTAACAGGAATGGCGGCCGCCCTGTTTTGTGCCTGCGGCAGAAACCGGGATCCGGCGAAGCAGAATCCGCCTGACCGGTTCCGGCAGAGCGCCGCCGAAACGCCTTACAATGAACCGCTTCCAAATGATTACAGGGGAACGCTTACAATGTGGGGCTGGGACGACGATTATTACAGGACCGTGACGGAAGCGTTTCGGGAAATTTACCCGAACGTCGATTTTGTCTATACGGACGTTGCGCATAAGGATTTGCCGCAGAAATACGAAACCGCCCTGCTGTCCGCGGGGGAACTGCCCGACATTGCGTGGTCGGTAATTGATTCGAGGGGAGAAGTATTTGAATTGGACATGTGGGAGCCTTTGGAGCAGGAGCCGTATTGCTTTGACATTTCCGAGATTTATGAATACCTGCGTCCCCGCATGGTCAACACCAAAGGAAACGTCTGCGGCATTGAGCAGTCCTTATCCCCGGCGGGGCTGGCATACCGAAAAGATTTGGCGAAGCAGTATCTGGGGACGGACGATCCGGGGGAGCTCGAAGCGATGCTTCCGGATTGGGAACGCTTTTTTGAAAAAGGAAAGGAAGTGTATGAAAAAAGCGGCGGCAGCGTCCATATGTGCTTCTCATTAAGCGAACTCAGGCAGTTTATTCAGGAGCAGCAGGGCATGCCCTGGGCGGACGGCGGTGTGATTGACGTGGAAAAAACGTTTGGCAGGGCCTTAGAACTGATCTGCCGGTTTCGGGACGGGCATATTTCGGATCATATGGCGGCCTGGACTCCGGCGTGGAATGCCGCGTTTCAGGAAGACGGGCATATTTTTACCGCATGCGCAACCTGGACGGTGCAGTTTACCATCCAGAAATACGATAAGCGGGGGGAAACAAAAGGGCATTGGGGGCTTATGAGCGCGCCGGAAGGCAATGCGAACCTGGGCGGTACGGCTATGGGGATTACAAAGACCTGCAAGGATAAGCGGCTGGCATGGGAATTTTTGAAATTTGCCACGCTTTCTACGGAAGGGGCGAAGGCCATTAACCGGATTGCGCTTATGACGACGGCAAAAAAGCCTTATGAGGAAGCGCCGGAGTTAAAGAGTTATAAAAGCCCCTGGTTTGGGGAACAGGATTTGGGGATATACTATATGGAAAAGATTGTGCCGCATATTAAGGCCAGGACGCTTACGCCCCAGGACGGGGTGGTGCATGACAGCCTGAGTATGGTTCTGGAGGTTTTAAACGAAGACCGGGACGTGGGGTATGAGGAGGCGGCAGAGTATCTGAAACAGGAGTTAAAGGCGGAATTAAAGGATATAACGGTGTATTAAAGGCCATGGGAGGGAGGATGCCTGTGCGTCCTGTTAAGTCCACACCTATAAAATGAAAACAAAAACTATAGAATGTATGCTGGAAAACATGTTTGATGCCTGTTAAACTTAATTGTGTTCGAAAAAATAATATCAGGAACAAAGAGTGAATGGAGGAAATGGTATGAAAAAACACAGGTATGCAAAGCAGCTTGGATCATTCCTGCTGGCTTTTGCTATGGCATTTACTACAGTGTTTGGCAGCATGGCGTTACCGGTTTATGCGGCTGCAGAAGATGAATTTATTGAGGTGGAAGTCCCGAACGGGGATTTTGAAAACGGAGAAACGGCGTGGACGTTTTCGGGGGAGAATTACAGCGTAAATCCGGATTATTACTGGAGGGTTTTTACAAATACGGGAGATAAAAACACAACAAACGTTTACGAAGTATGCAGTAAAAAAAGCATGGGCGTTACGAAAAATTTTTCGTGCACACAGACAGTAAGCGGTTTAGAACCGGGTATTTATAAAGCTTCTGTAGAAGGTATGGGAGCAAACGATAAGGGCGGTTCCCATACGACAATGCTTTTAGCCGGCGGGAAATCCGTAGCGGTCGAACCCAAAGGTTGGAATATCTGGACAACGCATACAACAGAACCGTTTGAGGTTGGGGAGAACGGAACATGTGAAATTTCGATTGAAAGTACGGTAACAGGAAATTATCTGAATATAGACAATATAAAACTCTACCGCAAGGCAGACGCGGGCTCTAAAACCGTAGACAGCGTGCCGCCTGTCAGCAAGAAGATCACTGCGGCAGGGGAGTTTCGCGCGCCAGCACAGGTTCCGGCGCTTTATACGGACGGTACAAGCGCGTTGTTTGACGTTGTCTGGAATGCAGAGGAACTTGCGGCGGTAGCGCAGGCGGCTGCAGGCAGTAAAGTGTCTGTGACCGGGAAAGTAACCATCGGGGAAAAGGAGTATGACGTAACGATGACAGTAGAAATTATAGATGCATCTTCCCTGGTACAACATGTGCAGGAGGATGCGTCCGGGGCTGTAAGCCTGGACAGTAACTGGCAGTTTTATCTGGCAACGCGCACGCCGCAGGAGGCGGACGGCGGTTTTGCGGCTGCAGGCGTTAAGGACGCCGGAAATTATACGACGCAGGAAATTGCCGCGCCCGATTTTGACGATACGCAGTGGCGGACCGTAGACGTGCCGCACGACTTTAGTATTGAAGGGGAAAAAACAAATAAGGCTACGGACTCCCAGGCATATCTTGAGGGCGGGCTGGGCTATTACCGCAAACGCTTTACGGTTCCGGAGGCTTTTTCGGGAAATAAAACAATTTCCGTTGATTTTGAAGGCGTGTACCAAAACAGCGTCGTTTATTTAAACGGGGAGCAGGTCGGCAGCTACCCGAGCGGCTATACGGGTTTTGCCCTTGATATTACGGATAAACTGAAATACGGAGAAGAAAATGTCCTTGTGGTAAAGGTGCAGAATATGTCGCCGTCCGGACGCTGGTATACGGGAAGCGGCATTATCCGCCCGGTTCATCTTGTGGTGGACAATCTGGCGCATTTTAACAGAAACGGCATTACGCTTGCCGCGCCGACTTTAGAAGAGGACTATACGGATGAAAAAGCCGCTTATCTGAACGTAACGGCAAAAGGCTTTTCCGACGATACCAATTCCAACGTACGTATGGAAGTCACAGTCCTGGATGCCGAAGGAAAAGAAGTGGCCAAAAAGAGCACGGAAAATACGGCGATTAACCCGACTACCGCATTCACCCTTACACTGGAGGACAATAACGCGGTAAAGGTGGATAATGTAAACCTGTGGTACCCATGGAATCTGGGAACGCCTTATCTTTATACGGTAAAAGTGGATTTGTACGGAGAAAAAAACGGGAGCGCAGACGGCTACCGCCTGATTGATTCGGAAGAAATCGAATATGGATTCCGCTGGGCAAAGGTAATGGATACGACAAGTGATCCAAACAGCGGCGGCTTATATGTAAACGGCGAATATACTAAAGTACAGGGCGTGGATCTTCATCATGACGCCGGTGCAGTCGGGGCGGCAAGCTACACGGACGCTTACGAGCGGGAATTTGGCAAACTGATGGAAATGGGCGTCAACGCATACCGCACGTCGCACTGCCCGCCGTCCAAACAGGCAATTGAGGTATGCAGAAGAAACGGTATTCTCGTTGTAGAGGAAGCATACGACGGGTGGGGCAAGCCGAAAGCAACCTATGACTTCGGTAATTTCTTCTTTATGGAAATCCCGCAGGGCTGGGCAGGATTAAAACCAAACGGCTATATGGCTATGCCGGAATCTGTAACCAGCTACGAAGGGGCAAAATATGTCTGGAGCGACTGGGTTATCCAGGAAATGGTAAACCGCGACAAAAATGAACCGTCCGTAATCGCATGGTCGGTCGGCAACGAAGTGCGCGGGACAGGAAATAAACCGGGCTGGTATGACGTATCGCAATATGATATATTAGGCGTAAACCCGCCCGGCATAAATGAGTATACCGAAGCAGTCCGCTTAATGCGCGACATAAAGGCGGCCGACGGCACGCGCTACGTGCTGATGGGCGGCGATCAGCAAAGGTCTGTCCCGGCCCTGAATAACACATGGGCATATGTCAACCAGGTATTGGACGGCTATGGTTTAAATTACAATACGTCCAAATCCGTAGACGGCCTGATTGAACGCTATTCCATCGGCGAGGGGCTGCAGGAAAAAGGCACAAAGACATTTTTCTTTGAATCGGAGTCTTCTTCCCAGACTTCATCCAGGGGAGTTTATCTGGATCCGCAGTTTAGCAATACCGGCATCAACCAGACGCCGGGCAAAAGGGGCGGATCAAACTATGACAACGACTTTGCTTCCTGGACAATGTCCAATGAATACGGTTTAAAGAAAGACCGCGACAGAAAGAGTTTTATCGGTCAGTTCATCTGGTCCGGCTTTGATTACCTTGGGGAGCCGACGCCGTACAGCGTATTTCCGGTGGGCGTTTCTTCCTTCGGTACAATAGATACGGCAGGATTCCCGAAGGATTCTTTCTATCTCTACCAGAGCCAGTGGGTAGACGACGAAATGGTGCACCTGCTTCCGGGCAACTGGGATCAGTGGCATGAAGGCGAGGAAGTAGAAGTATGGGTCAACAGTAACCAGCAGAGCGCGGAACTGTTCTTAAACGGCAAATCGCTTGGAAAGAAGAGTTTTGACGAGAAAGTAACCGCATACGGCAAAAAATATTTTGAAACATCCGAAAAGACTTCGGACGATAAAACATGGGGCGACAGCAAAAACCCGGGCGGCTACACAAGCCCCGGCGCAGTTTTGGACGAAGGGGAATTAAATTCCGGCAAGCTGCACCTGACCTGGAAGGTTCCGTATGAGGAAGGTACGCTGGAGGTAAAAGCATACGATAAAGAGGGCAACGTCGTCGCATCAGACAGCGTGAGCACTTCCGGCACGCCGTATACCATTGAGGCAAAAGCAGACAAGACCGTCCTGGCGGCCGACGGCAGCAGCCTTTCTTATGTGGAATGCACGATTGTGGACGAAAACGGCAATATGGTCCCGGATGCGGGCAATCTTGTGAAATTTGACATTTCCGGCGATTCTGCGGCTATTTTTGGCGTGGACAATGGCAAGCAGGAAAGCACGGAACTCTACAAATACGGGAATGTGGAGCAGACGGCGCATTCCGAGCGCAGCGCATATAACGGCAAGGTACTCGTTATCTTAAAATCGAATCAAACAGCCGGGGACGCGGTGCTGACAATATCTTCCGACGGCTTAAAACCGGCGCAGACGGCGATCAAAGTAACAGAAGACGGCGCAGGCAGCGCGCCGGCTGCAATCGAAGTTACCGGTACGGAAGTATCTGTGGATCCGGTTGCAGTCACTGTTCCGGCCGGAATGGAGGTGACGCTTCCTTCCGCAGTGAGGGTAAACTATAACAGCAGTGCGGGAAATTACAGCGTGATGCGCGCCGTTACCTGGGGAGCGCTTACAAACGGTACGGCAGAGGGCGTGGTCAGCGGATGCACGTTAAAGGCGGCCGCTGTCGTGACAGAGGATGCCGCCATGGAAACGGATACGGAACTTGCAGTCCAAAAAGCGTCTGCAACCGCATCCTTTACCGGCTCCGTCGGCAATTATCCGGAAAATATGGTAGACGGAAATCCTTCGAAAAGCTGGACAAACGCATACAGCAGGGGCGATTCCGTACTCCTTCCGGCAAACAGCGCTTCCCGGAAGTCCGATTACGTGGAGTTTTCCTGGGATACGCCGCAGGTTTTAAACCAGATAGGGCTGACGTTTGTGACAGGCAGGGGAAAAGCGGTTCCGGCCGTATTAGAAGCGCAGTATTTTGACGGCGCAGGCTGGAAAAAGGTATCCGGCCAGGCCAAACTTACAGTGGATAAAACCGTAAAACTGCAGTTTACACCGGTATATACGGAAAAAGTAAGGGTATACATGGAAAATGCGACTCCGTTTACCGCAGACGGCAATATAGAAATTTCGGAGGCAAGCGTAAAACTGAGTACGGAAGAATTTCATATGCAGGCAATCCTTACGGCGGAAGATATCATCCAGGGGGCGGCGCAGAAGGTCAATGTGGCTCTTTCCAACCTGCCGGCGGATCCTGCAATCAGGGAAATCGGTTTTGCAGTCGATTATGACGAGGCTGTATTTGAAGATGTGCGCGTGGAGCTGAAAAACGGCGTGGCAGGCACGTTAGAAACAGGGGACGGAACGAAAAGCGGCGGCAGGCAGACGTATCTGTATACCAATGAGGACGGTATTCCCGCAGATCTGACGGATTTTGCAGAAATTACATTAAACGTCAAAGCAGACGCCGCGCCGGGCAGCTATACGGTTGCCTTAACGGGCGTTGCGGCTTTGGACGCAGCGGGGCAGACGGTATCCGTGGCGGTAACCCCGGCATCCTTTGCAGTGAAGGAACGCCCGAATATCGGCGACGTAACGTATCTGTCCGATTTGGAATGGGAGAGCGCGTCTTCCGGATGGAACGAAGTGCACAAAGACGAATACTGCGATACCAAACCGGGCAAAATTTCCCTGTTCTTAGATGGGGAACGGGCTTACTTTGACAAAGGCCTCGGGGCGAATGCGGATGCGGAAATCGTTTATGATCTGGGGATTTACAGCCAGATTTTAAATCCGGATCAGAATCTGTTTTTCCGGTCCTACGTCGGGATTGATTATATAAAATACAGCGCAAACAAAGGCGACGGCGTATATTTTATCGTTTACGGGACAAAAGGAGGGGAAGAGAAGGAATTATACCGTTCCGGCCTTCTCGGCCCAAGGACTCCGGCGGAATATATCAATGTCTGTGTGACGGGTATGACAAAACTTCGCCTTGTTATGGACAAAAATGCCAACAACGGCCATGACAACGGCGACTGGGCGGACGCGAAGCTGGTAATTTCAGATGAGGCGGACAAGGGAGCCTTAAAAGAGGCTCTGGATGCGGCGGAAACTCTGAGGGAAACTGATTATACGGCCGAAACATTTATTGCCCTGCAGGCTGCTATTACTGCGGCAAAAGCGGTATATGAGGATGAAAACGCAACGCAGACGCAGGTAAATACCATGCTCGGTTGCATCGCGGAGGCCATAGAGGCCTTAAAAGTGCCGGGGGCGTCCGAATACTGGGAACTGGTTGCGCAGCTGAAAGAAAAAGAAGATGAGGCCGACGGTCTTAGGGATGAACTTTTGGCCAAAGAAGAAGAGTTAAATCAGGAAAAGGAAAACGTCTCCACACTTTCCGGGCAGCTTTCAGAGGCAAGGCAAGAGGCGGAACGCTTAAACTCGCAGTTGGAAGCCGCAAACGAGAGGATAGCGGAACTGGAAGCGTCGGGCGGTTCTTCCGAAGAAGTAAAGAAATGGAAGGATGAGGCAGAAAGGCTGCGGGGACAGCTTGCGCAAGCAAACAGCGATGTGACAAGGCTGACCGGGGAATTGTCGGAAGCAAACGGCAGGATTACCGTACTGACAGGACAAAACCAGACGCTTACCGGGCAGATAAACGGGCTGCAAAATGAGATAACCAGGTTAAATCAGGAACTTGCGGCGGCAAATACAAATATAGATACCCTAAACCAGGCGCTTTTGGACGCACGCAAAGAAGTTTCGGATCTGGAGGAGAGTTTGCGGAATGCAAACGATAACATTGCCAAACTTCAGGCAAGCGGCTCTGCAAAAGACAGTGAAATTGAACTCTGGAAAAGCCAGGCAGAGAAGTTTGAAGAACTGCTGAATACGGCGAACGCCAATATAATTGGCCTGACAGAACGGATTGGCGCTCTTGAGAAGGAACTGCTTGAAGAGAAGGAAAAAGCGGATAAGCTGGCTGAAGAAGCAAGGTTAGAAGCGGAACGCCTGAAAGCCGAAGCCGAGCGGCAAAAGGCAGAAGCCCAGGCTGCTTTAGAAAAGGCGCTTCTTGAAGCCGAACATGCCAAGAAGGAACTGGAAGGCTTTAGGGCAAAAGCGCAAACGGCTCTTAAGAACGGGGATATCAGGGAATGCGGCGGCGTAATTTACCGAGTATCGAATGCGGACAAAAAAGAAGCGTCGGCATACAGGGCAGGCAAAAACAGCGCAAAGAGCATAACGGTTTTGGATACGGTTTTGATAGGCGGCGTTACCTGCAAAGTAACATCCATTTCAGCCAATGCGTTCAGCCTGATGCCCGGGCTTAAAAAAGCAGTGATTGGAAAGAACGTAAAAACCATCGGCAAAAAAGCTTTTTACGGTTCCGCAAAACTGAAAGAAATCCGGGTGAAATCAACCGGGTTAAAGAAAGTAAATAAGAACGCGTTAAAACAGATTCATCCAAAAGCGGTCATTCAAGTTCCCAAAGCCAAAAAACGGGCGTATGCAAAGCTGTTTGCTGGGAAAGGCCAAAAGAAAACAGTGAAAATCAAATAAACAAGGAGAAATCCCCCGCA
>OFFG01002073.1_pt1 | contig 10579 bp, 8 predicted proteins | sample 1521331 | NCBI WGS metagenome assembly OFFG01 (sample SAMEA3504129, study PRJEB24116) | mouse gut metagenome | biome: mouse gut; feature: mouse-associated habitat; material: faeces | place: Denmark | collected 2011 | reverse complement strand
ACTTTTTGGAGATGGACAGCCGGGAGAAGCCCATGGCCTTCAGCGCGCCGATCTCGGTGCGCTGCTCCTCCACCATCCGGGTCATGGTGGTCAGGCAGGCCAACGCCGCCACCAGGAAGAAGATCACCGGGAAGATGGTGGCCAGATTGCTCACCCGCTCCGTGTCCTGGGCGAAGCTGACGAAGCCCACGTTGGTGTTCCGCCCCAGAATGTACCACTGGCACTCCTCCACCTGGTCCAGCTCGTCCCGGGCATCGTCCAGCTTCTGCTGGGCGTCGGCGATCTTCCCGTCCGCCTCCGCCTTCCCGTCCTCGTACTCCTTGAGGCCGCCGGCGTACTCCGCCTCCCCGTCCTCCAGCTTGTCCAGGGCGTCGGCCAGCTCCCGCTCCCCGTCCTCCTGGGCCAGCTCCGCCTGCCCGCTGCGGTAGTCCCGCCAGCCGGCGGCGATCTCCCGCTCTGCCTGGGCAAGCTGCCGCTCCGTCTCGTCCAGCACGGCCTTCGCGCTGTCCAGCTCCGCCTTGGAGCCGTCCAGCACCGCCTTGCTGCCGTCCAGCTCCGCCCTTGCCCCGTCTAACTGGTTCTTTACCGGGGCCAGCTGGGCGTATCCCGCGTCCAGCTGGGCCTGGGCCATGTCCAGCTGGGCCTTCTGCTCCGCCAGCTGGGCCAGCACCTGCTCATAGGCCGGGGTGCCCTCCGCCTGCTTCAAGGCGGCCTCGTACTGGGCCAGCCCCTCATTTACTTGGGCCTGCTGCCCGTCCAGGGCGGCCTTGTTCCTCTCGTATTCCGTCAGCCCCGCCTGGTGCTGGGCCAGCCCGCTCTGATACCGGGCCAAGCCGTCCTCATATTGAGCCAGCCCCTCCCGGTACCGGGCCAGCCCGTCCTGGTACTGGACCCGCCCATCGTCCAGCTCCGCCTGGGCGTCGTTCAGCTTGCGGGCCGCGTCCGCCAGCTCCCGGGCCGCGTCCGCCAACTCCCGGTCCAGGGTGTCCCGCCCCTCCCGGTAGTCCGCCCAGCCCTGGTCCAGCTCCTTCCGGGCGTCGTCCAGCTCCCGCCTGCCGTCCGCCAGCTCCTGATCCGCCTCCGCCCGGGCATCGTCCAGCTCCGCCTGGGCCTCGTCCAGCTCCGTCTGGGCGTCCCCGACGAGGGTTTCGTACCGGATCTCCGCCCGCTCCGACCCCAGCGGGTCCAGGCTGTCCAGCAGGGCCTCCGCCCGGTCCTCATACTCGTCGCCGTAGCTGTCCAGCTCCCTCAGGCCCTCCCCGGTGAAGTAGGCGGCGGTGTAGTAGTCATAGGTGAAGTTTTCCCCCGGCACAAACAGGAAGGCGTCCACCGAGCCGCTGCCCAGGGAGGAGGTGCCCCGGTCGGTGCCCACGTACAGCGGGCAGTTCACCACGCCCACAATGGTGTAGGAAGTGCGCGCCAGATCGTCCACGTTGTCCTCCTCCAGGGCCAGCTCCAGCCTGTCCCCCACCTGAAGGCCCAGCTTGACCATCAGCAGGCTTTCGGTGACGCACTCGTCCGCCGCTTGGGGCAGGCGGCCCTCCTTTACCTCCAGCAGGTTGAGCTTTTCCGGCAGGGAGCGCACGTTGACGATGCGGTCTGTGGCAATTGCGTCCAGATCCCGGCAGCCCTCCACCTCCCCGACGCCGCCTGAGGCGGCCAGGGCGTCCAGATCCCCGTCCGTCAAGCCCAGGGTGGACAGCACATAGCCGTCCATCAGGTGGGTGCGGTCATAGTAGTTGTCGGCGGTGTACTGCATGTCCGGCGCGGCGGTGCGCAGGCCGGACAGGAAAGCCACCGCCAGCGCCGCCAGCACCAGGATGGACAGGTAACGGTTCATGGTGCCCCGTATTTCCCGGATGGCGTCGGTATTCAGATGGTTTTTCCGCGTTACCATTCAATCTCCTCCACGGGGGTGGGGTGGGCGTTGCGCTCCACCGCCGCCACCCGGCCGCTTTTGATGTGGATAACCTTGTCCGCCATGGGGGTGAGGGCGGTGTTGTGGGTGATGACGATGACAGTCATTCCCTCCTGGCGGCAGGTGTCCTGGAGCAGCTTCAAAATGGCCTTGCCCGTCACGTAGTCCAGCGCGCCGGTGGGCTCGTCGCACAGCAGTAGCTTGGGGTTTTTGGCCAGGGCGCGGGCGATAGCCACCCGCTGCTGCTCGCCGCCGGACAGCTGGGCGGGGAAATTGTCCAGCCGGTCGGCCAGCCCCACATGGATCAGCACGTCCCTGGCGTCCAGGGGATCCCGGCAGATCTGGGCGGCCAGCTCCACATTTTCCAGGGCGGTGAGGTTCTGCACCAGGTTGTAAAACTGGAACACAAAGCCGATATCATGCCGCCGGTAGGCGGTGAGCTGCTTGGCGTTATAGTCGCTGACCCGTGCGCCGTCCACGGTGATGGTGCCGCCGGAGCAGGCATCCATGCCGCCCAGCATGTTGAGCACGGTAGTCTTGCCCGCGCCGGAGGGACCTACGATGATGGTGAACTCCCCCTTGTCCACGGTGAAGTCCACCCCATCCACCGCTTTGATGGTAATCTCACCCATTCGGTACTCTTTCTTTACGTTTTCAAAGGATATGTAGCTCATAAGGCCCTCCGTCTGCCCGCCGGGGCCGGCGGGACACTGTCATATTGTATGATTCATATCTTATACTTTTTCACCAGAAAACGCAACCGTCAGCGGGAAAAATTCAAGGTTTATTCAAAAGATAGGGATTTGTTCCGCCCAAGTATGGAGAAAACGTCCGGCGCAGGGAGGTTGTGGTTGACTAACCGGCGGCGGGAGGAGTAAAATACGCCCACTGATAAGGGAGTAGTCGGCAGTTTGCTGCGGCACAGTCAACATACTGGTGGTTGGACCGCCTGGCTGTGCCTTTTATGATGAGACTTATCCGCGTTTGTGTGCGGGTATGGTCTCTTTTTTTCTCCTCCCGCATACCCTCAAATCAACGAGAAGGGATGATTATCATGGGGTTTGCCGAGCTGTTCATTTTAGCCGTAGGGCTGTCTATGGACGCCTTCGCCGTGTCCGTCTGCAAGGGGCTGTCCATCCGGGCGCTGATGCCCCGCCACGCCGTCATTGTGGGGGTGTGGTTCGGGGCCTTCCAGGCGCTGATGCCCCTGGCCGGCTGGCTGCTGGGGGCGGCCTTCGCGGATATGATCGCCGCGGTGGACCACTGGATCGCCTTTGTGCTGCTGGCCTTCATTGGCGGCAACATGATCCGGGAGGCGCTGGGGTGCGGCGAGGAGGACTGCGACCCCTCCCTGGCCCCCCTGGCCATGCTGGTGCTGGCGGTGGCCACCTCCATCGACGCGTTGGCCGTGGGGGTCACCTTTGCCTTTTTGCGGGTGGACATTGTGCCCGCCGTCGCCCTCATCGGAGTTTGCACGTTTGTCATTTCCGCCGCAGGGGTGAAGGTGGGCAATGTGTTCGGCGCGCGGTATAAATCCAAGGCGGAGCTGTTCGGCGGGGCGGTATTGGTGCTCATCGGGCTGAAGATCCTGCTGGAGCACCTGGAGCTGCTCCCTTTTTGACCGGGGATCGGCAGGGAATTGACAGCGTACCTAGCGGCGGGGGATTTTTTCCCCTGCCGCTTTCCTTTTCCGGGAAAAGCTGATATAATCCTGTCAGAACAGGACAGGGGGAGACCGCCGTGAAAATTCTCATCGTAGAGGATGACAGGCCCTTGAGCGATTCGCTCCGGGCGCTGCTGGAAAACCGGGGCTACCAGGTGGAAACCGCTTACGACGGTGAAGCCGGGGTGCAGTGCGCCATCCGGGGGGAATGCGATCTGGTTATTTTGGACGTGATGCTCCCGCTGCTGGACGGCCGGCAGGCGGCCCGGTGGCTCCGGGAACAAAAGTGCGCCGTCCCAATCCTCATGCTCACTGCCCGCGGGGAGCTGGAGGACCGGGTGGAGGGGCTCAACGCCGGGGCGGACTACTACCTGACCAAGCCCTTTGACACCCGGGAGCTGCTGGCCTGCGTGGGGGCCCTCCTCCGCCGCCAGGGGGGGCAGGGGGACCAGCTTGCCTTTGGGAACACCGTGCTGGACCTGGACGGCTCCACCCTGGCCTGCGGGGACAGATGGGTGCGGCTGTCCGCCCGGGAGCTGGATGTGATGCGCTGCCTGATGCGGGCGAAGGGCCGCAACCTGTCCAAGGAGGCCATCCTGACCCGGGTGTGGGGGTATGACTCCAACGCGGTGGAAAACCACGTGGAGGTTTACGTGGGCTTCCTGCGAAAAAAACTGGGGAGCATCGGTTCCAATGTGCGCATCGAGGCGGTGCGGCGGCTGGGCTACCATCTGGAAACTGACGGGACATAGCAGGGGCCTCTCCCTATGGGAGAGGCTTTTTTTGCCCGGTTCATGTAACCTGGGCGGGGCATCCTGTGATATGATAGGTGAAAGCAGCTTTCAACCGTGACAAGGAGCCGTTCAATGAGAGAAGAGACCATTCTGCGCAAGCTGCGCGCCCGTGACCCCGCGGGGCTGGAGGGGCTGATGGACCGTTACCTGCCCTATGTATCCGCCGTGGTATGGGGTATCCTCCGGGGGGCCATGACGGCGGAGGACGGGGAGGAGGTGGCGTCCGATGTGTTTCTGGCCGCCTGGGAGCAGTCGGGCAACCTGCGGGCGGGCCGGGTGAAGGCGTGGCTGGGGGCGGTGGCCCGGAACAAAGCGAAAAACAAGCTCCGGCAGGCGGGGCATACCCTTGCGCTGGAGGAGGACGCGCTGGAGCTGCCCGGCCCGGACGATCCCGCCGGGGCGCTGGAGCGGGCGGAGGAGCGGAAGCTGGTGCGCCGGGCGGTGGACGGCCTTCCGCCCCGGGACCGGGAGATTTTCCTGCGCCACTATTACTACGCCCAGAGTGTGAAGGAGGTGGCCGCCGCCGTGGGAATGAGCGAGGGGGCCGTCAAGGCCAGGCTGCACAGGGGACGGCTCAGGCTGAAGGAACTGCTGACGAAGGAGGAGTTAAGGTGAACAAAAGGATCTCCGACCTGCTGGACGGTTATGAGGACGGCGGCGTGGAGCTGCCCATGGATACGCCACTTTCGCCCGCCCGGGTCAAGGGGCTGGCCATGAGACAAATCAAAGACGGGAAAAGGAACCCGTGGCGCGGGGTCCCCCTGCGGGTGCTGGCGGCGGCTGCCGCCCTGGCCGCCCTCACCATGACCGCCTTCGCGGCGGCGCGCATATTGGGGGCGGGGGATCTGATGGCGGGGCTGTTCGAGCGGTGGGGGGAACAGCCCCTCACCGTCACCCAGGTGGAGACCCTCAACAGTGTGGGCTGCCTCTTTGACGGCAGCGAGCAGTTCAGCGTCACCAGCGGCGGGGCCACCATCACGCCCGTGGCCGCCCTGGCGGACGAGGACTGCTACTACCTGCACCTGCGGGTAGAGGCCCCCGAGGGCGTTGTGCTGCCCGACCTGGACAGGGGCACCCAGGGCTTCTATACGGTGTACGGCGATGAGTGGGCGGATAAGATCCGGCTGGGGGTGGCCTACAGCAGCTGGGCCGAGCGGGGCGAGGTCTACCGCGGGGGAGTCACCCCCTTTGACCAGGGCCTGGTGCCCATGGTGGAGGGGCTGAGCTACGGCTGCACCACCCTGCCCGACGCAGACCCCACGGACAATGTGAAGGAACTCGTACTGACCATTTACTCCGGGGCGTTCAACGACATCCGCTATAACGACGGCAGGGCCAAGCAGCTCATTTTGAGGGGGCTGTGGGTGGAGCGCTTTGACGAGAGACTGGACACCTGGGTGTTTACAAAGGTGTTTGGCGGGGAGTTCAAGCTGGATATCGGCGGGCACTTGGAGAGCCGGATCGCCGCCATCGACTGCGCCGGGGCGGAGTGGACCGACCCGGAGACAGGGGAGAAAAGCGTACTGAAGTCTATGAAGCTCTCCCCCCTGGGGCTGAAATTTGAGTTTTACAGCAATGTGTCAGAGGACAACGGGCGTATCCAGCCCGCTTGCCCGGGGAACACGCGCATCGTTATGAAGGACGGCACACAGCTGGTCCGTGCGTACGGCTTTGACGTTTTCCTGACCGATGAACACCAGGACAGGTCCGACCCCTATTTCCAGGTGACGCCCGGCATGCTCACGGCCCGGCCGGAGTGGGAGCTGGGCCGGTACTGGGGGTTCGATACGCCGCTGGAGCTGAGTCAGGTGGACTATGTGCAGTTTGGCGAGGACTATATCTACCCCATCAGCGCCGACTGAGCATGAGCAAGGCCCCTCCCACATGGGAGGGGCCTTGACTTTCCCTCCGGCCGGGGTTAAAATAGAAGGAAATTCTAGGCGCTGTTTGAAAATTGGCGACGTGCCCAACGGCGATGGATTTTTTCGCCAGACAAGGCGGTTTGGCGCAGAAATACTTTGTGTATTTCAAGTCAAATCAACGCCGTAAGGCGGGAAAAGACCTGCCGCTTGGGTATGTTGACAAGTTTCAAACAAGCCCTAAGTAAAGGAAATGATTTCCCAATGGCAAAAATCGACATTGTGTCCGGGTTCCTGGGGGCGGGTAAGACCACCCTCATCAAAAAGCTGCTTGCGGAGGCGTACCAGGGCGAAAAGCTGGTGCTTATTGAGAACGAGTTTGGCGAGATCAGCGTGGACGGCGGCTTCCTGAAGGACGCGGGCATCGAGATTTCCGAGATGTCCTCCGGCTGCATCTGCTGCTCCCTGGTGGGGGACTTCGGCAAGGCCCTCCACGAGGTGGAGGAGCGCTTCCACCCTGACCGCATCCTCATCGAACCCTCCGGGGTGGGCAAGCTGTCCGACGTGGTGGCGGCGGTGGAGAAGGCCGCGGGGGAGGACCCGGCGCTGAAGCTCAACAGCTTTGTCACCGTGGCGGACGCGTCCAAGGTGAAGGTGTATATGAAGAATTTCGGCGAGTTCTACAACAACCAGGTGGAGCATGCGGGGACGATCCTCCTCTCCCGCACCCAGAACCTGACCCAGGACAAGCTGGAGGGGGCGGTGGCCCTGCTGCGGGAAAAGAACCCCGCGGCGGTCATCCTCACCACCCCCTGGGACCAGCTGGACGGCAAGACCATCCTGTCCGCCATCGAAAAGACCTCCCTGGAGGAGGAGCTTTTGGCGCGCATCCGGGTGGATCACGCCGCCGGGGAGGAGGCCCACGCCCACCATCACCACGGCCATGACCACGGCGAACACTGCGGCCATGACCACGGGGAGGACGGGTGCTGCCACGGGGAGCGCCACCACGGACACGGACACTGTCACGATCACGATGATGAGGGGCACGACCACCAGTGCTGCCATGGCGGGGAAGATCATGGCCACGGCGGGCACTGCCATCATGACCATGAGGAACATGAGCACCATCACCATGGCCATGACCACGGGGAGGGGTGTACCTGCGGCTGTCATGACCACGACCACCACGAACACCACCATGCGGACGAAGTGTTTGCCAGCTGGGGCAGGGAGACCGTCAAGCCCTTTGCCCGGGAAGAGCTGGAGCGCATTCTGGCCCAGCTGGATTTGGGCGAGTGCGGCGCCATCCTGCGGGCCAAGGGCATCGTCCCTGCGGGGGACGGCAGCTGGCTCCACTTCGACTACGTGCCCGAGGAACACGAGGTGCGCACCGGCCCGGCGGATTACACCGGGCGGCTGTGCGTGATCGGCGCGGGGCTGGACGGGGACAGGCTGGCCGACCTGTTCGGCCTGTAAAGGGGCGTACCACCCATGGATATCCCGGTATACCTGTTCGCCGGCTTTCTGGACGGCGGCAAGACCACCTTCATCAACGGCATATTGCGCGACGGCTTCGCCATCCAGGACCGCACGCTGCTGCTGTGCTGTGAGGAGGGGGAGGAGGAGTACGACCCCAAGGCGCTGAAAAATGTTACCGTGGTCAGGGTGGAGGGGGAAGAGAAGCTCACCCCCGCCTACCTGAAGCAGCTGGAGAAAAAACACCGCCCCAAGCAGGTTTTGGTTGAGTTCAACGGCATGTGGTCCCTGGCGCGGCTGTACCAGGAGGCGCTGCCGGACAACTGGGTGCTCTACCAGGTCATGACCATGGTGGAGGCGGGCACCTTCGATACCTACGCCAAAAACCTGGGTCAGATCATGATGGAAAAGCTCATCAACGCGGACATGATCGTGTTCAACCGGTGCGACGAGGCCCTGCGGGCCTCCCTGCGCCAGCGCAATTTGAAAATGGTCAACCGCCGGGCCAGCATCTATCTGGAGAACACCGACGGCACCAGCGAGGATTACGCCGACGATACGGTGTGCCCCTTCAATCTGGAACAGGACGTCATCGAGATACCCGACGATGACTTCGGCATCTGGTACGTGGACGCGATGGAACACCCGGAGCGGTACGACGGCAAGGCCATCCACGCCAAGGTGGTGGTGTGCCACCTGCCGCAGTACCCGGAGGATGCGGTTCTGGGCCGGTTTGCCATGACATGCTGTGAGAACGACATCACCTTCCTGGGGCTGGTGGCCAGGGGGGAGGGCTTTGGCGCCTTTGAGAACCGCGCCTGGGCGGATGTCACCGGGGTGGTGCGCATGGAGCCCCACAAGGCCTATGAGGGGGAGGACGGCCCGGTGCTGTACGCCGCCGCCGTCAGTCCCGCTGAAAAGCCGGGGCAGGAGGTACTCACGTTCTAGCAAGCCGAGAACCTGAAAATGACGGAAAATGCGCAGCTCGCCGGGAAAGCCCGGCGGGTTGCGGCATGTATGGGAGAAATGGGGCCGGGCAGGAATATTTTTCCTGCTGCGGAAAGCGCATACTGCCTGTTGCAATCGGAGGGATTCTCCGATATAATAGACTTAGTATGAGTTCCGCCTCCCGCCGGGGCACAGTTGTGTGTTCTGCGGCAAAATCAATGAAGGAGGACCTTTGCCATGGGAAAGAGTATCAAGAGGTCGGTCAGCATCCGCATTATCTGCGCCATCGTGGCGGTGACATTGTTCAGCGTGGTGACCACGGTGAACATTCTGCGCATTGAGGGCACCCAGGATAAGAGCATCCAGGCCAACGCCATGCTGGACAGCATCCAGCGGGCGGAGGTGGCCCACTACAAATGGTCGGCCAACCTGAGCAACGCGCTGTACGCCGGGACGGAGTTCACCGGCAGCCTGGACCATACCGGCTGCGTACTGGGCAAGTGGCTGTACAGCGAAATGAGCCTGCACGACGACGCCATCGACGCGCTGCGGGGCGAAATCGAGCCGCTGCACAAGGAGCTTCACGCCTCCGCAGGGACCGCGCTGGATATGTACGCCAACAGCCGGGCCCAGGCGCAGCAGTATTATCAGCAGACTATCCAGTCCAACCTCACCACCCTGGTGGGCCTGATGGACGAGGTGGTAACCCGGGGGCAGGAGCTGAGCGCCGGGTATAACGAGAGCATGCGCAGCACGGTGACCCAGATGCACCTGATTACCTGTGTGTGCCTGGTCATCAACCTGATCTGCATGATCAGCCTGGTGTATTATGTGCTCACCCGGGTGATCAAGCCGTTGCTGCTCATCACGGAGAAGGTCAAGCCGCTTCAGGACGGCAAGCTGACGCTGGCGCTGGATTACAGCTCCAAAAACGAACTGGGCCAGCTGGCCCGGACCCTGGAGCAGTCCCTGGGCCGTATCCACGAGTACGTGAACGATATCGACCGTATCATGGGCGAGCTGGCCCAGGGCAATTTCGACGTGGCCACCTCCACCCAGTACATCGGCGACTTCCAGTCCATTGAGACGGCGCTGGACCGGTTTACCGCAGCGGTGTCCGACGCCATGGGCAACGTGGTCCAGGCGGAGCAGCGGGTGAGCAGCCACGCCGAGCAGCTGTCCAGCGGGGCCCAGGCCCTGGCCCAGGGGGCCACGGAGCAGGCCAGCGCGGTGCAGGAGCTGTACGCCACGGTGGACGACCTGTCCAAGAGCGCGGGCCGCAACGTGGAGGCCGCCGCCAACGCCCAGCGCAGCGCGAAGCTCACCAGCGAGCAGGTCACCCTCAGCAGCAAGCAGATGGAGGAAATGGTGGCCGCCATGGACGACATCGCCGAATCCTCCCAGCAGATCGGCAAGATCATCGCCACCATCGAGAATATCGCCTTCCAGACCAACATCCTGGCCCTGAACGCCGCCGTGGAGGCCGCCCGGGCCGGTTCCGCCGGTAAGGGCTTCGCCGTGGTGGCGGACGAGGTGCGCAACCTGGCCTCCAAGTCCGACGAGGCCGCCAAGGCCACCAAGGAGCTCATCGAGGGCTCCATCGCCGCCGTCACCGAGGGCGGACAGGTGGTGAACAAGGTCACCGAGTCCCTGGAGCGGACCAGCGTTATTGCCGGCAACGTGACCACCCAGATGAACATCGTGGTCCGGGCCGTGGAGAGCCAGACCACCGCCATTGCCCAGGTCACCGAGGGGGTGGACCAGATTTCCAGCGTGGTCCAGACCAACTCCGCCACCGCCCAGGAGAGCGCTGCGGCCAGCGAGGAGCTGTCCGCCGAGGCCAACAGCCTCAAGCATCTGGTGGACCAGTTCATTCTGGCAAGGGATTGATCGCCTACAGACTGCCCCCCGCGCCCAG
>OFFG01002072.1_pt1 | contig 10588 bp, 9 predicted proteins | sample 1521331 | NCBI WGS metagenome assembly OFFG01 (sample SAMEA3504129, study PRJEB24116) | mouse gut metagenome | biome: mouse gut; feature: mouse-associated habitat; material: faeces | place: Denmark | collected 2011 | reverse complement strand
CATGTATGAATATGGAAGTATGATTTGTGAAATGTGATAGGTCATATGGATAAGAAAGGGCAGCATAAGGAGTATATAAATGTAAGCATAATTTTTTACAAGAAAATTGGATTTTAAAACTATAATTCATTATGTTTTTGATAATATAAGATGGTATATAATATAAATTTACAAGAGTAATATTTCAAACTAATAATTTTTACTTCTTATAATTGTATAGTGTAGTTAAAAAAATTATAAAATAGTTAAGTAGTGATCATTTAATATAAGTATATAGATTTTTAAGAATATAAAAAACTTATACAAGAATAAAACCAGATAAAAATAAAATTCAAAAATATATTCAACTTTTCCTGCCAAAAGAAGATGTCTTTATCAAAATGGTTTTTCGAGATGTCCACAGTGCGAGCATCAAATTGATTCTGTCACATTCCCAATTACAAATCTTTAAAAAAAAGATAGAATAATATTAAACAGTATGTTATTATTTTTGCGTTGCTCACCGAAAACTGACAACAGGAAAGAGGTGTCGGCGTTGGATATCTTCATTTCTTTTTTATTGCTGTTGCGGCTGGTGTAGCTTGCCACTATATCATCAAATGGTTAGACAGCAATGATAGGAGCAACAAATAACCTACTGGGCGCTTTGCCAGTATAAAAGTAAAGAAGAATCCCTAAACTGTACTGCAATACAGTTTAGGGGTTTCACCCTCCTTTCTTTCGTCTGGAGGGCTGCCTGAACCCTCCGGATAAAAAAGAAGGGTTTCCGCTAAATGCCTTTTAGGGCTGATGCCATTATAGTGGTTTATTCCGCATCCTTTGCATAGAGATTATAGACACCAACATGGTAGTCGTAGAGATCATAGGCATAATAAACACCTTCAGAGTCTGCACGTGGCATACTCTCCCCCCCCTGCCACACCCAAATGGATCATTTCGATATCTTCAACGGTGGTGTTCTTGGGGAAAACATCGAAATAAAACTGATGCATTTTTTCGCGTTCCTGTTCGGAAATCTCATCCCATCTTATGATAGTTTCCAGATGACTCTGGCTGAAAGCATTCTTGAGATTTGTAAATGGCCTGACAGAGTCTTCCAGTATTTCGAGACATATTGCTGTCAGTCCGATATCCCATTCGGATGCGGCATGATATTCCGTAAACGTGAAAGTTGCACGAAAGGGAAGTCCCTCAAAAACAAAGTTATCATAGGTCATTTTTGTCACAGTCCTGGCTGCGACAGTTTCCGATGCCGGGTCCTCAATGCTTTCTGTCCTGACGATAGCATTACTGAGTGAAAAAACATCAAGAACGTCCTGCTGTGACATGCCCCATTCGAGGAGATCCGGTGAAAATTCTTTTGGTTCAGCCTGCTGTGCGGGGCTGCCGCAGGAAACAAGGATGCCGGTCATAAAAGTGAGAATCAGAATCAGGGCTATGCTTTTTCGTTTCGTCATAAAAATCTCCATTCCGGAACGTTTACGCGACAAAAATCTCCAGTTTGCGTCTGCCATCAGGACTTATTTGTGACGCTCCGGCACAAATAGCCATGTGAAAAATCAGCACATCAGTGTGATTTTTCACATTAAGTCTCCTTTCATCCTATTATGGTAAAGTTGTTGTTATTTTTTACATAACAGGGTAGTACAGCACTGATAATGACTAAAAATAGCATATCATAGAATATTTGAAAATGCACGACTTTTCACTGATATTAATTTAATTTTTTGTATTCAGAGGCTGAAAGATTATATTTTCCATTTCTTTGACCTGAGAGAATTGGATTTTGTGCCGGAAATCCTGTCAGATTCAGTCCGGTCATGGCGAAGGGGATTATACGTAAAATAAAATCGACCTTAACCACGGAAATGGACTCGCTTTTCGCATATTTTGTTTTACACGATCTGGTTCTTCAGCCTATATCTCATCCCAGTTACAGGAAAAATTTACACCTAACGAAGAGAGTCCCGGTACATTTACCCAAAACTGTCCAGGGAAAATCCCCATGTCAGGCGATGACGGTAATTGATAGTATCCCTTGTATATATTCTGTTGAAATGACTGTTGTGTGACTGCTCCGCAGGAAAAGTGCTGATTGCCACCAATATTAAATTTTATTTTTCTCCCTTTTCGAAAAAGTGTTCCTACTTTCTTAAATCTGAAGTATACTGCATATATTTACATATGATTATTGACTTTGCATTCACCTGACAATTCTTTAGACAAGAATTCATACCGCAGAAATCAAATCATCATCAAAGTATCGTTTGCTTCTCGTTTTCTCATTGATGCTAATGGTATAAAAACAGCAATTACGCTTGAAGTGCCAGTGAATCCCTACAATCGCACCTGTCATATCGGGATGGTTACAAGGCGAGACTTGTTCCCCATAAATAAACCGGGGAGGTGCTGGCAACTCCCTGATTCTTTTCATGTCCAGCTCATAATCAGGTTTAGGCAACATAACTAAAGCTTTACCATTGTCTATCTTGTATTGAACAACTGCCTGGAATAGTCCATCCTCAAAAGCTTTAATGTCCAGATATATACCCCACATAAAAGAAATCTCCATTTGCATCAAATCCCAATTTACATACTCGATTATAAAATATTTGTCTGTTACTTACAATGCATATTTGATACCCGATGATGCGAGGGTTACTTCCTTTTATTCCGCCAGGGCCATCCGTACATAGAATCAGGATGTCTGAGAACATGTCCCCCGCCGGTCAGCCGCCATACGGGCAGTTCTGCCCGTATGTCCTGACCACTGACTCCGCCAGCTGCCCTCTCTCGTACCGCAGCTTCAGCGAAAAAAATCCTCTGTCCTCCTCCAGAAGACGGAAAAAAATCCTGTCGCCTTCCCACAGATTCAGCCCGCCGATCTCAGACTTCGGCACCCAGACCAGATCACCCTCGCTGCAGACCGGCGCGCAGGCGGCATATCCCGCCGCAGTCTCCCCGTCGCAGGCCACAGGATTTTCTCCGGCTGCCCGGCTTAAGGCTGTTTCATCCGGCGCAAATTTATCCGCCGTAAACAGATGCATATATTCCGTCTCCCATTCGTCGGATGTGAATGTGACGATACCCCGGAAACGGTATCGCAGGAGCTTAAGTCCGGTTTCCTCGCGCACCTCGCGCAGCAGACATTCCTCGGGCGTCTCTCCGGGCTCAAATTTCCCGCCCACGCCGATCCATTTTCCACAGTTTGCGTCGTTTTCCTTTTTTACACGGTGAAGCATCAGGTAGCAGCCGGATGCTTCGATATAACAGAGCGTTGTAAGCTTCATATTTTCCCTCATTCCCGCACAAAGGATGCTATTCGGACACAAATTCCAGCTCACAGTCAGAAATAATCACGAACGGTTCCCCCGCTTTCAGCGAGTAGCGTTCCCCCGACGCGGCAGACGCTCCCGTGTAAGAAACCTTTCCGCCGGCGGAGGCATAGATCTTCCACTCCGTTTTCCCCAGCACAATTTCCCTGACAATCACGCCGTCGTCCCCGGGGATCTCCAATATTTCCGGAAACCAGCCCAGCCTGACGTGCATTCCGTCCATCCCGGTCCTGTTCCGGTATACCACAAGTCTGGACGCTTTTTCATCTGACGACCCGCCGTCATAAAAAAGCATTGCCTTAAGCTTCCCTTTTTCCGCCGATACGCACTGCGTTCCGCTGTCGATCCCGGCAGCCTGACGCGCCCTGTTTTCCAGGGAACCGCTGCGGAGCACTCCGATATCACCGGACATCTTCATCCCGATCGCCATCGCAGCCACAAGAAAAAGACACGAAGTGATAATGCGCGAAACGCGCACTGCATCCATATACTGTTTTTTCAATTCTGATAACCTCCCGTTTTTCCCTGATCTGTATCTGAAAACCATTGTAACACACAGTCACTCCGTCCACAATAACATTCAGGTACCCGGCGTTCTACGCCACACCCTCAAACTGCTTCATATAAAGTCTGTAATATGCCCCCTTTTCCCGCATCAGCTCCGCAGGACTTCCCTGCTCCAGAATCCCGCCCTGATCAATCACAAAAATCCGGTCTGCATTCTGGATCGTCGAGAGCCGGTGCGCGATCACAAAGCTGGTCCTGCCGGACAGCAGCGCCTCGATGCCCTTCTGCACCAGAATTTCCGTATGGGTGTCGATGCTGGATGTCGCCTCGTCGAGTATCAGAATCTTCGGCATTGATACCATCGTGCGCGCAAACGCTATCAGCTGCCGCTGTCCGATCGAGAGACCCGCACCGTGCTCTTTGAGCTCCGTATCATATCCTTTCTCCATCTTCATAATAAAATCATGCGCGTTGACCGCTTTTGCGGCTGCAATCATCTCCTCCTCGGAGGCATCGAGCTTTCCGTAGAGGATATTATCCCGCACCGTCCCGTGAAAAATAAAATTGTCCTGCGTCATCACTCCCATCTGCCTGCGCAGACTCTCAATCGAGACTTTTGTCAGATCATACCCGTCCACTGTGATAACGCCCTCTTCAATATCGTAAAACCGGCTGATCAGATTTACAATTGTCGTCTTTCCTGCCCCGGTCGGGCCGACAAGCGCGATCGTCTCCCCGGGCGCCGCGCGGAAGTTTACATCGCGCAGCACTTTCGTCTCCGCCGGCGTCCCTTTGTCATAAGTAAAGCTGACGTGGGAAAACTCCACCGCCCCCTTTATATCGGGCAGCTCCTGTACATCCGCCGCATCCGTGATATCCGCCTCCGTATCCAGGATATCAAAAATCCTCTCCGCCGCGGTCAGATTGGTCACAAGATTATTATAAAAACTGCTCAGATTCATAATCGGGTTCCAGAACATGTTGATATATGTGCCAAAGGCAACGAGAAGTCCGATCGAAATCTTCTCAAACCCGAGAAAACGGATTCCGACCAGATAGAGCATCATCGCGCCGATCCCCCAGCAGAAATCAATGACAGGTCCGAACATGTCCGCATATGTCACCGCGTCCACAAAAGCCCGCTGGTGTTCATCCGCGAGGTTTCCGAAAATCTCCCGCGTCTCATCTTCCGCCCCGAAACTCTGCACGACATTCATGCCCGCAATATCTTCATGCACGTAGGCGTTCAGGTTCGACGACTTTTTGCGGAATATCTGCCAGCGCCTGTGAGAAGCCTTTTGTACAAGCCAGATTCCTGCCATCATCAGCGGAATCGTGGACAGCGACGCCAGCGCCAGCCGGTAATCCTTTACCACCATTATGACCACAACCCCCAGCACCGTGATAAACTCCGGAATCAGGGTTGTGACCATATTCACAAGTACATCCTTCAGGGAATTGACATCCCCGATAATCCGCGCCAGAATCTTTCCGGTCGGCCTGCTGTCAAAAAATGAAAATGACAGCGTCTGAATATGCTCATACAGATCCTGCCGGATTTGCAGCAGGATCTTATTGGAAACGACTGACATCACATACATTCTTATTTTTACCATGATGATAAAAATCACATTGAGCACCAGCGCCATGATTCCCAGGCGCACCAGCCCGTTAAAATCTGAAGCTGCAATATAATGATCGATTGCCTCCTCGATAATCAGCGGGTTTACCAGCGAGATCGCGACCGTCACGCCCATGCAGACCAGTACCCCCGCCAGAATCCATTTATATTCTAATAAGTAGGAAAACAGCCGCTTTAAGATCTTCTTTTTGTCGGTGTTCTCCATAAATTCATCTTCACGAAATGAATTGACAGCCATATTTACCGATTTCCCTCCCGTCTCTTTTCGAGGATAATTTATGCCGTCTCCGCCGCATCTGCCGGAAACGCCCCGTACTGTGCCATATAAGTGTCATAATAGAGACCTTTTTTCCGAAGCAGCTCCTCGTGCGTCCCGCGCTCCGCGATTCTCCCGTCCTCGAGGTAAATAATCTCGTCCGCATGGCGCACCGCCGAGATGCGGTGTGCGATAATCACTTTCGTCGTGTCGGAAAGCGCGCCCAGCGTTTTCTGAATCTCATGTTCCGTCTCCATGTCGAGCGCTGAGGTGGAATCATCCAGCACAAGAACCGGACTGTGCTTCGCCAGTGCGCGCGCTATGCTGATCCGCTGTTTCTGCCCGCCGGAGAGACCGACGCCGCGCTCTCCGATCACGGTCCCGTACTGCTCATCCATCTTCTCGATAAAATCCCGCGCCTCTGCATGTTCCGCCGCAAGACGCACCTCCTCAATCGGAAGCTGTCTGCGCTGTCCCATGCGGATATTTTCCTCAATCGTATCCGAGAAGAGAAACACGTCCTGCAGCACCACCGCGATGCTGCTGCGCAGCTGCTTTAAGGTCAGATCCCGGACATCCGCTCCGTCCACCTTCACGACGCCCTCCGTCACGTCATAAAACCTCTGCAGCAGATTGATAATCGAGGATTTACCGGAACCGGTGGCCCCCATTATGCCAAGCGTGCTTCCCGCCGGAACCATAAAGCTGATATCCTTCAGAATCTCCTTTTCCTCCAGCGAAAACGACACATGCTCAAACTCGATCCTTCCCTCCACTTTGTCGAGATGTACCGGCTGTTCCCGGTTGCGGATCATCGCCTGCTCTCCGTAAATCTTGCGGATCTTCCGGTAGGATGCGAGCGCCGCAGAGACGTCATTCGTCAGCCATCCCAGCATTTCCATCGGCCAGGTACAGTTTCTGCTGTACTCCACAAACGCCACCAGCGCGCCGAGCGTCATCTCACCGTTCATCACAAAAAGTCCGCCAAGGATCGTTGTGCAGACCGGCAGCGCCTTCCCCACAAACTGGAACAGTGGATAATAGCGCACAAGCACCTTCGACTGTGTAATATTGAGCTCATAATAGCGGCTGTTGTGGGACAGGAACTTCTCCACCTCGTGCTTCTCCCTCGCAAACGCCTTCACCGTCCGGACGCCGGCAAGATTTTCCTCCGCGACCGTGGTCAGCGCGGCATTCTCCTCACTGATCTGCTCATATACCTTATCCAGCTTCCGCTCCATCACAATCGCCACAACGCCGCAGACAATCATTGTAAAGAGCGGCACAAGCGCCAGCTTCCAGTTGCGGGCGAACATACAGTAGAGCACAAAACCGGCGTGGATGACGACCTCGATCACGAGCATCCCCACAAAACCGAGCGCATTCCAGACCCTGTCAACGTCGTCCTTGACCCGCGCCATCAGCTCACCCGTATTCACATTGTCAAAATAATTCATGGACAGCGTCTGAATATGATCAAACAGATCCTTCCGCATCTGCGACCCGATCTTCGACGCAATCCGGTCAAATGAAATCTCCTTGCAGTACCCGAACAGGCACCGTCCGATCCCGACCACCACAATTCCTGCCAGAAATCTGGTCAGAAGCTCCAGCTTTCCTCCCAGAATCACCTCGTCCACGATATCCTGCGTGATCTTCGGATATACCATATCCAGGACAATCGCGGCCACCATACAGACGACTGCAAGCAAATATCCCGCCCAGTGGCGTCCGATATACGTGTGTAACTTTTTCACAAAAAACCTCCTTTTCCCCTCCCCGGGTATCAGTACGTCAGCACATTTCCCTGAAAATCCACATCCCTCTTCCGGCCCTGCGATTCTGGCTGCAACTGCATTTTTACACGCAAAAAAGCCCGCGGCTGCTGATTACCGCGGACTGCGCCATTCACTGGAACCGGCTTTGTCAACTGCAGTGCTCTCTGCGGGAAATCCGGTCTCCCTGCAGTATACGCCCGGACAGCCTCCCACTGTCACCGTGCAAAAACACTGCCCCGTCTGTCAGGGCTGTCTGACAAAATCCACCGAGGTAATATCATGATTATTCTTCCTGTTATTCTGTTCTGCGATCTTTCTTCCACCTGTCAGTCCGGAATTTGTAAAACTTCTCATCATTCTTACCTCTCTTTCCTTATTATTCAGTCTCTTAAACTGCATAGCATCAGTATAGGCACAACGTGCTTCCTTTGTCAAGGAATTTCTCAATAATTTCCAACATAATTTTGTCCGGTCTGTCAATAATAAAATCAGGAACCACGGTAAGTTCTTACCGCGGTCCCGGAAAGAAAATAACACAATCTATGGAGGTGAAAACCATGAGCTCATCGAACAGTTCAGGTTCCAACAGCAGCCAGATGGCTGTACCGCAGGCAAAAGAAGCAATGAATCGTTTTAAGCAGGAAGTCGCAAGTGAGATTGGTGTACCTTTAAAAGAAGGCTACAACGGCGACCTGACCTCTGCACAGGCAGGCAGCATCGGCGGCGAGATGGTCAAGAAAATGATCATGAAGCAGGAAGAGCAGATGTCCAGATAACACACGAAAAGCAATACCCGGATACAGATCGCGCCGTGTCAGCAGCAATGCTTCTGCTGACGCGGCACGATTTTATTCCTGTGGAAACCATATTTTGCGGAACCATAATCCATGAAAACCATGATCCATAATAACCATGATCTATGTGAGCCATATCTGTTCTATGATTTATATACCAGCCCTTTCCGGATCTGCTCCACCGCCGCGTCATCCGCAAAATAGCGGACGATCTCAAGCGCAAACGGGATCGCAGTCCCCATACCACGGCTGGTAATTATATTGGCGTCCACTACCACATCATCCCCGCGCACGACGGCCCCTGTCAGTTTCTCCTCAAATCCCGGATGACACGTCGCACATTTCCCGTTTAAAATTCCCGCGGCGCCCAGCACAGACGGCGCGGCACAGATCGCACAGACCAGCTTTCCTTCTGCCGCAAACTCTCTGATCACGGTGTTCACCGTCTCATCCGCACCCAGCGCAAGTGTCCCTGGCATCCCTCCGGGCAGCACGATCCCGTCCAGCTCACCGTAATCTGTCTCCGCCGCCGTCTCATCCGCCAGAAAGGTTATCCCGTGAGAACCTGTCACCTCTTTTTTTCCGGAAACAGAGATCATCACGATCTCCATCTTCGCCCTGCGCACCACATCCACCACGGTGAGGCCCTCAATCTCCTCACAGCCGTCCGCCATAAAAATTCCGATTCTGCTCATAGCACAGATTCCTCCTGTTCTTTTTGTCCTGACTTCATTATAAGCCTTCTGAAAATCCACGTCAATCTCACAGAAGACTCCGGCACCGGATAAACTGATTCTGACAAACCAGAGCAGGAAATGGCAGGATTTTCAGTGTGGGGCATGCTATAATACCAGAGTAATCAGCAGCAGGGAGGAAGAAAAATATGGACTGGACGACGGATTTAAAGAATGCAATCGGGTATATGGAAGAAAATCTCCTCGCGGACATCGGTGTTCAGGAAGTGGCGGATGCGGTACATATCTCGCCTTTCTATTTCCACAGGGGCTTTAAAATCGTGACAGGTTACTCCGTCAGCGAATACTTAAGAAACCGCAGGCTGTACCTGGCAGGGCTGGACGTTCTGAAGAAAAACCAGCAGGAAACGGAAAATCAGTACACCTGTGCAGAGGCCGGAAATGAAAAAATTATTGATCTGGCACACAAATACGGGTATAACACTCCGGAAAGCTTTACCAGAGCGTTTATACGTTTTCACGGCCTGTCCCCCCTGCAGCTTCGGAAACATCCACATCAGATCAGGGTCTTTCTTCCGCTGCATGTGGAAATTATAGTAAAAGGAGGCAGACAAATGGAGTTTACAATTGAAAAAAAAGATGCGATGAGGATGATCGGGTTTAAAAAGACTATTTCCCACGAAACTTCTTATCAGGATATCCCCGCATTCTGGAACTGGTTCTGTCAGAAGTACTGCGGCGATGCGGCGTGTGAGCCGGGAGAGGAGAAGATACGGCAGACCATCGCAGAGTGCATGGTAGGGGAATATGGCGTCTGTGTGGAGGATGGCCAGGAAAAAGATCAGTTCCGCTATTATATTGCAGGGGCATACCAGGGGGGCAATGTGCCGGAAGGGATGACTGTCTTCCAGATCCCCGCCAGCCAGTGGGTGAAGTTCCGGTGTGTGGGGCCTATGCCGGAAGCCCTGCAGACGGTCAATACCCGTATCTTTAAGGAATGGCTTCCTGGCAACCAGGAGTACGAGATCGCTTTCCACATGAATATCGAGTGGTATTCCCAGGGGGATACCCAAAGCGAAAATTATGAAAGCGGTATCTGGCTGCCTGTAAAACGGCTATAACAGCGGGCAGCACCCGCGGGAGGTATCTGTCCCCAGGGCCGGTCTGCCACAGGCGGCAGCAGAAAAATGTACCTGGCCAAAGACCTTGCCCTGCCAATCTTTTGTTGGAAACAGGGGGGGCGCCCGTTGGTGATGTGAAGACGGACGCGGAGGCTAAAAAAACTTCGCCCTACAGACCGGCCAATGACAACGCCGCTGTTCCTGCTTAGGTGTGTGCAGCTGGGGCTTTCTATCCGGGATCTTGATCTGCTTACGATTGGGATGGTGAATGATATGTATGTGGAGAGCCGGAATGATGGGTGCCAGGATGCTTATGTGGAATTGGCAACGCAGGCGGATTTCGACAATTTTTGAGCATATTCTGATTGCATGATAAATCCCCGTTTCGGATATAGGCGGGGATTATCCTGGGTTATTTATCTACATAATGGCCTCTGCCGTGGGCGATGTAGAGCCGCCC
>OFFG01002070.1_pt1 | contig 10596 bp, 11 predicted proteins | sample 1521331 | NCBI WGS metagenome assembly OFFG01 (sample SAMEA3504129, study PRJEB24116) | mouse gut metagenome | biome: mouse gut; feature: mouse-associated habitat; material: faeces | place: Denmark | collected 2011 | reverse complement strand
TCCTTTCCACCCCCGAAAACGGGCCTCTAATGGCCCGCAGCGGCGGTCTGAACAGCCCTATACCAAGGAGGCCGACACCATGACTGACTACATGGCGATAGATACCGATTTGCCGCCCTATTTCCCCTACCCCCAATTCCTGATGGATATGCCATTGTCCCATACAGCCGCCCTGACCTACGCGCTCCTGCTGGACAGGGCGCACCTCTCCCAGCTTAACGGCTGGACGGACGAGGCCGGGCGGGTCTACCTCATTTTCCCCGTGGAGAAGATTGCGCTGGCGCTGAACAGGAGCCTTTCATCCGCCAAGAACGCATTAGCCGAGTTATCTGCAGTAGGGCTGATTGAACGAAAGCGGCGGGGACAGTTCCTGCCCAATCTGATTTATGTGAAACTGCCTGATGGACAAAAATTTATCCCGCCCCAGAAGGACAACAGATTGTCCATCACGGGGGTAGAAAATGGCCTGCGGAATAGCTAAAAAATGATACTTGCCGCAGGTAGAAAAATACCCCCAAATCAAACAAATAGAAACAAATAAATGAACCAAACGAGTGGGAGTAAATAGCGCCCACCTTTCGGACAAATGTCCACCATGAAAATTTCAAAAACAAGGAGTTGCCTATGGAACATATCAGCTACAAGAAGCAGACCGAGATTGTCAATTTCCAGGGTCGGGAAATCCCGCTGGAAAACCTGACCCCTATCCTCACCACGGAGCAGGAGGCGGCGAAGCGCCGGGAATTGGAGCAGCGGCTTTATGAGGTATTCCGCAAGTACCAGCAGAGGGGAAAGCCCGCTACATGATTTTTTCAGATTGAGATTGATTTGCGGGGCTGCTGACGGTATAATGAAGCTGTCAGCAGCTCCGTTTCTTTTCAGAAAGGGAGCGCAAAATGAACAATCGAATTGACGCGATTTATGCAAGACAGTCCATCGACAAGAAGGATAGTATTTCTATCGAAAGTCAGATTGAGTTTTGCAAATACGAATTGAGAGGCGGGAGTTGCAAGGAATATCAAGACAAGGGTTACAGTGGTAAGAATACGGACAGGCCCCAGTTTCAAATGCTGGTGGAGGACATCAAGCGCGGGCTGATTGCCAGGGTAGTTGTTTACAAGCTCGACCGCATCAGCCGTTCCATTCTGGACTTTGCAAACATGATGGCGCTGTTCCAGGAGTACAATGTGGAATTTATTTCTTCCACGGAGAAGTTCGACACATCCACGCCCATGGGCAGGGCCATGTTGAACATCTGCATTGTGTTCGCGCAGTTGGAGCGAGAGACTATCTAAAAGCGAGTGCAGGACGCATGGTATGCCAGGTGTCAGCGGGGGTTCAAAATGGGTGGACACGCCCCCTATGGATTTCGGACGGAGCCTATTTCTGGTGATGAGCACCATTCTCCGATGTTCTCCTGCCAATGAACCGATGTACCAGTTCATGGATAAGAAACGTGCCGAGGATAAGCCTTACGGCGTCTACATGATGGCCTCTGCCAACAAGTTCCTACGCATCTACTACGCCAGTGTGAAACGGTATCTGGACAGTCTCGAAGCCTAACAGCTAATCTCAGATCTGCTTATCCCAGGCCAGCGCCAAAAATTTTCAATAGCGATGGCTTGGTTTTCTATACCCTTTTTTCGTACTCCAGAAAATTTTGCTCTTCATCAATTTTGGACTTGACTTTTCTTAGCAGGCCTATTATGGGCCTTTTGCAGATGTTTGATCTGCTTCCTTTTGATGCCCATTTTCTGTCTCATCTGGTGGTCCTTATCTGCGCTTTTCCTCTATTTTACTATAATTCTTTGCGCTTGCTTGTTAGGTTGTTGACATTGCCCTATTGGGAGTCTATCTTTTTTCTTCACCTCCGCCACAAATCTACATTTTTTCCTCGGCGTTTTCTTTCATTTTTTCATCGGCGATGACGCCCTGACAAATGGCTTTGAAATGGTCAAACTAGGCCAACGGCCTAGATCAGGATGCTCCAGGGGCCTCCCGCTTCCAGTCCAGTTCCATACGGTTTTCCCTTCCGCTGGATCCGATTCGATCAATACCGATCAAAACAGGCGAAAATCTCCTGTGCCCGGGGCAGCGTCAGTCCTGCGGGAATCATCCCTCCGCCGCAGACGGCGCCCAGGCCCTGCTCTGCCGCCAATTTCATCAACGCGGCCACAATGTTCTCCACGCTCCGGCCCGCCAGATGCTCCCGGGCGTAGCGCACCATGTAGGCCAGTGCCCTTGTTTGGCCGCTGTCTACGATCTGCTCCACATAGCGCAGGTCCAGCTCCCGCGCGCCCACAGTGAAAGTGGTCTTACCAAAGCACTTCACCTTCAGCCGCTCCTGGCGGTATCCATCTCCCCGGTAATTTTTCCGCGTCTGGCTGTCCCCGGATAAGTCCACCACCCTCCCACCAGCAGGCAGATGGAAACCGGGGGCAGTGAGACACGGGACGGGCCGCTCTTCCAGCACAGCCTTGGCCTGGGCGGTAATATCCCGGGCATAATAGGCGTCCATCTGCACCACCTGGTCGGCGATATGGAAATAGGCCCCGCAGCTGCCCACCACCAAGATAAGGGACACACCAGCCCTTTGCCATAAGTCCAAGGCCCGCTCCAAAAACGGGGTGATGGGCTCCTGGTCTCGAGCAATCACTGCCTGCATCAGCTCATCCCGCACCATAAAATTGGTGGCGGAGGTATCCTCGTCCATGAGCAGCACCCGGCTGCCCGCCTCCAACGCCTCGGCGATGTTGGCCGCCTGTGAGGTGCTGCCGCTGGCGTCCAGGGTGGAGAATTTTGTGGTGTCCCGCCCGCTGGGCAGGTGATTGATGAACAGGGAGATGTCTGTATCCGTCACCTTGCGGCCATCCTCCGCCCGGATCTTTACGGCGGAAGCGTCCGTGATGACGTACTCCCGGCCATCCCCGGCGATGTGGTCGTAGACGCCCCGCTCCAGTGCTTTCAGCAAGGTGGATTTGCCGTGGTAGCCTCCGCCGGCGATGAGGGTGATCCCCCGGCATACCCCCATCCCCCGGACAGTACCCTGGTGGGGCAGCTCCAGGGTCACCGCCAACTCCTTCGGAGACTGGAATGTCACCGCACCCTTCATGGGCCGGTCGGACACGCCGCTCTCCCGGGGCAGAATGGAGCCGTCCGCCACAAAAGCGGCCAATTTCAACCGTTCCAACTCTCCCCGGATGAAATGCTGGTCCTCCGCCAAGGCGATGACCTGGGCCACCTCTCCCTTGGGAGCGCTGGCATACAACAGGCCCTGCTCCACACAGACAGGGAGAAAATCAAAGAGAATTTTCTCCAACTCCTGGGCGTTGATGGTTCGTCCGTTGGCTGGGAACCCCACCTCAAAACGCAAAATGACCGCCCCGGCGCACACCTGGCAATCCGTCCGCTCCAGCACCTCCTGGCCGGGCGTGGTGACGGCCAGAACTCCGCTTTTGCCGGAGCCCTTGGCCTGCCGGGAAAACCGTCCCGCCTGCCGGGCAAAGCGCCGGAGCAGATAATCCTCCAGTGCCGTCCGGTTCCATGGAGCTTCCCAGCACTCGGCCGGGAAGCCTGCGGTTTTGCGGTCAAGCGTCACGCTGAGCTGGGAGGGGGCGGCAAAGGGATCGCCTTGGACGTGTTCAATGTTCAGCACATAGGTTCCAAAGGACCAGCTCCCCGCCAGGGATTTGTAGGCCGGGTAGCTCCTGTGATCAATGGCACGCAGGGCAGAACGCAGTTCTTCCGCTGTTTTCATGGCAAAACACCGCTTTCAGATGGTTTGTCGGCATCTCTGCCGTGTCTTTCATAATATTAGCTTTCCTCCCGAAAGTCAAGATACGCCATTGCTGCCACAGCGGCGCAGACAGCACCCTGATCCTCCCTTGGTCAGCAGGTTTCAAGTGAAATAGACTGTGCTTTCGATTGGCCGTGCTGTCCGCTCCGTTTTTTTGTGTTTCTGTATTTGTTATTCCGGGATCGCCACGCAGACGCAGACCTCCCAACAGGGCTTGTCCTTCGGCATGATAAGCGTTTCTCCTGCCTTCGGATATTTGCGGCGGCATACTTCAACATGTGAAAATCTGTGAAGTGTTTTTCCTTTAACTGCATTGAAATCAGCCACTTTTTTACTGTTATATTTTAGCCCCTTAGTAGGGACTGAGGAACTGGGCCATCTGGAAATGGTGGGCACCCTCGTCCACCAGCTCACCCGCAATCTGAGCGACAGCCAGATCAAAACCGCCGGATTCGACACCTATTTCGTGGATCACACCACAGGCGTCTATCCCCAGTTTGCCTCCGGCTATCCCTGGTCCGCCTCTACTATGCAGGTCACGGGCGATATCATCGCCGACCTGACGGAGGATTTGGCGGCGGATGGGGCGATGGTGTAAGGACAACCTGTTAAAATTTTTGATGGGACAAACTGTTTCCAGTCTATTTTACTTTAGTAAAATACTATGTGGTTATCCCTTTGACTCAGCCAGGAAAAAGGTAAGCGACAAATCTAGCGGCGACTTGCAGTAAAACGAATTGTGTGAAAGAATGTCCCTGTATAGTAGTGGATAGTATACGCAAGTGGCGTATACTATCCGCAATACGGGGGCGTTTTTATGAGTACAGAATTACAGCAGCAAAATGGGCAAAATAAAGTGGCTGTGTGGGCAGAGCGGATTTCGGAGTGCCGGAACCGGGGTCTGAGTGTAAAGAGCTGGTGCAAAGGAAAAGGGATCTGCGAGGCGACCTACTACAAATGGCAGAAGAAGATATATGCAATGGCTCAGGCACAACAGGAAGCACGGTTTGCCGAGGTTACTCCGGTGATGGCAGCGAAGCGGGACAGCCAGATTGCCGTCAGTATCCAGGCCGGAGGGGTTGAGGTAAGCATCCATAATGGAGCAGATCCTGCCACAGCGGAAAGCGTGCTGCGCATTTTGAAGTTATGCTGAATGATTTCAAGTGCGTCTGTCCTGCATACATAGCCTGCGGTTATACAAATCTGCGCCGTGGCATTGATGGCTTGGCCGGTATTGTGCGCACACAGTTTCAGATGGATCTGTTCCAGACAGCGCTGTTTTTATTCTGCGGGAGGCGGCGAGACAGAATCAAGGCGCTGTACTGGGAGGGGGATGGCTTTCTGCTTTTATATAAGCGGCTAGAACGTGGCAGTTTCCAGTGGCCGCGAACGAAAGATGAGGTCCGGAGACTGACCCCTCAGCAGTACCGCTGGCTCATGGAAGGGCTGAAAACAGAACAGCCTAAAGCCAACAAAACCGTGACCGGACTGAGCGTGATATAATGCTCTGAAGCGGTTGAAAACACTGGCTTTTCCGCGAGTTTTATGGTATAATTTTCTTATGGAAAACGAGAAGAAACTTGCCATAAGCAACGCGGAAATGGTGAGCGTTTCACGTGCGGAATATGAATCTCAGCAGGCGCAGCTGACTGAGTTGAAGCTCCAGAACCAATGGCTTCTGGAGCAGTTGGGCCTTGCGAAAAAGCGGCAGTTCGGTTCCTCGTCTGAGAAGTTGGGGGAGGAACTGATGGACCAGCTTTTGCTGGACTTCAATGAAGCGGAAGCCTATGCGCATGGAACGAAATCTGCCACGCCGGAGCAGGTGGCAGTAAAGGCCCACGCCCGCAAGAGGCAGTCCGGCAGCGTGACGGACATTGTGCCGGAAGGTACGACCACGGAAGTGGTGGAGCACCGTCTTTCCGAGGAAGAGCGTACCTGCGATATCTGTGGCGCAGTTATGGAGGAGATTGGCAGAGAGGTGCGCCGGAGCCTGCAGATGGAACCGGCCCGATTCTGGATCCGGGAGGACGTCTACTATACATACGCCTGCAGGAACTGTGAAGAAGAGACCGGAGAAGCTAATATTCTGAAGACGCCAAAACAGCCGGCGCTCTGCCCGGGCAACTTTGCCTCAGCGGAGGCGGTGGCTCTCATCATGACACAGAAATTCGTGATGTATTCTCCGCTGTACCGTTTGGAGCAGGAATTTAACCGGGAGGGCTTGAAACTATCCCGGCAGACAATGGCCAACTGGATGCTGAACACCTCGGATACCTGGCTGCGTCCGATTTATGACGTGCTGCACCGGGATCTTTGCCGGGAGACAGTTCTGCATGGAGATGAAACGACGCTGCAGGTGTTGAAGGAGCCAGGCAGACCCTCTGCAAGCAAGTCCTATATGTGGCTGTACCGAACTGGCGGCTGCGCGGAAAGCCCTATCATCCTGTATGAATACCAGCCGAGCCGCAAGGCAGCACATGCGGAAGAGTTCTTGAAGGGGTTCTCGGGCTGGCTCCACGCGGACGGATACCAGGGCTACCACAAATTGCCCGAAAACATCCGTGTCGTGGGCTGTTGGGCCCACGCACGAAGAAAATTTGATGAAGCCTTGCAGACTTTGCCCAAAGAGAAGCGAAAAGGTTCCCTGGCTGCAACTGGTGAGTGCTATTGCACCAGGCTGTTTCAACTGGAGGAGTCTTTCGCGGAGCTGACGCCAGAAGAACGATATACCAAGCGCCTGGAACAGGAAAAACCGGTTTTGGACGCTCTGTTGGCGTGGGCAAATGAGACGATCTCCAAAACGGCGCCAAAATCCGCTCTTGGAAAGGCGCTGCATTATCTGCTGGAGCAGTGGCCATACCTGGTACGCTATCTGGAAGACGGCAGACTGGAACTGAGCAACAACCGCGCTGAGCGCAGCATAAAACCCTTTGTGATGGGTCGGAAGAACTGGCTGTTTGCCAACACGCCGGCTGGCGCTCAATCCAGCGCGGTGATCTACAGCTTGATTGAAACGGCAAAGGAGAACAAGCTTGACCCCTACCGATACCTGCTTTGGGTACTGCACACTGCGCCGGTGCTGAGCCAGACTGACAAATCTTGGGCTGAATGTCTTCTGCCGGCCAATGCCCCTCAAGAATGCCGTGTTCCTCAATCATGATTGGTCTCCACCTCGGCGCATTCGCACCAAGGTGGAGATTTTTATACGCCGGCTGATTTGACGCTTACGCACAAAAGAGTACAAGAGCCGCTGAAATCATTCAAAGATTCCAGCGGCTCTCCGCATCTGCAGCAATTAGTCAAATTCTACATATGATGGAATCTGATCTAAATATTCTGGGGGGCTGGATGTTTTCACTTGCCTAGACCAATCCCGAGGGCGGTACAAAACATAACTTTCTTGGAAAAGTTTAGAGATAAATTCATCTCTATCGATCCGCTCCCATAACAGGTCATCATACGGAGTAATCCTTTGCGTAAGATTGCGAAATAAGGAGTCATTGCTATGTTGGCTTTGGTCAGCGGACTTAGTATCCAGTAAACGTTCATTGCAGGCAATTGAAAGCAGAACATAAACCAATTGCCTGTCTTTGGAAGAATGATCATAATCAAACTTCTTTAACAGTTCTCGCAAATACTTTGTGAACACGTTTTTGTGAGACAGATAAATACCATCAGCAGTATAGACACCAAATTCGTCGGAAAGCCCTTCTATATCAATATCCTTAACTGGTATATGGACTCTAATTGTGTTAATATCATAGCAATTCCAATTATGTATGCTTGAAGAAAACTGAATATCAACTCGTCTACGTTCCTTGGAAACCACAATAGAAGATGCTTCCTTTCCAAGAAGAGCGCGTCGATGCAATATATTCTGCGGATCATAACCACAAATCACAGGTATGCTGAATGGAAAACTAATGTCTGACTCCACCGTTTGAATTAAATTTGATAATGTAGTGCTACTCTGCACCTCCCGTAGGAGCATGGCAGCTGCTGTGACCATCACACTATCCACGATGCACACAGTTTCTATTTCCTCTGCTTCTTTCACCGATACGACTTTTCGTTTGCCATCTTCCTCCATAATTATGCTCTTCAATTCATCAAACGTCTGGAAAAATGCTTTCTTACTTTGTAATTCAGCTCTGTTATGGCTGGATTCAAGTAAAGGAGTCATTAAGTATTTACATTCAGTTATTGCCAAATCTAATGAGCGGTCAGTTTGCAACACCTCCATCTGGGATTGAATGTGTTCCGAATAACAGCTATATAAAGTCCGCAAAAAACTCTCGTTGCTCTCGTTTTTTTCTATGGCAGAACGGGCAACATTTGTCAGCACAGATGAACAGTTGTGGGTGTTAGCCACAGCGATAATTGTCTCTCCGTCAAAGCCCGGTGACGAAAACTCGACACGGATTCCTTCAATGCATAGTCCCACTGGAGAAAGGGCATCAGATTTAAAAAATCGGCTGCGAAGAAAGCTCCATTCATTTAGATATTGGTTGTACTGAAGGGCATAGGCAAGAGTCACACCATTTTTACAAATCTCATCCACTCGATATTTACGGTTATCTACTATATACTGACTGGTATTTAAATATTCTGTTAATGCTTCTTTAGGCGAACGATAACCAACGGACGTGACCGCATTATCTGTCTGTAGCGTTACTTTACACTGAGGGAAAAGAACCCATTTCTGAATTGCAGACAAAATATTTTGAATATCCACATCGGGGCGAACATGGAGTACAATCGCGGTACCATGTTCGGAAATAAATGAATCAATCTCACCTTTGGGGGATTTTTTCAGCAAGTATTTTCCATTGACTTTCCGTAAAGAAATGACATTTGCTGTAGGCTCATCCGTTGAGCAGGTAGAAATATCTATATCATCTGCAATCAGGAAACAAGTCAAAATGCCGATTCCAAATCTACTTATAGCCGGAAATCGTGGGAATTGCTTTTGAAAATGCTCACTTCGGTACTTGGAAGCCCCTACCCGCAACAAGAAATTCTCAACTTCTTGAATAGTCATTCCAGTTCCATTGTCCGAGACCGTCAGCGTCCTATGATATTCTTGCCATGAGACACGTACCTCTCCGGCAAAGATATAGTCTGGCACATCCTCCTTATTTTCGATGCAGTATTGCAACTTAACAGCATCAATCCCATTTTGGATTAATTCTCTGATTACAACTGAAGAGTCATTATATAATGTATGCCCAACCAACATTTGTAAAATACTCGTCTGGTCAACAGTAAATTGTAGTTTGCGTGGTTCAAATCCCAGAGTTTCCACATCATCATCGTCAACATTATGCCATGGATACTCATAATTCTGAGTGCCTTCTTTTTTTGCCGCTACCTGAACCCAATCAAAATTTTTTACAATTTCCTCTCGCATATACATAATGTAAGCGCTCAGGCCAAAAAAAGCTTCCGCCTGATCTGGTTGATTAAAATACGCTGTAATCTCAATCGTGTCTTTGGGTAGAGATGGATCAATGGCACCTTCAGCATTTCTGGGCATCTTTGCAGTTACTGCTTTGACTGCCATCTGTTTTTGCCACTCAATAATACTTTTCGTATTGCTTGGATTTATAATACGGAATTGAACAGATGGGGTCCGTTCACAAGTTATGTGCAAAATGTCTGCTGTCCGTAGGATAATTGCCACATATTGAAGATTTACGCGTTCATCATCACTGTTTCCGTATCGGGTACAAGGATTATATTTCGCAAAATTATCCAGATCATCTAAATGGTGGCTTTCACATACCAAACCCAAATCCCGTCTGAACTTGGCATCTAAATGACCAAGAATTTCATTAATGTTGTCAATAATGCTTTTGCACTCTTCGGGCGGCTGATCATAATATATGCCCGAAACCCAACGTTTAATTCGTGTAGCATGTTGACAGCGAACGTATTCTTGATACATAAAACGCTCACCATCAGAATCCATATCTAAAATGTTATCTCGATATTCGATTCCCAAATTTCCTGCGAGAGCTTGATTCTTATATTCGACAAATGCACTGTCTTTATCTCGGCTTTCAAACTCTTCAGTTGTCACAAGCATTCCCATATCATGAAAGTAAACTGCTAAAACTAACATTAGCCAATCAGCTTTAGACATATGTTCTTTAGTGTTATCAGGGATAATCCATTCGATTATTTTAAGCATACCATCTATATGAGATATATCATGACGTGTATATTGATCAAAAAAACCATCTTGGCCAATCAGCGCAAGCATTTTTTCCACTTGATTTCGAATGTAAATCAATTTGATTCCTTGAAAAGCTCCTAAATTTTCAGCTTCTGCAGCTTTTTTCTCTGCAAAAGTGTGCAGTGCATCCTCCATGATTTTTCCTCCCAATTAAAATGTGATAATTTCGACAACTTTCATATTTATATTACATCCATTAGATGAAATTTTCAATACCTGCATCTAAAAAATGAAGATATTTTACAAGCCAGCATAATCCCACGGCTGGTATAATGGGACGGACAAGGAGGGACTGCGTATGAAAAAAGAAGTACGAACGGTGGTCTACGATGACGAGTTGCACATTGAGGCTTACCGTTTTGAGGGTATCGTACAGCCTTTTCCGAACCATTTCCATGAATACTATGTGATTGGGTTCATGGAGGACGGGGAGCGCGTTTTGTCCTGCAAGAATCAGGAATACACCATCACAAAGGGTGATGTTCTCCTGTTCAACCCAGGGGACAACCACGCCTGTGTTCAGAATGACGGCGGTACGCTGGATTATCGGGGCTTCAACATC
>OFFG01002068.1_pt1 | contig 10603 bp, 10 predicted proteins | sample 1521331 | NCBI WGS metagenome assembly OFFG01 (sample SAMEA3504129, study PRJEB24116) | mouse gut metagenome | biome: mouse gut; feature: mouse-associated habitat; material: faeces | place: Denmark | collected 2011 | reverse complement strand
CCTCGATTTTCTCACGCAGAGTCTCCTCGGTGATCTCCCAGGGCAGACGGACCGCGACCGTCTGATAGTCGACCTGCCCGAAGGTGGGCTTGGCGCGATAACCGTCGTCGGTGTCCTCGGTCTTGCCGCGGAGAATGCGGCCGGCGATACCGATCTTGTCGACCTCGCCGGACCGGGCCCGGCGCATTTCGTGCCGCACAAGCTGGGTCAGGGGCGTGGCCTCCATAGCCTGCCGCATAAACTGCCGGCTCTGCTCAGGGTTGAGAAGGCCGGAGCTCACGCCGGTAGTAGTCAGCGCGCCGGCGGCCTTGCGGATAATACCGCGAGTGGAAATAGGCATTACATTTTCCTCCTTTGTCGTTTCTCTGCTGGCCCTTACAGGAGGCCGTGCAGGTAGTGCTCCTGGCTCTTGGCAACCTGCCCCTCGTTATTGAGGTTCTGGGGCAGACTGAACGCTTTGAGCATGGGGGCCAGCGCGTCGGTAACGATCTGCTGGACCTCGCCCTTGGTAACGGGGGCGTCGGGGTCAGCGGCCTCCTCGATCAGCCCGGCCTCGATCAGGGTTTTCTTGACGGCGGCCTCCGCGGCCTTAGCGACCATAGCCTCCAGGTCGGCGCCCTCCTGAACCTGCGCGGCCGGAACCGCGGGCTCGGTAGCCTTCTCGATGGGAGTAGCCGACTGGGGCGCAGGAGTCTCCTGCGGAGCAGGCGCGGCCTTGATAACGCCGGCCTCAGTCAGGGCCTTCACGACGGCCGTACTGACCTCGGCCTGAATCTCTGCTTTAGTCATACTGTTTTCCTCCTTTTTCTTGGTGTCGTCCTCCGGCTCTTCCGGGTCCTCGTCGAACGCGGTTTTGAAGTCGGAAAGTGCCTGACAAATCTCGTCCAGTTTCGCCTTGTTGGCGCCGGACATTTTCTTGCCCGCTTTACAGACGGGCAGCTCGACCGCCTTGACCACGGCGTCGCCGCTCAGGGTCATAACGTCGGTCAAAATGCGGTTGAAGTCGGCAAGCGCCTCATGCACCTTGTCGGGGCTCACGGTGTTGGTATAGACGCCGTCCCGATACTCGTAGTGATAGAGGAGCACGTCCTCCAGAGCGTAGACCGCATTCCAGAACGCCGAATTGCGGGCGCTCTCGTTGTAGCGGTCCAGGACTTCGCCCTTCTCTACCACCTCGAAGCCGAAAAACTTGGCAAGTTTCTTGAAGAAGCCGCGCTCTTCGGTCTCGACGGTTTTGGTCACGTCGTCAAGCTGAACATCCTGCTCGCTGTACTTACCGACGCCGCCCATAGAGAAGCCGGTCAGCTCGCCCTTTTGGACGGCCTGCCATACCTCGTCGTTGGCGCACTCCACCGTGATGATCCACGTGCCCTTAACGACCGGAGTCTCGCCGATGGTCATGTCGCAGGGCGCGACATAATTCTCGACGACGGAAAGGCCCTCGGCTTTCTCAAAACTATGCTGAATATCCACCTTGTCCCCGTTCTTGGCGAACCAGTACGCAGCCTTGCGAATTTCAGGCTCAGTCATGAAATTGCCGTGGGCGTCTTCGGCCAGAGGCTCGTAGGCGATCCCGGTGATATAGTGCGTGGAATCGTCCACCTTGACGATCTTGGCGGTAGTAGAGAACTGCGCGCAGCCGTTCTCCTGCTTAGTCACAAGGAATTGGCGCTTGTTTGCCGCCTTGTCGACCAAAGACATAAACTGAATTTTGGCGTCAGAGATTTCGATTGCTTTCTGAACCTTGCTCACCTGTTTCACCTCCTTTGCGGTGCGGGCGCATATCGCCGCGCCCTGCGAGATACTTGGATCACCTCCTCAGCCGTAGGCCTGCCGCTTCCTCAAACATCGCACCTCCTTTGCTCGTTAATCTAAAAGGCCTCCCAGGAGCTCCATATCGCGTCCGGGGTCTCAGGAGTATAAACACCAGGGCCCCAGGCCAGAAACGCGATACGGGAAGCCGTGGAGCTCCTGGGAAGCCTTTTAGCAAGTCACAAGCCTGCAAGGGCTTTGTTCTTGAGGTAAAGCTCCTCCTCCCAGGCGTCGTCCATAGCCGCAAGTGCCTCCTCCTGGAGCAAACGACGCTCTTCAATGGGAAGGCCCAGAATCTCTTCGCTGACAATCGGCTGAGAAATGCAGTGGCAGTTGATCGACTCGCCAGCCGGAAGGCTGGGGTCTCGGGGGTACAGCGGATAATAGACGCCGCCATCGGCGCCCTGCAAAACGTAAGCCGCCTCTTTACTGACTCGTTGCCCCTGCATGGCGACGTGATTGATCCGGGGCTCGTTCCGATAGGCTCCCGAGTGCCGCCACTCCTTTTCCACAACGGCGGGGCTCTGCATCATAGCCTCTTGATTCGCGACGGAATGAGCGCGCAAGGTCTCGGTCAAAGCCGTCTTGCGCGCTCGGACGTACTCGTTACGTATGCCGCTATCCATAAGGGCCTGCGTGACTTCGGCGACGCTCTGGCCCTCGTCCATGGCGGTCGTCAGGATTTTCTCGACCTGCGTATGACTCTCCAGCTGCATAAGCTCAGAGAGGTCCTTGCTCCATTGCTTGGCCCAGGCCGTCGTGCGCTGGGAAACGGCCCGTACAGTAAGCTCCGCGTCGGTGGCCGCAATATACTTTGAGGCCAGCGGTTTCATATAGCCGGAAAAGTCTTCCCAAAAGAGGTCAAAGAGCTTGTCAGCGGTCGGGTTATTCTTCTTGATCGCCGGCCATACCTCGCTGAAATACTCCTCGAGGTCAACCCGATCTTTCAGAGAGTCGAGAATATAATCGGTCTCGGAGATCAGCACGACGGCGATCCCGTCCTCCAGGCTTGTGATATGCTCGATAGTCTCCGGGGCGTCGACGTACCCGGCCGCCTCAAGGGCCAGCTCCAGCTCGTCGTCTTCTTTGGCGAGATAGGCGTCAATGGCCTTAATCAAACCTTCGCAATGACACGGCACGGGAATCACCTCCATAATTTTCCAGCGGCTGACAAAATAAAAAGCAGACGTTTCCGTCTGCCGAAAGAAAGCATAGAACTTCCAAAGGAGCTTTGCTATACTGTTTTTAGAGTTTGGCGGCGTCTACGTTAACACCACGCAGACGCCGCCCGCAGGAAGGGGGTGAACCTATGCCCGCGTACTTTGACGAGCTGGCAAGCGCACTTGACCGCTTGTCAGACAATCCGTTAGACTGTTTCGATACAGCCGACTGGAATTTTGAGGTCGAGCTGAAAAAGTTGAGTGCCTAACGGTATAATAAACGCCTCATGCTTCCAACATGAGGCGTTTATCACTGCTTAGAGCTTAACTGCGGTGCCGACCGCTTTCACATAGCCCTTCTCGGAGAATACCCGCACGCCGATGATCGCGTCAGCGTTGACGGCGTTCCCCGCGGCGGTCAAGGATTCTTGCAGGGAGTCCATGGTCTTCGCCATGAGCTTATCCCCCATTTTCCCGATACCGCCGGAAACGTCCTGGCTGTAGCCGTGAACTATGCCGAGGTATTCCTTGATCTCGCGGCCCTGCAAAGTGTCAGTTGTGGTAATGAGCATGATCGGTCCCTCCTGATAATCTATTTACTGAATCGGCGTATTATGGAGCGCGTTCGCTGCGTTTATTATAATGCCTCCATTATACTTTGTAAACAGCTGTCAGGCGGATTCCCTCAAAAGAGCTCGAACCTGCTTCATGATGGCGACGAGCTCGTCTTGCTTGTCATTCGCCGCCTTCGCAATCTGCGCAGAAAGCTGAGACATGACGCCGGGAGAAACGCCTCCCGCGCTCTGCGCAGCGGCCTCAGCCTGACTCTGACGAGCCGCGACCGCAAGAGGAACCTCGCCCCAATCCTCGGTAAAGTCCTCAGCCTTTTCGCCAAGGGCCTCGGCCGCGATACCTCTGGCCTTGTTGGGGGTCAGGCCGCCAGCGTTGTTGCAGATAGTGAGAATCTTAAAGAGGTCGTCGGGGTTGGAAATATCGGGCTCAAGGAAATAGACCTCAACATGCTTAAAGCCGTAGCCGTTCAAAAGCCGGTTGTTGATGATCCAGGCCAAGCTCTTCCGCTCCGGCTGAAAGACCTGCTCCTCCGTGACCTCCATGGCCGTTTGCGCCGTTGCCCGGTTGAAGTCAGTGGTATAGCCGACGTAGAGGTCGGGCAGCTGGAAGGCGGATTGTACGCGCTTGCGGTTGTTCTCGATATAGTCCTGAAAGAGCTCGTCTTTCTGGAGAATCGAGGCCAGGTCCTTGATCTCGACATCCGGCGCTTTCGTCTCGTCGAAGTCGGCCCGGTTGTCAGCGTTCTCCGTCTCAAGGAGCAAGAACGCATGTTGACCGGCCTCGCCCTTAATATCGTTCATATACCCTTGCAGCGTGGCGTAGCTCTTCTCGTTCAAGGTGCCGCCCTTAATGCAGATAAGGAGCGGCGTGTGCCGGCCGTTGCGGAAGTAGTTATTGTTGAGGCTTTCAGCCGCTCTCGTGCCGTCGATCCCCAGGATTTGACCGATCCAGCGGACCTCGCCGTAGAGCTCAGTGCCGATCGCGAAGTCAAGAATCTCGTTCGCCTGGTATTCGACGGGAAGGGGCTCGCCCTCGTTCTCCGTGTCGGTACTCACGTATTGGCCGCTACGGTTATCCATCATGCGGGGATCGCCGAACTCCTTGAAGTAGACGGTCTTGCCGCCGACCTCCTGCCGGTATTTACAGAAACGGCGCGGCCGCTGGATCGTCTTCTTGCCCTTGTAATTGTACTCGGCCATGACGGGAGGATCGAGCGGGTAAGTTTTCCGCATGGAGGGCGTGTCGCGGATGAACGCGATTTGATTGACCTCGCCGGCGGGATTACGCAGAATTTCGAGATAAGCGATCCCGTAAATCTCGCGGGCCTCGATCACGTTCTCAAAGACCTGCTTGGTGTCCATGTCGATATTGAGGAGGTCGATGATTTCCTGCGCCGCGTCCCACTCGGCTTTCATTTCGGTCGTCTCTTCGCCGTCGTCGGTGACATAGCGAAGGCCCAAACCGAAGCCGGCGATATTGTTCTTGTATGCCGCGATACACTGGGGAAGGATATGAGAATTTTTCACCAGCTCCCGCAAGCCTTCAAGAGGATAAAGCGGCATAGCAAACTCGCCGGCGTTCCTCGCCTGCTGCGTGTCGAGCTGCGTCGGCTGCTCGGCCTTCTCGATCGGCCGGTCAAAAGCCTTTATAACGCGCACGCCTACGCTGGGCAGCTGCTTTCTGTTTTCGCTCATTCCTTCTTACCCCCTTTCGGATTATCTTTGAGCCGGACCGGGATCACGCACAGCAGAACGCTGTCAGCCTCATCCGGCGAAGGCAGATTGCGCTTTTTCATATCGTCCTTGCTCTCGACCTTCTGCTTGCTCTGCTCGGTCATAGAGTATTTGCGACTCGACAACTGGCCGATCAGGTCGTCGTCATTCGGCAAAATAATTTCAACGGGTTTCGGCGTCCCATCGTCTTCGTAGTCCTCCAGCAGCTTGCGGAGAACTCCCATCATGTAAGTGGTGGTGTCATGGTAGTTGCGGTGCTTGATCCGTTTGCCGAACTGAATCCGCATGACCTCCATCCACTTAAACCGCTCGGGGTCGTTGCGCTTGACCCGCATAAGCCGGTCAACCACACCGCCGCCAACGCCGCCGTCGTCCACGCACACAGGGATTTTATACTTCCAGCCGTAACGCTTGACCAGGAGCTCGCCGAGCTCTATAACCTTGTCGGCCGTGGTCATGGTGTCTTGGCCGTGCCGCTTCTGCCAAAACTCGACCTTCTCGTCTACCCGGTAGGAGATAACCGTCTTGTCGTCGCCGAACCGGGCGACGTCTACGCCGATCTGGAGGCTCAGCGGATTATCCCGCGGCGCATAATCGGTTTTTATGCTTCTTTCGAGCATATGGATCGGGATAAAGACGTCGTCCTCCTGCAACGGAAACTCGCCGTCAACGCGGACGCGAACGACGTTGCTCTCTTTACCGTACCGCCGCTCAAGCATTTCGATATTCTCCTTATCGGTCCGGGCTACGTCCCGAGAGGAAACGCGCCGAGAACGATATAGGGGCCGGAGCTTAGCGTTGGTGTGGCTATCATAGAATGTGCCGGAGGTCTTTGTCGGGTTGCCGCACAGCAGCAGCTTATTATTAGGGCCTGACAGCGTGCCGAGAATGGCCTCCATGATAGGCTCGGCCACGCCAGAAGCCTCGTCCACAATGAAGAGCATATTTTCCTCGTGGAAGCCCTGCATATTCTCAGGTTTGGTCGCAGTACGCGCGACGGCGAACCACCGTTTCTCCATGCCGGTCATAAAGACATAGGTCTTTGTCCAGCGAAGGATTGCGTTGAGCATGGGGCTCTTAGCTTGCCATTTGGCAATCTCGGACCACAGCACGTCGTTGAGCTGCTGACGAGTCGGAGCGGTGGCGACCACACGGGCGAAAGGAAAACAGGAAAGGAACCAAAGAAGGGCCACGGCCTCGGTCGCCGTTTTGCCGACGCCTTGACCGGATCGCACGCTCACGCGCCGACAATCGGGATCGGCTAAGTCTCTTAAAGTGTCAGCCTGCCAGACGTCGGCCTCATAGCCGACGACCTCTTTCGCAAAGAGAACCGGATCGCGTTGGTAGAGCTTCTGTCTGGCTCTGAATACCTTAATCAGTCTCGCCGTATTCATCGGCCGCGCTCTCCTCCTCACCTTCGTCAAGCTCTTCGCCGGTCAGCGCCTCGATCCAGGCGCTCGCCAACTTGCTTTGCTCCGATTCGCCGTCAAGGCGTTTCTTCTCCAGGTTCAACCGCTCGCGGCTAACTTGGATCGCATCAAGCTGCGCCAGGACCTTGATCTTGCGGCCCTGCACCTTGTCCAGCTCGGCCTCCAGCTTAGTCAGCGCCTCGAACGGAGAGACCTTAAAAACAGAGTCGCTGTCAAAGCTCATTTCGTCGCCGACTCTATGCTCTTCGCTGGTACTTGCCAAAAAAGCCTTCGGGTCCATAGCTTTACGGACTCGGGAAATATGCTTCATCAGCCGGACCTCTTTGGCGTTCAGGCTGGCAAGCGTCTGGCGAAGCTCCATTTCAATGCTTGTGCCGGTCTCTTCATCCTGGAAAATCTCGGCCTCGTCAGCCTCCAACAGGCCGATCATAGTACGCTCATACGCGCCATGCCGAAAGTTGTTCTTGTTACCGACCGGAGCCCCGCCAGTATTGCCGACAGCGTTTCTATTGCCGCGCTGGCCGCCTTGCTTGCGTTTAACAACGTGGCCTTTCCCATTTGGCAACGCGACTTTTTTAGTTTGCGCGTCCCATTGGTCGGCGTGTTTCCAGGAGCGAACCTGCTCAGGCTTAACGCCGAGCTCGGCGGCAATATCTTGTAATGACTTCCGGCCTTGGCTCTCGATCCAAAGCTGAAAAGCCTTATCCCTATTAGGGCTACGCGCTCTCGGCATCCCTCTCCTCTCCTTCGTGACTTCGAGTTGAACTGTAAAATTAGGCCCCCTATGACCCCTCAAAGGGATAGGGGCTCGTAAATAGCTCGCGGCGCCCCAGCTTTTGCCGAGACGCCGCTTGATCAGGAGGAAGGTCAAAGCACTCGCCAAAACCTTCATGCTGTACTATAACACGAGGGGAATAGAAATTAACGCGCTTTCTTATGCAGCGCTGTTTTTCGCTGCGTTATCTTTCAGCTGTTGCAGCGCCCGGGCGTGGAGCATTTGGGTCCAACGGAAGGTATAGCCCATGCTGACGGCAATCTCCTCCCACCGCTTATAGCTGAGATACCGAAGCTCCAAAATGCGCTTATAGTTGGGGTCCTGGACGAAGGCCGCAATGATCTTACCGTTCTCCGACTCCAGGCTCTTGATCTCCTCGATCTCGTCAAGAATTTCCTCCTCCAGCTCCATAATGCCGAGAACGCACTTCTCGACCTTATTGCTGGGCCCGCCGCCGCTCCCGCCGGAATGCTCTGGGCTCGCCGTAATAGATTCGGCGATTTGCCGCCAAGACTTGATCCGCTCCCGGCGATCCGCGATCCGCTCTTTGGCCCTGTACCCTCGATTAAGTACGGGAACCGGGTCCTTACAAAGGTCCGCAATAATTTCAGGGGAAAAACTCATACCGCAAATACCTCCTCGATCTGGGCCGTCAACGCGCCCAGCAAACCATTTTGACAATCTCGCTTATCTGGCAGCGCGATATTCAAGACGCGCTCGTCCATAGTCCCGACTGCCGACAAGTGATGAATTATGACCGTGTTCTTTTGCCCTGGACGGTGCAGCCGCTTATTGGCCTGATCGTAATACTCCAAATTCCATGTAGGGCTGTACCAAATTGCGATATGACCGCCGAACTGCATATTGAGGCCGTGCCCGGCGCTCGCCGGGTTCGCCAGCAAAATAGGGATTTTCTGCTCGTTCCATCTCGCGACGACCCCGTCCCCTTTCAGCTCGACCGCTTGCGGGTATCGCGCCAACAGGCGAGACAGCTCGTGCTTGTAGTTGTAAAACACAAGAACCGGCTGGCCGTTCGCCTCTTCTATCAGCTGATCCATGGCCTCCATTTTAGCCTCGTGAATCAGCTTCACCGCGCCGTTTTCATCATAGACCGCGCCGCCCGCGATCTGTAAGAGCTTGCCGGTCAGGATTGCGGCGCTCCCCGCGTCAACGTCTCCATCCGCAAACGGGAGAAGCGTGTCCTTTTGCAGCTGCAAATACTGGGCCATAGCCTTTTCCGGCAGTTTGACGTCATGCGTGATAAACAGCCTCTCGGGAAGGCCCTTCGCGCTCATACTGATACAGAGGTCAGCCAGCTTTGCGTAAATCGCCTCTTTCGCGCCCTCCTTCGGCGTCCAATCGTAGACGACGCCGTTCGGGCCGCGCCGCCCTGGGTTAAAGTAGGTATCGCGATAAGCCGTCAGCGTCTTGCCAAGCCGTTCGCCCTCGTCCAGGAGATAGACCTGGGACCAAAGATCAAGAAGGCCGTTCGGGGCCGGCGTGCCCGTCAGCCCGACGATCCTTTTGATATACTTTCGGACCTTCTTGAGGGCCCTGAACCGCTGGGCCTTACTGGACTTAAAGGAAGATAACTCATCGATCACCACCATCTCGAAGGGCCACCGCTTTTTGTAATAATCGACCAGCCACACGACATTCTCCCGATTGACGATATAAAAATCAACATCAGCGTTCAATGCGTCGATTCGCTCTTGCGGCGTGCCGATTATTATGGAGTACGTCAGCCCCTCCAGATTGTCCCACTTTGCCAGCTCCGTGGGCCACGTCTCTTTTGCCGGACGGAGCGGGGCGATAATCAGCACCTTGCCGAGGGCGAACCAATCCCGCAGCAGCTTCTCGCAAGCGGATAACGAGATTATCGTCTTGCCGAGGCCCATATCCAAAAAGAGCCCTGCTGCGTCATGTTCAAGGATAAACTGCTCGGCATAAGCCTGATACTGATACGGCGTATATTTCATGTCGCGGGCTCCAGCGTGATCGCGCCGATGTTAATAAGCCATTGATGGAAGTCGCCGCCGTCGTCGATTCTCCAGACCGTACAGCCCAGCCGCTCCAGAATCCCGAATACCTTCTTTTGCGCCGGCGAGCGGCCGTCCCCACGGCCCGGACGTTTCAGCTCCACGAATATCACGCGGCCGCCCGGCAAAATGCAAATACGATCGGGGACGCCCTGTCGCCCCGGACTTATCCACTTCCAAGCCACGCCTCCAAGGGCTTTGACCTGTCGGCAGATATTAGCCTCAACTGCGTTTTCTCGCACGATTTTTCCTCCTTTTTATCGCCGAGTAGCGAGTAGCAGCAGTAGCGCGATTTTCTATATAGGTTAAAAATGCGTTTTTTCTATTTCAAATTTTATTATTATCGGTAAAAAATACAAAGAATTTTGATTTTTTATCTATATAGCCTTAAATCTGCTACTACTGCTACTTAAAGAAAACTGACAAATAATTGTTTCTGTTTAACTTAAAAACCCGAAAAATGCCTTTAATCTCGGGCTGAAAAGTCTCGGAAGTCAGGTAGCGGGCTGCGCGCTACTGCTGCTACGCCCGCTACCTGAGAAGCGCTACCATTTTGAGAGTGCTACTTCAACTCTGCTACCTGAAAAGCGGAGGCAATTCGCCTTGTTTCACAAAGCCCCGTTGCCTTCCGTACGGCTCGCCGCAGTCGACCGATGTACTCCGCCGCCAGCCTGGTAACTGCCGCAGGATATTATTGATCTCGCGGGCTTGCTGTTGTGTGTAGGACTTCGGATCGCCGTTGAAAAGCTCCTGCCAAATCTCGATTGCGCACACGGTTTGCCGCGCTTCCGTTCCTTTGCCTTCGTCCTCAAAGCCCTCAGCCCAAAAGTCTTGGCGCTTCCCAAGGTCCCAGCTGTCCCAGTCCTCCGGGAGAAGGGCCTCCAGGAATTTCTCAATCAGGCCGCGCTTGTCGTTCTGCTCGGTATGCTCGGCTTGGATTTTACGGGCCTCCTTTTCAACGTTTTCGTCGTCCAGCCACCAGACCTCTCCGGCGTTATATCTGACCATGACCTCGGCCCACACTTGATCGATAATTTCCTCTGTCAGGGCGTCGGCGACTTCGGGCGGCCGCCCCTCCACA
>OFFG01002061.1_pt1 | contig 10620 bp, 10 predicted proteins | sample 1521331 | NCBI WGS metagenome assembly OFFG01 (sample SAMEA3504129, study PRJEB24116) | mouse gut metagenome | biome: mouse gut; feature: mouse-associated habitat; material: faeces | place: Denmark | collected 2011 | reverse complement strand
CCTGTGCCGGTCTGGGCGTAGATGGCCGGGTTCCGGGCCGCCTCCAGATAGCGCAGGCGGGCTTCGTTGTTCTGGATGGCGTCCAGATAGCCGCCCACATTGTCGGCCAGCCAGCGCTCCAGCTCCACCTGACGGTTGAGCCAGAGGACGGCGTTGTCCAGATCTCCCTTGATCTCATAGGCCCAGGAGGTCATCCCGCACTTGGGCTCCAGATTGTAGCACACGTCCTGGTCCAGCCCGTAGGGGATCAGCAGGTCGTAGATCCGCTGAGTGACCGAGATGATCTGGTCGGGGTCCTTGGCCTCACTGGCCGAGATCCATTGGTCCTGTAACGGCCAGTAGCTGTTGGGATAGGTGATGGCGGAGGCGTTCAGGCACAGTCCGGCCATCAGCGCCGCCGCCAGCAGACAGGACAGCAGGGGCTTCGCGGTCTTTTTTGTCAAGTGTAATCCCTCCTAAAAAAATGTGCTGCGCGCCCTCTTTCTGGCAAAAATGCACAGCAATTTGTCTCAGTATACTCTCTTTTTTCTCCCCTGTCAATATGCTGGCCGCATAGGTCAAAAGTCAATTTCCGCACTGGCAATCCCAGGACAAGTGTGGTATAATGCGGTCCTGAGCGTGCCGGTCCCGCTCCGGCACAGGACGCGATACGCTGTGATGAAAAAGGAGGAAGCATATGTCCTGCAAAGAGGAATTTATCGAGATTTTCAAGGCCAACATCACCCGGGAGGGGGCCGACAAGCTGCTGGACTATCTGGAGCACAAGAGCGATTTCTTCACCGCTCCCGCCTCCGCCCGCTACCACGGGGCCTACGAGGGCGGGCTGTGCGAGCACAGCCTGAACGTCTACCACTGTCTGGTGGACTACCTCCAGCGGGAGCGGGTGCAAGAGCTCTACGGCCTGGACTACAGCGACGAGTCCATCGCCATTGTGGCCCTGTGCCATGACCTGTGCAAAATCGGCTGCTACAAAAAGACCATGCGCAACGTGAAGGACGACGCCACCGGCCAGTGGACCAAGGTGCCATCCTTCCTCTTTGACGACCCCCTGCCCTACGGACACGGGGAAAAGAGCGTGTACATCACCAACGGCTTCATCCGCCTCACCCGGGAGGAGGCCATGGCCATCCGCTGGCACATGGGCTTCTCCGGCCCGGAGGACAACCGCACGGTGGGCCAGGCGTTACAGATGTACCCCCTGGCCTTCGCCCTGGCCACGGCGGACATGGAGGCCTCCTACTTCCTGGAGAATGAGGAGTGAGCGCTTCTTTTCTGGAAAGAAGAGGAACCGAAAGAACTTTAATGCAAAATGCAAAACCGCCCAAATTGGGCGGTTTTGTTGGTTATAGATGGGCCAGCCTCTGTTCCGGGATGTAGGGCCGCAGGACGGGCACTCTGGGCAGGACAGTCAGCAGCAGCTCCCCCAGTACAAAGCAGGCGATCAGCTCCGCCAGCCCCACCGTCACGATGTTAAAGGCGTAGGCCGTCCAGAAGCCGGGGCCAAAGCCGGTGGCGTACCAGGCGATCTCCGCCCCCACAATGAGGGCGTTGCACAGCACCGGGGGCAAGGGAGCCAGCCAGCGGTTGGGCATGTGCCGGGTCATCAGGCAGGCCAGCAGGGTGGCCAGGGTGCCGAACAGGATGTCCAGGGGGTAGGGGGAAAACAGGTTGACGATGAAGCACCCCACTGCCAGACCCGGTATGGCGGCGGGAAACAGGAAGGGCAGCACCGTCATGGCCTCCGACACCCGCAGCTGGATTTCTCCGTAAGCGGGCAGGAGCATGGTGAGTGCGGCATACACCGCCGCGATGAGGGCGGCCAGGGTCAGGTCTCGGGTCGTGAATCTGCGCATAAAAAAACCTCCATTTTTTGTTTAGAGAACGGCGGACGCAGAGCGTCCCCGAACGAACATGTCACGCCTTGCCTGTTCACAACGGCTCGGACGCTTCCATGCTTGGACGAGATGGTATCAAACTCGTCAGGAGGCATTTTACCACAGCCGGGGCGGTTTGTCCAGAAAAAAATGCCTTCCCCGGAGGGAAGGCACCGTTCACATATTCTCGGGCTCCGGGTCGCCGGGGAGGGAGCACAGAAACTGGTACTGGGGCGTCAGGGACTTCCAGCCCTCCAGCACCTGACCGGCCAGCTCGGGGGTAAAAAACACGCCCTCGCAGTTGCAGTCCCGGGCAAAGCTGATCTGCCTGCTGTTGTACCAGGGCCAAAGCAGCGGCCCCGGGTCCCCCTTGGGCCGCTTGTAGACGTGCCCGTCCATATGGAACTCCCCCCGCTTCTCCACCGCCCGGGCCAGCTTCTCCACGGGCTTGGGGTCCCGGTCGATGCGGGCGCGGAGTTTGGCCATGGTAGTGGGAAGCATCTCCCAGCAGCCCATACCGTAGCCGTAGTGGTCGGGGGCGATCTCAAACCAGAAGCAGGGAATACGCCCGTCCTGCTCCCCCGGCTTGCGCAGGGAGAACCAGAGGTGGTCCTTGTAGGGCCCCCGGCCAAAGAGCCGCCGGGCGTCCCGGTAGATGCGGCTCACCTTCAGCTCCAGGCCCAGCCTGGGGAAGGCTTCTGTCATATCCTCCGTCAATTGGGTGGCCAGCTCCCTGGTTGGCCGGTCCACCAGGTCGGTGAACTCCTGCTTGTGCTCCTGGAACCAGGCCCGCTCGTTGTTCAGCTTCAGGCCCCATAAAAAGTCGATGGCGCCCTGGGTGTAGCCTTGAAACATGTTTTTTCCTCTTTCGGTGTTCTCTTTATGCAGGGGCGGACATTACACGCCCCGCGCTCCGTTATCCCGCCATCTGGCTGGGGTCGATGGGTGCAAGGCCGGAGTCGGAGGGGGGCTGGGTGCCCGAATCAGTCGTGCCAGGGTCCGCCGGCGGATTGGTCGTGCCCGGGTCGGTGGTTGTACCGGGATCAGTGGTTGTACCGGGATCAGTGGTTGTACCGGGATCAGTGGTTGTGCCGGGGTCAGTGGTTGTGCCGGGATCAGTCGCTGTGCCGGGGTCAGTGGTTGTACCGCCGCCGGGCTTGCCGTCCACCCAGGTGGAGGGGTCGCCGTCGGCGGGATTATAGTGGTAGGTATTGGGTCGCATGTTGTACTTGCTCTTGCCCATATCCTGGGTCTCCAGCAGGTTGCCCGCCTTGTCGTAAATATCCCGGTAGGTCTGGGCACTGATGCCCACATAGGCGTATTGCTCCCGGTCCAGCACCAGGGTGCCCTGGGGCACGTCGGGATCGGGCTGGTAGACGGTGGTGGGGCTCACCCGGTTGAATGTATTGCTCCGGGGGACGGCGTAGACGCCGTCGGGGTTGGTACCGTAGATTTTCACGTTCAGATACCGGCCCCCCTTGGCGTCGTAGCTGCTGGTGACGATCTTGATGGGGTAGTCAGTACTGTTTTTAAAGCGGAAGTCCTGCACACCGAAGAAGACGGTAGCGTCCATACCGGGCTCCACATAGCCGGTGTTAAAGCCGTGGGCGTGGCGCTCCACAATCTCCAGATTGGTGTGGAGCACCGCGAAGTAGATGGTGGAGGAGGGCTGGCACACGCCGCCGCCCACACCGGTGTCCGACTTGTTCCCCGCATAGATGGGGGCCTCCCGGTAGCCCTTCTCCACGGTGCGGCTGCCGGTGGTGTTGTTATAGGAGAACTCCTCCCCGGGCAGGAGGATTTTATTGTTGCAGGCCTCGGCGGCCAGCTTCACATTGTGCTTGCGGTTGGCCGAGCCGGACACATGGGTGGTGCCCTCCCCCAGCAGGTCCTTGAACAGCTGGCCACCCAGGTCGTCCTTGGTCACCTTGGGCCGGGTGATGGTGAGGGGGATGGAGAAGGTCTCGCCGCTCTTGGCGTTCCGGTAGGCGGTTTTCAGATCATCCACGTTGAAGTCCACCCCCACGGTGTGGTCGGTGATCTCCATGGAGTCCAGGTCTAGGGCGGCGTCCTTGGGTTCGGCGTACACCTCCCGGTGGATGGCCTCGAAATCGGGCTCCTGGGTCTCGCTCTGGGTGGCGGACAGGGCCACGGTGGCGTCTACCGCGTCGCTCTTTCCGCTGAACCGCTCCACAAAGGCCTGCTGGAGCTTCTCCTCCATCTGAGCCTTTGCATCATCCCAGTTTACGGTGGTGACCGGGGCCCCCTTGGTCATAACCAGCTGGTCGCCCTCCACCTGATAGCCGTGGTCCTCCGCCGCGGCGCTCACCGCCTGCTCCATCCGCTCCATCAGCTCGGCCTGGGCGGGCTCCTCCTCGGGGAGGGCCAGGGGCAGCTGGCTGGACATGCCCAGCATGTGGCCAACCAGCCGGGGGCCGCCGGTAAGGAAATTATCGTGGCCCACGTCCCAGGCCTCCTGGGCGCTCCGGGCGGCGTCCACCGCCAGCTTGCTGACATCCAGCTCCTCCTCCAGGTCCTCATAGGTCAGGGAGAGGGAAATGTCCTTGCCCTGCCGGGCCACGGTGTCTTCCACCGCCGCCCGGGCCTGCTCCGATGTCATGCCGGAGACGTCAATCCCCGCCACCGACACGTTGGGCAGGATGGTATCCCGGCCCGCCGCCCAGGCGCAGGTGCCCAGGTAGGCCGCCGCCAGAAGTCCCACCACCGTGCCGGTGATAATCCAGGGCAGCTTGCCGCCGCCCGCACTCTTGTCTACTCGCTGTCCATCCATTGCACTAATTCCTTCCTGTCCGATCCAGGTCCGGACCGGCGCACACAGGATGCTGTGTGTCCCTTTGATATCATGGCCGCATATTGCATACCGATTTTCTATTATAGCACGGCCTCCCCCCGAAATAATTACAGAATAGTTACAAGTCCGCAGAAAGATTTCACCAAAAAACCAGATTGAGCCATTTACTTTTTTTCCATCCTGCGTTATGATAGGCTTTGTAACACACCGCTCCATTTCTTCACCGAATTTTAAGAAAAAATCAATTCCATTTTGGGGATTTTCTGTTATAGTGTTAATACATCAGCACAGCCGCCGGCGAGAGGGACCGGCGGGGATACGGGGGTACAACATGGCAGACTACCAAGGTCAAAAAAATAACGGCGACGGATTTTATTGGCTCATTGCCCTGGGGCTGATCTTTACCGGCATCGCCGCCCCGGTGGGCGTGCTGATGATTGTGCTGAAGATGCTCAGCGGCAACAAGAAAAAGGGGCGCCACCCCTACTACCAGCAGCAGTACGGCCAGGAGAGCGTAGGGGCCCGCACCACCTGCGAAGCTCCCTCCTGGGAGGAGCCTCCCCAGGCCGCTCCCTCTCGGGAGGCTCCCGCCGGCCCCACCCGGAAGCAGCCCCCGCTCAAGTCCAGGAAAAAGAAGGACCGGGGCCGGGACCTGATCTCTGAGCTGGACAAAAAGGGCAAGACCTGGGCCATCGCCGGGGCCGCCACCGCCGCCGGCTGCCTCATCGGCTTTATCGGCAGCCTGGGCGACCCGCTGTACTGGCTGTTCAACGGCGATTTTGCCTTTTTCATTGAGGAAATTATGGAGCTGATGGTGCTCCCCTGCATCGCCGCCGCCGGCTTGGGCGGCCTGTGGGCCGGGCTGCGCAAGCGCAAACAGGCCAGCCGCTGGCGCAGCTACATGGCTATGATCGGCCGGCAGAGCTCGGTGTCCATTTCCGCCCTGGCCTCGGCCACCGGACTGCCCCCCGCCAAGGTCCGGGACGACCTGGCCGACATGCTGGACGACGGCATCTTCCCCCAGGGCTTCCTGGACTACGGCGGCGACCGGCTGGTCCTCTCCGGCGACGGCCTCACCGGCGCCCCCCGGGAGCAGACCGCCCCGCCTCCGCCCCCCAAGGCCGACGAAAACGCTATCCTGGCCGAGATACGGGCGGTGAACGACGCCATCGACAACGAAAAGATGTCCGCCCAGATCGACCGCATCGGGGTCATTACCGCCAAAATTCTGGATTACCAGAAGACCCACCCCGACAAGGCCGTCCAGCTCCACAGCTTTTTGAGCTACTATCTGCCCACCACCCTGAAAATCCTCCGGGCCTATGCCCAGCTGGAGGATCAGGAGGTGTCCGGCCAGAACATCACCGCCGCCATGTCCCGCATCGAGGGGATGATGGATAAGGTGGTGGAGGGCTTCGAGAAGCAACTGGACCTTCTGTTTCAGGGGGACGCCATGGACATCACCACCGATGTGGAGGTGCTGGAGCGGATGCTGGCCAAGGACGGCCTGTCCGACCAGGAGGGCCTCACCCTGGGGCTGTGACCTCCCCCTTCAACGCAACACAGCACGGCCGGAGCGGCGCGGACAGCGCGGCTTCGGCCGTTTTTGCTGGCCGCTTCTTATTCCCCTTCGGGGATAGGCAGGGGTAGAACCCCTGCCCTACAGGACGCGGCGGACAGCAAAACAGGTGCATGTCCCAAAGGCCGCTGCCCCCCATTTCCCTCCGGGGGCTGGACAATTGGGGCGGAAACGGCTATAATATCCTAAAAAATACGAAATAAGGAGCCTGTTATGCTGTACCGTCTTCTCTGGATTTTCTTCATCTACGCCTTCCTGGGCTGGTGCACCGAGGTGAGCTACGCCGCCCTGGTCACTGGAACCTTCGTCAACCGGGGCTTTCTCAACGGGCCCGTCTGCCCCATCTACGGCTTTGGCGTGGTGATCGTCCTCACCTGCCTCACCCCCCTGGCGGGCAGCCTGCCCCTGCTGTTTCTGGGCTCGGTGGTCCTCACCTCCGCCCTGGAGTGGCTCACCGGCTTCGCCCTGGAAAAGCTGTTCCATCAGCGGTGGTGGGACTACTCCGACGAGCCCTTTAACCTCAGCGGCTACATCTGCCTGCGCTTCTCCATCGCCTGGGGCCTTGCCTGCATGTTTGTGGTCAAGCTGCTCCACCCCACCGTGCTGCTGTTCATCCGCATTATCCCCCAAGTCCTGGGCGTTGTCCTGCTGGCGGTGATGGGGGCGGTGATGGCGGTGGACCTGGCTGCCACCGTTTCCACCATTATCAAGCTGAACCGCCGGCTGGCGCAGATCGACGAGCTGGCCGCCAAAATCAAAGAGGCTTCCAACGAGTTCGGGGAAAATCTGGCCGACCGGGTGCTGGACGCCGCCGAGCGGGGGGCGGGCTGGAAGGAGGACATGGATGAGCTGTCCTTCCGGCTGGCCGAGCGCCGTGCGGAGCTGGCCGACGACCTGGAGGAGTGGGAGCGGCACCGGGAGGAACACCGGGCCCAGGTCCGCCGCCAGCTGGAGGAGTGGCGCGCCAGCGTTCGGGAGGTGCTGGACAGCGACTCCTTCGGCCACCGCCGCCTGCTGAAGGCCTTTCCCCGGCTGCGCTCCATCGACCACGGCGGCGCCCTGGAGCGGCTGCGCCGGCGGGCGGGAAATTTGCGGAATCATTAGAGGCCTGCCCCCTTTACAATATGTGAAACTCCGTGATATAATTGCTGATACCATATTTGAGAAGGAAGGTCCGCGCTATGGACGAGCTTCAAAATTTAAAGGATCGGATGCGGCAGGAGCGCCCCACCCCCTGGGAGGACCTGCCCGATATCGCCCTGTATATGGACCAGCTGATCTCCTACATGCCCCGGCAGCTGATCCGGTTCGACGGGGGGCCGGTTCTCACCTCCGCCATGGTGAACAACTACATTAAGGACGGCCTGGTGCCCCGGGCGGAGGGCAAACGCTACGGCCCCACCCACCTGGGCTATCTCACCGCCGTGGTGGCCCTGAAACAGGTGCTGTCCGTCCGGGACATCGGGGCGCTGATGGGGGCGGGCCGGGCCCTGGAAAAGAGCCCCCCGGAGCAGTACGCCTACTTCCGGGACGCCCTGGACCACGCCCTCACCGACACCGCCCAGGCCATCGACCCGGAGGCCGGCCAGTCTGACCTGGCGAAGATGGCCCTGGACTTCGCCGTGCGCAGCTACGCCAACCAGCTGGCCTGCCAGCGCATTCTCTCCATCCTCCAGCCCCAGGAGGAAAAAAAGCGCAGATAACCGGGCCGTCTTCCGCCCGATATAAAAAGGAGTATTGTTATGTCTGATTTTGTTATCCTCACCGACTCCTCCGCCGACCTGCCCCCCGATTTGGTCCGGCAGATCGACGTTCAGGTCCTCCCCCTCTCCTTTATTTTGGCCGACCACACCTATTACAACTACCCTGACAACCGGGATATGGACCCCCACGTCTTCTACGACCGCCTGCGCGGCGGCGAGACGGCCACCACCAACGCGGTCAATGTGGCCCAGTACACCGAGGCCCTGGAGCCATTGCTTCAGGCCGGGAAGGACGTGCTGATTCTGGCCTTCTCCTCCGGCCTGTCCGCCACCTACAACGCCTCCCGGCTGGCTGTGGAGGAGCTGAGCGCCCAGTACCCCGACCGGCGGCTGTATACCGTGGACACCCTGTGCGCCTCCCTGGGCCAGGGGTTGCTGGTGTGGTACGCCGCCCGGCAGCGGGACCTGGGCCACTCCATCGAGGAGGTCCGGAACTGGGTGGAGGAGCACAAGCTGAACCTGTGCCACCAGTTCACCGTGGACGACCTCTATTTCCTCAAACGGGGCGGCCGCATCTCGGCCGCCACCGCCATGGTGGGCTCCATGCTCCATATCAAGCCCGTCCTCCACGTGGACGGCGAGGGCCATCTTATCAACATCGGCAAGGCCCGGGGGCGGCAGGCCTCCCTGAAGGCCCTGGTGGACCGGATGGAGGAGACCGCCATCGACCCGGGCAGCCTTACCGTCTTCATCAGCCACGGCGACTGCCTGGAGGAAGCCCAGGCGGTGGCCGACATGGTGAAAAAACGCTTCGGCGTGGTGGATGTGGTCATCAACTACGTGGGCCCCGTTATCGGCGCCCACTCCGGCCCTGGCACCGTGGCCCTGTTCTACATGGGCACTGATCGTTAACCCCATGGCGGACAAATGGAAATTTGTGTCGGAGGACGGGGAGACCATCTCCCTCCACGACCACTGCATCACCTCGGTGGAGGAAATTGGAACGGATCTGATACTCCATTTTACAGATGATGGCTTCGATGTTACAAAGGACAACCCCCTCAACTCCACCGGGCGGCACCGGAACACCGGCCCGGCGGCCATTGTTCTGAAAAACTGGCGGTTTTTAGACGGCGCTTTCGACCGGGGTGTGGAGGTAAATTACCCGGACGGGACGAGGTATTCCCTCCCGGAGAAGCCGCTGACCAGAGAGCTGCTATTAAGCGGTGCCTTTGAGGCGGAGGTGCTGGACCACAGCTGGGCCTCGGAGTCCGGCGTGTTCCACCTGGACGGAGACGGCGGCGTCTATTACGAGGGCTCGGAGACCCCCGACGGCCCGGCGGGCTTTATCGTGCTGGAACTGTATGCGCAGCGGGTGCTGTTCTGCTGGAACGACCTGCCCCGGGACGCGTGGTTTCAGGACTGGCCAAGAAAATAGATTGGATGTGATACCATGGACGAGGTCAAATGGCTGGAGGTGGCCGTCAACACCACCCCGGACCGGCTGGACCAGGTGTGCGCAAAGCTGGCCGCCGCCGGAATGGACAGCCTGGTGATTGAGGACGAGCAGGAATTTCTCTCCTTCCTGGAGCAAAACCGGCAATATTGGGACTATGTGGACCAGGAGCTGCTGGACCGGATGAAGGGGGTTACCCGGGTGAAGTTCTACGTCACCGACGACGAGGACGGAAAAAAGCAGCTGGAGCAGTACACCCGGGGGCTGGACCAGGAGTTTACCGCCACCCCCCTCACCGACAACGACTGGGCCTACAGCTGGCAAAAGTACTACAAGCCCCTGGAGATCGGCCAACGGCTCTACGTGGTGCCCCAGTGGATGCGGGAGGAGCCCGTCCCGGCGGGCCGGGTGCCCTTCTACCTCAACCCCGGCCTCACCTTCGGCACCGGCTCCCACGCCTCCACCCAGCTGTGTCTGGAGGGGGTGGAGGCCCACACCGTGCCCGGCCGGGCCGTGCTGGACCTGGGCTGCGGCAGCGGTATCCTGTCCATCGCCGCCCTGTGCCTGGGGGCCAGCTCCGCCGTGGCGGTGGACATCGACCCCAAGGCGGTGGACGTGGCCTACGAGAACGCCGCCCTCAACGGCATCGGAAAGGACCGATACACCGTCCGGGCAGGCAACGTGCTCTCCGACGCCGCCCTGGCCGCCGAGCTGGCCCGGAAGCGGTATCATCTGGTGCTGGCCAACATTGTGGCCGATGTCATCATCCCCCTGGCCCCCCGGGCGCCCGGCCTGCTGGAGGAGGACGGGGTCTTTCTGTGCTCCGGCATCATCGACGTCCGGGCCGGCGAGGTGGAGGCGGCCCTGAAGCGGGCGGGCCTCACCGTTACCGGAAAGCGGGAGAAAAACGGCTGGGCGGCTCTGGAGGCGAGGCGATGAAAATTCTTATTTTCGGGCCGAAGGCCCGCTACGACCTGTTTCTCCCCGACTTTGTCAGGGATATGCCTGTGGAGCCGGTATTCTGCGGCGCGCCCGCTCCGTCTCTCCGCGCGGCGGCGGACAACCCGGACGCGGAAGTGATCTTCGCCGATGCCATTACCCCCGTCAGCCGGGAGATGATGGACCTGCTGCCCAATCTGAAAATGATCCACTCCGAGGGGGTGGCCTTCAACGCCATCGACATTGAGGCCGCCCGG
>OFFG01002056.1_pt1 | contig 10640 bp, 7 predicted proteins | sample 1521331 | NCBI WGS metagenome assembly OFFG01 (sample SAMEA3504129, study PRJEB24116) | mouse gut metagenome | biome: mouse gut; feature: mouse-associated habitat; material: faeces | place: Denmark | collected 2011 | reverse complement strand
CGGCGTCGGTAATCCGGACGGGCCTGCCCGTGGCGGCGCTTACCAGAATCCAGTGGCTGGCGGCCTGGGCGATCAGCTCCCCATCGGCATAGACCAGGAAATAGCGGTCCGACGCAAAGCCCTCCACGGACCGGGGCCAGGTTTCCACCCGCAGGTCCGTCCGCCACGCCGGACGCCGCGCCAGCTCCAGCCGCCAGCCGGTGAGAATCCAGTGAACGCCGGTCCGGGCAATGTCCTTCAGGCCGTAGCCCACATCGTCAGAGGCCACGGAGGCCGCCTCCTGCAAAATCCGCAGCAGGCCCGAAAAGGACAGCCGCTGGTCGGGGCCCACGTCGGAGTAGGCCGCGGCGGTTTCATAGATATAGTGTGCCGTAAAAAATCACTCCTGTTTTCTGTAGTCCCGTCACCATTGTACAGGGCGGTGTCAAAGCGCTTCCCCGAACAGGGCCCAGGTGTTGCTGCCGGTAATCTTCACGTCCGCATACCGCCCCACCAGCTCCCTGCCGCCCTTGAGGTGGACCAGCCTTCCCCCGTGGGTCCGGCCGGACAAGGGCCAGAGCCCGTCCCCGCTCTCCCCGTCCGCCAGCACCCGGAGGGTCTTTCCCACATAGCTCTGATGCAGCTGTGCGGAAATCCGGTTCTGACTGTCCAGCAGCTTGTCAAACCACCTTTGCTTCTCCGCCCGGGAGGCGGGGTCCGGCAGCTTTGCCGCCGGCGTACCGGGCCGGGGGGAGTAAATAAAGGTGAACAGCGCGTCGTAACGAACCTCCTCGATGAGAGAGACGGTTTCCATAGCCTCCGCCTCCGTCTCCCCGGGGAACCCGATGATGATATCGCTGGTCAGGACAATATCCGGCATGGCCTGCCGCGCCAGACGGACCTTTTCCAGATACTGCTCTCTGGTATACCCCCGGTTCATGGCCTTCAGCACCCGGCTGCTGCCGGATTGAACGGGAAGGTGGAGCTGCCGGGCCGTGTGGGAGCATGCCGCCATTGTTTCAAAGAGCTTCTCTCCCGCGTCTTTCGGGTGACTGGTCATAAACCGGATCAGGTACTCTCCGGGGATTTTGTCGATTTCCCGCAGCAGGTCCGCAAAGTCCATGGGCCTGTCCAAATCCTTGCCGTAGGAATTGACGTTCTGGCCCAGCAGGGTGATCTCCCTGTATCCCGCCTCCGCCAGCTGCCGGACCTCCGCCAGAATGTCCGCCGCCTCCCGGCTCCGCTCCCGCCCCCGGACGTAGGGCACGATGCAGTAAGAGCAGAAGTTGTTGCACCCATACATAATGGAAACCCAGGCTTTTACGCCGCTCTCCCGAACCACCGGCAGCCCTTCCGCGATGGTCCCGTACTCATCGCCGGTGGAGAAGACCCGCCGTTTTTCCGTGTAGACGCCGTAGAGCAGCTCCGGGAACTTCCACAGCGCCTGGGGTCCGAAAACCAGGTCCACGTGGCGGTAGGACCGCCGGATTTTTTCCGCCACGATTTCCTGCTGGGCCATACAGCCGCACAGGCAGATAACGGCCTCCGGATTTTTCTCCTTCACATGAACCAGCTGTCCCACCACGCCGAACACCTTTTTCTCCGCGTTCTCCCGGATGGCGCAGGTATTGATGACAATTACATCCGCCTGCCCGGGCTCCTGAGTAAAGCCGCAGCCCATGTCCCGCAGCATCCCCATGATCCGCTGGCTGTCGGCCACATTCTGCTGGCAGCCGTAGGTGTCCACCATGGCCAGAGGCGGGTGGGCCCGCTGGCGGTGAAGGGCGGCAATCCGCCGGGTAAACTCCTCCTGCCGCCGGATGGCTCCGGCAGAGAGGACCACTTGTGTTCTATCCAAGGAAATTCTCCTTACTGTCGTAATGAAAGCTATCGTCGACGCACTTTACCGATTTTCAAGTGTGTCGATTATATTATACAGGAAAGCGCCCCAAAACGCAAGCGCGGGAAACAGGGGGTCTCTTGCGAAGGCGGGAAGGACGGTTTCCCTCCGCCAGCATCAGGGGGCTGCGCCTCCCGGCGATTCCGTCCAGCCGGATTCTCCGCGCAGTCCCGCTCTGCTCCGGCTCTCTTTTCCGATTGGAAACATAATCCGCTCCCGTTGACAAAACGGAAGCGGACGGGTATAATGAACACAGAAGGGCGCTGTTACAAGACGGTCAGCCCTTCACCTTCAAATCAACTTACGTTGACCGTCCGGGGAGCAGCCGGGCGGTCAACACGCTTTTGCAGTCAGTAAGTATATCACCAGCGCGGCGATCCACAGAACGCGCAGCGCATGAATAACCTTTGCTTTCCACATCAGCCTCACCCCCTTTCCGGGGGAGCTGCCAACCGCCGTATGTAAACAGCGCCCTTCCTGCCTCGCCCTGACGGGTTCGGCCGGTCCATTATACTATCACGGCCCGCGTTTTGTCAAATCCTGTCTCTTTTCCGCCGCAAAAAGCAATCCGCTCCCGTTGACAAAACGGAAGCGGACGGGTATAATAAAAACAGAAGGGCGCTGTTACAAGACGGTTAGCCCCGCATGCTAACTAATCAGTGATCCGTTAACCGCTCGGTGGCTGCCGGGCGGTTAACACGCTTTTGTGGTAAGAAGAACCATCACCGCCGCCGCAATCACAAGGATTCGCAGCAGCTGAACGATCTTTTTTCTCCACATCAGCCTCACCCCCTTTCCGGGGGAATAGCCAACCGCCGTATGTAAACAGCGCCCTTCCTGCCTCGCCCTGGCGGGTCCGGCCGGTTCATTATACTATCACGGCCCGCGTTTTGTCAAATCCTGCCTCTCTTCCGCTTGCGGCCGGGCGGTTTTTTCATGCGTGGCACAGCCATGGCATAGCGGAAAACGAGGGCACTGTGCCACCTCAAACCTTTGGGCCCCAGGGCTTTGAAAGCAAGTGGCATAGGTGGCACAGCACTTTCTATAACATTGGTATTTATCATCATAAATATATAGGGGGAAAGGTATGCGTTTCTGCTATGCCACCTATGCCACTTCCCCTGTAACCGCTGGGCCCCAGCGCTTTCACGTGGCATAGCGGAAACGGTTTTCACTGTGCCACAGCTATGCCACCTGTGCCACTTTCCAGGAACAGCCTCTCCGCCGCTTCCAGCGCCGCCAGTCCCCCTACCTGTAGGGCGCAAAGCCGGAAAAGTTGTACGCCGCAGTGCAACTTTCCCGGATATTTCAGTCCCCGGGCGCGGCAAACCGGGGACGGTATGGAGGGCAGAAGAACCCCCCTGAGCCCTTGAGCTCCAGGGGGGTAAATGTCTGGGAACTGCACATACAAAAACCGGTACCCCTACTGCTTATTGAGCTTGCACAGCCTGTTCCGTTCCATTAAAACAGAAACCGCCTTCCGCTCCAGAAGGGGTATGGAAGCCTCGTCCCCATCGGTCAGCGCCTGATGAAGTTCGTCCACACAGGCGGTCAGGTCGGCCTCGATGTCCCGCAGAGACGCGCTGCTCACCGGATCGCTGAAGCGCAGCTCCTCTGCAAATTTTTCCAGCAGCTTCCGCGTCTGCTCATCATGGGCAAGCTGTATCATGGAGGCCGCCTTTGATTGCAGGGTGCGCATACACGTCACGTCCCGCTTCAATGCTGTGTCCTGACGGACGATTTCATCCCGCATGGCGTCCGACGCGATCAGCCCCACTGCCAGCACGCCCAGCAGTATAATGTACAGCACCAGCGGGAGCCACACCGGTACGGCCAGCGTGAAGCCCAGCGCCATGAACACCAGCCCCAGCGCCAGCTGGACCGCTAAGTACATCACGCCGAACCTGGCGATGGGCCAGCCGTAGAATTTGCTCTTGACCCCCTCGCCCCGGTAAAAGGCGGTGCGGACCACATAGACCTGCATGCCGATGGCCGCCAGAGTGAACAGCCAGCTGACAAAGAAAACGGCGTTTTTCGGGAAGGGGACGGCGAAGACAATCACGTTGTAGACCACCAGCAGCACCGCCAGGATCACCCACCAGCGGGTTGTATTCTTTTTCACAGCGCACTCAGCTCCTTTTCGATCTGCGCCAGCCGGGTCTCCAGCTCCCTGCGTTTGCCGCCGGAGAACAGGCCCTTGAGGGTGGGCAGCTCCGCCTGGATGGAGGCTTTTTCCGCCTCCAGAGCGGCGATCTTTGCCCGGCGCGCCGCCGCAGCTTCCGCCTCTTTCCGCTTGCGCTTGGCCTCGGCTTCCGCTTCCGCCTCTTTCCGCCTGCGTTCCTCCTCTGCCAGAAGACGTTGGCGTTCTGCCTCGGCTTCCTCCTCTTTCCGCCTGCGCTTAGCCGCAGCCTCTTCACGCTCCTGCTCCAGGGTGTCGATGCTGTTAAACAGCTTCCAACCCTGCACAAAACATTGGCCTTCTTCATTCTTTCCATTAGCCACTACAGTGCCGTCTTTTTTCACACCGACCGTATGTGTGTAATGCTCCGCAAGAGCCACAATATCTGTCCACTCCATCACACTGCCGGGGGTTGCCACCGTACCATCGGCCCTTAGCGCATAAGGTCCACACATCGAAACAACATTTTGATAGTTAGTAATGCCTGCATCCTCATCCTCCTCTTTATCCGTAACCAAGACAGTGCCATCTGCCTTAATCCCATATACGCCGAAACAATCGGCGTATGCAGCAGAAATAGCAGCAATATCCTGCCACCCCGCAATCACACGCAATACCCGGTCTGTAATATCCTCCTCGTCCGGATAGCCTGATGTGAACCTTCCGGCAGCCACTACAGTGCCGTCTTTTTTCAATCCAACCGTGAAAGTCGAGTCAGCCGCTATGGCTGTAATGTCCTTCCAGTCCGTCACATCACACTGTCCGCTCTCATTGTTTCCTGACGCTGCCACAGTTCCATCAGATTTCAAACCTACGATGTGGTCACACCCCATTGCAGCAGCCACGATATCTGACCAGTCAGGCAGTTCCATCTTTCCGGTTGCAACAAGCGTACCATTGTATTTGAGACCCACAATATCAAACCTATTTGTATATAATGCCTTGATATCCTTCCATTCAGCTTCGTCTTTCAGCTCATAAAGCCTACTTTGATTTCCTGCCGCAACTACGGTTCCGTCTATCTGCACAGCGGCAGTGAAATCAAGCCCCGCGATGATCAGATTCATGGCAAGGGCCGCCTGCTCCCTCCTTTTTGGCAATAAAGGAAGCAGCCGCTCTCTTTTCTCCGCAAGCTTTCGTTCCTGTTCCACCCTGTTCTCCCCGGCCGCGGTGACATAACTGTTGAACCGGGCGCGAAAGTCCTCCCCGGCATAACGCATCATCTTTTCATAATTCTGGTAACCTACGTATCCTGCGCGCATAAAGTATTTGAAATATAAATCTTTTGTCATGTCCTCCAGCTTGCGATATTTTTTCTCTACGCAAAGCTTCCCCGCATAGGCCTCGGCGCACTCGGGCTGGATGTCCAGTACCTTTTCAAAATATTCATCAGCGTGGTCCCAATCCTCTTCCTCCAGCATCATCCATCCCCGCTTGAGCAGGCTGTCCACGCTGGCTCCGCCCTCCACCTTCACGGTGCCGGTGACCTCCACCGGCCCTTCGATTTTGACGGTGCCCTTGATCTCCTGCACCTTGGCCTTTGCCCACTCGGTGGAGTACTCCATCCCGCAGGAGTCGCACTCAAAGATTCCGCCGGGCTTGCCGATCAGTTTTCCTCCGCAAATTTCACACTGTAACGCCGCCATCAATTATTCCCCTCTCTTTTTTCCGCACTCCGGGCAGAATTTCCCAGTAATTCCCTTTTGTCCGCAGGAGCAGTCCCAGGTCTCGGGTCCCTCGGGACGCTTCGCGCCGCACTCGGGGCAGAATTTACCGGTCAGACCCCTGGCCCCGCAGGCGCAGTCCCAGGTCTGGACGGGGGCGGGCCTGGGGGAGCCGCACTCGGGGCAGAACTTGCCGGTCAGCCCCTTCACGCCGCAGGCGCAGTCCCAGGTTTCGGCCGGGGCGGGCTTGGGAGCGCCGCACTCGGGGCAGAACTTGCCGGTGATCCCCTTCTGCCCGCAGGCGCAGTTCCAGCCCTCCGCCGCCGGGGCGGCAGCGGCCGCAGGGGCCATCGGAGCGGCGGCCTGCTCCGTCTGCCCGAACATGGGGGTCATGGCCTCCTTGGTCATGCCGATGACGCTCCCCATGGCCCCCAGGGTCATGCCCAGTCCGGCGATGTCCCCCAGGGCGCTGCCGCCGCCGTTAGAACCCATCTGGCCCAGTCCGGCGGCGTAGGCCTTCTTCACGTCGGCCTCCAGCACGTCCTTCTGGTTGTAGCCCTTGGCCTGCATGATCTCCGCCTCGGTAAGCCCGGCCATCCGCTGGGCCTGGGCCTCCGCCTGGGCCTCGATCAGTTTCCGCTCCGCCTCCCGTTTGGCGATTTCCGTCTGGGTGGCCTGGCGCTCCAGCTCCGCCTTGCGCTGGGCGGCGGCGATGGCGGCCTTGCTCTCCTCCTGGGCGGTGCGGTAGACCGTCTCGCTCTGGGCCTGGACGCTCTTCACCGCGGCCTCCGCCTGATACACCCGGCTCTGGAGCATAACGGTATGCAGCTCCCGGATACGCTTGAAATTGGGGTCGTCCTCCGGCAGGACGATGTGGGTCACATAGAACTGCGGAATGGTCAGGCCGTACTCCTCAAAGCCGGGGAGGAGTTTTTCCAGCAGGGCGGCGGAAATCTCCCCCACCCGCTCGTCCACCTCCAGCAGGTCGATCTGCTGCTGCTTGATGACGGCGGGGAGGTTGGCCTTCACGGTGTTGGCGATCAGAGGCCGGAAGGCGCTCTGCACCGACCTGGTGAACCCCTCCCGGTCCCCCCAGGCGATGCCGGTCTGGGTGCCCACCAGCTTGAGCAGCAGCTTGCGGGAGTCCTTCACCTGCAAATTCAGCTCGCCGGAGGCCCCGATCTCCAGGGGCGTACTGGTCAGCGGGTCGATGAACCGGATTTTGTCCGGGGTCCCCCACTTGATGGCCATCTGGACCACCTTGTTGATGTAGTAAACCTCGGAGTGGAAGGTCCCCTCGGTGTCGGTGGGGAGCCGGTAGAGCTTTTCCAGGATGGGGAGCTGCTGGGTCTCCAGGGTGTACCGGCCCGGGCCGAAGAGGTCCAGCGCCTGGCCGTCCCGGAAGAAGATGGCCTCCTGGCTCTCGTGGACGATGAGCTGGGAACCCATGTTGAAGTCCTCGATGGGATGCTTCCACACCAGGGTCTCATTGTCCCCCTCGTATTTGATGATGCTGGCCAAGCCGTCCGTCCGTATCTTCTCCGCCATCAGCCGTTCAGCCACGTCGTTGACGCAGTCGCAGACCGGGCAGGTGTATGTATCCGCCGCCTTGCCGGTGCGCAGCCGCACGCCGCACTGGGTGCAGGAGAACTCCGCTACCCTGGTCTGCTCGGCCTGGGTGTTGATGGGTTCCCGGCAGACGGGGCAGACCGCCTTTTCTCCCTTGGACTGATCAAAGACTACCATATTGCCGCAGTGGGGGCACTCCCGGCCGGCGAGCTTGTCGGTGCGCACGCTGATGGTGTAGCCGCAGGTGCAGTCGATCTTTTTCCGGGCGAAAAAGCCGGTCTTGGCCTCGGCAAACTTGCCGCACTGGGGGCATTCGATGACAAATTTAGACATGGTGGGTTCTCCCTTCTGTATGTTAAAGTTTTTTCAGTTCTTCCCCGATCTGGGCCAGCCGGGCCTCGATCTGACGCCTTTTTCCGCCGGAGAACAGCCCTTTCAGGGTAGGCAGCTCCGCTTGCAGGGACTGTTTTTCTGTATTCAGCGCATCGATTTTCGCCTGACGCTCCGCCTCGGCTTTCGCTTTCGCTTCCGCCTCCTGCCGCCTGCGCTCGGCCTCTTGCCGCTGGCGCTCGGCCTTGGCCGTTTCCCGCTCCTGTTCCAGCGTATCCAAGCTGTTGAACAGCTTCCAGCTTTGCAACTGGGATCGTCTAATGCCAGCAAGATCCCCCGCCATTTTCACAGTTCCATCCGATTTCAAGCCGATAGTAAAGCGGTATCCGGTTGCCACTGCCACAATGTCTGTCCAATTGGATACATTACACTGTCCATCCGGATTACCCCCCGCAGTTACCACTGTGCCGTTTGATTTCAAGCCCACGGTATGATAGAGGCTAGATGATACCGCCACGATGTCCCGCCAATCCGAAATATTGGGTTCTCCTTTATTGTGAAACCCTGCTGCAAGGACACGGCCATCCAAGCATAGACCAAAAGTAGTATCTCCATCTGCAAACACTGCCACGATATCCCGCCAGCCGTTCACATTACACTGGCCGGATTTGTTTTCACCTGTGGCCACTACCGTGCCATCCCGGTTTAAACCCACAATATGGGCTCTCCCGGCTGCCACTGCCACGATATTCTGCCAGTTACTGATCTGATTATTTTGATCCTTGGTCGCAAGAGCAGCGTATCCTACGGACACCACAGTACCATCTGACTTCAAGCCTACAGCGCAGTGAGAGCCAGCATTTACCGCAACAATATCTTTCCATTCAAGCACACCGCTTCCACCGTTTTTCCAGTCGCCAGCAACCGCAACAGTGCCATCAGATTTTAATCCGATACAGGAGTCGTTCGCAGCGGCCAGTGCTACGATATCCCGCCAGCCGCTCACATCATACGGATTCTCCCTCTTTCTGACCGCATTGTCTACCGTGCAGCCTAAGCCCAGGCCAACCACATATTTCGAGCCGACTGAAATCAGTTTTGCTGCTTTAGAGACTCTGGATAACTCGTTGCGTCTTGTTTCCAGCTTAACAAGGTGTTCCTCCTTCTGCTTCTGTCGCAGTGCTTCGGCCTCCTGTGCCTCCGCTTCCCGGCGTTTGCGCTCTTCCTCCTGTCGCTGACGCGCAGCCCTTTTTGCCGCCTCCCGACGCAGACGTTCTGCCGTTTCTGTTTCCTTACGGCGTTGGAGTTCCGCTTTTCGCTTTGGTTCTATTTCATCCAGCCAGTTTTTCAGCTCCGTCCCGCCAAACTGTTTGGCCCGGCGAAGGTTCTTGTCCGCTGCATCGATTTCTCCATTGATGTATGCGCCAGCAAAAACGTTCTGGGTAGAACACTTTCCGTCCGCCATAGCCATCCCTAGATACGCCCCGGCGCACTCAGGGTCGATACTCAGTACCTGGTCGAACAGCTCTTTGGCCTTGGTCCAATCACTGTCCTCCAGGGCCATATTGCCCCGCTTCAGCAGCGGTTCTACCCCCGGAACGGAGACGGCCATAGGGGCTGGTACGACCTCTTTGGGGATGATCTTCCCAATCCCCCGCAGCAGGTCCTGAATCGCCCCCACCTTGCCCATGTCCTGGGCCTGGAGCCGCTGGAACTCCTTGGGCATATCATAAACGTCCAGGTTTTTGTAGCAGGGAATCAGCGTCTTTTTCTGCCCCGCCGCCATCAGCGCCAGGAACCGGGACCACTCGTTTTTCACCCAAACCGCGTTGAAATACTCAAAATCCGTCCCGAATGCCAGCATGACCTTGGCGGAGTTCAGCGCCGCGAATATGTAGGGCTCGTACTCCGTCCCCAGCTTATCCTCCAGGGAAATCCGGGAGAAAAACACCCGGTAGCCCTTCTCCGTCAGGGCGTCGTACACATCCTGGGCAATCACGCTGTCGATGGTTCGCCCGCCGTTTTCGTCGGTCTCCTTGTAGCAGATGAAAATGTCGTAGGGTTCCTCCTTGCTGGATACCTCCAGAATGCCCTTGCGGATGCTCTCAATGGCCTTGGCCTCCTCCCGGTACTGCCGCCGGGCGATAGGGTCGGCATTTTCACATGCCTGGTCGAAGTCGGCGTCCTCCAGAATGCTGTCGAAGGAGGAACGGTGACAGGTAGGCACCTTCTTCCCCGTGGCCGGGTCGTCCACGTACTCGATGCCGTACCGGCACAGCACCAGTCCCCAGTAGGCCTCCGCCTCCTCGGGAAACTCCGCTACGATGCTCTCGTACACCCCCGCCGCCTTGTCAAACTCATTGGCTCTCCGCAGCCGGTCCGCCCGGGCGAACAGGGTCAGTTTTTTCTCGCTGTCCTGATTGGGGATGGTCTGCCTGCTGCCGCAGTATTCGCACTCCACCACCGACACGCCCTCTGTAACATTCAGGTCCCCGCCGCACATTTTGCATTTCATGACCGCCATGACGCTCATTCTTCCTTTTCTGTTTATTTTTGTTCAATTTCCATGTGTTGTAAGGAAAATTCCAAACACAACATCATCAGCTCGGTTCTCGTGTATCCCGTTGCCGCAGCGATACTATCAATCTCCTTGACCATATCGCGGGGCATCCGCATAGAAACAACGGTAGATTCTCCGGTATATTTTTTCAGTCCGATCTTCAGTTTTGGTATTTCCATCCCTTCACCTCCAAGCCGCGGTTGCTTTTCATTATTATAATACAAATGTAAACACTGCACAAGATATGCGGCGCAACAAAAATATTTCTCAAAACAACAGCACCGGAGAGCCAAAATCTCTCCGGTGCTGTTCCGTCCGAATCTGTCCCCGCGTGGGTCTGCCCCAGCCTCACAGAATCCAACCCACACAAAAAGTTCCAAATGCAAAGAAAATCCGCCGAAATCTTGCGATTTCAGCGGACTTCTGGTGGAGACTACTGGACTCGAACCAGTGGCCTCA
>OFFG01002043.1_pt1 | contig 10692 bp, 7 predicted proteins | sample 1521331 | NCBI WGS metagenome assembly OFFG01 (sample SAMEA3504129, study PRJEB24116) | mouse gut metagenome | biome: mouse gut; feature: mouse-associated habitat; material: faeces | place: Denmark | collected 2011 | reverse complement strand
TCCAGCGAGATGTTTCCGTCTTCGCACAGACCAAATGCCAAAAGTCTGTCATCTTTGTCATAAACGAAAGCCTTTGTGTCAACCGGACCGCCCAGATAAGAAAAGGAAGCATGGATTTCCCCTTTTGACTGCCCCACAACCGTTTGAATCCGGTAATCGCCCACAGACTTCTTTGGCCTCTTTAACAGATATACATCCCTGAAAATCCCGCTCATGCGAAACTTGTCCTGGTCTTCCAGATAGCTGCCGTCGCACCATTTCAGGACGAGAACCGCCAGCCGGTTTTTCCCCTCCGCAATCGCGCCGCTCACATGAAATTCGCTCGTCGCGTGCGATACCTGGCTGTACCCGATATAGATTCCGTTGAGCCACACATAAAAGCAGGAATCCACCCCCTCGAAGTTCAGCCACACTTCCGGCGCTTTCTCATCGGCGGAATAGTCAAATTCATACACATACGCGCCGCACGGATTGTCCTGCGGGACATACGGCGGATCAAACGGAAACGGATAGCGGACATTCGTATACTGATGTCTGTCATATCCGGCCATCTGCCAGACCCCCGGAACATCCACCTGCGCGTACGCCGAGATATCATATCCGGGCTCATAGAACGCGTCCTTCCACGCGTGAATGCTGCCGCAGTAGCGGAAGCGCCATTTCCCGCACAGCATCTGCACACGGTCCGATTCCTCTCTGCACATAACCGGATCCTCCATGCGCCCGGACGCCGGAATGTAGTACGCCCTGGGCGGCATGGTGTTTTCGTGAAGCACCTGCAGATCTTCAAAATACCCTGGTATTATCATGTGGTCCTCCCTGTTCTCTTTTCCTCATTCTCTGTATGTACATTATAACGGAAAGCCCCTCCCACCGTCCATAAATAATATTAGACAGAACCTGCACAAAATGATACAATGATTTTGTAAAGTGCACATAAAATATCAGCCGGAGGACCGGATATGTACATGAATTCTGCCTATCTGAACAATTCACTGATTGATTTCAGGGACAAAAGCAGGCCCCTGATCGTCGGAAGCTGCGGAACCTATCATCTGTTCACCCGGCCGGAGCTTCCCACCCACCGCCCGGGAGGGCGGCTGGATTTTCAGATTCTGTACGTCGCATCGGGTCAGACCCATTTTTACCTCGAAAGTCCTGAAAAAGATACCATTGTAACCGCAGGTCACATGGTCGTCTACCGCCCCGGGGAGCCGCAAAAATATGTCTACTATGGCGACGAACAGGCGGAAGTATACTGGGTTCATTTCACCGGAAATAATGTCAGAAACATTCTGCGGCGCTATGGGATCATGGACAATATGCGCGTTATCGACACCGGAACCTCCATGGAATATACCAGGATTTTTAAACAGATGATACAGGAGCTCCAGCGCCGTCAGGCCGACTACGAGGAGCTTTTAACATTCCTGCTGCACCAGCTTCTGATCCTGATACACCGCCGTCTTTCCCACGCGCACAGGGTAAAAAACGACTATTTAAACCGCGAGATGGAAACCGCAATCCAGTATTTCAATGACAATTATAACTCAGAACTGTGCGTGGAACATTATGCCGCCTCCAGAGGCATGAGCGTCAGCTGGTTTATCCGCAGCTTCAGACAGTACACCGGTTCCACGCCCATGCAGTATATCGTATCGCTGCGCGTTACAAACGCGCAGATGCTGCTGGAAAACACTGACTATAATGTTTCGGAAATCGGACGAATTGTCGGATATGATAATCCGCTGTATTTCAGCAGAATATTTAAAAAACAAAAAGGCGTCTCCCCGTCGGGATACCGCAGACAGGGAGGATACGGAAACGCAGACTAACGCTTCATCCCACGCAACACCTGCTTGCGCTCCGGGGTGATTCTGAAGGACTCCAGCATTTTCTGAATGGCTTTATTGTATGTCGCATCGTCAAGCCGGCAATCCAGCAGAAACGCGTGGGTTTTCTCCGGAAACTTCGCATACGCGGTCGCCACCCCCCAGGCCACGCCCATCATGCGGTAATATCCCCCGTCCCTTAACTCCTCCCACACGGAAAATACCCTGTCAGTATACTCTTCCACGAGAAAATGATCCATCAGCATCACAGCGACAACGCGCTGCTCAAATTCCTGCGGAGAATCCCTGTACTGCATCAGAAACTCCCAGACACGCGCGCGGTGTTTCGCCGCGGTCTTAAACGTGGAGCAGAAACTGTCGCAGACGGACCAGTCGTGTATTTTGGGGATAAATACGGCGGCACACTCCAGCAGTTCCTCAATACCGGCCTTCGCATATCCGATGCAGAGTCCCTGAAGCATAATCTCCTCATAACTGTCATCCGCCGCCCCCGCAAGCCAGGAACGCCAGTCCTCTTTCGCGAGCTGCTTCGCAAGCCCCCGCAGCGCCGGAATCCTTACGCCCAGAATCGGATCGCTCCCCGGAATCAGACCGGAAGTAAATTTCTGAAATCCGCCCTCCGCGTGCGCCGCGAGCCATTCGCGTATCTCCTCATTCGTCATATTTCTCCCCCTCTTTCCGCCGGCGGTTACCGCCCCGGCGCGCCGGCCCTGTTCTCTCCCAGACTGTCCGGGAACCATAATGCATTCAATCGATTTCAGTATATACAAATCCCATGAGGAACGCAACCGGTCTTTCCATCCCCGCTCTCCGGAATCCTCCTGCAATTTTCCCCGCTACCCCGCATATACTTTCAGTGACAGGAATAATCAGAAAACAGGATGGGAAAATGCTGCTGATTCGTGTTCGGAATAAAAAGAGAAGAAGTGCGCACAGAGATATCGCCGTACTGGTCAGCCTGATGCTCTGTATCGCCTTCGGACGATATGTGAAAAGCGCCGGCCTCACAGGAACGGATGACGTCATGGATGTTATGAGTGAAAGCGCTTCAAAATCAGAATCTCCCATGGCGGACGAAAACGCCATGGCCAAAAAGATTGCGATCACCTTTGACGACGGCCCGAACGCGGATTATACGGAAACCCTTCTCGCCGGATTGAAAGAGCGCGGCGTGAAAGCCACCTTTTTTTTACTCGGAAAAGAGATTGTTAAGTACCCGGAAATTGTAAAAAACATTCACGACGACGGCCATCTGATCGGCACGCATTCCTACGATCACGTAAACCTTAACAATCTGAGCGACAAAGCCGCGGTAGAACAGGTAGATATGACCAACGCGGCCATCCATGAAATTACAGGGGAATATCCCGAATATATCCGCCCGCCGTTCGGCTGCTGGAAATGTAATCTGGACTATGAGACAAAGATGATAGAAGTGCTGTGGGACGTGGATCCCCTGGACTGGAAGACGAGCAATTCCGATGTGATCGCAAAGCGGGTCACATCCAGCGTGGAAGAAAACAGCATTATACTGCTGCACGACGCCTCGGAGTCATCGGTCAACGCAGCGTTCAAAATCATTGACGAGCTGACGGAAGAAGGATACGTGTTTGTGACGGTGGATGAAATCCTGTTTGACTGAGAGGACGTCACCGTCCTCTTTCGATCCACTCCGCAAGCGTATCCGCCCGCTGCGCCCAGGTGTGATATGCCCGCACCTTCGGCATCCCTTTTGCAGAAATACTCTCCATTTTTTCACGATCCTGTAATAGCTCCTGCACAATCACCGGCAGCTCCTGTATTTTCCCAAGATCAAAGTAGCAGACCCCTTCTCCGTCAGCCAGCTCTCCGCCAAGATATGCGCTCGTGTCCGACACACAGACCGCGCCGTTTAAAATGGAATTGAACACCCGGTCATGCGCGCCGTCCTTAAACCAGGGCATCACATTCAGCGATATCTTTGACTGCCGCAGCAGGCGCAGACATGTGACGGAATCTGTCTGCGGATGGAGAATAAGATTTTCAGGATGTTCACAGTCCAGGTCTTCCCAGCCTTTTCCGACAACATCCACACGGATTCCCGCATCCGCCAGCAGGCGGACCGCCAGACCGCGCCAGTAATTGCGCACATACAGATCAATAAAAATCATTCTGTAAAACGCCCCGCGCAGCTGATCACACGCAACCTTTCCCATCTCCCGCTCGCAGTGCCGCAGAGCGACCGCCTCCACGGTCTCTGCGGGCTTCTGAATCAGCTCCTGAATAATACCGCGGTAGAACTCCGCGTACTCATCGTTAATCCAGTTGATATAAGGCTCAAAAAATGGCAGTTCCGTGTAATTTCCCGTAAAAACCACGTCGATCGGACGGGATGCGGTCTGCAGTTTCCGCCCGTCCGCAGCGTCGGCCAGCTCCGTCCCCGCCAGCGGCAGGAATCCCGCTTCCGAAAATTCCGGATAAAACTCACGAAAATACTTCTGGTGAAACCGGTCGATACTGACATGGTAATAAGCCTTCGGGAGCTCCCGCAGTCTGTCATGATAAAAATACGGATGATCGGCCGCGATATTATAGCACGGAATGCGGTATGCATCCCATACATAGCCCTCCCGTTCGCTGTAGACGCCCGCCTCTTTTTCCAGCCCCTGAAAATTGAACGTGACCAGCGCCGTCTCCCCGGTTTTTATAAACTTCCGCAGCTTTTTCGCGCTCGTATCCTCATCCTCCAGATTGTAAAAAAATACCAGGTATCCCGCCTCCCGGAAACGCTCCGCCATCTGATGGGAAAACCACCCGAGTGTCTCCACGCCACCCTCAAACATCACAATTCTCTTCATGTACAGCCTCCGTCCTCACGCAGCCCGCTCTTCCCGGCCTGTGCCGGGATATCCGCCTCTGACACTGCATGTCCGTTTCCGCCATGCAGCTACAACGGCCCTCTCTTCCCGCCATGCAGCTGCACCACTCTCTCTTCCTCCATGCAGCTGCACGGCCCTCTCTTCCCGCCATGCAGCCGCACGGCTGTTTTTCTGTCCGTCACTCGTGCCGCAGCGCATCAATCGGGTTCAGATTCGCCGCCTTATAGGATGGAAATACCCCGAAGACAATCCCGATCACCATGGAGAACCCCACGGCCCCGACGGCAGCCGGCACGCTGATCGCCACAGGCGTCGTGCTGATATAGGAAATGATCTTGGCCAGAATAATCCCCACCGCAACGCCGAGCAGACCGCCCATGCTTGTGAGCACCGCCGCTTCCGTCAGAAACTGTCCCAGAATCCTCGATTTGCGCGCCCCGATCGCTTTTTTCAGCCCGATCTCCTGCGTGCGCTCCGTCACAGAGACAAGCATAATATTCATCACGCCGATTCCGCCGACGATCAGTGAGATCCCGGCAATCCAGACAAGCATCATATTGGTGGAACTGCTCAGATCCTGAATCTCCTGGGCTTTTTCCAGCAGGTCTTTTGCCTTATACCGGATCGTCTCATCCTTTACCGTGAGAAAACTGTTCAAAAGATCGGCACATTCCCTTCCCGCTTTCGTCATGCTGTCCGTGCTGTTCGTGCGTATCACGATATTCTGCGGCTCATCATACTGGTAAATCACCGGCCAGCACGAATCGGGCACAAAAATACTGCCCGCTGAACTCTGCGCGTACATATTATAGTCTTCAATGGAATTGATGACCGGCTCAAATACCTTTGCCTTTGTCACAATGCCAATCACCGTAAACGGTTCTTTCTGAATCTCAATCGTCTGACCGACCGGGTCTTCCCCCTGAAAAAGCGCATCTGCGGACGTGGTGTCGAGAATCGCGACTTTCCTGTATTTTGTGTAATCGGCGTCCACAAATCCACGCCCTTTCTGCACAATATAATTGCAGGTATCAAAGTAATTGCCGTCGATCCCCCGCACATATCCTCCGGACAGACTGGTGTTGAGATAATATACGCCGTTATAATCCTGTCTGCTCAGACAGGCGGACACATTTTCCACATTTTCAATATCCCGGATCTGATCGAGCAGCTTCTCCGTCACAAGGGGAACTCCCTGCGGAACGCCGTTGTACTCCATCTCGTACTCCCATTCCCCCTGATACAGGGAGATTTCCACCGTATTCTCACCGGAACCGATCAGATTCTGCTTAATCTGCTCATTTGTACCCTTGATCGTTGACACAATTGCGATAATGGCCGCAATACCGATAATAATTCCCAGCATGGTCAGGAAAGAACGCATTTTATGGGACCAGATTCCCTGAAAAGATAATCTTATATTTTCAAACATGCCGCTCCTCCCTAAAAACTCGCCCTGGATTCTTCGATGACATTCGCGCCCTCCACCGCATTCTTTCCATACGGAAATGCGATCCGGTCAGACTCCGAAAGGCCGGATTTAATCTCAACGGCGGACCCGTAAATCGTTTTTCCGGTCACTACATACTGCTTTTTTAAACGGTCATTTTCATCCGCAATCATGCAGTAAGACTTTCCGTCCTCCTCCCGCACATAGGCTTTTTCAATATATATCGCATTTGTATCCGTCTCCGTCTGGTTCGCCGCAATCGAGAGATCCACATACTCCCCGTTCTTTAAGGCGGAACTGTCCTCAATAAATGCGGTATACTCGTAATATGAGACGTTTGGATTACCCTCGCCCCACGAATTGCCGCTCACCGGATAATCAGAGATCTCCGTCACGGTCGCCTGGAAAGTATTGCCGCTCTCCCATGAATTCGCTGTCACCACGGTCCCGGGCTTAACGGTATCGAGCAAAAGTTCGCTGATTGTCCCTTTCACGTACAGGCCGTCCTCGCCCGTCAATACCAGAAACGCCCCGTCGCTCTCCCCGTCGTCCGGATCGCCGACGGACTTCACCACCCCGTCAAGCTTTGCGTACACAATCCCGTCCGAGGCGGTGTCCTCCAGGGACTGCAGCTGAAGACGTTCCTTGCGCAGTTCCAGATCCAGCTTCCGGATCTCCTCCTGCTTATCCGCGATCGCTTCCGCCAGATCTTCCTTTGTATATCCGTCCAGCTCGTCCAGACTGTCCTCTTCCTCCTCGATCTCATCGAGAAGATCCTGGAGCGTGTTGTAGACTTCCTCCCCCGAAAAAATATACCACATGCGCTCTTCATCATAAGCGGTTGGGAAATTATTTCCATTGAAAACAATCGTGTTCGGCGTCACACTGTCATCCGGCACCGGCACCTTTTTTACCGGCCCCGAATAACGCACCGTGTCGGAAACAGTCACAGACTTCTCCTTTAACGCTTCCTCCCCGCCGCTCTCCTGCTGTTTATCTCCCAGCGCCGCGTCGGTACCCTGCGTCACGTCCGGTAACTGCTCTGTGGATGCGGGCGGATTTTCCGGCGCCTGTGTCTCTGACGGCGGCAGTGGATTCTCCGTCGGCAGCGGCGGCTGTGGATTATCCGGAGGAAACGGATTTTCCGGCGCCTGTGTCTCCGACGACGGCGGCAGTGGATTCTCTGTCGGCAGCGGCGGCAGCGGCTCCTCGGTCTCTGGCGGCGGCGTCGGGATCGGAACGGGTGTGAACGGAGGCGCCGGATTCTCACATTCTGTATCCGTCCCGGTATCATCCGGCTCTTCCGTGTCCGGGGTATCCGGCGGCAGTTCTGTTTCCTCCCCCATCACCATTTTTCCATTGCTGTCCTTTTTACAGATAATAAACTTAACGTATATCCCGTCTCCCCCGTTGGACGATGCCCGGATGGAATTAAAAAAACTCCCGTACGCATAGGCGTCTTTATTACAGTAAAATATGTACGGATTTTCTTCCGAACCGTCCGCGGTGTCTGCATTGTACGGCTCCGACTCATCCGTGACATAATTATAGATCCGGCTGTCTTTCTTATCCTTCTCCGGATACGATTCCAGCTCTTTTATCTTTCTCTCCAGCTCTCTGCGCCGCTCAGACATATATGTCGTATCATTGTCCGGCCTCTCCACCGGCTTTATCTTCCGCAGCGTTTCCAGCGCGTGCTCCGCGATCGCCTTATTATTCTGCGTCGTGGATACCTCAAGGCGCTTCCTCTTAATCTCAATCTGAACTTCGCTCATGTCATACTGCAGCAGCCGGTCTCCCTCTGAGACGGTGTCTCCCTCCGAGACAAACACCTCCGCCACCGTATTGGCATCCTCCAGATAAATCTCCTGCGCGGAATCATTTGTCACCATCCCGTAGCTGGTCTGCGTATCCCCGTAGTATCCCCAGTTGAGGCTGGACACCGGCTGAACCTCTATGACCAGGTTCTTCTCCTGATAAGATTTGTAACTGTTAATTCCGCCTGCCGCCGCGCCGCCGGTCAGCGCGATAACCACGGCCACCGCAATCACTTTTTTCACTTTCATGACGCTGCCTCCTCTCCGTCGCCTTCAAAGATAACCCCGTCAATGATTCTCACCGTGCGCTTTGCCCTTTCCGCGATCTTCGGATCATGCGTGATCATAACCACGGTGACGCCCTCCTCATTGAGTCTGGCAAACAGCTCCATAATCTGCTCCCCGGACCTGGAATCCAGTGCCCCCGTCGGCTCGTCTGCCAGCAGGATCTTCGGATTATTCACAATCGCGCGCGCGATGGCCACGCGCTGCTTCTGTCCGCCTGAGAGCTGTGTCGGCTTAAAATCCACCCGCTCGCCGAGGCCCACGCGCTCCAGCGCGCTCACCGCCCGCTCCCTTCGCTCCCTTTTGCGGACTCCCGCATAGCTGAGCGGAAGCGAGACATTCTCCGCCGCCGATTCCCGCGGCATCAGATGAAAACTCTGAAACACAAAACCGATGCTTTTTAAGCGCATATCGGAGAGCTCCCTGTCCTTTAACTTCAGCACATCCTCACCGGCCAGCTCGTAACTCCCGCTCGTCGGCCGGTCCAGGCATCCGATAATATTCATCAGCGTTGTTTTGCCGGAACCGGACGGCCCCATTATCGCCACATATTCCCCCTCATCCACGGTCAGACAGATATCTTTGAGCACCGGCACCACCAGCTTATCCTGCTGGTAATCTTTGAATATATTCTGCAGGTTTAATATCATTCGTCTTCCTCCGTATCATAGAGATCCACGGCTTCATACTCCTCCCCGCTGTCATCATCGGAATCATACTCTGTGGCGTCCATTCCTGTGTCATACAGATCATATGTCTCTGTTCCGTATTCCATATCCGTAAACGCCGGATCCATGCTCTCAAAATCCCCCTCAAAGTCCCCCTCAAAATCTGAAAAGTCCTCCGTGCTCTCCGGGTTATACAGCGGGGAAGAATAGTCCACTTCATCCTCGCTCGTCACCGTCGTAATGCCCTCATACAGTCCGGGCATCGGCCACGCGACATAATCATCCTCCGTCAGACCGGAAAGAATCTCGTATTCATCCAGAGCCGCATCGTACCTTCCCAGCTCCACATAGCGCTTTTCCAGGCGGTTCTTCTCATTTGCCACCCACACATACGCTTCACCAGACGGCGCGTCCCCGAAGCCGCCCGTCGGACCGGAAAAATCATCCTCCGCTTCCGTGTCATCCCCCCAGGACATAAGACCCTCCGTGTCGCCCATTCCCGACAGGGACTCCACAGCCTCCTCCGGGTCCGCAGCCTCCCCCAGGTCCATGGAATCCTCCGGGTCCATGGAATCCCCTGGATCCATGGAATCTTCATCTCCGTCTGCCGGCTCTGCGTCCGCCTCAGGGTCATCTGCGTCTCCGCCGTTCCCGGACAGCTCGAGGGAACCCATCCCCCAGCCTCCGCGCTGTGTTTCCGCTGATTCTCCCGCGTCACCAAAACCGCTCTCCCCGGAAAATCCGTCTGCCGGTCCGGACAGCTCTGTGTCCCATTCCCCGCCCATGTTCACGGATTCCCCCGGCGTCTGATTTTCTGATCCCCCCAGCACGACATAAGACGCAAACAGCCACAGACCTTCTTTTTCCTCCTCCTGTCCCTCGTCCGTCTCTATGTACACATGCTGTCCCAAAAGCAGACCTTCCACCGATTCCAGCTCAATATAAAACGGATACTTTGTCGCCGATTCCGAACTGTCCGAAGCGCCGTAATTATTATCCCCGGATGACTGCGTATTATCTGTATCCACCTTGGTAATGGATCCGCGCCATATCTTATCCTTTTCCACCCGCGAGCGGATCACGACAGGCTGTCCCTCGGACACCATCCAGACGCTCTGTTCGTCGATGCTGCCCTTTACACGGTAATCCCCCTTCTTTAATATTGTCATAAACGCTGCGGAATCCCCGTTGCTGTTTGTTCCATTCTCATTGATCTCTTTCACCACACCGCTCTGCTTACTGACCACAGTCGATTTTGAGAGCTGCTCCCTCAATTTATCAATCTCCAGCTGCTTGCTGTCGAGATCAAACCGGCTCTGCTCAATGGAATTCTCCAGCGACTGGATCTCCGTCGTGTAGGAAAATGTATCGCCGCCGTCCGTGACCGCATCCCGCTCTTTTTTTAACGCCTCAATCTGCTTATTATAATTAGCGATCTCGTTGTTAATTCCCTCTTTCTCAAGCTGCGCCTGCTTAATCTGAAGATCAATATCGCTGGTGTCGTAAGCGACCAGTTCCTGGCCCTCCTCCACCGTATCCCCTACTTTCACGAGAATTTCCGCAATCGTGCGGGACGAGTCCACATTGACCTCATACGTCTCCTGTGTCTCGACAATTCCGTTGTAACGGTTAGAAGTCCCGGTACTCCTGTTCATGATCCTGGAAACTTTCTGGACATACACTTTGTCCTGCGAATTCGCCCCGCGTAAAAATGGAATCAGATCCATCAGCTGCTCCCGGTAATAGAAGCCCGCCCCTCCG
>OFFG01002041.1_pt1 | contig 10701 bp, 18 predicted proteins | sample 1521331 | NCBI WGS metagenome assembly OFFG01 (sample SAMEA3504129, study PRJEB24116) | mouse gut metagenome | biome: mouse gut; feature: mouse-associated habitat; material: faeces | place: Denmark | collected 2011 | reverse complement strand
ACCGTTTTTCCAACAGTAAGCGGGATATCCAGACCCTTTTTGAGAAAACCGCCGCCGAGCTGGGGGTTCAGCATAAACTAATTCGCCCCTACACACCCAGACACAATGGCAAGGTGGAACGCAGCCATCGGGAAGACCAGAAACGCTTTTATTCTTTCCGCTCTTTCTTCTCTCTGGCTGACTTTGAGAAACAACTTGCCGTTCATAATCGCCGCTCCAACAATTTTCCGATGCGTCCTCTCCACTGGCTTTCTCCTTCCGAGTTCCTTGTCCAATTTCTTTGACAAACTTACACATTCCATCTTCGGAAACAACCTCCCACTCTACATCCAAGTCAGTCTCGAAAAGACTGACAGCGTGCGGGCTGGTCAACGTGGGCCGTTTCCGGTGCGTCCAGGGTCAGGATGATCACGGGATAGACCTCAATGGGCAGGGCGGCGGTGTACTCCTTACCCAGCTCATCCGTGACGGTGACAGTTAAGACATGGGCCCCGGCTCCGTAAAAGGCCAGCTGGCCGCCGTGATCGCCCAGAGAAATAGAAACACCCTCGCCGCCGTCACAGGTCAAAGCCCATTGGACAGTCGAGGGTGCGCCATGTTCCACGGTCAGGCTGATTGCCGCCGCTTCATCTTTATGGAGTTTGTCGGTGTCAGAAGTCAGAGAGAGGGACAGGTTAGGGAGTACCTTGATTGCCACAGGCTCAGAAGAAAATTCCCTCCCATGTGCGTCCTTGGTGATAGCGGTGAGGACGTAGTCCCCAGTAACCTCAAAGGCGAGTGTGCCGCCATCATCCCCCCAGGATGACAGCGGCCTCCTTGCCGTCACGGGTCAGCGCCCAGCGTATAGCGGCAGGCTTGCCGCCCTCCACCGCCAGGCCGATCTCCACCGTATCGTCCTCATGCGCCTTACCCGCGCTGGCGGTCAAGTTTGGGACGATTACCGGTAGGATGGCGATGGTCTGGCTGGCGGTGTACTTCTTCCCGGCGGCGTCCGTGAGGGTGGCCGTCAGGGTGTACTTGCCCGGTTCAGTCAGGGAGAGGGTGCCGCCGTCCCTGGTGAAGCCTTCCGGCATGGGGACGCTGTTCCCGTCACGGGTCAATGTCCAGATCACGGAGCCAGTCAGGTCGTTCTTGGTCAGCAGCTTCACATCCTCGGCCCGGTCGGTGTAGCCGTACTCCGGCAGGGAAAAGGCAATGTTCCCGATGGGCAGGACTTCCACGGTTTTCTCGCAGAAGCCGGTGCCGCCGCTGTTCTCCACGGTGCCTTTCAGCGTGTAGCGGCCAGCCTCCATGAAGAAGCAGGTGCCGCCGTCCTTGGTGAAGCCCTCCGGCATGGCGATAGATTTTCCGTCATGGGTCAGCTCCCAGGTGACGGCAGCCGCGCCGGTAAGGGTAGTTTTCACAGAAAGGGAATCCCCCACATACCGATACGCCGGAAGGTCAAAGGCGATAGCGCCGTTATAAGCAGAAACACTATATCAATCTTGCCTTGTTTTGGCCTTATCCTGCCAACCCTTGCGATACTGCTTAGGCGTACAGCCTATTCGCCGGAGAAATGCTTTCCCAAAATAACTGCTGGTTCCAAAACCACAGGCATGGGCAATTTCCGTGATAGACAAATTACCCTCTCTCAAGAGATGGCAAGCCTCCTGCAATCGGTAACTTATGATATAATCTGTCGGCGTCGTATGCAGGCAGTCCCGAAATACCCGGTAACATTCACGTTCGCTGATATATGCTGATCCCGCCAGTTCTTTTATCGTGATAGCGTTTGAATAGTGCTTCCGGATAAAAAGCATCATTGTTTTTATCGCTTCGACATTAGGGAATTGTCTGTTATCTGGATGAGCGTTTAAGCAGAACATTTTGTATAATAAAAGCCATATTTCCAACAAAGCCCTTTCGATTTTGATTTCAAAGCCTATCTCACATTTCTGAAAACAAAAAGCGTCCTGGATCAGCCGCAGCGCACGGGCTTGTTCGGGCACGTCCTGGCGCAACGGCAGTATTTCGAGTTGAGGATTTGCCAAAAGAGGGACAAAGTATGTCTGCTCGATCAAGCTGCCCTGCCGCCCAGCTAAGAATGAGGGGTCAAATATATGGAGGAGCTGTATATTCCGCTGCTCCGAAGTCAACACTCTGGTCTTATGGAGTACGTTGAAATTGACCATCCCTCCAGAACCGGTAGGAAAGGAAATTTTTCCATTTGGAGTTTCGTATTCCAGCGCACCACTTTCGATGTAGAATAGCTCAACTGGTTTATGCCAATGCCAGGGTGCAATAGACGCCTCGTATTTATCTAATTCCGCGCAAGTCGCAATGTAGGGAAACTCTATGGAATAGCCAGGCAGGTATTCTTCTCTTGTTTGGCTGTTAAGTTGGATACCCTGCACAATTTGCATAACTCTCTCCCCAAAAGTAAATGCTTGGCCTGTTATTGCCAAATTCAGCGTATCATTCTGATAGGTAATTATAGCACGCCTTTTTTAAAAGAACAAGGACAGGAATGCAGCTCCCACCCTTGTCTGTCATGGTTAAAGATTATTCTCAAATGCCAACAGTGTTGTGGATAAAGTTTCCCGTTTATAAAGTTATGATAATTCGACAAATTGTGTCTCATGGTGAGATTTAATTCCGGGGGGCTGGCGCACTCAAGCTGGCCTTTTGCGGGGTGCCCCCTTACCCACAAAAACTGCCGCCGGGCGCTGGCTGTCAAGGCTGGGCCGGGCCAACGGCCCGGTCCACAACGCTTGGCCTTGACTGACAGGGACCGGGGGCGTACCCTCTCCGGGAAGGGGGCACGCCGCTTTACAGCGCATCCTTGACCAGCCGCCACGCTTCCTGAACCAAATCCGCCGCCATCAGGATATCGAACTCGGAGATGTATTTCAACGTATTCGCCCACCGGGCGATTTGGTTTACGTTGGAGCCAATGGCGGACAGCTCCTGCAATAGGGCGGGGTAGGTTTCCGGCGGTTTGGCCTTGATTTCTATGCCCATGATTGACGCACGGAGCATCGCGCTGGAAGATAGGCCAGATATCGCGCATTGCTTCATGAGTTGGGCATATTCTTCATCGCTCAGCCATAGGCCGATGAAATGTTGACGCTTTCTCATGACTTCCTCCCTAATATGTCTCATGACGAGACATATTTTCGGGGGATGGGGGTTTAAGGGGGCGGTGTCCCCTTACAAGTGGTCGTTTGTGTTTAACAAATGACATACTTGCTGGGACAGCGCCGTGGGCGGCGCTGTCTGCGTGCTGTAGGTCGGTAGGAGCTGGCGATAGTGGCGGTGAAGTCGGCTGTCGGTGGTTAGGATTGATGGATGGATTGATATAGCTGAACTCAGTATAGTTCTTATCAGTATAATTTCCGTCCCCTTTGGGGAAGTCCAGACGTTTCAAAATGGGCGGGCTACAGGTCGGCTTTTCCGACTTCTGGAGGTCGGATGCTTCGGGGGAAATGCTGTCGTTTCCTGTGTCCTCGCCACTGTCAGCGTTGGTGGCGGAAATCTTTTTCACATATATTTTGGTGGGTCTGCCCTGGCCCTGCTTCACCCGTTCAATCAAGTCATACTGCTCCAGTTCGGCGAGCAGACGGACGGCCTTGTTGTGCCCGCAGGAGAGGGTGGTTTGAATTTCCTCCAGGGTGAAGTAAATGAAGGCGCGGCCCTCCGTGTCCTGCCAGCCGTTTTGAAGGGATAAGCCCATACGGTCCAGCATAAGGCCATACAGTAACTTGGAATCGGTGGAGAGGGCGCAAAACCGCTCGTCCTTCACCAGAGCGCGGGGGATGCGAAAGAAACTGAAATCTTCGGTTTCCCCGCTATAGGTATAATCGAAATTAGTTGACATGAAAATCCTCCTTAAAATGCGAAAAGGCCACCACTGCAAATCGTGGCCTATTTGATTGTGTATGGCGGATAGGCGGGGGCGGTATCGCTGGTCCCGTCCACCATGGTCTGGCGGATGGCGTTATACAGCTCCCGGCTGTATACGCCGGTGAACACCTCCGGGTTGGCCTCCTGGGAGAAGTCCTCCCGGCTCCAGTGGGTGGCTTGGATGGTGTAGGGCTGGGGGGCTTCCGCCGCCTGGGCGGGGACGGCCAGCAGGGCCGCGGTCATGGTTCCGGCAAGAAGCAGGGACAGGACTGTTCTGTTTTTCATGCTCGATTCCTCCGTTTCGTAATATGGTGGGGCTTTCGCAAACCGAACCATACCACATGAGCGGGGGAAAGTCGAACACAATCGGCAGACAGTTTTTAGCCATTTTATCGCGTCATGGAACTGCGGCGGTGTGGCTTTTTCTTTGTTTCTGCCTGCTGGTTCTCCCGCTGTGGTGCATCACCGCACAAGATTTTGACACAACGGATGAGGGCCTCATCCTGGGGACGATCCAGCCCCGTCAATTTCAGCCACTGATCCGCCACAGCTTTCAGCGGGTCCTCCAATGCCAGCAGGGCCACAGCGTCCGATTCCGTAACCAGATCCTGGAGTTTAGCCGCTACATTCCGGGCTGCAAGGATATTTTCCAAATCGTCCTGCCGCTTACCGGGCGTACTGGCCTCCCAGCCCCGCGCAAGCCGCGCAAAGCGGTTGGCCAATACCTGCGCCAATTCCTCTATGGCACTCTGGTATTCCACGCTCATCCCTCTACCGCTGTCACCTTCCAGCGGTACTCCGGCTGATCCATGACGCAGGTGTACAGCGTGACACGGTTGTCCGTGGTGGCGGCGGTGCCGCTGGAGTCGTTCACGCTGACCTTCTCCACGCTGGCAACGGAATAGGTCCGGGTCCCCAGCAGGGTGGTCAGGGTGATGGTGTCGCCAGCCTCCAGAGTATGAATCTTTCCGAAGTGATTGTTCACCCCTCGGTTATGTCCGGCGAAGCAGACGTTGCCATCCCAGATGCTGGTGTTGGTGAAGTGGCCTGCGCCCTTCTTCAGCGCGGTGCTGTCCGTACCCTGGTAGATCTTGACGGTCAGGTTGATGGCGGGGATCTTCAGGGTTCCCAAGCTGCCGTTGCTGTAGTAGAGATCGCTTGTCACCTCGGTGTAGCCGCCCGTGGTATTGCCCTGGGCGATGTCGGTGGGGCTGCCGCCGGGGATCTGGGTCATGGTGACATTGCCGCTCACCGAGGGGTACTGGCCGGGGATGACGGAACTGCCCGCCACACCTCCAGTAGCATTGGCCCCGGCGCTGCCCACCTGATTCACCAGCCCGCCAGACAACGCGCCGGGGACGAGGTTGGGCGTGAGATACTCGCCGCTGCCGGGAAGGTAACTGGTGGGCGTCCCAAAGCCGGGGGCGATCAGGGCGGTGTTCTTGCTCCGGTCCACGTTGGGGTTTTCCCACTCGTAGATTTTTGGTCAGCAGCTTGTTCTCTTTCTGTGCGAACAAAGCGTTGACCTGCCGGGGCGAGGCCCAGGCGGCGGAGCCGTGCTCCTCGCCATCCCGCGTCCGGCCCTGGTTGGACTGGTAGAGGGTAATCCCCATGATGTACGCTCCGGTGCAGACCAGGATGGTCACAAGGCTTCGATCCGTCCAGTGGATGTGGAAGGGGTGTTCCATTGCCGCTGTCAGGTTGGCGATGATGTCGGGCAGGCCGCCGCCCAGGGATTGGGCCAGCAGCAGCGCCGCCGCCATGATGACCAGGACAAAACGAACCGGTTGGAAGATAAAAGGCGGAATCGGGGTAAAGGAAATCAGAAGGAGTCCGGCCATAAACGCAGGGAGCCTTAAGAACCGCAGCCACAAAGCGGAGAAAGTCCGCTTCGGCAGCAGGGCTTCAAAGAACAGAGTGCAGCCGGCGGCAAGCAAAAAGGATAAAATAACGCTTCTTATGATAGTTTCCATTACATTGCTCCTTTGTAGGTTACGTACGCTTCCTTTGCCGACTGAAAGCGGGAACGCGGTACGGGCAGCTCTAATCCGGTATCCAGATAAGCTGTGTAATTATTGATTTTCCGAATGTGCTTCATATTTACCAGATAGCTTTTGTGAATGCGCAGAAAGCCGCAGCCGCTCAGTTCCTGCTCGACGGCGTCCAGCCTGCTGTATATCTGATAATGAGTCATCTCTGATTCCATGTAGTAAAAGACGGACTTGTGTCTGCTGCTTTCTATATAAATAATGTTGTCGGTATATAATTTCCGCTCGCCTTCGATAAAGGAAAAGGTTACCTGTGACGTGCGCATTTTCTGTAAAATTGCGTCCATGCATTCCCCCATGGCCACATCAAGGGTATCCTTCATAAGATAGCGGATGGCGTTTGCCTTATATCCCTCCAGGGCATAATCAATAAAAGCAGTCACAAACACAAGGAAGGTGTCCGAGTGAAAGGCGCGCATTTGCATGGCGGTTTCAATGCCGTTTAACTCGTCCATACTGATATCCATAAAAACAATGTCGTATTTTACGTTGTTTTCACTTTGGGATAAGAATTCCTCCCCCGAGGTAAAAAAGGAAATGGAGCTGCCAAGGTCCCGTTTTTCAAGGTAATCGGTGAGAAGCCGTCGGATTTTTTCTCTGTAAAATTGTTCGTCATCGCATATGGCGATTTGCAGCATGGCGGTTATCCCCTTTCTGATACTTTAAGCAGCCTTTGCTCCGGGTGCCTGTTATTTAGGATAACACGTTGGCGGCAGAGTTATCAAGACACAGGAATTTTACACGGCAAAGTTTTGCGGCGGAACCATTGGAATGAAAGGGCTTTTTGAAGAAAAACCGGAATAATACAAATTTTTATTGTAAAAGATTGCGGCGGATGGAGAAAGTGTAATAAGATATAAGCGATAAGGAGGAGAGATTATTTATGGGTAAATATATTCTGGAATGCTGTGTGGACAGCGTGGAATCCGCGCTTGCGGCAGCCGAGGGAGGGGCGGACCGGCTGGAGCTGTGTTCGGGGCTCATCATAGGAGGGCTTACCCCGGGCATTTCCCTGTTCGAGCAGATAAGACGTTACAGCGATATCCCGATTCGGGTGCTTTTGCGTCCCCGCTTTGGAGATTTTCTTTATACAGAGCATGAGTTTGAGATATTGAAAAGGGAGACGGAGCTGTTTGGCAGGGCCGGAGCGGAGGGAATCGTAATCGGGTGTCTTAAGGAGGACGGAAGTCTCCATATGCCGCAGATGAGGGCGCTGATGGAAGCGGCGGGCGGTATGAAGGTCACGCTGCACCGGGCCTTTGACGTGTGCGCGGACCCGATGGAAGCCTATGAGCAGGCCGGGGAGCTTGGGATTGATACAATATTGACCTCCGGGCAGGAGGAAAACTGCCTGAAAGGAATAGAACTGCTAAGGAGGCTTGACCATATTCGGGAAGAAAAGGGTGGGCCGAAGCTGATGGCGGGAGCGGGAGTAACGCCGGAGGTTATCAGACAGTTTTTGGCACAGACAAATATCACGTGTTATCATATGTCGGCAAAAAAGATTGTGGACAGCGGCATGCGCTACCGGAAGGAAGGCGTTCCCATGGGGCTTCCGGCGATGGACGAATACAGTATTTTCAGGACAGACAGGGAGGTTGTGGCGGAGGCTAAGAGGATATTAAAAATTAATTCCGGTAAGCTATGCGAATTTCCCGCAATGTGTTAAGATAAAATCAGCGAGGTCAGGCGGTACATGAAAGGCCGGGCGTACGGTTTTGCGCGGAGGAGGGCGGAATATTGTTCTGGTGTCATCTTTTATTTGTATTGGGAATTTTATCAATTATATATTTCCTGTGCGTTGCCTTTTTTGTGGGCCACGGAACTAATTTTTATTTTATCTGGCTGTTTTTCGGCGCAGGCGCAATCATTTTGTCAACTTTACTTCGAAAGGGAATCTGGCAGAAATGCCTGCCCCTATGGTTCCGCAGATTATTTCTGGTGGGAGTATGCCTTTTAAGCCTTTTGTTCGTGATTGTGGAAGGACTCATTATCAGCGGTTTTACGCAGAAAGGACCGGATGGGCTTGATTATCTGGTGGTGCTTGGCGCCCAGATGAAAGCGAGCGGACCGTCTAAGGCTCTTCGATACCGTCTGGATAAGGCCTGCGAGTATCTTGAGGAAAATGAGGGGACGAAGGTGATTGTCTCCGGCGGTCAGGGGCGCGACGAGCATATATCGGAGGCTCAGGGAATGTACGATTATCTGACGGCTCAGGGGATTGAAAAGGAGAGGATTTTCATGGAGGATAAGTCGAAGAACACTTTCCAGAATCTGACCTTTTCGGCGGAATTTCTTGATAAGGAAACGGATTCCGTAGGCGTGGTGTCCAACAATTTCCATGTTTTCCGGGCGGTTAAAATTGCGGAAAAGGCAGGATATCGGAATGTGTGCGGAATTGCGGCAAGGGGAGAGCCCTTTTTGCAAATCAATAACATGGTGCGGGAATTCCTGGGAGTGATGAAGGATTTTCTTGTGGGGAATATGTAAAATAATTACAGGAGGTATGCAATGGAACAGATTGAAAAATTAAGAGAAATTGTAAACGGCAGCAGTAATATTGTATTTTTCGGTGGGGCGGGAGTTTCCACGGAAAGCGGTATCCCGGATTTTCGAAGTGTGGACGGGCTGTATCACCAGACCTATGACTATCCCCCGGAAACGATTTTGAGCCACACTTTTTACAGGCAAAAGCCGGAGGAATTTTTCCGCTTTTACAGGAATAAAATGCTCTGTCTTGACGCAAAGCCCAATGCCGCGCACCTTAAGCTGGCTCAGTGGGAAAAGGAAGGGAAGCTTAAGGCGGTGATTACCCAGAACATCGACGGGCTTCACCAGGCGGCGGGAAGCAGGGAGGTTTTGGAGCTTCACGGTAGCGTGCTGCGGAATTATTGTGAGGAATGCGGGAAGTTTTTTGACGCGGAGTATATGCTGCATTCGGAGGGCGTGCCAAAATGCGACGCCTGCGGCGGCTCCGTCAAGCCGGACGTGGTTTTATACGAGGAAGGTCTGAATGACGAAACCCTGCGCAGCGCAATCAGCTATATCAGGAATGCGGATGTTCTGATTATCGGCGGTACTTCCCTTGTGGTTTATCCGGCGGCAGGGCTGATTGATTATTACAGGGGGAATAAGCTGGTGCTGGTGAACAAGACGCCTACGGGCAGGGACAATATGGCGGATTTGGTGGTGCAGGGCAGCATCGGAGAAATTTTCGCGGCGCTGTAACTGACAGGCGGCGCCGGCACCGCGCCGGTCTTAAGTCGGTATGGAAAGAAGGGGCGGCGGCCGCAGAGCGGGATTTAGGAGTGAAATTATGGATATTTGCGTAGGAGACAGGGTGACATTAAAAAAGCCGCACCCCTGCGGGAGCTTTGAGTGGGAGGTTCTGCGCGTGGGGGCTGATTTCCGGTTGAAATGCGCGGGCTGCGGGCATCAGATTATGAGTCCGCGAAGCCAGGTGGAGAAAAGAATCCGAAAGATTGAAAAATTTGGACAACCGCTTGCAAAAAACGGAAATTAGTGGTATGATATTACTCCGTGATATGTTAAAAAGATTTCTGAAACAACAGAAATCCCTATTCCTTGCTCCCGCAAGGGGGCCAGAGACCAAAAGGAGGTAACTTAAGCATGAACAAATATGAATTAGCCGTTGTTGTAAATGCGAAACTCGAAGATGAAGAAAGAGCGGCGGTTGTTGACAACTGCAAGGCTTTAATCGAAAGATTCGGCGGTACAATTACAAACGTTGACGACTGGGGCAAAAAGAGACTGGCATATGAAGTTCAGAAGATGAAAGAAGGCTTTTACTACTTCATCCAGTTTGATGCCGAGAGTACTGCGCCGGCGGAAATCGAGAGCCGTATTCGCATTATGGACAATGTTATCAGATTTTTATGCGTTAAACAGGAAAAAGCGTAAGACGCATCTGCGTTATGCGCTGGAAAGATGAGGAAGTATGAATAAAGTAATACTGATGGGGCGTTTAACGAGAGACCCCGAGGTGAGATACTCACAGGGGGACAATTCAATGGCGATTGCCAGATATACACTTGCCGTGGACAGGAGATTTAACCGTAACAACGATGAAAACACGGCCGATTTTATCGGCTGCGTGGCTTTCGGGAGAGCCGGGGAGTTTGCTGAAAAGTATTTCAGAAAAGGACTCAAGGTTTTAGTTACGGGCCGTATCCAGACAGGAAGCTATACCAACAGGGATGGCGTTAAGGTGTACACTACGGATGTAGTTGTTGAGGACCAGGAATTTGCCGAGAGCAAGAACAGCAGCAGCGCCGGTACGGACGGCGGATATAACGGCGGTTATGGCGGCAGCAGCAGAACTCCTGAGCCCTCGGGAGCGGGCGACGGCTTCATGAATATTCCTGATGGAATTGACGAGGAGCTGCCGTTTAACTAAGGTTTTGAAGAATGAAAGACAGGAGGCAATAACGATGGCATATAATAAAGACAGGTCTGATTCTCCCATGAGAAAAAAAGGCGGAATGCGCAGAAGAAAAAAAGTTTGTGTGTTCTGTGGCAAGGACAATGTGATTGATTACAAGGATGTAAACAAATTAAAGAGATATGTGTCTGAGAGAGGCAAAATCCTCCCCAGAAGAATCACAGGAAACTGTGCAAAGCATCAGAGGGCTCTTACGGTTGCAATCAAGAGAGCGCGTCACGTTGCACTTATGCCTTATACATGTGATTAATATTGGAGCGGGAAGCGACTTTCCTTCACAAAAAGTTTTTACATGAAATTGTAAGCGGC
>OFFG01002039.1_pt1 | contig 10710 bp, 7 predicted proteins | sample 1521331 | NCBI WGS metagenome assembly OFFG01 (sample SAMEA3504129, study PRJEB24116) | mouse gut metagenome | biome: mouse gut; feature: mouse-associated habitat; material: faeces | place: Denmark | collected 2011 | reverse complement strand
ACCGTCGACCGACATTTGAGGAGTCAAAGCATTCGAAGGTATAGCAGCCAAATGTTCGCCCTCCAATGTTGAGAAATGCAGAATAGCCCCGCTTCCATCACCCTTGTAGGTACAATAAATCAATTCATCTGCTGCATTTATACCTAAAAGAGAAGAATAGCCTTCACAATCTACACTATTCAACAATGCCAATGTCCGACCATCAAAAACATTCGCCGGATTACCATCGGTAACAACCCTGCCGGATACCGGAGAGCTGAACACTCCCCACCCGGAACTTCGGTTATCGGACGATAACAGTTCGCCATCGGTAGAATAACATCGCAAAGAACCCGGCTCTTGGGCATACAGACAACCCGTCATCCGGTTATATACCCATCTCGCACCCCGTGATTCATACTGAAAAATTCCGGGCGATCCGACCTGCAATTCCCTGAATGTAGTCTTACCCGGATCTTCTGTAGAAACAAGAACCAAGCGGGCGTTATAAGTCGTTGTCATCGAACCGAACTCGCCGGGCGGCAATGACACTGTCGCCTTCCCGTCATCCGGCCTGAAAACAGTTCCGTCATCCAACCGAACAGAAATATCGGCCGGATAAGGGGTTTCCCAAGCCACCACTGTCTCTTCTATATCAGCTTTAACAATATAATACCGAATGGCATCCGGCATTTTAACCTCTCCCATTGGCCAGACCAATGTCGTATTTCCGTCACGCAGGTTCATCCGGATATTATAAACCGATTCCGCCCCCAGATTATTCTTATCCGTCCACGAAGTATTTCCGGCAGGAACAGTCACATCGACCGTGTATCCTTCAGAACCGCCGGTGATGGTGTACGACTGTAACTCAAGATGGGAAAGAACCGGTTCCGCCCAGTTCAAGGTCAAATACCCGTCAACACTAACTCCCTGTGATATAATAGAGGGCAATTCCATACTATAGTCGATAATTACCGGCCAACTCATCTTGAAAGAATATCCTTCTATTTCCATTTGGTCGGCAATACTACCGCTACCTGTCGGGGAATAACACTCACAGGTTAACGTATAATTCCCGGAAGGGAAAGTCGATGAGGAAATCATCAGAGAACCATTAGGTTGCAAATCCGAATCACTCCAAACGATATCGCCCATTTTAAACTTTAGTCCTTTGATATCTTTACCGAATGCTGTCAACGAATAATTTAATTCCGTCTCTTTATTGATTAAAATAGTCTGCCCGTCGGTAACAGCATTCAAATCAATACTGGCATTTACCGAATCCTGAGGTTTCTCGATATCAACAAAATTTTCATGTATCTTATATTCACAACTCCAAAGCAAACAGATACAACACAAATAACAAATTAATTTACTATCCATAATAAAAAGGATTTAACCGAACAAATGCCGGAAAGCTTCTTCCACCTTTCTGACCTGTACGATTTGTATCTTACATTTATTCGTATCAAACCCTTTCAGGTTATTGTGAGGGATGATGATGCGTGAAAAGCCCAGCTTCTCTGCTTCCAGAATCCGTTGTTCGATGCGGTTGACCGGACGGATTTCGCCCGACAAGCCGACCTCGCCACACATACAAACGCCTTGTTCGATACTGATATCGAGACTCGACGAAAGGATAGCGCTGATAACAGCCAGGTCGATAGCCGGGTCGTTGACCTTCAGTCCCCCGGCAATGTTCAGGAACACGTCTTTCTGTATCAACTTGAATCCGGCGCGTTTCTCCAACACAGCCAGCAGCATATTCATTCTTCGCAAATCAAAACCCGTCGCACTGCGTTGCGGAGTTCCATAGACAGCCGAACTTACCAGCGCCTGTGTTTCTATCAGGAAAGGACGTATGCCTTCGATGGCGGCAGCAATTGCCACACCGCTCAATCCTTCATGGTTCTGTGTCAGCAACAACTCGGACGGGTTGCTGACTTCACGCAAGCCATCCTGACGCATCTCATAAATACCCAATTCAGCCGTGCTGCCGAAACGGTTTTTGATACTCCGGAGAATACGGTACATATAATGTTGATCGCCTTCAAACTGAAGAACGGTATCGACAATATGTTCCAGTACTTTCGGCCCGGCAATACTTCCTTCTTTATTAATATGGCCTATCAGCAGAACAGGGACACCGCTCTCTTTGGCATATTTAAGGATTGCTGCACTACACTCACGAACCTGTGAGACGCTGCCGGGAGAAGATTCAACGAGTTCTGTATAGATTGTCTGGATAGAGTCTATAATCAGTAAATCAGGCTGGACGTTACGGGCCTGGACAAATATCTGTTCCAGATTCGTTTCACTCAGAATGAAGCATTCCGGATTTTCGTGGGCGATACGGTCGGCACGCAGTTTCAGTTGGCGACTGCTTTCCTCACCCGATACATATAATGTCTTGAGATTGTTCAATCCCAGAACTGTTTGCAGGACTAAAGTCGACTTACCGATACCCGGTTCACCGCCAATCAGCACCAACGAGCCTTTCACCAAACCGCCTCCCAGGACACGGTTCAGTTCTTCATCTTTCAAATCAATCCGGGATTCTTCTTCGGAGGTAATATCACGTAACAGGACGGGACGTACTTTACCCGTTTCTGTTATACCGGGAATAATACGTTTTGCAGAAGATTCTTTGGTTGCAACGATTTCTTCCACATAGGTGTTCCATTCGCCGCAACTCGGACATTTACCGACCCACTTAGGAGAGTCTGCTCCGCAATTGGAGCAGACATATACTGTTTTTGTCTTAGCCATACATCTTTAAGATTTGGCGTAAAGATAGGAAAAGTTAGCCAAATAAGTCGAGTGTAAGTTGTTTCTTCTCCGCCTCCAGCTTACGCAGATGGCGCTTGCCTTGCGGAGTAACAATTTCCAGTTTGTCGAAACGGGTACGGATTACAGTCGTTACCGTATAGCTGATGTTAATCGTCTCGCCCAATTCACTTAGCTTACGAGCGATTTCCAGCACACAGTCGATACACATGCCGCTGGTGAAAGAAATCTTCTCGTCGAACATCTGCTTCTTGAAATCTTCATCGCACATGTAGAAGTCGATTGTCTCCCCGCCTTTATTATAGATACCTTTCCAACGGTAACGGCTATCTTTCAATACCGGCGAGATAATTTCGATGGTCGCTTTATTGTCTTTGATAGTCGGCAGGTCGTCCGAACGAAGGATGAAATAATCGAACTGTTCACGTTTCACCTCCAGAGAACCGGAACGGCTACGGTTATTTTCATTCAGTTCGCGTACATTAATCTTTGTCACTTTCGGATACCCACGCAACGCTTCATAGAAATTGGATTTATATTTACAGAACTTCGGCCAGGATGCCAGCAGTTCCACCAACTCACGGGGTATCAGGGCACCGGCCTGTTTCAGTTTAAGCGAACGCTTCAAAAGCGAGATTTCCTTCTGCATATTCTCTTCATCCGAATTGGTCCGGTCAACCAAAGGCTGCCCTCCGACAGACAAAGTAGGCCGGGTCAGTACCTGCATCAGAATATTTAATACGACAGAGATAGAGCGCGAACTTTCGCCTGCTATCGGCCATACGACGCGGTATCCACCTTCTTGTGAAAAGGGTTCGCAATGAGCAGTCATCTTCACATCCAGCAAATCGGCCAGGACACGCAGCATGGAGAGTATCTCTTTTTCACATCGGTGCTTAATCCAGGCATCCATATAAGCGGATTTATCGTTAAATGAATAACGTATCTCAAGTTTGTTGTCAAACTTTATCATAGAGTCATCGAATTATTTGTCCAAATTCCAGCTAATTATTTCACAGGTTGTTCTTTGGGTTTGCGGTCAAAGAACGGGTTCTTCGAAGAGGCACTGACAGGGATAGCCATTACGCTCTTGCTCTCGCCCAGCCATCCCAGACGTTGGGCAGCCATCCCGGCACTAAACATCACACGGGTATCCAGGCGCAAATCGGAAGCCGTCGCACAGGCAGAACCGATAGCGATTCCCAAATCGACCGAGTTGATCGCACAAGGTACTTCTGCCGGCTTCTCCACACACGTTTCAAAACCGCAATGAGCACAGTTCAGTCCCTGCACCTGCTGGCGTGTACCCAATATCACGATAGCCTCCGCACTCAAAATATTATCCGCATCACGCAAAATAAACTTAAATCCGGTTTCTGCTGCCAGTTTCAGCATCTCGTCAGACAAACGTTGTATATCTTCACCGGTAACCATTGCAATCTCTATAATGTCAATCCCCTTACCTTTGGGAGCCGTACGAGCAGCCGTCATCATCTGACGGACAGCCTCTAACACATGTTCGTGCCGTATTTCTCTTTCGTTTTGTATCATTTCTTTATTGGTTTAGCAGGAACAAAGATACACTTTTACTCGTTTTCGAGTTCAAGATTAGTCATCTTTTCTGTGATGGCGAACGGATAATCCGGATATTCGTACAGACTGAAACGCGGTTCGGTCACTCCTTCGCAATAATTCCAGATGCTGCGATATTCTTTAACGTCCTCTCCCATTTCTTCCAATTGACGCAAATAAGCGGCTACCGACTTGTTCTCTACGATATATACTTCCCCCATCTTATTGATGATAGGGCTATGCCGGCGTCCGGTATCATGGTCAAACTTCAGGATTCGTTTTCCTTCAGCGGTGAGACCTCCTGTTTTAAAAGTCATACTTTTACCAATAGCCGGCAGATTCAAGACACTACGGTCTGTTGCAGCAAACAACAAATGATTCTCTCTCAAGAAATTATACAATTTTCTTCCTAACGGGCGTCTATTGGTGACAATATCATCCAATTCGGCGAGTTTATCTTCGGGAACCAGGCCAAAAATCTTTTCTTCATATTGTTCCTGAAGCGAACGGCTGTTCGGGGTAAACACGGCATAGTTTTCATTAAACCCTTTTACCGAGAACGTATAATAACAAATCACACCGACGGAATTAAGCGTCTGCCGCAGTTTGGCAGTATGTCCGCGCCGGGAAGCTGCAACCGTATAAACCAATTGGTTCGTTATCACCCATCCGGCATCCAATATCGCTTTTATAGCACGTTTGGCTTCGGGAGTTACTTCCAAAGGAGATTGGAAGTGGGTTTGAATAATAAACTGGGAGACTCCGATAGCAGAAGCCTTCTCTTTAAATTCTTTCAAAATTCCCACAAGTTCATCTGTAATGCGCAACGGCAGATAAGCCAGCAAACGCGAACCTAAACGAACCCGCTGCAACTCGGCATATTTTTTACCCTCGGGCCGTTCTTCATTCGCTTTACGTTTACGGACAGCCATTTTATAGACAGCTTCCAATATCTTACGCAAAGTAGCATTCTGGCTCATCAGGGCGTCACCTCCGGTAATCAGAATATCCCGCAACTGGGCATCTTCTTCAAAGTAATGCATCAAACGACGGAGTTTCTTATCCCAGGTTTCTTTGGGTTTCAATGCTTCAAAATCGAAATTAAGACGTTCGCTCTGGAAATCATACATGCGCTGACAAGAAGCACATAAGCCTCCGCAGGCTCTTCCCATCGAATCAGGAATAAGAATGGCCACTTCCGGATAACGGCGGTGGATATTATGACCTTCAGGCAAAAGCCATCCGGCGGCATTCGGCTTACCGGCTTCCACGATATCCTCTTTTTCCCAGGCTTTTATATGACCGTATGTGTCAACTGAATAAAGGACGTACGAACGAATCGTGTTGTCATCATAGCCTTCCGTTCCCGGATTCAGCAAGGATAAATAATAAGGCGTAACAAAAAACGGCATACCTTTCTTTCTGGCACGGGCCAACAGCTGCATCATCTCTTCCGAGAGGGATTCACCCAGAAAATAATTCAGTTCCGTCGGACTCTTGATAGCCAATGCCAGATGGAAACGGGCAGTGTTCCACCATTCCTGTACCTGATTATATTTTTCTTCGTAAGTCATCTCCGGTAAAAACTGATAACGGGACGACGGTGCACTCCTGCGCTCTATCTTCCGTATAAGCCGTTTTATAATACGGTCTTTATTTGCTTCACGGATTGCCACCACTTCTTCATCCAAACCGGTCGGCCAACGATGCATCTGACGCTTAACCAGGGAACGGTCCGGTTCGATGCTCTCGGGATGCTCCAATAACTTGAACTGATGATAAAGGTCAATAAACAGGTCGGGAGAAACTTCGTCTGCCAGCTTTCCCGTCAGTAATTGCCAGAAATAAGTGATTGTTTGCACAGACAACTCCTCACCTGTTGAAAGTTCATCAATAGGAGACCCGTCATATTCGATTAAAAGTAAAATACGCTTCGCCACGGCATTTCTCATATTACTGCCACCTCCGTTGATTTCAATCCGGGAAGAAACGAATGAGCGCAGAGCCTCCCTGAACAATTTTATGTTCTGGCTCTCTTCCGCCATTGTCACCAAATGAGGAAAGTCCCTGTTAAACACTTTTAGTAAATAAGAATTGTCGTACGTTAGTTCTTTTCTTTTAATCATAAACATCGCTGCTTTTTATATTGATTAGAGTAATATTACAATCATGCCACTCACATAGGGAGAGATTATATCCGGGGATATACACTTACACTTGTCCACAAATATAATATTTTTAATCGGAAAACGATGAATATCCACTTTTAAAACATTCTAATAAGAGAAATATTTAAAGCAAAATGATATTTATGTGGCTATTTTACTACATTTTGATTTCATTTTTAGCATTCCACAAGAAACCAGGTATTTTACACTTCATAGAAAGCTTGAAAAATATATGTTTTCACTTGCAATCTTCAAAAACTATTTATATCTTTGTGAAAAGTAATTTTAGAGGTTCAAGCCTCACATTTTAGGTAAAGGTATTGGTCATTATAAGTATTAAAAAAGTCTACTTGTGAAAGTAGACTTTTTTATTTTTCACATTCTTTCATAGATGTATATTACAAACAGGTTTATTATATCCTTCTAAAAAGTCTTATTACAAACTCATTAAATAAAACATGACTATTATATTTACAACAACTTATCGTCATCTTGTCTTAACCAACCTCTCACTTTGAAACATAAAGTAAGCAGAATTTGCAAAAAACTTTTCTATAGTAATTTTTTTCACTAATTTTGCAACAGTATTAATCATTAAAACAATAATACCTATGAACAAAGCAGAACTTATTGTAGAGTTGGCTGAAAAAGCCGGTTTAAAAAAACAAAAGGCTAAAAAGGTCTTGGAAGCTTACATGGAGATCGTAACAGAAAAAATGTCCCAGAACGAAGAAATATCTATCGTTGGTTTTGGCACATTATTACCTAGACCGCAAAACAGCCGTTTGGCTCGTAATCCTAAAACAGGTACTCCGGTACAGATCCCGGCAAGAACAACAGTAAAGTTCAAACCAGGTAAATTCCTGCTGGAGGCTATGAACGGTAGCAAATAAAACCAAACCACTCCATATGTAAAATGAACGTCCGGACTATACCAATAGCACGGACGTTGTTCTTTTCTCCCCCCTAGACAAAAACGGCTGATGTAACAGAATCGTAACATATATTTCATTCAACCGAAATACCAAATGCCTTCCTTTGCAGAAAATAATTAATTTTGTAAACAAAGGAATGAATTATTCATTTCAAATTAAATAAAAAAGACTATGGATATGCCCCGAATTCTTGTTGTGGATGACGAAGAGGACTTGTGCGAAATCCTCAAATTCAATCTTGAAATAGAAGGTTATGAAGTGGATACGGCTTTTAGTGCGGAAGAAGCATTAAAAAAGGACCTGTCTGTCTATCAATTGCTTTTGCTCGATGTTATGATGGGAGAAATCTCCGGATTCAAGATGGCGAGTATATTAAGGAAAGAAGAAAGCACGGCTGATATACCGATCATATTTCTGACAGCCAAAGATACTGAAAACGATATGCTGACAGGCTTTAACCTGGGAGCGGACGATTATATTTCAAAACCTTTTTCGATCCGCCAGGTTGTCGCACGTGTTAAGGCTGTATTACGGAGAACAACCGATAAAGAGAAAAACGAGACGAACGAACTTCTCGAATATGAAACATTAGCACTCGATCCCAAACGCATTAAAGCATCGGTAGACGGCAAGGAAGTCCCGCTGACCAAAAAAGAATTCGAGATTTTGAAATTACTGCTGGAGAATAAAGGAAATGTTTTCTCACGTGAAGAGATCCTGTCCCGTATCTGGAAAGATGAAGTATATGTGCTGGATCGAACAATCGACGTAAACATTACCCGTCTGCGTAAAAAGATAGGCCCTTACGGAAAAAACATCGTTACCCGACTCGGCTTCGGTTATTGTTTTGAGTACTAATCCTGTTATTTAATCATGGTAAGAGTAGAAAAGATGAAAAACCGGATACCTTTCAGCCAGCGGTTATTCTGGTCGATTTTTGTGATGTTCCTTGGATTTACAGTTTGCTTCCTGTTGTTTCAATACCAACGGGAACGGGAATTTTCGCAGGAGAAGTTGAATAATGTATTGAGTAACTACAATTACCAATTATTTAGCCGTACCCAACAGGATACCGACATTAATAAGACGGTAAGGCAATTTATCGAAGATATTCCGCAAAAAGAATTGCGTGTCACCATTATCGATCCCAACGGAAAAGTCTTGTTCGATAATAGCGGGACAGAAGAATTCAACAACCATAACGATCGTAGCGAAGTGCGCAAAGCCCGTTTGTATAATGAAGGCTTTGCCATCCGCACCTCGGGATCGACGGGCAGACGGTATTTTTATTCGGCCAGCAATATAGGCAGTTATATCTACCGTTCGGCGCTCCCTTATGATCCTTATGTGCAAAGTGCCTTATCCACGGATAAGGACTTCATCTATTTTATGATACTGATGACATTGATCTTTTTCTTTGTCCTCTCCCGCTTTACATTCAGTATCGGACGGACCATATCCAAGCTACGGGACTTTGCCTTGAATATAGAAAAAGACCGGATACCGGAAAACGATTATATCTTCCCCAACGATGAACTGGGAGATATCTCAAAGAACATTGTCACACTGTATCACCGGCAACAGAAGGCCAAAGACGAGCTTTCCATGGAACGTGAAAAGCTGATAAAGCATTTCCAGTACGCCAAAGAAGGATTCGCCATGTTTACGGCCGAAGGGAAAGAGATATTGTCGAATATCCTGTTCATCCAGTTCTTAAATGTTATTTCCGACAATCAGATCCGTCAGGCTGAAGATGCCCAGGATATCCGGGAACTTGAACCCATTAAGGCTTTCCTGAATAAAAATATCCCTAACATGAACCGGAAACGGAAAGTGTTACGCGAATCTGTAACGATCGATAAAAACGGGAAAATATTTCTGATCGAATGTATCCTGTTCCTGGATAACAGCTACGAAATATCCATCAATGATATTTCACGCCAGGAAGAAGAGAGCCGGATGAAACGCCAGCTTACCCAGAATGTCGCCCACGAACTGAAAACACCCGTCAGCAGCATTCAGGGATATCTGGAAACGATTATCAGCAATCCGGAACTTACTCCCGACAAACGCCAGTTCTTCCTGGAACGTTGCTACTCACAGAGTACGCGCCTGACCGGATTATTACGTGACATCTCTGTACTGAACCGTTTGGACGAGGCGTCCGAAATGTTCGACTTGTCCGACATAAATATCCCGAAACTGATCGTCGAGATCCAGAAGGAATGTTCGAAAGAGATGGAAGAAAAACAGATCACATCTGAAGTTATTCTGCCGGGCGATCCTACGATACATGGCAACTACTCCCTATTGTATTCCATTTTCCGTAACCTCTACGACAATGCGATCGCATATGCCGGAGAAGGAAGCCAAATAACCGTGAACTGTTATAAAGAAGATCCGAAATTTTATTATTTCAGTTTCGCTGATAACGGTGTGGGTATTTCGGAAGAACATATCAACCGCATCTTCGAACGGTTCTACCGGGTGGATAAAGGACGTAGCCGCAAAGTCGGCGGAACAGGACTGGGATTGTCTATCGTCAAGAATGGGGTTAATTTCCATAAAGGACAGATTTCGGCTAAGAGTAGTCCGGGCAAAGGAGTGACCTTCTTCTTTACCCTGAAGAAAAAATTATAAACATAAATTACAGGTATATATAGTATAAAAATGTGTCGTATTTTATATCTTCGCGCCCTATTTTCCTATAAAAAACAAGGCAAAGATGAATATAAACGAGTTGACATGCGGTCTGGACTTCGGAACATCTAATTCCATTATATCGCTGACAGACAAAGCAACACGGAAAGAAGTATTTTCGTATAGCGAAAGTTCCATTCTGTATTTTCCGGACACAAACGAGATGAAATACTATGTGGGTAAAGAGGCCCAGGATAAATATATTGAAGAAGAGATGACCGGGCGTCTGCTGAAATCCGTCAAGACGCTGCTCCGCCAGGACAAGTTTCTTTCTACCTGGATATTCGGTAAAAGAATGACGCCCGATCAACTCGTTACCTGCATCATCCGCCATTTGAAAGAGAAAGCGGAAGCCTTCGCCGGAGCGGAAATCACGGATGTGATACTTGGAAGACCTGCCGTTTTTTCGGAAGACCCCAAGCAAGAGACTTTGGCAGTCAACCGCCTGACGCTTGCCGCCCGTAACGCCGGTTTCAGAAACATCAAATTGCAATTGGAACCGATTGCCGCCGCCCTCTCCTATGAGCAACGGCTCGATCATAGCGAAAACGTACTGGTTGCCGACC
>OFFG01002028.1_pt1 | contig 10763 bp, 10 predicted proteins | sample 1521331 | NCBI WGS metagenome assembly OFFG01 (sample SAMEA3504129, study PRJEB24116) | mouse gut metagenome | biome: mouse gut; feature: mouse-associated habitat; material: faeces | place: Denmark | collected 2011 | reverse complement strand
CTCGGGCCGGTTGGAGGCGCGGGCGATGACATTGCCCCAGGGGTCGATGACCATGGAGTTGGCATAGGCCTGGAACTTGGGCTTGACCCCGCACTGGGCCGGGGCCACCACATAGCAGCCGTTCTCAATGGCGCGGGTGCGCAGAATGGCCTCCCAGTGGTCCTTGCCCGTGGGCATGGTGAAGTCGGCGGGGGTCATCAGAATCTGGGCCCCCTCCAGAGCCATGATCCGGTACAGCTCGGCGAAGCGGATGTCGTAGCAGATGGACAGGCCCAGACAGCCCACCTCACCGGTGTCCACCGTGACAATCTCCCGGCCGGGGCAGATGCGGTCCGACTCCCGGTTGACCGGGCCGTCGGGGATGACCACGTCGAAGGGGTGGATCTTGTGGTATTTGGCGGCCAGCTCCCCCTCCGGAGAGATGACCATGGTGCAGTTGTAGGGCCGGGGGTCGGAGCTGTTTTTTTCATAGATGCTGCCGCAGTGGAGCCAGACTTTGTGCTGCCTGGCCAGCCTGGACATCAGCTGGAAGGTGGGTCCCCCGGGGATGTCCTCCGCGTGGGCGGCGCTGTCCAGACCCACATAGTGCATGTTTTCCGGCATGGCGATGAGTTTGGCCCCCCGGGCCGCGGCCTCCTCAATGAAGGCGGACGCCGTGTGAAGGTTCTGCTCCACATTGTCCTGGGAGTCCATCTGGAGCACCGCAACGGTAAATTTATTCAAGGCTTTATGCCCTCCTTTTCAAAGATACCCCTATTATACCAGATTTTTGGGGAGAAAACTTATTTCGCGGCCCGCTTTTTCCGGCCGAACAGGATCTCTCCGCCGACCAGGAAGAACAGCAGCAGGGCGGCCGAGACGATGGTGGTGACGGTGGGGGCGGTGAAGATGGCGATGGAGCCCACCACCATGTAGGGAATCTGCCAGGCGTAGCCCAAGGTGCTGGAGGTGGAGATGCAGGTGGCGGCGGTGGTCTCGTTGTCGGGGTCCATCACCTTGGTGAGCATGAGGCCGGTGGCCAGAACGCCGCAGGCCACGCCGAAGAGGCCCACGCCGGTCTCAAAGGGGTTGTCCTGGAGCCAGCGCCGGCCCAGCACAAAGCAGACAAACAGGTTGACCAGCACCATAGCGGCCGAAATGGCCACCAGAGGCAGGGCGTAATCCACAAAAATCTGGCGGGAGGTGGTGGCGATGGCGGCGGTAATCATGTACTCCAGAGAGGTGCCCGTGATGCGGCTCATCAGCCGGCGGTCGATCCGCTCCTTCAGGGCGGTCTTGTTGATGACAAAGCCTAGGATCATGCTGGACACCAGAACGGCGCCCACCAGGGGAAAGCGGCTCATGATGGGGTGAATTTTCATCAGCAGGGCGCGGATCACCACGCCTACGACCACCACGGCGCCCACAATGGCCACCTGGAAGGCCAGAGGGTCCAGGGAGGACACGTTGGTCACCCCGCTGCCCACGGAGGTTCTGTGCTCCGGGCGGATGTAGCCGGTGCGCTCGGCCTCGTCCATCTCCTCAAAGGACATCTTGATGTGGGTCAGCCCCCGCTTGGCCACCTCGTCGGTAAAGGCGGCCAGCACCGGGCGGGCCCCGGCGGCGATGCCGCAGGTGGCCATCCCCACCACAACGCGGATGTTGCTGTCCCCATCGTGGCGGATGCCTACACGGCCCTTCATCTGCTCCCGAAGGGCCTGAAGCTCTGCTAAACTTTTCATCGAGGTATTTCCTCCTTAAAAATCATCATTGCTCTTCCCCGGCCGCTGCCGGGGCAAGAAGCTCCGCGGTGTTCTCCTGAAGGTAGTCCCGCAAAAAAAACAGCACCTCCGGGGAATCCAGGGGCACCTCCCCCAGCACCTCCCGGAACTGGCGGGTGTCCATCACCATCTCCCGGCCGTCCCGCCTGCGGGTGTACACCCAATCTATATGGGGATTGCACTGGACCAGGGTGGAGATGGTGCCGTTCATATCCCCCAGCGGCATCCGGTCAATATTTGTGAGGCCAAAGGTGGCGGTGACGGTGGTCCCTGCCCCCACCTGGCTTTGGATGGTCAGGTCCCCGCCGGAAAGCTGGGCCGCCATGCGGAAGAAGGGGACCCCCAGCCCCACCTTGCGGGTGGTGCGGGTGGTGTAGAAGGGGTCGATGACCGTCTGCACCTGCTCCGGGGTCATGCCCTTTCCGTTGTCCCGGATGACGATGGCAAGGCGGTCGGCGGCGGTATCCTCCTCCACGGTGATCTCCACCAGGGAGGCGTTTGCCCGCACCGAGTTTTCCGCCACATCCAGGACGTTGAGGGAAAGCTCCTGCATCATAACAGGACCCTCCCTTTAGGCTTCCCGGTATTTTGCCAGGATGCCGTCGATGTCGTCCGGCACCAGACGGCCGTAGACGTCCTCGTTGATGGTCATTACCGGGGCCAGGCCGCAGGCGCCGATGCACCGGCAGGCCTCCAGGGAGAACTCCCCGTCCGGGGTGCACTCCCCGCTGCCAATACCCAGCTTTTCCTGGAGCTTGGCGTAAACATCGCCGGAGCCCTTGACATAGCAGGCGGTGCCCAAACAGACCGATACCTTGTACCGGCCCTTGGGGTTTAGGGAGAACTGGGAATAGAAGGTGGCTACCCCGTAAACCTCCTCCAAAGGGATGTTCATGGCGGTGGAGATGATTTCCATCACCTCAATGGGGAGGTAGCCATAGATTTCCTGGGCCCCCTGGAGGACAGGCATAAGGGCCCCCTCCTGCCCATGGAGCTTTTCGATGAGAGCCCGGAGCTCCCGCTCCTGGTTCTCCGTCCCCTGGAAGGGGAGTTTGCAGACGCGGCTGGACATGTTTTTCGCGTTCCTCCTTTTGTCTTTTACTCTCTTCGCCTCTTTCGCCGCCCGTCCCGTGTGCCCCCCAGGGGTTCCGGGCCGCCGCCAAAAAGGCGGCAGTCCAGGCCGGGAAGCGGCCTTTTCTGTATGATTGATATTATTATAACATACCCTTTGCCGGATTTCTATAGGGGAAGGGGCTTTCCGCAAAATTTTCCTCCCAAAGGGGGCGGAAAGAAGGCTGTTCAGGGCTGGGCATAGAGCCCTGCCTTCTTTTTTCTTCTTGCGAAAGAAGAAAAAGAAGCAAAAAGAAGAACGGCTAAAGTTCCTATAACACAGCAGACTTATGCCTTTACCCTGCAAAAAAGAAAGCCCCCAAAGGGGGGCGGTAAGCAACACAGCAATTGTTTAAGGAAATAGCTTGGAAAGCGCCTTGATACATGAAAGAATCACCAGCATCACAATAAAGATACCGGCCATCCCCTTGGCCATAATAGGCAGCGTCTCCAAAAACGCGGTCATATCAAGCATAACGATACCTCCTTACTTCGCCACCAGGGCCAGAATCATCCCCCCGGCGATAACCGAGGCAATCTGCCCCGAAACATTGGCCCCCACGGCGTGCATCAGCAGGAAGTTCTGGGGGTCCTCCTTAAGGCCCATCTTGTGAATCACACGGGCGGACATGGGGAAGGCGGAAATACCGGTGGCCCCCACCATGGGGTTTATCTTTTTTCCCTCCGGGAGGAAGAGGTTCAAAAACTTGGCGAAGAAGACGCCGCCGATGGTATCAAAGATAAAGGCCACAAGGCCCAGGCACATAATAAGCAGCGTGGCCCCGTTGACAAAGAGATGGGCCTGCATCTTGGTGGAAATGGTGATGCCCAGCAGCAGGGTCACCAGGTTGGCCAGGGCGTTTTGGGCGGTGTCGCTGAGGTTCCCCAGCACCCCGCATTCCCGGATAAGATTGCCGAACATCAAAAAGCCCACCAGGGAAACCGAGCGGGGAGCCACCAGCCCCGCCACAATGGTGATGGCGATGGGGAAGAGGATGCGGGTGGTCCTGGACACCGCGCTGGGGGAGTACGCCATGGGGATCATCCGCTCCTTCCGGGTGGTGATGGCCCGGATGATGGGGGGCTGGATGATGGGCACCAGCGCCATGTAGGAGTAGGCCGCCACCATGATGGCCCCCTGGTAGACGCTCTGGAAGTAGTTGGCCACGTAGATGCTGGTGGGGCCGTCCGCCGCGCCGATGATGCCGATGGAGGCGGCGTCCTTCAGGTCGAAGCCCGCCGCCACCGCCACCACCAGGGTAAAGAAGATGCCAAACTGGGCCGCCGCGCCGAAGAGGAACATCTTCGGGTTGGAGAGCAGGGGGCCGAAGTCGATCATGGCCCCGATGCCGATGAACAGCAGCAGGGGGAACAGCTCGCTGGCGATGCCGGTGTTGAAGAGGGTTTCGATTGCCTCGGTGTGGACCATGGGCAGGTTCACCAGCACCGCGCCGAAGCCCATGGGCAGCAGCAGGGACGGCTCCATTTCCCGCCTCACCGCCAGGTAGACCAGTAGGCAGCCGATAGCGATCATCAGCCCCTGCTGCCAGGTGAAGTGCAGGACGTTGGAGAAAAGGTCGGAGAATATCTCCATGGGGAATGCCTCCTTTTCGGGCCCGGGGCCCGTTTTTTCCGGAGAGAGCATAAAAAATGAGACTTCCGCGGCGCGCGTACAAATACGCACCGCGAAAGTCTCATCATTTCAGACGGGGCCGGGTCTAACCCGTACTGACGGCCGCCGCCGCGCCGAAGCGCTGATTACTCCCTCTCACTTGGTCCTATCATATGCCAGCAGGAGGAAAATGTCAAGAAGGAATTTTGAAAATGGGGGTTGTTGAAGGAAACCAGAAGACGAATACGCGCCGCTGCCGTCACTTCTGTTCGTTAAGGTACAAGCTCACCCGATTGTCCAGCAGCCGGAGGGTATCGTCCAGAGGTTTATCCCCGGCGAAGTAGGGGCCGCAGGTGTCCATCACCAGATCGCAGAGGGCATCGTCTCCCATATCGATCCGGTCAATGCTGTTCAGGAAGTCCTCGAACCGCTGGGCATCCTCCTCTGTCATCGGCGGGACCGAAGTGCTTCCGGACACATGGGCGAATACCTTTATCTCATGTCCCACCCGCATGAGGCCGTCTTTCATCTGGTCATACACGCTCTTCCGAATGGGAATCGAGTATACCGACGGGTTATACAGCGGCATCATCGCAGTCCGGACAAACTCCCATGCCGCCTCCTTGTTCCCACAAGCGGCGGACATGGCGAGCACCTGTCCCTGCGGTCGGAAAATGCTGCCCGGAAGGCCGTCCTCCGTTGGGTAGCCGATGAAGGCACACCGACCCCCGTGCCGTGCATCCATGGTCTGGAGATAGTTGAGGGACACATCCGCCATCTCCAGCATCTGGCGGCCGGTTGCCAGCCGCTCCTCGTTTTCCACATACACCTCGAGAGCGTCCCTGTCCGCTATCTCCTCTCTGGCCGGGAAGAGACTGACGAATTCCAGCGCCGAGCGGAACGTGGGGTTGTCAAAGGAGCACGTCCCCTCCCAGTCCACATAGCGCTCCACGCAGAGCTCCAGCAGCCTGGCCGCCACCGTCTCCCGGCTGGTATCGGACTGGAAGATGGTGGAATCCTCCGGCATGGCGGAGAAAGCGTTCCGGAGTTCCTCCAGCGTCCAGTTGGTCCGGTCCCCCACTTGGTCCGCCGACCCGACCAGCGTGTGGATGAGTACGGAGCCAAAGGCCGCGTAAAGCCCCCCATCCACCTCCGCGGCCCGCAACGGGGCTTCCACGACGTTGCCCGCCAGGTCCGGGTCGCTCTCAATATAGGGCCACAGGTCCTCCAGATAACCTCTCTGGGCCAACTGGAGGTAGGACAGTCCATAGCCGAGGTCAATGATGTCGGGGACCTGCCCGGCGGCTATCTCCGTGCGCAGCCGCTCCAGGCCCTGCGCCGCCTCCTCTACGCCAGCCCCGTAGTAGTCCTCGACCACGATCTGTACACCGTCGTGAGAACGGTTGAACTTGTCCACCGCCTCCCGGTCAAACGAGGGGCTTAGGACGGCGTAGGTCAGGACCTCCTTGTTGGGGTCGACCTCCTGCTCCGGCACCGGGTCCTGCTTCGTAGACGGTTCTTGTTCCTGGGACGACGGCAACTCCTGGCCGTCTGTAGAGCAGGCGGCCAGGAGTATTGCCAGAGCCAGGACCAGCAGCCCCGCCCAGATTCTCTTTTTCTTCATGACAGCTCCCCCCTGCTCAAGATGCCAATATTCTACCACAACCGCCCCCGGACCGCAAGAATTTCCTGCGGCTCGGGGAGGTCACTTCTGTTCGTTAAGGTACAGGCTCACCCGGTTATCCAGCAGCCGGAGGGTATCGTCCAGCGGTTTATCCCCGACAAAGTAGGGGCCCAGGGCCTCCCACACGATGTCGGACAGGGCGTCGTCGGGCCAGTAGATTTGGGTGGTACTGTTGATGAGCTTCTCGAAGAGGAGGAGGTCGTCCTCGTCCGGGAAATCCACGTCAAGCAGACGTTTACCGAGAGGACCGGACTGCGTAATACCTCGGTCATACTCCAGGTCAATTTCATTTTCCAGACTGTAATTTGCCAGATTAACGCATATTTTAATGGTGGTCTGGTGGCGCAGATCAATCATGGTATTGTAATTGTATTTTTTCGTCAGTATCTGTCGCATGAACTCCCATGCCGCCTCTTTATCCTGACAGGCGGAGGACATTGCCAGCTTGCTGCCATGCAGGTTGAAATAGCTTCCCAGACTGCCGTCCGCCGTGGGATAGCCGGCAAAAGCGGCGGATACGCCAAAATTAGCATCTATGCAAGGAAGATACCACGTCGCGGCAATTGTCTGAGACTCCAGCAACTGTTTTCCCCCCAGCATCCGTTCTATCAGCTCCGCCTCGATTTCCTCCGGTGAGAGCGGCGTCTCAAATTCTTCCGGGAAGGAAGACAAAAATGCCACCATATCCCGAAATCCTTGGCTGTCGAAAAATGCTTCCCCGGTTTTCACATCCACATACTGGTCCAGCAGGGGTGCGCAAAGCATGGAAAATACATCCCATCTGTCCGAATTAAAGCGCATGATGGTGGAACCTTCCGGCATGGTGGAGTAGGCTTCCATGAGCTCATCCAGCGTCCACCCCCATCGGTCGCCTGTAACGTGCTCAGGAGCGATCATGGTTGTGACGGAGACATCTTGAAAGATCAAATAAAGTCCACCGTTTACCTCGGCGGCCTTCAGCGGCGGCATTAGGACCCCATCCAGCCCCAGGTCGGGGTCGTTTTCAATATAGGGCCACAGATCCTCTAAATATCCCTTTTGCGCCATCTGACGGTATGGCATCCAGTATTCGCCTTCCGGGCAGGCTTTGTATGAATCGCACACCCACGCTGTGTCCTGGCCTCTACCAAAGCAGTGCAGTTCCATAATGTCCGGGACCTGACCCAGAGAAAGTTCCGTGAAAAGCCTCTCTTCACCATTTTCATCAGAATAATCCCGCACTTCGATTTGCACGTCCTCGTGGGAGGTATTGAATCTCGTTATGGATTTTTCAAGATCCTCAGTCATCGGATTCAGCGCGGCGTACACCAGTACCCCGTCCTCCGGTTTTGGAGGAAGGTCCTTTTCGGCGCAGCCTGCAAGGAAAACTGCCACCAGGACCAATAGCCCTGCCCACGTCCTCATTTTTTTCACAGTATCTTCCTCCCGTCATAAGATGCCAATATTCTACCATAACCGCCCCCGGACCGCAAGAATTTCCTGCGGCACGGGGGCGGGGAAGTCATTTCTGTTCGTTAAGGTACAGGCTCACCCGGTTGTCCAGCAGCCGGAGGGTGTCGTCCAAGGGTTTATCCCCGGCGAAGTAGGGGCCCAGGGCCTCCCAGACAATGTTGGAGAGGTCATCATCCGGCCAATAAAGTTGGGTAGTGTTGTCGATCAGGGCCCGGAAGCGTTCGCCGTCCTCCTCTGTCAGGATGGCCAAAGGGTAAATTTCAGGCCCGTAGTCAAAAGGTATCCATTTGTCCATAAGTTCGGTAGACTCAGTCGGGCGGCTCCATTTGCGGTTCCACTCTCTGAAAAATTTCGGATGATAGGAAATTTGTCCCCACATAAAAATTTCAAAATCATTCAGATTGACCGGGATACTGATATAGGCCATTACCGCGTTTGACTCCACCTTTTTGCGGCGGGGCCTGATAAGATCACGGATATACTCCCAAGCGGCTTCCTTGTTCTGGCAGGTGGAAGACATGGACAGGATATTTCCCATGGGGTAAAAGGAGTTACCCGAACTGCCATCTGTTGTCGGATAACCGGGAAACGCGGTCCGCTCTCCCCAAAAACCATCTCTGCAAAGCATATTTTCCGGCCAGGCAAGCTGGGTGACCTCCAGCATCTGCTTCCTCGTTCTGACCCGCTCCATACGTTCCTCCGCAACCTTCTCCGGCAACTCAAAGTCGCTTTCATTGGGAAAACACTCCAAAAATGCCACCAAATCACGAAATCCCTCGCTGTCAAATAAGCATGTGCCTGTAGTTCTGTCCACATATTTTCCCAAGGAGAAGCAGAGAAGATCGTAAAACACGTCGTGTTTTGTCGCGTTGTATTGCAGAATGGTAGAGTCTTCCCGCATGGTAGAGAAGGTTTCCAGGAGTTCCTCCAGCGTCCAGCTGTATCGGTTCCCCACTAAGCTTTCCGGCCCCATCACGGTGTTGATGCGCACGTCCATAAACAACAAATAAAGACCGCCGTCTACTTCGGCAGCCTTCAGCGGCGGCATCAAGACCCCATCCCGGCCCAGCTCCGGATCATTCTCAATGTAGGGCCATAAGTCCTCCAGATACCCCTTTTGCGCCATTTGCCGGTAGGGCATCCAGTATTCGTCTTTCGGACGCTCAAGGGTGCTGCTGCCTGTAAATTTCCAGGTACGTGTGTTTCCGGTTTTGATGGTGTCATTATTTTTGCCTGTTCTACTAGGCGATGTTCCCAGATAGTGCATTTCCATAATATCCGGAACCTTCCCCAGGACCAACTCTGTACGAAGGCGGTCCAGCCCGCCTTCGTCTGAATAATCCCGTATCTCGATCTGCACATCTGCGTGGTTTTCGTTGAATCGGTCTACGGATTTCTGAACTTCTGAGGTCACTGGATTTAACGCGGCGTAGGTCAGGACACCTGCCTCCGCTTCCAGAGGGCGCTGGTTCTCCCCGCAAGCGGAGAGAACCAGCGCGCATATCAGGAGTAGCAGGCAAGAAGTTGACCGATTCCAGTTGATGCTACTCCAGGTATGACTTTTAAACGGGGCATTCGAGAACCGTTTCACGCTTACCAGGGAAGCGTTAAAGTAGCCTTACAGCTCCCACAATGAAACGCAACGTAACGGTTACCTTCAACCCAAACAATACCGTCATCAATCATTGCCTGGCTGCAGGAATGACACCATGCCGCCGGCCTCCTGGGCTGGATCCCCTCCTCGCTGCACACCGCGCAGTCGTGCTCATGACCTGCGTCATAAGCGGCGGCGGTCACGGCCATGAGCGAGAACGCCATTATCATCGCCAGCACCAACGCCAGCAGCTTCCGGGATTTCTTCATAACTAGTACCTCCAAAAAAATTATTTATTCATCGGCCTTTCAGCCGTTGAACACGGTTTTTTTTGCTTTTTTCGACCTGTTGATGTTATTATAGCACATGTCGCGGGGTTTGTCTGTATCGTTTCACGAACATTTTAATTCCCGCGAAATAGCACATCTTCTGTCTTGACTTTTTCCAAAAAGTACCTCATAATAAGGAAAAATAACGAAATCGCTATCTATTCCAATCTGAAACGGAGGACACGATTTATGGAAAAAATGCTGATCGGCGCTTATATCAGGCAGAAGCGGGAGGACAGAGGATGGTCCCAGGAGGTCCTGTGCGATGGCATCTGCAGCAGGAGCAACCTCTCCCGTATAGAGAACGACACCCAGGCCCCCTCCTTCACCCTCCTGAACAAGCTGTTTGAAAAGCTGGGCCAGCCCTCCCGGCAGTTTTTGATGCTGATGGACAGGGATAGCATCGTGGGGGAGAACTTGAAGAAGAGGATCAGAAATGACAGCGTTCTCTACCAGGAGACGGAGGGGGAGGAGCGCGCCCTGATCCGGGAGAGAATTCTGAAGGACTTGAAGAAGCTGGGGACCGAGTGCGGAAAGGACAATTGCTTCATCCAGCAGTTCATATTGAACACGCAGGTCACCGTAGGCCGTTCCACGGGGCCCTACAGCTGCGAGGAGCGGCTGGACATGCTTCTGAAGGCCATCCGGCTGACGGTCCCACGGTTTGACCCGAAGAAAATTTCCGAGTTCCGGTACACTGAAATCGAGGTCATCCTGCTCAACAAGCTCGCGCGGACCTATTCCATGTCGGGGGACAGAAAAAAAGCAATTGGCGTATTACGCCAATTGCTTCAGTACATTGAAAAAAATAGCCAGAGCCTGGACAGCTACCCCAGGCAGTTTTGCCTGGTCGCCTATAATTACGCTATTGACCTTGCGCTGGAAAAGGACTATGAGAGGTCTATCCGCTACGCGGAGAAATGCCGCGAGGTTGGAAACGCCAACGGCTACCATAAGTGTCTGCCCGGCTGCATGGCGATCCTGGGGGAGTGCTATTTCTTCCTGGGCGATCGCGAAAGGAGCACGGACTGTTATATGCAGGCATTCTATCTGTTTAAGGCATATGGGAATAAGAGCGATCTTGCCACTGTACGGCAGGAAATGAGGGAACGCCTGGGGCTGGAAATGCCGGACTGATCAGGGCTCCGGGACATCGTCGATACCTGAAACAATGTCTCCCCCCACCGACGCCAGGGGCATGACCGGCGGTTCCTCCGGCGTC
>OFFG01002023.1_pt1 | contig 10771 bp, 14 predicted proteins | sample 1521331 | NCBI WGS metagenome assembly OFFG01 (sample SAMEA3504129, study PRJEB24116) | mouse gut metagenome | biome: mouse gut; feature: mouse-associated habitat; material: faeces | place: Denmark | collected 2011 | reverse complement strand
GATTGCGGCGGACGGCGTAACGGAGGAGGAGCTTTTGTATCTGGCGGCTTCCCTGGAGCAAAAGAGCGAGCATCCCCTGGCGGCGGCCGTTATAAAATATGCGCGGGAGCAGGCGGTAAAACCGGGCGATACGGCCGATTTTGCAGCCGTGGCCGGAAACGGGCTGTCCGGTACAATCGAAGGCAGACCGCTTTGGGGCGGCAATAAAAACTATATCAGCCGTTTTGCAGAAATCCCGGCGCAGCTTTTAGAGCAGTCCGGCCGTTTGGCCGAAGAAGGGAAAACGCCGCTGTTTTTTGCCGGGGAAGGGCGGTTTTTGGGGATTATCGCGGTTGCGGATATCCCGAAGGAGGAGAGCCCTGCCGCGGTGCGGGAACTTAAAAATATGGGGATCCGCGTCGTTATGCTGACCGGGGACAATGAACGTACCGCAAAGGCAATCGGGGCTCGGGCAGGCGTGGACGAGGTGATTGCGGGCGTGCTGCCGGAGGGCAAGGAAAGCGTTATCCGCTCTTTAAAGAAACAGGGCAAGGTTGCAATGGTGGGCGACGGCATCAACGACGCCCCGGCGCTTACAAGGGCCGATATCGGTATTGCGATTGGCGCGGGGACGGATATTGCGATTGACGCGGCGGACGTGGTGCTTATGAAAAGCCGGTTAAGCGACGTCCCGGCGGCAATCCGCTTAAGCCGGGCGGCATTGAGGAATATCCATGAAAACCTGTTCTGGGCGTTTATTTATAATATTGTCGGCATCCCGCTTGCAGCAGGGGCGTTTATTCCGGCGTTCGGGCTTTCGTTAAACCCGATGTTTGCGGCCGGGGCAATGAGCCTGTCAAGCTTTTGCGTTGTGACAAATGCACTGCGCCTGAATTTGCTGCAAATCCATAATGCGGCGAAGGATAAAAAAATAAAACCGAAAAGAAAAATGGAGGATGAAAAAATGATGGAAAAAACGATGAAAATTGAAGGTATGATGTGCGGGCACTGCGAGGCGAGAGTGAAAAAGACGCTCGAAGCGCTGGACGGCGTTACGGAAGCGCAGGTAAGCCATGAAACGGGAACGGCTGTGGTGCGGCTTGACGCAGACGTTTCGGACGAGACGCTAAAGCAGGCCGTAGAAGAGCAGGACTATACGGTAGTTTCTGTGCAGCGAAAATAAACCTTGAAAAAGTCTGCTGTATATGCTATACTGTTTAAAGTTATGTAAAAAGAACAATAAATTGCAGGAGGTATGACACGTGGCGGTATTAAAGACGATTGTAACAGTTGTATTTATTTTAATATGCCTGGCTTTGACAGTGATTATTCTGATGCAGGAAGGAAAGTCAGCAGGTTTAGGGGCGATTGCAGGCGCAGCGGATACCTATTGGGGCAAGAACAAAGGCCGTTCCATGGAAGGGATGCTTGCCAAAGGCACCAAGGCTTTGGTGGCGTTATTTATCATCATAGCTGCAGTTCTGAACATTGGAAGCTTTTAAGCTTCTCTCTATTTGGGCAAAATTTTTACAAAAGCTCTCATCCCCTGCCGGGTGAGGGCTTTTTGCGTGCACAGGCAGTGCGGAAAGGAGGCAGGAAACGCATGGATAAGGATCAATTTGAAAAACGCAAAAAAATAATATACGAACTCATCTGCGACAAGGTATATGTGCCAATGAAGGCAAAGGAAATAGCAATGCTGCTGTCGGTTCCCAAAAGCGAACGCGCGGATTTGGAAGAGGTGTTAAACGCTCTGATTTTGGAAGGGAAGGTGCAGATTTCCCAGAAGGGCAAATATGCAAAAGCCAAACACCGCCTGGTGACAGGGACGTTTACCGGACATGCCAGGGGGTATGGATTTGTAAGCTGGCAGGAGGGCGAAGACGATATTTTTATCCCGGCGGATCAGGTAAACGGGGCGTTCCACTTAGACGCGGTGCAGGTATCCCTAAGCCCGTCGTCTTCCGGGAAGCGCGCGGAGGGAAGCGTGGTAAAAATTATTTCCCACAGTTTAACCCGGATTGTCGGGCTGTATGAATCCAGCAGGAATTTTGGGTTTGTCATACCGGACGATCCGAAAATCGGCAAAGATATCTTTGTGCCGAAGGAGCGTTCCAAAGGAGTGGAGGACGGCTTTAAAGTCGTGGTGGAGATTACGGACTATGGAAAGGGCGGCAAAAACCCGGAGGGAAAGGTCGTTGAAATCATAGGCCATATAGAAGCGCCGGGAACCCAGGTGACGTCGCTGGTGAAGGCGAGCGGGATTGCGGTGGAGTTTCCTGAAAAAGCGTTGAATCAGGCTGCGCGCGCGGCAAAAGATGTTTCCGCCGCGGATATGCAGGGACGGCTGGATTTGCGGGATTTACAGATGGTTACGATTGACGGAGAGGATGCAAAAGATCTGGACGATGCGGTTTCCTTGATAAAGGAAGACGGCGTCTACTGCCTGGGAGTCCATATTGCGGACGTTTCCAATTATGTGCAGGAATACAGCGCGTTAGACGCCCAGGCGCAGGAACGCGGGACAAGCGTATACCTGGCGGACCGCGTAATCCCGATGCTGCCGCAGGCGCTTTCAAACGGTATCTGTTCTTTAAATGAAGGCGAAAACCGCCTGGCGTTAAGCTGCATCATGAAAATAGACGAAACCGGAAAGGTCTTGGATCACAAAATAGCCGAAACGGTAATCCGGTCAGACCGCAGAATGAGTTATACGGACGTTAAAAAAATTCTGGAAGACCGCGATCCGGAGACGATGGAAACGCACAGGGCATTTGTGCCGATGCTGGAACAGATGGGGGAATTGGCCGCGCTGCTGCGCAGCCGCCGTATGAAGCGGGGTTCTATTGATTTTGATTTTCCGGAAACGAAGATTATTCTGGACAAGCATGGGCGTGCGGCGGACATCCGCCCTTATGAGCGCAATGCGGCGACAAAGCTTATCGAAGATTTTATGCTGATTGCAAACGAAACGGTTGCGGAGGATTTTTTCTGGCAGCAGATGCCGTTTGTTTACCGGACGCATGAAAAACCGGACGGGGACAAAATACGCAAACTGGCGACGTTTATCCATAATTTTGGGTATACCATCCATATCGGATCGGAAGAGATCCACCCGAAGGAACTTCAAAAGCTGCTGCAGAAGATAGACGGTTCCGCTGAGGAGGCATTGATTAGCCGCCTGACGCTGCGTTCCATGAAACGTGCGAAATATTCCGCGGACTGTACGGGCCATTTCGGCCTGGCAGCGTCTTATTACTGCCATTTTACTTCTCCAATCCGCCGTTATCCGGATTTACAGATTCACCGTATTATAAAGGACTGCCTGCGGGGCAGGATGAATGAGCGGCGCATGGCCCATTACGAAAGTATTTTGCCGGAGGTGGCGGAGCATGCGAGCGAGGCGGAACGCCGCGCCGAGGAACTGGAACGGGAAACGGACAAATTGAAAAAGGCGGAATATATGTCGGCTCACATCGGGGAAACGTTTGAAGGCGTGATATCCGGCGTTACCGCATGGGGACTGTATGTGGAACTGCCCAATACGGTAGAGGGGCTGGTGCATGTTACGTCGCTTACGGATGATTATTATGAGTATGTGGAACAGACATATGAACTGGCCGGAAGGGTGACGAACCGCCGCTATAAGCTGGGGCAGAGGGTTTTTGTTGTTGCGGCAGGGACGGATCTGGTACAGCATACGATTGATTTTGAACTGGTAAAACAGTAAAGACGGGAGGATGAGATGGGAAAAGACAGTATCAAGTGCATTGCAAACAACAAAAAGGCCAGGCATGATTATTTCCTGGAGGAAAATTACGAGGCGGGCATCAGCCTGCACGGAACGGAGGTTAAGTCGCTCCGGATGGGCAAATGCAGTATCAAAGAGGCATATGTAAAAATTGAGCGGGGGGAAGTGCTGATTTACGGTATGCACATTTCTCCGTATGAAAAGGGGAATATTTTTAACAAGGATCCGCTCAGGCCAAAAAAACTGCTGATGCACAAGAAAGAAATTTTAAAACTCAGGCAGAAAATAGCGGAAAAAGGATACACGCTGGTTCCGGTAGAGGTTTATTTTAAAGGGAGCCTTGTCAAAGTGCAGGTATCGCTTGCGAAAGGCAAAAAGCTGTATGACAAGCGGGAGGATATTGCAAAGAAGGATCAGAGAAGGGAATCCGAACGGAATTTTAAGGTCAGAAATTTATATTAGAGGGTACCGATTCAATACTGCCACGCTATCCAAGCGAGTTCTCATAATCCTGTAAATCATGATAGACGCCCGTGACAAATACGCGTCTGCCGACAATTTTATATAACATAAAATAATTATGATGTTTCAGGTGAATGGTGCGGCAGCCTAAACGCCGCAATTTCGGATCATCACATAATTTTAGGCTGCCCGCCATATGAGAAAGCTGCCTGGCGGTTTCTTTCATATAAACACCTCATTCGCGCTGCGGTATTTCCCTTCCGCAATTTCCTGTTCTGCCATATCGATATCTTTTATAAAATCTTCCTGTGACATAGGCTTGAGAAACTTCTTAACGGCTTCATCTGCCGTTTTGGATTTTCGTTGCCGGAAAAGTTTCAGGGTCAAGTTTTGGATCTCCAACAGGTCTGTTTCTGGTAAAGCCTTCATCATAGAAACTGTATTCTCAAGAGTACCCATAGCTATCATCCTTTCGAATCTCTAACTCTTATAATAATCATATACATTTTTAAATATCTTCTGTGCATAGTATAAACTATTTTTTAGAAATGCGCGGATAAAAATTAAAGTATATACACATAACGGCAATTATACATATCTGGCGTTTTGCACTACAGCGAACAATGTTGGCAAAGTTCCGTCAGCCAGAGGACAGGGGATGCGGCATTCACTGTGTGACAGGATAAAACGGCTCTAAAGTATCCCGTTTACGTATCCGAATGCGGACGCAACCGCCGGAAACGCGCCGTCCATGGCGCATTCCGGCTTGCCCTGCCATCCATGGCAGGGCATTGCTGGGAATCGCAGGGATACTTAAGAACCGCTAAATCCTGTTACAAGGCGAATTCCGCACCCCCTGTCCTCTGGCTGACTGCGGTTTTGGCAGGCTTGTACGGTAAGTGGCTTTCGTTTCCTGAATTTTCCTGATGGGTGCAGCTTTTTGTGTCGGCATTATACCGGAATGATTTAAAGATATATTGTTCGCTGTAGTACTAAGATCAAATTCAAATTATCGAATATTTTTTGTATTTTTATTTACATAAGGTGAATTATAAATTTTTTACCACTTTCTTTATTTCTGTGATAAAATGATATCTGTCAAAGAAAATAAGATATTACGATACTTCCACTTCAAATGGGAACATGTAAAAGTTTAACAAAGGTTATCCTGATGTCCTCGCGGCCATCCATAAACCATAACCGGGTGGTCAGAAACATCTACCATATTTTCCGAACTTATTTAAAAGGCAAAACGTGTGAAGGGTTCTGTGATGGCGTAGACGTTTTTATCACGGAAGAAAATAATGTAATCCCTGATGCAATGATTATTTGCAACAAAGACATTATAAAACCAGACGGTATCCATGGAGCGCCCGATCTGATTGCAGAGGTTTTATCCCCCAGTACAGCAAAAATGACAGCGGATATAAAAAGGAACTTTATGAAAGATCCGGCGTCAAGGAATATTGGATTGTCGATCCGACTGTATGTACCATAGAAACTTATCTCTTATCAGCAGAAAAATATGGGCGGTAAGTAAGGAGAACTTTATGAATATGCATGATAAAATGGCAAAGGAATTATTTGACAATAAGTCTTTAAACGCGTTATCTTATCTAATTGAGAATGGAAGAGAATTAGAATTTGAATATGACAAAAAAATATGTTTCCTTAGTAAAGATAATTCGAGCGGCTTTGTATCTATATGGGTTGAGAAAAAGGAACAGTATTTTGACAGCATGGAACAATTGATAGAACGAGCGGAAATTAACAATGTTTCCTTTGAAGAAATCTGGAAGGAAAGTGAGTTAAATATTCTCTATTAAAACATATATGAATCAAAAGAAAGCGCCAAATATTCCTGCGGATTTCCTGATCCTCAAGTATCACCTATAATTGTAGTCGATAGATATTTAGACTATTTCACTACAATTATGGAGGATAGATTATGGCAGGTACTCGCAAAGCCCGTGTTCCGATGGTGGAACAGATCCGGCTTATCAATGAATGCCGCCAGAGCGGCATGACAGATGCTGACTGGTGCCGTGAAAACGACATTGCAGTAAGCGCCTTTTACAACTGGGTTAGCCGCCATCACAGGCTGAATAATATTTATATAGTGGCAGAATGAGGTCTGTCCCATATATTATTCTTCAGAATGTCTGCCAAAAAAGTCGAGTGACCGTTTATCTTGAAATTTGGTATTATATATATCCATATATTCGAGATAAACAGTTATTTTAGAAAGCTCTTTTCTAATTAAAGATTTTATTTCGCCACTTTCTGGATGTAATTTAAGGAATATTAGCTGTCCACCAACTGGAATAGTCCAGCCATCAACCGATTCTGTAAAAGTAGTCCACAGTTGGTCTATTGGCGGCATCATGGATATCAAAGCAGATGATTCTTGGGTCTCATTTTTAAAAACTAATCTTTTTATTGTTAAAGGACCTGTTCCTACGTTTTCAAGCTTAACAGCAAGCACGTCCTCATAATCGCTGAACTTAATTGCCGATATAGGTTTTACACTGTTTTTATTATGCTTGAGTTGTTGAGAACTAAAAATGACTGTAAATATCATTGATATAATACTTATAATTACAGCAAAAATGGAAGTGATTGCTATCCAAGTGTTGCTGTCTAAATTAAATAAGTGAAAAGAGGTCATAGTTTTATTCTCCTTGATTGAGGTTAAAGTATAAATGCAGAAACCACTTCCATCAGGATTTTGTTCCAGCAAGGAAATATCCGCATTTATTTGAATATTTCTGTATCGCAGAAAAAGTTGAAAAAATCACTTGACATATAATTGTCAGATGATTATGATATAATGATTTAGATTTTAAAATCTAAATGGCAGGCTTGGGGATGAAAGGAGATTTTATGTTTGATTATGTAAAAGATAAGGAATTTCTAAGCCGTGCCCGAAATTTGTGTGGTGAGATAATGCAGGATTTTTGTCACTACTTGAAAGAAGATTATGATATTGGAGCAGTATTTTATCTTGTAGGGAGCGGTGCAAAGAACCTCATTGTACAAAATGCTTCGTTGCCGATTGATTTGGATTACAACCTTGAAATTGTAAGATGTGAAGATTATGAGGATTGCAGGACTATAAAAGAATGTGCAAGGAAATCCTTTAATAAGGCGTTAAATGAACACGGTTGGAGGAATTGCAAGGATTCAACATCTTCTCTGACCACGGAGAAAAGGCATTTTGTTAAAGGAAATCCTACCGAGTTTTCGATGGATGTTTGCATTGTTTGTAGAGATACAGAAGAAATTTTTTACAGACTTATTCACAAAAAAACAGGGTTGACCTATTATGACCAATACTATTGGAATGAAGCCCCTCATTCTGCGGAAATACAGAAAAAGGCTAAGTATATCAAGAAAAGGGGAAAATGGCAGCTTGTCAGGACGCAGTATCTGGATATTAAAAACAGATACCTGCGGCAGAACGACCACGACCATCCTTCTTTCATATGCTATATTGAAGCTGTAAACAATGTATATAATGCAAGAATGAGTTGGAAGTAAACTGAATAAATTTGAAGAATCGTCACAGGTAGGGGGTGCGAATCTCTACAGGTAGGGCTTCCAGGGAACGGCGCGGGATCACTTGTGCAAAATCGCGAAATGGAAAGTGAAAATCAGGATACATAGAATTAACTTCAGAGGTAAATTGTAATCTTGAAGAAATGGGATATCTGTGCTATTATAGATTTACCTCAAAGGTAAATCTGAAAGAGAGGTGTTGGTTTGGATATCACGTACAAGAATAAGAAAATCGAAAAGGTTTGTACGGATGCCAAAACTGCAGAGAGAACTTACGGTCGAGAGATGGCCGATAAAATACATCAGCGTATAGATGAAATGGATGCTGCGGACACTGTTGAGATGATGATAAAGTTCCATATCGGACGATGCCATCCGCTTACGCAGAATAGAAAAGGACAATACGCAGTGGATTTGGTTCATCCGTACAGATTGGTATTCGAGAAAAATGGCGACGAAATCCAAATAGCAAACATTTTGGAAATAGTCGATTATCATTAATGGTCAAGATGACAAGTCAAGGAGGTAGCACTATGGTGAGAAGTCGCAGTTATATTGCAACGCCACCTGGGGCGACAATTAAAGAGCAGTTGAACAACAGAGGTATGAGGCAGAAGGAGTTCGCAGCCAGGATGGATATGTCTGAGAAGCATATCAGCAAGCTTATTAATGGTGATGTACGGCTTACACCTGAGACCGCAGTTAGGTTAGAGATGGTTTTAGGTGTTCCGGCTAAGTTTTGGAATAATCTTGAGGCAATCTACAGAGAGAAGATTATAAAGGCTGAAGCAGAAAATGCAATGGATGCTGATACTGAAATGGTTAAACAATTTCCTTATAGCGAGATGGCAAAATTCGGATGGGTTCCAGAGACCAGAGAAGCTAAGGAGAAAGTGGTCAATCTTAGGAAATACTTTGAGGTTGTTGAGCTCTCACTTCTTGGGAGTGAGCAGATTACGAGAATTGCCTGCAGGCGTCTGGCAATTACAGAAAAAAGTGATTTGGCGTTGATGGCGTGGGCACAGGAGGCAAAAATTAAGGCGCGTGATATCCAAACCGCTCCGATCAATATCAAGGGATTGATCTCTGCTATGCAGGAGATAAGAAAAATGACGGTACTTAAACCTAAGGAATTTTGCCCACAGATAAAGCAATGTCTTGCGGAATGCGGAATTGCTTTGGTTTTTCTTCCGCATCTTAAAGGATCGTTCCTTCAGGGAGCTTCCTTTGTGGATGGAAGTAAGATTGTCGTTGGGCTTACAGCAAGAGGAAAGGATGCAGATAAGTTTTGGTTCAGTTTGTTCCATGAACTTGCTCATATTGCTCTCGGACATGTGGGACAGTCTAATGGCACATCTGTAGATGATGAGAAGGCGGCTGATAAATGGTCTGGTGATACGCTGATTGCTTCTGAAGATTTTGAAGTTTTTAGAAGGGATAGAGATTATTCCGAGAGAAGCGTACTTCAATTTGCAAAAGCTCAGGGGATTGCACCTGGAATTGTAGTTGGAAGAATGCAATTAGAAGGAATGATTAAGTACAGCATGTTGAATAATTTGAAAGAGAAATATGAAATAGCTGTATAAAGCCATTGTTTATCAAGAAATTTTTTGAGGGGTCATGTGAAGAGCATGGCCCTTTTATTGGGTTGCGCGCCATGGGCGTGCTTTAACGGGTGAAAGTGGTGTGTTCTGCAAGCCGTTATCAGCCAGCCGGCGAGTTGGAGACCGGGAGACAGTTTTGGAGGCGGTTCCTTTCACTGGGCATAAAGCAGGTCAGCCCACTCACTACCCTGTGATTTGTAGTGTACCGGATATCCCTATGACAGCAATTATAAAAGAGAAATTCAGGGCAGCAACCCTTTTTCATGGTGTTTTGTGCCTTGAGCAAAGCGAAAGGAATGGATATAACTATGAGTAAATATACTGATGAAGACATTAGAGAAATGAAAAAGATAACATGTAAGATAGCGGGAGACTATCTTGGGATATCTTCTATGGCGGTGAGTATAGGTATGAGGAATAATTTACTACCAATAGGTTTTGCTATTCATAACGAAGAAAGGGATAGAGCTTATTCTGAAAGTTGGTCTTATCAAATAATTGGAGAAAAATTAATCGCATATAAGTATGGTCGAACTTCGGAAGTTCAAGTTCAGAATATAGAAAAGAGTCTTAATACTATTATTGAACAGTTTGAATCAATGAAAAAAGATCTGGTTTTTCTATTAAGCGAAAACGAAACTCAGCAGAATTAGAATTGTTCGAGTATGCGTTTTCGCTTGGAAAATACGAAGATACTGAAAAAGGCTACGAAGGGAAGGAATGTATGGGATGGAGAATGAAAAAGGAATAAGCAAAATAGAACGAAAGAAATTATACCGTTACCTGAATCTGATCATGAATATGTGTCGGTTATATTAAATGGTGCAAGAATTCAAAGAGTTAAAACGATAAAGAAAATGGAAGCAGTTACAAGAGAACAGGAAAATACTTATGATATTACACATGTGGTAAATGTGGAAGACTCATATTTGGGAATAATGGATTATCTTGAGGAAAAGGAGCGTGCCAAAGTAATTAAAGAAGCGTGTTCCATTAAGATTGTCGAGGGAGCAAGACTACATCCAGTACTGGTTAAGTATAAAAAGGCTATGGCTGATTATCGGGTTAGACTAAAAGAAGCACAGAGTAAGCCGTATTATAACCCAAGACATAGTAAGCCCGATGGGGAACCTGCATTTTTTACTGATTTATCTGAGGACGGTGTGGCAAGAACAATAGCAATCTTGAATGCTTTGTATAAAGTGATCGAAACATTAGGTGGAAGTGTAAATGATGATCTTTCAGTAAAAATCCATAAGGATTCGGTACGTTTTAGATTTGCAGAGGGCCAGAACAAAATAAAACATGAACTAACTAAAAAGGAAGCTCAGGAACTTGTAAAATATGAGGATTATCTAAAGCATGGAGCTTCCTGTATAATTCAAATATGGTAATCCCAAGAAAGAAGGTTGAGAAA
>OFFG01002017.1_pt1 | contig 10796 bp, 8 predicted proteins | sample 1521331 | NCBI WGS metagenome assembly OFFG01 (sample SAMEA3504129, study PRJEB24116) | mouse gut metagenome | biome: mouse gut; feature: mouse-associated habitat; material: faeces | place: Denmark | collected 2011 | reverse complement strand
CGCCATGCAGGGAGTATCTTTCTTCCAGGCGTGTTAGCCTTTGGGCGGAGCAGGGAAGGAAGATACTTCCTGCATGGCGGCGTTCGTTCATATAGCAAAAGGAGCAAAATATGACCCCCACCAAAACAATTATGATCCAGGGCACCACCTCAAACGCCGGCAAAAGCTTTCTCACTGCCGCCCTCTGCCGCATCTTTAAGCAGGACGGCTACCGCGCCGCGCCGTTCAAATCTCAAAATATGGCCCTCAACTCCTACATCACAAAATCCGGCCTGGAAATGGGCCGCGCTCAGGTGATGCAGGCCGAGGCTGCCGGAATCGAACCAAGAGTAGAGATGAATCCCATCCTCCTAAAGCCCACCAGTCACACCGGAAGCCAGGTTATCGTAAATGGCGAAGTCTTGGGAAATATGAGCGCGGCGGACTACTACGCCTACAAGCCGCAGCTCATCCCCCACATAGAGAAGGCCTTTCAAAAGCTCTCCCGAGACTTTGATATCATCGTCATAGAAGGCGCCGGAAGCCCGGCAGAAATCAATTTAAAAGACAATGACATTGTAAATATGGGAATGGCAAAGCTTGCAAATGCCCCCGTACTTCTTGCCGGAGACATCGACCGGGGCGGCGTCTTCGCCCAGCTCTACGGCACCGTGGCCCTGCTGGAGCCGGAGGAGCGCGCCCTCGTCAAGGGCACTATCGTCAACAAGTTCCGGGGGGACCGGGCCATCCTGGAGCCGGGGCTCAAAATGCTGGAGGACCTCTGCGGCGTGCCGGTGGCGGGGGTGGTGCCCTACCTCCACGTAGATGTCGACGACGAGGACAGCCTCTCCTCCCGCTTTGACGGCGGCCGGGCCCGGGGGCTCATCGACATCGCGGTCATCCGCCTGCCCCGGATCTCCAACTTCACTGATTTCAGCCCCTTTGAGCGGTATGACGGCGTATCCTTGCGGTACGTGGACCGGGTGCGGGACCTGGGAGATCCGGACCTCATCCTTCTTCCGGGTACCAAGAGCACCATCGGAGACCTCCTCTGGCTGCGGCAGAGCGGACTGGAGGCATCGGTGCAGAAGGCGGCGGCCAAGGGGACGGTGATCCTGGGCGTGTGCGGCGGCTACCAGATGCTGGGCCGGTCCATTGCGGACCCGGAGGGGGTGGAGGCCGCCGGCGTGCGGGAGGTGGCCGGACTGGGATTGCTGGAGATGGACACCGTGTTCTCCAGTGACAAGCGGCAGACCCAGACCAGAGGGACCCTGGGCAGGGTGGAGGGGGCGCTGGCCCCCCTCGGCGGCCTCGCCTATGAGGGCTATGAGATCCACATGGGCCGCAGCGTATCCGGGGAGACCGGAGCCCTGCCGGCGCTGGCGGGGGGCGGGAACGTGTATGGCACCTATATCCACGGCATCTTCGACGCGCCGGAGGTGGCGGACGGAGTGCTGCGGGCCCTGTGCCTGCGCAGGGGCGTGGACTTTGCCGCCCTGGGGGCCTTCGACGCGTCCGCCTATAAGGAGCGGCAGTACGATCTGCTGGCCGACGGGGTGCGGGGGAGCCTGGACATGGACCTCATCTACCAAATCCTGGAAAGAAAAGTCTGATTTTCTGCGGAAAGCCGTCTTCGCCCACAGGGCGGGGCGGCTTTTTTCGGCCTCCGGAGGATTTTCTGACGGAAATAGACTTGCGGCCTGGAAAGATATCTGTTATACTGTCTGTCGTATGCCTATAACGGATTTTAGCCCGAAGAGGGCAGAATACATGTAAAGGAGACATCAGCATGACATTTTCTTATCGGCCCAGCGGCGTCTGCTCTACCATGATCGATCTGGAGCTGGAGGACGGGATCATCCAGTCCGTGCGCTTCACCGGCGGATGCAACGGCAACCTCCAGGGCATTTCCCGTCTGGTGGAGGGCATGGGCGCTCAGGACGCCATTGAGAAGCTCCAGGGCATCCGGTGCGGCTGGAAGCCCACCAGCTGTCCGGACCAGCTCTCCAAGGCCCTGGCCGCGGCGATGAAGGAGGAAAAATAGACCGCCTCCCGCCGCGGCGGCGGACAGGAGGAGCCCGTCCGGCGGACTGACAGCGGGATCCTCCTCCAAATTGTTAATTTTTATCAGAAAAACGAAAAAACTACTGGAAATATCGAACCTGCTGTGATACAATATAACGCTGGCTGACTGTGAGAGGCCGACAGTAAACGGAGGAAAGTAAAATGAGTGTGAAAAGCTGTGAAAAATTAGAAAAAAGCATGGTTGCGCTGACCGTGGAGGTGGGCGCGGCCGATTTTGAGGCTGCTGTTGAAAAGGCCTATAAAAAGCAGCGCGGCAGCATCCGTATGCCCGGCTTCCGTCCCGGGAAGGCCCCCCGCAAGATGATCGAGAGTATGTACGGCGCCAGCGTGTTCTACGAGGAGGCCGTGAATATCGCCCTGCCCGACGCCTATGGGACCGCTGTGAAGGAGCAGGAGCTGAAGGTGGTGGGCTACCCCGAGGTGGAGCTGATCGGCGTGGGCAAGGAGGGCTTTTCCTTCAAGGCCACGGTGGCAGTGTACCCCGAGGTGAAGCTGGGCCAGTACAAGGGCCTGGAGGCCCCCAAGGCGGAGGTGAAGGTTGTCGCCGCCGACGTCAACGCCCGTCTGAAGGAGATGGCCGAGCGCAACAGCCGCATGGTCAGCGTGGAGGACCGGGCTGTGAAGAAGGGCGACATCGCCAACATCGACTTCGAGGGCTTCCTGGAGGGCGTGCCCTTTGACGGAGGCAAGAGCGACAGCCACGATCTGGAGATCGGCTCCGGCAGCTTTGTCCCCGGCTTTGAGGATCAGGTCATCGGCATGGAGATCGGCCAGGAGAAGGATCTGAACATCACCTTCCCCGAGGACTATCACGCCGATCTGGCGGGCAAGAGCGTGGTGTTCCACGTCAAGCTCAACGCCATCAAGGTCAAGGAGGTGCCCGCCCTGGACGACGAGTTCGCCAAGGACGTCTCTGAGTTCGACACCCTGACGGAGCTGAAGAAGGACGTGAAGGCCAAGCTGGTCCAGGAGCGCGAGGAGGCCGGCAAGCGGGCCTTTGAGGACATCGTCATGGGCAAGGCCGCCGAGAACATGGAGGCGGATGTGCCCGACGCCATGGTGGAGGAGCAGGCCCGCCGGTATATGGAGAACCTGCGCCGTCAGGTTCAGGCCCAGGGCATCCCCTTTGACCAGTACATGAAGATGACCAACATGGACGAGGAGAAGCTTCTGGAGGAGGCCCGTACCCCCGCCATGGGGCAGGTGCGCATGGATCTGACCATCGCCGCCATCGTGGAGGCGGAGAATCTGGAGGCCTCCGATGAGGAAGTGGAGGCTGAGCTGGCCAAGATGGCCGGCCAGTACGGCATCGACGTGGAGAACATGAAGAAGTACATGGACGTCGAGGTGGTCCGCGAGCAGGTGCTGCGGGGCAAGGCCGTGGCCGTGGTAGCGGACAGCGCCGTGGCCGTCAAGCCCGCCGAGGAGGAGAAGCCCAAGCGGAAGTCCAAGAAGGATGAGGAGGCCCCCGCTGAGGAGAGCGCGGAGTAACCCCAAAAGCGGCGGGGCCGCTGTGGGTGTACTAAAATTTTCCCCAAGAGGTTAGAATAGTGTGGCGGCGGGTCCGCCTGCCGGGCAGGGGAGGGAGACCCCATTCATTCAGGAGGTAATTCTATCATGAGTTTAGTCCCATACGTAGTGGAGCAGACCAACCGGGGGGAGCGGTCCTACGACATCTTTTCTCGTCTGCTCAATGACCGCATCATCTTCCTGGGCGAGGAGGTCAACGCCACCACCGCCGGGCTGGTGGTGGCCCAGCTCCTGTATCTGGAGGCCCAGGACCCTGACAAGGATATCCAGCTCTATATCAACAGCCCCGGCGGCTCCATCACCGACGGCATGGCCATCTACGACACCATGCAGTACGTCAAGTGCGACGTGTCCACTATCTGCATGGGCATGGGGGCCAGCATGGCGGCCTTCCTGCTCTCCTCCGGCGCCAAGGGCAAGCGTCTGGCTCTGCCCAACGCGGAGATCATGATCCACCAGCCCTCCGCCGGCACCAAGGGGCAGATCACCGACATGGCCATCCACCTGCGGCGGCTGGAGATCATCAAGCGGCGGATGAACAGCATTCTGGCGGACAACACCGGCCAGAGCATTGAGACCGTCACCGCTGACTGTGAGCGGGACAACTTCATGACCGCCGAGGAGGCCAAGGAGTACGGCATCATCGACAAGGTCATCTATTCCAGGTAGCGCCATATCGCCATATCAGAAGTATCTATCAGTGGTAGGAAGGGAATTAGTCCATGAATGACGAGACGAAAAAGTCTCTGCGCTGCTCCTTCTGCGGCAAGCGGGAGGAGGAGGTGCGGCGGATGATCCAGGGCCCTGGGGCCCGCATCTGCGACCAGTGCGTGAATCTGTGCATGAGCGTGCTGGATGAGGAGCTGGGCGGGCAGGACAGCTTTCCGCCGGTTGACCTGCCGGAGAAGCTGCCTGTCCCCCGTGAGATCCGGGAAACTCTGGATCAGTATGTCATCGGCCAGGACAGCGCCAAGGTGGCTCTGGCGGTGGCGGTGTATAACCACTACAAGCGCATCCAGTTCGGCGGCGGAGAGGACGTGGAGCTCCAGAAGAGCAACATCCTCATGATCGGCCCCACCGGCTCCGGCAAAACCCATATCGCCCAGACCCTGGCCCGGACCCTTCAGGTGCCCTTCGCCATTGCCGACGCCACCACCCTCACCGAGGCCGGCTATGTGGGCGACGATGTGGAGAACATCCTCCTGCGTCTGCTCCAGGCGGCGGACTACGATGTGGATCTGGCGGAGCACGGGATCATCTATGTGGATGAGATCGACAAGATCGCCCGCAAGAGCGAGAACACCTCCATCACCCGGGACGTGTCCGGCGAGGGAGTGCAGCAGGCCCTGCTGAAGATCCTGGAGGGCACGGTGGCCAATGTTCCGCCCCAGGGCGGGCGCAAGCACCCCCACCAGGAGTTCATCCAGATCAACACCAGAAACATCCTTTTCATCTGCGGCGGCGCCTTCGACGGCCTGGACAAGATCATCGAGCGGCGCACGGATCGGCGGAGCATGGGCTTTGACTCCCCCCTCCAGAGCAAGAAGGACCGGGACGTGGGGGCCATCCTCAAGGAGGTCCAGCCCCACGATCTGCTCAAGTTCGGTATCATCCCGGAGCTGGTGGGCCGCCTGCCCATTATCGCGCCTCTGGACTCTCTGCACCGCGAGGATCTGGTGCGCATCCTCACCGAGCCGAAAAACGCTCTGGTCAAGCAGTACCAGAAGCTGCTGGAGTACGACAAGGTGGAGCTGGCCTTTGATGAGGGAGCTCTGGAGGCCGTGGCCGACAAGGCCATTGAGCGCAACATCGGCGCCAGAGGGCTTCGGGCGGTGATGGAGGGCCTGCTGACGGATATCATGTACGACATCCCCTCCGATCCCACGGTGGAGAAGGTGGTCATCACCCCCGCCTGTGTCCGGGGCGAGTGCGGTCCCACCCTGGTCCGGGCCAGCGGCCGGGAGCAGGTGCTGGAAAAGCACTCTGCAAGCACGGCGTCATAGAGGAGTATACATTCTTTTCTTTGTGAACAGAGGACGGATTCAGAAGAACACTTTGAACCTCCCGGGCTGTCTGCGGTCTGATGCTGGACCGCTGGCAGTCTGGGGGATTCCGTGCGCTCTTTGATTCATTTCCTCTCAAGAAAAAGAATGTATACTTGTTTTTTAAGGAGATCCAACGGAATGGATATGATCGAAAATACAACCATGAATATACCGGTTCTGGCCTTGCGTGGACTGACCATCTTCCCGGGCTGCATCATCAGCTTTGACGTGGAGCGGGACATCTCGATCCGCGCCCTGGAGCGGGCCATGGAGCAGGAGCAGCTCATCTTCCTGGTGGCCCAGCGGGAGCTGGGGGAGCCCCAGCCTGGGGAGCGGGATCTGTACAGCGTGGGCACCGTTTCTATGATTCGTCAGATCCTCCGCATCGGCGATTCCACCGTGCGGGTGATGATGGAGGGCCGGAGCCGGGCAAAGCTGCGCCGGCTGTGGCAGACGGAGCCCTACCTCCAGGGCAACGTGGAGCCCATGGCGGAGGGGAAGGCCCGCCTGTCCAACTCCCAGCTGGAGGCTCTGCTGCGCCAGACCTACACCAATTTCGCCGGATATGCCTCTCTGGCCCCCCGGCTGGGCGGGGAGGTCATGGCCGCGGTCATGGATGACCGGGAGCCTGGCCATCTGGCGGACTTCATCACTCAGAACATCATGCTCCGGTACCAGGACAAGCAGGCGGTGCTGGAGGAGCTCCGGCCCGTGCCCCGTCTGCGGAAGGTCAACGAGCTGCTGGCCCGGGAGACGGAGGTCCTCTCCTGCGAGCACGAGCTGGAGGGCAAGATCCGCCGGGAAATGGGGGAGGTCCAGCGGGACCACATCATCCGGGAGCAGATTCGCCTGCTTCAGCAGGAGCTGGGAGAGGACGAGGACAGCGAGCTGACCGAATACCGGGTAAAAATCGCGGGGCTGAAGCTGTCGGATGAGGTCCGGGAAAAGATGCTCAAGGAAGTGGACCGGTTGGCCAAGCAGCCCTATTCCAGCGCGGAGGCTTCGGTGATCCGCAATTATCTGGACGTGTGTCTGGAGATGCCCTGGGGACAGGAAACCAGAGAGCGAGCCAGCGTAGCTGCCGCCCGGAAGATTCTGGACCGGGACCACTTTGGTCTGGAGAAGGTGAAGGAGCGCATCCTGGAATTCATTGCCGTGAGGCAGATTAATCCGCAGGCCAAAGGGCAGATCATCTGCCTGGTGGGCCCTCCGGGAGTGGGGAAGACCTCCGTGGCCATCTCCGTGGCTCAGGCGCTCAACCGGAAGCTGGCGAGACTGAGTCTGGGCGGCGTGCGGGATGAGGCGGACATCCGCGGCCACCGGAAGACCTACATAGGGGCCATGCCGGGCAGGATCGTCAACGCCATCTCCCAGAGCGGCAGCATGAATCCTCTGCTGCTGCTGGATGAGATTGACAAGATGGGCAGCGACTACCGGGGGGACCCCTCCGCCGCCATGCTGGAGGTGCTGGACAGCGAGCAGAACTACGCCTTCCGGGACCACTTCCTGGAGATCCCCGTGGATCTGAGCCGGGTGCTGTTCATCACTACCGCCAACACCACCTCCACCATTCCACGGCCCCTGCTGGACCGGATGGAGATCATCGAGCTGACCAGCTATACCGATGAGGAGAAGCTGCAAATTGCACGGCGCTACCTGCTGCCCAAGCAGATGAAAGAGCATGGCCTGACCAAGACCGCCCTCCGGGTCAGTGACGAGGCCCTCCGGGATATCATCACCGGCTACACCAAGGAATCCGGCGTCCGCTCCCTGGAGCGGATGATGGGAAAGCTGTGCCGCAAGGCGGCTATGCGTTTGGTAACAGGCGGTGTAAAGCGTGTTTCCATTACAGAGGAAAATCTGGAGGAGCACCTGGGGGTGCGCCGCTATCTGCCTCCGGCCGCCGCAAAGGAGCAGGTGGGCGTGGTCAACGGCCTGGCCTGGACCGAGGTGGGCGGCGAGCTTTTGGAGGTAGAGGTCAACGTGATGGAGGGCACCGGCAAGCTGGAGCTCACCGGCAACCTGGGGGATGTGATGAAGGAGTCCGCCCAGGCCGCGGTCAGCTGCATCCGCAGCCGGTCCGCCCAGCTGGAGTTGGACCCGGAGTTCTACAAGAACCGGGACATCCACATCCACTTCCCTGAGGGCGCGGTACCCAAGGACGGCCCCTCCGCCGGTATCGCCATTACAACGGCCGTGGTGTCCGCCCTGACGGGGAGGAAGGTCCGTTCCGATATTGCCATGACCGGGGAGGTGACCCTCCGGGGCCGGGTGCTGGCTATCGGCGGGCTGAAGGAGAAGACCATGGCCGCCAAGCGCAGCGGTATCCACACGGTCATCATTCCCCGGGAAAACCAGCGGGATCTGACAGAGATCGACCCCGTGGTCCGGGAGAGCCTGCGCTTCATCACAGCAGAGACCATAGACGACGTTCTGCCCCAGGCTCTCTGCCCATCGGGGCGGCGGGAGGAGCTGGAGCGCCAGCGGGAGGAAATCATCACGGCCTTTGTCCCCGTGGAGCAGAAGGTGCAGGACGGGTCTCTGCGCCAGTAGGAGGGCATCTGTGAATTTTAATAAGGTTGAATTTGTGCTCTCCGCCGCGTCCCGGGAGGGATTTCTGCGGGATGGGCTGCCCCAGCTGGCCTTTGCGGGCCGGTCCAACGTGGGCAAGAGCTCGGTAATTAACCGGCTGGTGAACCGGAAGAACTTCGCCCGGGTGGGCGCCTCGCCGGGGAAGACCAGCCAGATCAACTACTTCCGCCTGGACGGCGCGGCCTATCTGGTGGACCTGCCGGGCTACGGCTACGCCAAGGTGTCCAAGGCGGAGCGGGATCGTTGGGGGCGGCTGATGGAGGGCTACTTCGCTTCCGGGCTGATTACCGCCGGAGTCCAGATCGTGGACGCCCGTCACAAGCCGACTGCCGACGACGTCACCATGGTCAACTGGTTTTACGACACGGGCTGTCCGGTGATCGTGGCAGCCAACAAGCTGGATAAGCTGAAGAAGTCCGAGATTCAGCCCAACCTCCAGCGCATCCGCGAGACCTTGGAGCTCCGGGAGGAGGACCGGCTGATCGCCTTCTCCGCCGAGCGGGGCGATGGCAGGGAGGAGCTGATGGCGGCGCTGGAGGCGGCGCTGGCGTAACGTATCCGTTTTTCCTTTTGGGAAAAGCGAATACGCACCACCTGCGGCCTGGCCCGAGTTACCCGTTATCCCTTCCCCAATTATCCCGATTCTTTGACTGAATGGAGCAGCCTGGAACGAGAAATTCGTTCCAGGCTGCTTGCTTATAGTTCCTATGCCTCCCTGTCCAGGACCATCTCCAGCTCGGTGATCTCCACCCCATTGATCCGGTCCGTGAGCTGGCGGCCGGTCATGGAGAAGCCCATATGCTCGTAGAAGCCGATGGCCTTCTCGTTGCCCTGGAGCACGAACAGCGCCACCTTGGGCCGGTCAAGATGGGCAAGGCAGGCGTCCAGCAGCATCCGGCCCAGCCCCAGACCGTGGTACGCGGATAAAAGATACAGTGCGGAGACCTCCGCCGCCTCCGGCACGGATACAAAGTCCCGGGCTTGGGGGATAAAGCAGGCAAAGCCCGCCACCCGGTTGCCCTGGTCCCGGTCCAGCAGGACCAGGGTATTTGAAGGGTACTTCTCCGCAATGTTCTGGCAATGCTCCAGGCTGTGTCCGTCCAGGATTTTCTGATCCATCAGCCCGGTATAGGCCTCTATCCATGCGGTATAATGGACATATGCTTTACCCATACGGTCCGCTGGGGAGGTCATGGGCTGGACCTGAAAACGGGGCGTTCTGACCAGAAACTTCTGCATCTCCTGGATGGGATACACCCTCTCCGCCGCCGCCCGAGAGGGGAAGACCCGCAGGGGCACGGCAGGGGCTGCGGGCCGCTCCGGCCGGGGGAGACCCAGGGCCCGGCGCATCGCCGCCCGCCCCTCCGGATACGCCGGCAGGCGGGGCCAGGGACCGCCTGCCAGACATTTTTCCCGCCAGTCTGGATCCGCAGAGGCTGTTTCCAGCAGCGCGGCGATGGAGGGGGCAGCCAGATGGGGCAGGAGGGAGGGGGGAATGTGGTAGACCGGCCCATCCTCGTCCCCTGCGCAGGCCAGAACGCCGCCCGTGCCGTCTGCGGCAAAGACGTACAGGCAGGGCACGCCGTAAAGGGGAAGGTCCTTCTCCCGGCGGAAGAAGGTGAGTCCGCACAGCGCCTCAATCTCCTCCAGCCGGGGCGCCTCCTTCTCGATATGCACCTCCAGGCCGGTATAGACAACAGCGGCTCCGTGGGTGGTGAATACGACGCCCACAGGGCCGTCCAATCCCTCCACGGGAGCGCGATGGATGTAGACGGTTTCGCTCATGACGAACCCCCTCTCCTGTTTTTGTCTATGTTACCACCAGGGAGGGGGGTACGTCAATATACTATAGTATCTCAGGATACCAGACCGTACTCCGCCAGCACTGCCCGCAGCCGGGCCCGGTTCTCCTCCTCCATCTCGCACATGGGCAGCCGGAACTGTTCCAGACAGAAGCCCATCATGCTCAGGGCCGTCTTGACAGGGATGGGGTTCACCTCCCAGAAGAGGGCCTCGCACAGCTTCCACAGCCGCAGCTGCAATTTTCCGGCGGAGACGAAGTCGCCGGACAGACAGGACGCCGTCAGCTGGTGCATCTCCCCGGGGACCACGTTGGCCGCCACGGAGATGACCCCGCTGCCGCCCAGCAGCATGATGGGGGCGGTCTCGTCGTCGTTGCCGGACCAGATGTAGAAGTCCTCCGGGCACAGCTCCCGGGTCTTCTGGACCAGGGCCAGATCGCCGCTGGCCTCCTTGACCCCTTGGATGTTGGGGTGGCCGGCCAGCTGGGCGTATGTCTCGGCGGTGCATTTCACGCCGGTGCGGGAGGGGACGTTGTAGAGGATGACCGGCTTTTCCACGCTGTCCGCCACGGCGGCAAAGTGGCGCACCAGCCCCCTTTGAGTGGCCTTGTTGTAGAAGGGGGTGACCACCAGCAGTCCGTCCGCCCCGGCTGAGACCGCGTCCCTGGAAAGGGCGATGGCGTTTTCCGTGTTGTTGGAGCCGGTGCCGGCGATGACGGGGACCCGGCCGTCCACGTGGCGGACAACGGCCTCCCCCGTCTCC
>OFFG01002012.1_pt1 | contig 10817 bp, 7 predicted proteins | sample 1521331 | NCBI WGS metagenome assembly OFFG01 (sample SAMEA3504129, study PRJEB24116) | mouse gut metagenome | biome: mouse gut; feature: mouse-associated habitat; material: faeces | place: Denmark | collected 2011 | reverse complement strand
ATCAGGTCGGCGGTCACCATGTACGACCCGCCGCAGGCGGCGATGACCGGGGCGCTGATATACTCGCTGAGGTTCTTCAGGGAGATGCCGCCGGTGGGCATCACCTTAAACTGCGGGAAGGGGGCGCTCATGGCCTTGATTTTGGCCAGGCCGCCGGATTGCTCCGCGGGGAAGAATTTCAGCACCTCCAGACCGAACTTCAGGGCGGCGTGGTAATCGGTAGGGGTGGTGCAGCCGGGGAAGATGGGGATGTTCTTCTTCTGGGCGTAGGCCACCAGCTCCGGGTCGAAGCCAGGGGTGACGATAAACTGTCCGCCGGCGGCGAGGGTGGCGTCGATGTGCTCCGTGGCGGTGACGGTGCCCGCCCCCACAATCATCTCGGGGCAGGCCTCCTTCATCAGCCGGATAGCCGTATCGGCCCCGGCGGCCCGGAAGGTGACCTCTGCCACTGGTACGCCGCCGGCGCACAGGGCCCTTGCCAGGGGAGCAGCGTCCCGCTCCGGATGGCTCAGCTTGATAACCGGAACAATGCCTATGTTGGAAATGGCCTGATTCAGCGTGTTCATATCCGTGCCTCCTTTGAAGCTTTCCTATTTGCTGGCATAACCGCCGTCCACCGGGATCACTGCGCCGTTGAGATAGTCGGAGGCGTGGCTGGCCAGAAAGAGGCAGGGCCCCTTCATATCCTCGCCCCTGGCGCCCCCCCAGCGGTGGGCGGGGATGCGGTCGGTAATCTCCTTATACCGGGGGTTGGCCGGGTCCAGCAGGGCGGTGTTCATCTCGGTGGCCATGTAGCCGGGGGCGATGGCGTTTACGTTGATACCCCGGCCGGCCCACTCGTTGCACAGGGCCTTGGTCAGCAGGGCGATGCCCCCCTTGGCAGAGGCGTAGGCGGGGATGGTGAAGCCGCCGAAGAAGGACTGCATGGAAGCGATGTTGATGATCTTGCCATACCCCTCCTTCAGCATCTCCCGGCCGGCCAGCTGGCACAGCTCAAAGGGGGCGGTGAGGTTGACCTCCAGAACCGCGTCCCAGTCCTCCATGGGGAACTCCTCGCTGGGGTGGCGGCGCTGGATGCCGGCACAGTTGACCAGAATGTCAATCTTGCCCCCCAGCAGCTCCAGGGAGCGGGCGAAGCCGGCCCGCAGGCTGGCCCGGTCGGTGAGGTTGGCGGTAACCCCGTGGCAGGCAAAGCCCCGGTCCTGGAACTCCTTGGCTACGTCGTTGACCTTCTCGGAGGAGCCCCAGATGACCACCTCGGCCCCGGCCTCCATCAGGCCCTCGGCCATGCCCCATCCCAGGCCCCGGGTAGCGCCGGTCACAATGGCCTTGCGGCCCTGAATATCAAATAAACTGGTCATAACTCAGCCCTCCTTGTGGAACAGGCCCACAACCTTCAGATAGTCGCCGGGGTGCCGGTCCAGCTCGCCCAGCATGTGGGGCAGCTGGTCATAGGAAACCACCTTGGAGATGATCTTCTCCGCCGGCACCCTGCCGGTGTAAATCAGCTGGATAGCCTCCTCAAATTCCCCCGCGCCGTTGCGGGAGCCCCGGATTTGCAGCTCCTTCTTGGTAATCAGGTTGGTGGGCAGGGTGATCTCGTGCTTGGGCCAGCCGGTGAGGGCGATGCGCCCGGTGTAGGCGGCATAGTCGATGGCGCTGCGCACCCCGGCATCAGAGCCGGAGGCCTCCATCACGCACTCCACCCCCCGGTTTTTGGTAATCTCCATGATTCTGGCCACCGCGTCCTCTTTGGCGGGGTTGACGGTGTAGGGGATGCCGAAGGACCGGGCCAGCTCCAGGCGCTCGTCCACCACGTCCACCAGGATGGGGGTGGCGTCGTAGGCCAGAGCGCCCATGCCGGCCAGCAGGCCGATGGCCCCCGCACCGATGATGGCGATGTGCTCCCCCGCCTTCAGCTGGCAGGTGTGCAGGCCGTGCATGCTGATCACCAGGGGCTCGGCCAGGGGCACCCGCTCCCAGGGCATATCCTGGGGCACCTTGCGCAGCATGTGGACAGGGTGGGCGAAGTACTCGCACATGGAGCCGTCGCAGTGGACGCCCAGGCAGTGGAGGGTCTCGCAGCAGTTGGTCTTCCCCTGGGAGCAGGGGTAGCACGCCCCGCAGTAGAGGTAGGGGTCCAGAACCACATGGTCCCCCTTTTTGATGCCGCAGGGGTTATTTTCGTCCACATCTTCCACGATGCCGGCGGTCTCGTGGCCGATGACAATGGGGTAGGAGGACACATTCACGTTGGTCCCCCGATAGGTGGACACATCCGTCCCGCAGATGCTGGCCGCCATCACCTTAACAATGGCATAGCCTTCCTTTCGCTCCGGCTGGGGCAGCTCTACCACCGCCGCCTGACCGGCGCCCTGAACTTGAATACCTTTCATATCAATTTCTCCTTACTATTGGTATGTAGGGGCGGCCTGTGGCCGCCCGTTTTGTCGTTATTGGTCATACTCCAGATAGGCGCCCTTCATGGGGGAGGCGGCCAGATCAGAGAACAGCCGCAGCACACCCCGGGGATACTTGGAGGGCTTGGGCTGCCAGTTCTTTTTCCGCTGGGCCAGAATGGCCTCCATCTCCTGGGGGGTCTTCCGCTCCCCCTTTACGCCTACGATAGCCAGGATGCGCTCCTTCACATCCAGCTGAATCAGGTCGCCCTCCTCCACCAAGGCGATGGGGCCGCCGGCCTGGGCCTCGGGGGAACAGTGGCCAATCACTGGGCCGGTGGAGGCCCCGGAAAAGCGGCCGTCGGTGATAAGGGCGATGGACTTGCCCAGCTCCTTGTCGGAGGAGATGGCCTCGCTGGTGTAGAACATCTCGGGCATGCCGGAGCCCTTGGGGCCCTCGTAGCGGATAAACACCGCGTCCCCGGGCTTTACCCGGTGGTGGAGGACGGCGTCGATGCACTCCTCCTCGCTGTCGAAGGGCCGGGCGTTGAGGACGGCGGAGAACATCTCTCTGGGACAGGCGGTGTGCTTGATAACCGCCCCCTCGGGGGCCAGGTTGCCCTTGAGGACGGCAATGGAGCCGTCGGTGCCTATGGCCTGATCGTAGGGGCGGATGATGTCCTGACGGGTGAGGGACAGGCCATACTTGGCGTTGGCCTCCTCCAGCCACTTCTGGCACCGGTCGTAGAAGCCGTTCTGCTTCAGCTCCTCCAAGTTCTCCCCCAGAGTCTTGCCGGTAACGGTCATCACGTCCAGATGGAGGACGCTCCTGATCTCCTCCATAATGGCGGGCACGCCGCCAGCGTAGTAGAAGAACTCAGCGGGCCAGCGGCCGGCGGGGCGGATATCCAGCAGGTAGCGGGCCCCCCGGTGGAGGCGGTCGAAGGTGTCGCCGTCAATCTCGATGCCGAACTCATGGGCGATGGCGGGCAGGTGGAGCAGGGTGTTGGTGGAGCCGGAGATGGCGGCGTGGACCAGGATGGCGTTCTCGAAGCTGTCCATGGTGACAATGTCGCTGGGGCGCATGTTCTCCATGGTGGCCAGCTTCACGGCCAGTTTTCCGGCGTTCCGGGCATAGTCAATGAGGTCGGGGCTGGTGGCGGGGAGCAGGGCGGAGCCGGGCAGGGCAAGGCCTAATGCCTCGGCCATGATCTGCATGGTGGAGGCGGTGCCGATGAAGGAGCAGGCGCCGCAGCTGGGGCAGGCGTTGCACTTGGCCCAGTTCAGCTTCTCCTCGTCGATCTCCCCCCGCTCGAACTTGGCCGAATACATGCCCAGCTGTTCCAGGGTGAGCAGGTCGGGGCCGGCAGCCATGGTGCCGCCGGTGACCACCACGGCGGGGATGTTCACCCGGGCCAGGCCCATCAGGTTGCCGGGCAGGCCCTTGTCGCAGCTGGCCATATAGATGCCGGCGTCGAAGGGGGTGGCGTTGGCCTGGATCTCGATCATGTTGGCGATCATCTCCCGGCTGGCCAGGGAAAAATTGATGCCGTCGGTGCCCTGGCTCTCGCCGTCGCACATGTCGGTGCAGAAGTATCGGGCGCCGTGGCCGCCGGCCTGGGCCACCCCCTCCCGGGCGGCCTCCACCAGCTTGTCCAGATGGCCGGAGCCGGGGTGGCTGTCGCCAAAGGTGCTCTCGATGAAAATTTGAGGCTTGGACAGATCCTCCGGCTTCCAGCCGGTGCCTAAGCGCAGCGGGTCCAGCTCAGGGGCGAGCTGACGCATTTTTTGACTGGTCAGCATAGAAATGTCATTCCTTTCCTTATATGGTGGATAGGCGCTGCCGGCGGCCCTCCGGTACGGCGGCGCGGCATAGGGCTTGAAACGCTGTGGGAGCAGCGGGTTGATGGAAAAATATTACTATATGACGTCGGATGTTTCAAGCTGGGAAAACAACCAAAAAATCGACACTATATTTGTGCAATATAAATATAATAAGACAGAAATAGAGGGTCTGGTGTTTATTATGCACAAAATTGAGCACAATAATCTGTCTATACGACCAAAAATGATTCTCGATAGCAGAATTTATTTGACATGTGACATATGACGTGTTATGTTGGAGAGGCAAATCGCTGATCTGCTGTGTGGGAGCGGCGGTGCGAGCGCAATTTAATAATGGGAGGTTCATCTTATGCTGCTTTTCGTTTTCCTGATCTCCATTGCAGTGCTGCTGCTCTGTATCATCAAAATCAAGCTCAACGCCTTTGTGGCCCTGCTGGTCTGTGCCTACGGCACCGGTCTGCTGGCCCTGGCCACCTATGCGGGCGGGGGTGCGCCGGAAAATTTTGCATCCATTGCGGATGTGACCGCCTGCGTCACCAGCAGTTTTGGCTCCACCCTGGGCTCCATCGGCATTGTCACCGGCCTGGGTGTTATGCTGGGCATGTTCATGTATGAGTCCGGCGGCATCGACAACATCGTGGACAGGGTACTCAAGGCCGTGGGCTCCAAGCGTTCTCAATACGCCGTCTCGGTGGCCGGCTTCATCACCGGCATCCCTGTCTTCGGCGACGTGGTTTACATCATGTTTGCCCCCATGCTCCGGGTGCTCTCCCGCAAGACCGGCTACTCCATGGCCGCCTATGGCTGCGCCATTTCGGTGGCCACCACCTGCACCTTTGCCCTGGTCCTGCCTACCGCGCCTCCGCTGGCGGTGGCCGCGGCTATGGATATCAACGTGGGCGTCTTCTTCTTTTACGCGCTGATCTCCGCCTTTGTGGGCATGTTCGTGGGCGGCATTGTCTATGGCGGCTTTGTCAACCGGCAGGACCAGAAAGCGGGAAAGAAATGGGACTTCTCCGACCTGGATGCCGAGCTGGCGGAAAACGCGGCCAAGGCCTCTGACAAGCCCAAAATGGGGGCTATGATGGCTATGTCCATTCTGCTGGTTCCCATTCTGCTGATTCTGGTGGGTTCCTTCTCCGCCTTCCTGCTGCCTGCGGACAGCCAGCTGCTGAAGGTTCTGGCCTTCCTGGGCGATAAGAACGTGGCCATGACCATTGGCGTGCTCTACGGCGCCTTTATCTCCCGGCCCCATCTCAACCGCTCCATCACCCAGATTATGACAGACGGCGCCGACAAGGTGGGTCTGATCCTCCTCATCACCGGCGCGGGCGGCGCCTACGGCGGCATCCTGAAGGCCTGCGGTATCGCCAAGGTCATCACTGACGGACTTCAGGGCTTCAACATGCCCATCCTGGTGATGTGCTTCGTCATCGCTCAGGTGCTGCGCATCGCCACCGGCTCCACCACCGTGGCCCTCACCACCACCGCCGCCATTGTTTCCTCCGCGGCCGCCGCCTCCGGCGTCTCCCCGATCCTGTGCGCCATTGCGGTGTGCGCCGGCGGTATCGGTCTGTCTCTGCCCAACGACTCCGGCTTCTGGGCCATCTCCCGTTTCTTCCACCTCAACGAGGTGGACACCATCCGGGGCTGGACCCTGGGCGGCTTTGTGGCTGGCGTGGCAATTTTGATTTTTGCCTGTGTGCTCAGCATGTTCCAGAGCTTCCTGCCCGGCCTGCTTTAAGTTTGGATACAAGAAGGGCGTGCCGTGGGAATGGCACGCCCTTCTCTTGCATTTTTCGCCATGATTCGCTATAATATGGGCAGCGATTGGATGGAAAGGATCGATGGGCTGGTATGGAAGGTATGGAAGCACATTTTGAGACAATTCACACAAAGGATACCTCCCTTCCCGAGCAGACGGCGGAACAGATATCGAAGCTGATTGTGGAGCAGCGCCTGACCAGCAAGGACAAGCTCCCCAGCGAGTTTGAGCTGGCGGAGCTGCTGCATGTGGGGCGCGGTACCGTTCGGGAGGGGGTTAAGCTGCTGGTGGCGCGGAATGTTCTGGAGATCCGCCGGGGCAAGGGGACCTATATCGCACAGAATCCGGGAGAAATCCCCGACCCCCTGGGCTTTGCCTATTACCCGGATCAGCTGCGCCTTGCGATGGACCTGGTGGAAATCCGCGGACAGATGGAGCCGTGGGTGGCCAGAACGGCGGCGGAGCGGGCGGACAGCGAAAGCCTGAAGGTCCTGCGGGAGGCCTGTTCCGTGGTGGAGCAGGACATTCTGGCACAGCGGGATCATTCTCAGAGTGACGTACGGTTTCATGTGGCGATTGCGGAGTGTACCCACAATTTGGTGGTGCCGAAGCTGATTCCGATTATTACCTATGCCATTGAGCTGTTTGTATCCCTGACCGAAGGCCGGCTGAAGACGGAGACGCTGGTGGGCCATCGGGAGCTTCTGGACGCAATTTGCGATAAAGACGGAGAACGGGCCGCAAACGCCATGAAACAGCATATTGAGTATAACCGGGCCATGCTGGCAGGGTGCATGCAGGAGCTTTCGGAAAGGGAATAAAGAGGAAACGCTGTTTGCCCCACAGGTTGAAATGCCGGGAGCGGGACAGCGTGCGTCAGACAGGAAGCTTTGCCTTCCTGTCTGGTTTTTGTTGCTTTTCCTGCCTCAATGACCGGTACAATCCGGTGCCGCTGTTGCTGAAGTGCCGATGCGAATTTTATGAAACCAGCAAAAAATGTTTGACCTGACCCGCGCCTTGTAGTATAACAAATCGGAGAAACCGTTTCATATCCATGAGAGGATGATTGATATGAGATTTGAACGAGACGGCTCCGCGCTGCTGTGCTTCCACCAGGGGGAGCGACTCCGAATCGAGCCCTGGGGACAGGACTCCCTCCGGGTGCGCTCCACCATGGGGCGGGACTTCTCCGGGAACGCCTGGGCCCTGACCGAGCCTGTGGACGACCTCCCCACCCGAATTGACATCGGGGAGGCCGGCCACCGGGCGGAGGACGGCTCCATGGACAAGCGGCCTGTGGCCTCCATTACCAACGGACGTATCCGGGCCACCGTGAACCACGCCGGCGTGCTGTCCTTCTACCGGGACGAAACACTGATTTTGCGGGAGTATTTCCGGGCCTACGACGGCACCATCTCCCGGGAGAGCCGCTGCCTGAAGCTGGTTTCCCGGGAGTGGAAGGGGATTGTCGGCGGGAGGGAGTACAGCCTCAACGTGAAATTTGAGGCCAGCAAAGGGGAAAAAATCTTTGGCATGGGACAGTATCAGGATGACTGCATGGACCGGAAGGGCTGCGTGCTGGAGCTGGCCCAGCGCAATTCGCAGATTTCCGTCCCCTTCGCGGTGTCCTCCCTGGGGTACGGCTTTCTGTGGAACAATCCCGCCGTGGGCCGGGTGACCTTTGGCAATAACTACACCGAGTGGATTGCCCGCTCCACCCGGGAGATGGACTACTGGATCACGGCGGCCGACACCCCCAAAGCCATCCTGGCCAGCTACACCGCCGTCACCGGCCGGGCGGGGATGTTCCCGGAGGACCTGATGGGCCTTTGGCAGTGCAAGCTGCGCTACCGCACCCAGGACGAGGTCCTCACCGTGGCCCGGCAGTACCAGATGGAGGGCGTCAAAATCGATCAGATTGTGATTGACTTCTTCCACTGGACCCTTCAGGGAGACTGGAAGTTCGACGAGACCTACTGGCCCGACCCCAAGGCCATGGTGGACGAGCTGCACAGCATGGGCATCAAGGTAATCGTGTCCGTGTGGCCCACGGTGGACCGCCGGTCGGAGAACTTCGGCCCGCTCCTGGAGCGGGGACTGCTTATGCGCACCGAGCGGGGGGCCCTCCAAACCTACGACTACCAGGGGGATTGCGTGGAGATTGACCCCTTCAACCCCGAGGCCCGGCGGTATATCTGGGAGGTCTGCAAGCGGAACTACTACGACCTGGGCATCGACGCCTTCTGGCTGGACAACACCGAGCCCGACCTGGGGGTCTACGACTACGAGCACTACCGCTACTGCGATGGCTCTGCCCTGGCGGTGGGCAACCTGTATCCCCAGCTGTTCAGCCGGGCCTTCTACGACGAGATGATCCAGTTGCAGGACGCCCCCGTGGTGAATCTGCTGCGCTGCTGCTGGGCCGGGTCCCAGAAGTACGGCAACGTAATCTGGTCTGGGGACATTCCCAGCACCTTCGAGTCCCTTTCTGACCAAATCCAGTGCGGGCTGAACATGGGCCTGGCGGGTATCCCCTGGTGGACCACCGACATCGGCGGCTTCATGACCGACGACGCGGAAGACCCGGATTTCAGGCAGCTGCTGATTCGCTGGTATCAGTTCGCGGTGTACTCCCCGGTGCTGCGGATGCACGGGGACCGGGGGCCCCACAACATTCCGCCTCTGGACGGCCGGGACTGGGGCGGCGGCTACCTCCACACCGGCCACCCCAACGAGCTTTGGAGCTACGGCGAGGAGAACTATGCCATCATGCGCAAATACTACGACCTCCGCATCGCCATGCGCGGCTATATCAGCTCTTTGTTCCAGGAGGCCCACGAGAACGGCTCCCCCCTGCTGCGGACGATGTTCTACGAGTTCCCGGAGGACGAGACATGCTGGACGCTCCAGGACCAGTACATGTTCGGCGGAAAGTATCTTGTCGCCCCCATCCTCCGCCTGAACCAGTTCAGCCGGGAGGTCTACCTGCCCCAGGGGTGCTGGACGCTTACCTCCACAGGGGAGGTGTTCCAGGGAGGGCAAAGAGTAACAGTGGACGCTCCTATCGACTACATGCCGGTGTTTGAGAGAAACGGCTGTGGCGATTTTGCGAAATAACGAGAAAGCATCTCTATTGCAGGGGCGGCCAAAGGCCGCCCCTGCCCTACATGACGCACCTGGGCATATCACCGCCAAAAGGCTCCCCCCTTGTGGGGGAGCTGTCACGCGGAGCGTGACTGAGGGGGCGGAGGGAGGCGGGAAGTTGGTTATATCCTCCAAAAAGAAACGGGCTGTTTTTTGCACTCTACCGAATTTTTCAAAGGCGTGAAAATTCCCCTTGCATATTGAAGGGATTGTTGATATTATATACGCAGCTCAATCGGAAACGGTTCCGATAACAGTTCTGATAACAGTTTCGGTAGCGTTATCAATTCTGGCAAAATTTATTTTAGGAGGATCACGAAATGAGAAAATGGAAAACAATCCTGGCTCTGGCCCTGAGCGCGGCCATGTCCCTGTCCCTGCTGGCCGGCTGCGGCGGCGGCGGCGACAAGGGCGGCGATTCCGCCAACGGCTCCGTCTACTGGCTGAACTTCAAGCCCGAGTCCGACGATGCCCTGCAGCAGGTGGCCAAGATGTACACCGACAAGACCGGCGTGCCCGTCAAGGTGGTCACCGCCGCCTCCGGTACTTACAACCAGACCCTGAACTCCGAGATGGACAAGTCCAACGCCCCCACCCTCTTTGTCATCGGCAACAAGGCTGCCGTCCAGCAGTGGAAGGACTACGCCATGGACCTGACCGACACCCCCATCGCCAAGGAGCTGACCGCCAGCGAGTACCAGCTCTTTGATGACGAGAACCGCCTGGTGTCCATCAGCTACTGCTACGAGTGCTACGGCATCATTGTCAACCCTGACCTGGTGCAGCAGGCCGGCCACTCCATGGATGAGATCAAGGACTTCGCCTCCCTGAAGGCCGTGGCAGAGGATATCCACGCCAACGCCGCCACCCTGGGCTTCGACGCCTTTACCTCCTCCGACATGGACGGCAACTCCTCCTGGCGCTTTACCGGCCACATGGCCAACCTGGAGTATTACTACGAGCAGGAGGGTTCCATCTGGACCGAGTGTCCCCCCACCATCTCCGGCAAGTATATGGACAACTTCCGGAACCTCTATGACCTGTGCATCAACAACAGCACCGTCCCCTCCACCGAGCTGGCCACCGGCGGTCACGACGCCGCGCAGGAGTTTAAGGACGGCAAGGCCGTCTTCTATGTCAACGGCTCCTGGGAGTATGAGGGCGTGAAGGACGCCGTCCCCAACGCCACCATGATCCCCTACTACTGCGGCGTGGCCGGTGAGGAGAAGGCCGGCCTGAACTGCGGCACCGAGAACTGCTGGGCCATCAACGGCAAGGTGTCCGAGGATGACCAGAAGGCCACCATGGACTTCATGGTCTGGTGCGTCACCGATCCCGAGGCTTCCCGGATGCTGGTTGACACCTTCGGCGTCATGCCCTACAAGAATGCTGCCGAGTCTACCAACGGTTTCCTGGCTGATGCCAATGAGTACAGCAACAATGGCTGCTATGTCATGAACTGGGCCACCAACTTCCAGCCCAACGTGGACGAGTACCGCGCCGCCCTGGTGTCCGCCCTGAACGCCTACAACGCCGACCAGTCCGACGCCAACTGGGAGCAGGTCCGCACCGCCTTCGTGGACGGCTGGGCCGTGCAGTACAAGAACGCCAACGGCTAAAGGGGCGCTTCGCACAAAATCATAGGGAAAGCTGTGGTGGGGCGG
>OFFG01001998.1_pt1 | contig 10860 bp, 9 predicted proteins | sample 1521331 | NCBI WGS metagenome assembly OFFG01 (sample SAMEA3504129, study PRJEB24116) | mouse gut metagenome | biome: mouse gut; feature: mouse-associated habitat; material: faeces | place: Denmark | collected 2011 | reverse complement strand
TTTGCAATTTTATGATATTTTCTGAAAGCGTAGGTTCTGGAGCCTCTCCCTCCGCCAAAGAGTGATGAACGCAACGTAAAAACCATGCAAATTTATCATTTGCATGGTTTTTACATTCAGGGGGGGGGAATTTGCTATTTAAATTTGCAAGGCATGAACAAAACAATATACAACATCAACGATGATTTCGAGGGATTCCAAGCGTTGATTTCGCTATGGGATCTTTTCCGTTCATCGCAGTATTCGGATATTGAAATACAATTATCGAGATTTTTCAGTGCCAATATGAGCGCTCCGTTAGGAGCCATACTGGACCTGCTCGGCACGAAAAATAACATTTCGTTAAAAGCGGATTCCAATATTCAGACGATCTTGCAGAAGAATGGATTTCTGTCGTATCATGGCTATCCGGCAGTGTGGGACAACAACAATACGACAATTCAATACATGCGTTTCAAGAGGAACGAAAATGCTGCTTTTGCGGAATACGTAAGCAATAAGTTACTGAACCGCCCGGAATTGCCGGATTTCACACCAAGCGCGAAAAAGAAGATCCTTCAAGTTATCCTGGAAATTTTCGTGAATGCTACTTATCATACCAAGACTGAATATATCTACACTTGCGGGCAGTTTTACCCGAACAAACAATGCATCGATTTTTCGATCGTCGATACCGGGACGGGCATCCGCAATACGGTAAACAACAGGCTTGGAGCCAAAAAGCAGGCGGTCGAAGCGATAGAGTGGGCGCTCATCGACGGCAATACGACGAAAGAAGGCGTACCGGGCGGTTACGGCCTTACTTTATTGCAGGAATTTTTGCACTATAATAAAGGAAGTTTGCAGATAATCAGCAACGACGGATATTATTGCAATGAAAATAAGTATAAAAAATTTAGGGTTTTCAGCACAGAATTCCCTGGAACTGTATTAAATTTGCAAATTAAAACAGACGACACAAACCTTTACAGGTTAAAACATGAATAAAGTATGAATGACAATACTTTCAAGATAAACGTTTTTAACGTGATAAACAGTTCTTTCTGTATTTCCCCCGACGACGGACAAAAGATATACGGATTGATTGTCAATGCTTTGAAAGACGGAAAAGACGTGCAATTGTCGTTCCTGAATATCACGATGGTCATTACCGCTTTTTTGAACGAAGCAATAGGCGTATTGTACAAGGACCATTCTCAGAAAACGATCGACAACATTGAGTTTATAGATATATCGGATGATCTCAAAGAAGCCTTTTACGCTTCATTGGAGAAAGTAAAGTCCGGCGCTCCAGTCTATTACAGGCATCAAAAGGAACTCGACGATGCGGCAAGCAGTATTTTGGGGGATTAGCTGCCTGACATGAAAATTTATCGCACATCGGATATTCCCCGGCTGGCTGGGCGGGATATATTTTTTGACGCAAATGTGATAATGTATATCTATTTCGCCACATCCAGCATGAAAAACTGGCCCGCGACATACAGTGCCATTTTTACACGACTGCTCACCAACCGCAATCGCTTATTTGTCGATTACAATGTCCTGTCGGAGGTTGTGAATCGGGAACTCAGAATGAACCATAGCAGTTTCGTCGCCGCTCACGGTCCTCAAGATTATAAACTTTGGCGCAATTCCGCAGATGGCCGATGTGCGGAAACCCGGACCTATGCAATCATCAAATCACTATTAGGTTCAACATTCCGGCTGGATGGCAAAAAGTATGATTTGGGCGACATTACCGAAATGCTGATACCCTCGAATCAGGATTTTACGGATAAGGCCATCGTAAATCTATGCCGGGAAAGAGGGTTTGTACTGCTGACGAACGACGGGGATTTTTCCGGAACAGAATTGGAAATATTGTCTGCCAACCGTACTTTGGTCTGACCGTCCTATGAATCCCGTAGAAGACATCCGTTTGAATACAAACGGATGATCTTTATTTCCCGATTCGGCTGTCGTAGTATGCGAAGCGGTCGCGGCAGACCTCTTCGACGACCTGTTTCAACCGTTCCACCTTCGCCGCCAAAGCATCCGCCTCCTCTTTCGTAACCACGAACTTGGGATTGTAGCGGGCCTCTATGTAGGCGCGGCGCAACAGGTCGAACAGATGCTTCTCCCGGACCGTATTTCGCGGAAATATCTTATGCAACTCGCGCGTGTGGCACTTGATCTTCTTGAGCAGCAGCTTGAGGTCGTGCTCCTTATGCCCGTAAAGAACATAAACCAAGGCAATGGATTTAATCAAATGCTCTGTTATCTGATGCAGATTAAAAGCGCTATCGGCATAATGCTCATCTTCATAATCTATCTGAAAATAACGGTAATGCCTATCAGCTTTATGCTTCTTGATTTCATAATACTCCGTCGCCATCTCCTTGATCTCCGAGTAATTCAGCTCGCGCGGCGTGTCTAATGTGTATTCGCCGCTGTCGTAAAGCATGACCCCTTCGTTTACAATATCCACATAAAAGTAGCGTCCTTCCGACAGAGCATTGTTCAGCTTGGAGATACTCTCGCTGATGATCTGGACCTTCGTGACTTCATCTTCATTCTTGCCCTCCGCAAAGCGATCGCGAATGCGCGTCTCGACACAGCCCTCGCTCTTGCCCAGACGCTTTTTCGAGACGACCAGAATGTCGTAGTCGCTGTTGAACTCGATCAGCCCGCCGCCGTAATCTACGGTCACGTCGCGGTAGACAAACGTATTTTTCGCGTAGCTGCCGAAAAGGATAATCATTACCGCATCCTCAACCTCTTCGCGGATCAGCGTCACGAGCTCGCACAAATCGTCCTGCGCGAATTGGGGCAAAAAGTCAATCGAGTGCTTCATATCCACAAATCTACGCAGTTTTTTCCAATAAAACATAGCCGAATGATGCGATTTACGAATCTTTTATTATATTTGCAGTACGATTCCTTGCGATAATTCGTTGTACAGGGGCAACATAGGTTGTCTAAGAACGAATAACACCGCAACTATAATGCAAACTTTAAGGAATCGTCTCAGTTCGGCTTAGCCGGCGGACATATCATAAAGGGTAAAACAACTCTTTATACCTATTCGTAAACTTGGGACCCTCTTTTGGAGGTTGTTTGCACGGTATAAATGTTGTCAGTCCTTGTTATGTCCTATCCGTTTCTTGCGGATAGGGCTAACTTGGGCGCAGGACAGCTTCCGGATCAAGGTTCCCAAGACCTGCTTAAAGGGCTGACACCGCGCCCTATTTTCGTATCCATTACGGCACATCGTACGGCGTTGTTTCGGCCGAATTTCCAAAAATCCAACACATATTTTGTCGGGTTCCGTTTCCGATATACAGGCAACCTGCATGGGGTGCTCCCAACCTTAATGCCCGCCCTGAATCGGTTCGGGAATGCGGTTCCCGACATTTTTAACCGAGGTACGGTCCGCGCCCATCATTCACGGAACGGTCTGAGGCATCGCAGATTCCGCTGCGGGTCGTACCTCTTTATCATAGGAGACGGATTGTCATGTTGATTGGACGAAGCGTTTTGCGTCTCCTTGCGGCCGCAGCCCGCGGGCGGATGAGGTTATGGCATTTGGACGAAGAACTGTAACTATGTCGTTCAGCGGGTTGCGGCCAATTTTTTTGCCAAAGAAGGATTTGACGCCTTCCTTTTTAGTACGAAGCCTCGAATTCCATTATAGAGGTTACTGTTTTTGAAGCCCCCGCCGCACGTGCATTGCGGCGGGGTTCGCGGGGGAGTGCGGCGGAGAGCAACGGGGTGCGACGGGGTGCAACGGAGTTCGTGGCAGAAACGAGCGAGGTGCGGATGTTTTCCTTGGTCAGATTTCGCACGTCGATGTATGCCAATCCCGTGTACAACGAAAAGATAAATACGTCGCGTACTTGTTCCAGCCGTGTACACGGCATCTTCTTTTGAAGGATGCGTTGCAATTCTTCTTCGGTCAGGTAGCCTCGGTCTACTTTCTTCAACCGGATGCGGTAGTTGGCGAACGGATCGTTGAAAACCCATCCGTTGTTCTTCGCCTCGATGATAATCATGCGGAGCGTTTGCAGAAACTTAGCCGATGTATTTTGGTTACACGCTTTATCTACTCGCAAGAATTGTTCGAAGCTCACGAGAAACGAATGCGTTACTTCTTTCAGTGCGACGTCTTTGACCCGATACTTCGTTTGAATGAACTCTTCCACCCTTCGGAAGCAGCGGTCGTATTTGCGATAGGTGGCCGCACTCTTGCTGATACCTACCAATTTCTGCACGTCTTCGTTGTGCTTGCGGAACGTACCCAACAGAGTTTGTTGGCGAACGGTAATCCCTAAAAAGGCATTGCGAACTTTTTCTGCCGTTACGTAGGCTTCGTATTTCTCGATCTCCCGATAGCGGTTGCGCAGGCTCGGCCGTATTTCGTCGAGCAGTGCGTTGAACTTGCGTGCGGCTTTCGTCGTGCCGATCATCTTTTGATTCGTCGTATCCCACACCTGCGGCTCGATGTCCAGCTTCGAGCTGAATTGTACGGATTCGCCATTGACAGAAACGCGGATCATAATGCCCGCCTTTCCCATTCTGTTTACTTGATTCTTTCGGGCATAGAAAAGAATCGTGAATGTGCTTTTGCTCATAATACCTCTCGTTTTGTTCTTGCCGAGCGATTTCTGTAACGATCGCCGCCGGCAAAGGAACGGTTAATAATTGGTTTATGAGCAGATACTTTTAAGATAACAGACGACAAATCAGCGATTTGTTCCGTAAATCGTTACTAAAATCCCAAAGCCGTTTTAGTAACGCGACTTTGTCCGAACGGGGCTTTTTCGTGTCTTTCGGATGTCCGAGAGGAGAAAGAAAAAATCCCGCAAAACCTTGATTTTGCGGGATTTGTCTTTGATTGTCTCCGAGTTGTCTCGGATCGAAGTGGAGAATACGAGATTCGAACTCGTGACCTCTTGCATGCCATGCAAGCGCTCTAGCCAGCTGAGCTAATCCCCCGATTGTCGGTTCGACGGTGCAAATATAGCGTTTTTTTCGTTCCCGACAAATGCTTTGCGTATTTTTTTGCCGAATTTTTTCCGTTTGCGGCCTCCGTGTCCGGAATGCGGGTGAAGCGTCGAGCCCGCACCCCGCCGGGGGCTACTTCTGGCGGAAGTAGATCTGGATCGGCACGCCCGAGAAGTCCCACTGCTCGCGCAGCTTGTTTTCGAGGAAGCGCCGGTAGGGCTCCTTGATGTACTGCGGCAGATTGACGAAGAACGCGAACTGCGGCGTGGGGGTCGGAAGCTGCGTCACATACTTGATCTTGATGTACTTGCCCTTGGTTGCGGGGGGCGGCCAGTTCTCGATGATCGGCAGGAAGTACTCGTTGAGCTCCGAGGTGGCGATGCGGCGCTTGCGCGACTGGTGCACGCGTATGGCGGTCTGCAACACGTCGAGGATGCGCTGCTTGTTGAGTACCGAGGTGAAGATGATGGGAATGTCGTTGAAAGGCGCGAGGCGCTTTTCGAGGAACTCGCGCCACTCCTTCATCGTGTTGCTCTCCTTCTCGATCAGGTCCCACTTGTTCACCACGATGACGCAGCCCTTGCGGTTGCGTACGATGAGGTTGTGGATGTTGAGGTCCTGCGATTCGAGGCCCTGCTGGGCGTCGAGCATCAGGATGCAGACGTCCGACTCCTCGATGGCGCGGATCGAGCGCATCACCGAGTAGAATTCGAGGTCCTCCATCGTCTTGCCCTTCTTGCGCATGCCGGCCGTGTCCACAAGGTAGAAATCCATGCCGTACTTGTTGTAGCGCGTATGGATCGAGTCGCGCGTGGTGCCTGCTATGGAGGTCACGATGTTGCGTTCCTGGCCCAGCAGGGCGTTGGTCATCGACGACTTGCCCACGTTCGGACGGCCCACAATGGTGATGTGGGGCAGGTCCTCCTCCTCGTCGCTGCGCACGTCGGCGGGCAGCGCTTCGAGTATGGCGTCCATCAGGTCGCCCGTGCCGCTGCCGCTCATCGAGCTGATGCAGTAGGGGGTGCCCAGGCCGAGCGAGTAGAATTCGTGCGAGGCGTAGATCTGGTCGTTGTTATCGACCTTGTTGCACACGAGCAGCACCTTTTTCGAGCTGCGCCGCAGCATGTCTGCCATCATCATGTCGAGGTCGGTGATTCCCGTGGCGACCTCGACCAGGAAGAGGATCACGTCGGCCTCCTCGATGGCCAGGATGACCTGACGGCGGATTTCGTCCTCGAATATGTCTTCCGAATTGACGGTGTAACCGCCCGTGTCGATGATCGAGAACTCCTTTCCGTTCCAGTCCGTTTTGCCGTAGTGGCGGTCGCGTGTGGTGCCGGCCGTGGAGTCCACGATTGCCTGTCGCCGTCCGACCAGACGGTTGAAGAGCGTACTTTTGCCCACGTTGGGACGTCCGACGATTGCTGCAAGGCTCATAATAGGGTGCTTGTTCGGGTTTTAATCGTATTCGAAGCCGCAAAGTTACGAAAAAAAAACGAAATGCGAAACTTCTGCCGCCGGTCGGGCCTTTTCGCGCTGCGGTGCGGGGGGCGCACCGGGGAATTCGCGTGCGGAGTGTGTGTCCGGGAGAGGCGGTGGCGGTGCGAGGCCGGCCGGCAAGACGTGCGGGCTCCGGTGATGCGGCCTGCGGGAACCGGGCGCCCGGAGGCGGAAATCGGCCCCGGAAAAGTTGGAACATCGCATGGAATGGCCTATTTTTGCGGCCGTACCGTACCTCTTTTTCGTCCGGTACCCTTTTGAAATCATGTATGATATCTGCTTGAAAAACGATGCGGGAAAGCGCTGGACGCGATTTCCCGACGGCGGTGCGGTGAAGGGGTTCGTCTACGCCTCGCAGGCCGGTGTGCTGGAGGGTGCGGCGCTGTACGAGCGCTTGCAGCGGTGCTATGACCGCGAGGCGCTGTACGAATTTCTGCACGCTGCGGACGGCAACTTCTCCGCCGTGGTGCGAAGCGGCGGACGGCTGGTGCTGGTCGCAGACCGCATGCGCACCTATCCGCTGCTCTATGCCGTGCGCGACGGCGCCGTGACCGTCACGGACGTCGGCATGCCGGAATCGTTCCGCACGGGGCCTGCGGGCTGCGCGACGGTCAAAAATTCCCCCCCCCTCGGGGTCTCGACGAAGATGCGGCATACGAGCTGCTTGCGGCCGGTTATCTGAGCGGCGACGCGACGCTGCTCGCCGGCGTGAAGAGCGTCGCGGCGGGAACCTGCGTCGTGCTGGAGCACGGCGAGGCCGCCGCTTTCACCTATGCCGAATATGCGTCGGCATGCAAGCTCACGGATTTCGACGCCGTGAAGCGCCGTGCGGCCGAGGTGTTGGAGGAGGGTTTCGGGCGGATGCTCGGAACGATCGCCGGGCGCCCCGTGCTGCTGCCGCTGAGCAGCGGCTACGATTCGCGCCTGATCGCGTGTCTGTGCCGCAAGTTCGGGCTGCGCGACGTCGTGTGCTTTACCTACGGGCGCCGCGACAGCTTCGAGGTGGAGGTGTCGCGGCAGGTTGCCGAGCGGCTGGGCTATGAGTGGCACTACGTGGAGTACACGTCCGAAACCTGGCGGCGGTTTCTCGAAAGCCCCGCGTTCGACGACTATTGCGCCTTCTCGGGCAATCTTACGGCCAATCCCCATTTCCAGGACTTTCCGGCCGTAATGGAGCTCCGCCGGCGGGGCGTGCTGCGCGAGGGCATGGTCGTTCTGCCGGGGCACGTCGGCGACATGGGCGGCGGCTGGCTGCCCCGCACGCTCTTCGACGACCCCGCGGCGCGGTGGGACGGTGCGGCCGCGAGCCGCCTGGTCTACGACGCGTTTTACGACCAGAATGTGCCGACCGCCTCCCGGAGGGCGCGGCTGCTCGAACGGCTGGAGCGCTCGTTCCGCGGCAGGGAGTACCCCTCGGCGGATGCGCTGCTCGACGACTACATCACGTGGGTCTTTCGGGTGCGGGGCGCGAATTTTCTTGTGAACGCGGTGCGCGTCTACGAATATTGGGGGCTGGACTGGCGGCTGCCGCTGTGCGAGATGCACTATAAGCTGCTGTGGTACTCGGTTCCCTGGAAGACGAAAATCGGATCGAAGCTCTACGACGAATTCCTTTTCCAATACTATTTCGAACCCTTCGACGTGCCGTTCCGCAAGCCGGTCCCCGTGCCGCCGGGCGGGGCGCTGCGCCGTGCGGTCAAGAGCCTGTGCCCGTCTTTCGCGCTCCGCTGCGTGCGTCGCGTGCGGGGATTTGTCCGGCGGTTGCGTCCCGCCGCCCACTTCAACGCTTTCGACGATGTGGTGCGCATCCTGAAGCGGAAAGTTCCCCCTCCCTCGCGATTCCCCGGTATCCGGCGCATGAACGCCTCGGGCGGCCACATGATCAATGCCGTCGTGGCCCGCTACTATCTGGAGCTGGTCCGGCGTTCGATCGACGGGGAGCGCGGCTGAGCCCCGCAGCAGCAGGCGGTTGCGCCTGCCGGGCGCGTCAGGCCATGAAGCGTTTTTCGGTGTCGCCCGCCTGTACGGGGTAGATCAGCACGCAGCTGTTGTCGTCGGCGTAATCGTCCAGAAAGCCGGGGATGCGTCCCATCGCCGCCTGGTACGACAGCCGGTCGCGGCGGCTCATGACGAACCACAGGCAGTCGTTGCGCTTCAGCGTGCACAGGATGCGCGGCATCTCCTCCCATCCCGCCTCGAATGCGTTGTACTCCACGTCGGTGATCTGCCGTGCCTTGCGCCCTTTGCGCAGCGCTTCGAGCGTCGCGGCGGGGGCGTAGAAGACCAGTTTGCCGCCCGTGTTGCGGATGATGTTGCGCACGCGGTCGAGCCACAGGTGGAATCCGGCCTCCTTCTCGGCGCGGCGCGGCACGAAGACCACATGGCGCTTGATGGTGGCCAGGGGTTGCAGCGGACGGTATACCAGGGTGGTCACGTTGCTCTGCGCGAGCACGGCCGCCAGCGTCTTGCCCAGCGAGGGGCCGACCGGCTGGCCCAGCACGGAGGGGAAGGCCGCCGCGAGGGCCGACACGGCTTTTTCGCGGTGCATGCCCATCACGATGTCGGTGATGTTGCGCTCGCGCACCACGCTCGTGATGGCGTTCACGATGTTCACGTCGTAGCGCAGCAGGCGGTGCATGTGCACGTCGGCCGCCGCCGCGGTCGAGGCCGCCATGTCGAGGATGCCCCGGGCGCGTTTCTGCACCTCGGGGTCGTCCGTGCGGTTGTCCACGGCGTTGAGGGCGTAGAGGCTGCGGTTGCGCAGCGACGTGGCGCCGATGCTCAGGCCGATCAGTTCGTTCACGCTCGCGGTGTTGGACAGCGGGATGAGCACGTGCTCGCTCGCGGCGGGCTTCTCGTCGTTGTGCGTGCGTCCGGCGGCGATGTTGTGGGCGCCGCGCTGCGTGGCGAAGGTCGATACGGCGCACGTGGCGAGGATCATCAGGATGGTGCCGTTCAGCACGCTCTCGTTCAGCAGGCGGATCGGCTCGCCGTCGGGCGTGTGGCCCAGTACGACGTTGTAGCCCACCATGACGGCCGCGAGCGTGGCCGCCACGTGGGCGCTGCTCAGGCCGAAGAGCAGTGTGCGCTGGTCGCGCGTGAGGCGGAACGTCTTCTGCGTGAGCACGGCCGCGAGGTACTTGGCCAGTGTGATGCCGACGATCATGGCGGCGCTCACCTCGATCGTCTGCCAGTCCTTGAAGAAGGCGCGGTAGTCGATCAGCATGCCCACGCCGATCAGGAAGAAGGGGATGAATACGGCGTTGCCTACGAATTCGATGCGGTTCATGAGGGCCGAGGTGCGCGGGATGAGCGGATTCATGGCCAGTCCGGCCAGGAAGGCCCCGATGATGGGTTCGAGCCCCGCCAGCTGGGCCAGGAAAGCCCCGAGGAAGACCATGACCAGCACGAAGACGTATTGCGACACGCTGTCGGTGCAGCGGCGGAAGAACCAGTGGCCGATGAGCGGAAAGAGCAGCAGGATGACCGCCACGCACAGCACCACGGAGATTCCGAGGCGGTACCAGAAAGCCGTGTCGGCGCTGCCCGTGGCCGTGCCCACGACGATGGTGAGCACCAGCAGGGCGAGCATGTCGGTGATGATCGTGCCGCCCACGGCGAGCGTCACGGCTTTGTCGCGCGTGATGCCCAGCTTGCTCACGATGGGGTAGGCCACGAGCGTCTGCGAGGCGAACAGCCCGGCCAGCAGCACCGACGAGTGGATCGGGAAGCCGAGGACGAAGTAGCCCACGGGGATGCCCACGAGCATCGGGATCGAGAAGGTGTAGAGCCCGAACACCAGGCTGTGCCACCCCGTGCGCCGGAAGTCGGCCGTGTCCATCTCCAGCCCCGAGAGGAACATGATGTAGAGGAGTCCGGCCGTGCCCGAGAGAATGATGCTGCTGTCGCGCAGCACGAGGTTCAGGCCGTGGGGGCCGATGACGGCGCCGGCGATGATGAGCCCCAGCAGGTAGGGCACCTTGAGCTTGTTGAGCAGCAGGGGCGCGGCCAGCACGATGGCCATGATGAGCATGAACTTCAGGATGGGGTCTTCGAGCGGCAGCTCGATGGCTGTGTGTGCGAGGAGCGGAAACATGGTGTCGCGGATTGTCTTTATGCAAATATAATAAAAATCGTGCGCAAATGCAAGCCTGCCCGCATTTTGCTGCGCGGGAGTATCTGAGGCGGAGCCTGCTCCTCGGGATTGCGACGCCGGGCGGCAGCCTGCGGAGCGCCCGCACGGAGCGTCAGCGAAGTTGCGGGCCTCCGCGTGCGGAGGCTGCGGCCCGCGCGGCTCATAAGAGCCACAAATCGTCTCCGCAAAACCACCAACCGGGGCGCCGCAGAGCCCGCGCGGCTCGCCGCAAACCTATC
>OFFG01001995.1_pt1 | contig 10878 bp, 5 predicted proteins | sample 1521331 | NCBI WGS metagenome assembly OFFG01 (sample SAMEA3504129, study PRJEB24116) | mouse gut metagenome | biome: mouse gut; feature: mouse-associated habitat; material: faeces | place: Denmark | collected 2011 | reverse complement strand
TATGAGGCGGGGGCGGTGGACTACATCACCAAGCCCTTCTCCATCGAGGCCCTGCAGCGGAAGATCCGCGCCATGTTTGCCATGCTGGAGCACCACAAGCCGGCAAAGGACCTCTACGACGACGGCAGGCTGTTTCTGGACTTCTCGGAACAGTCCGCCACCCTGAACGGAAAGCCGGTCACCCTCTCTCCCATGGAGTACAAGATGCTGTACCTGTTCTGCAAAAATCCCCGCCAGGTCCTGACCCGGCAGCGGCTCCTGGAGCGGCTGTGGGACGTGGACGAAAAATTTGTGGACGAGCACACCCTGACCACCTCCATCAGCCGCATCCGGGGCAAGATCGAGGCGGAGGGCGATACCTATATCAAGACCATCTACGGCATCGGCTATCAGTGGACAGGGGGTGAGCGGAAATGAGGCGTATGCCCGTCAAAACCATGTTTTTGTTGGTGGAAACCGGTGCGGCTGTCTCCATGCTGGCCCTCTCCTTCTTTCTCTCCGCCATGACGGGCCAGGGGTGGGTACTGCTGGCCGGCCTGCTATTGACGGCCTGCGCTCTTTTCTGGATGTTTCTACTGACGCTGTTTTTCGCCAAGCGGCTGTCCCAGTTCACCAGCGACCTGTGCCAGACCATGGACAGTATGATCAGCGGCGGCGAGGAACCGGCCAGAGCCGAAGACCGTGAGACCATCTTCGCCCGCATCAGCTACCGCCTCTCCCGGCTGTACGGCATCCTTCAGGAAAACCGGCGCAGGGTGGATGAAGAGCGGCAGGAACTGCAAACCCTGGTGTCGGACATCTCCCATCAGGTGAAAACGCCGGTGGCAAATCTGAAAATGGTAACGGACACCCTGCTGGCAAAGCCTGTCACGGAGCAGGAGCGTCGGGACTTTTTGCAGGGCATCCGCAGTCAGACGGACAAGCTGGAATTTCTGGTGCAGTCCATGGGGAAAGCTTCCCGCCTGGAGACTGGGGCCATCACGCTTGAAAAGAAGGACGTGCCGCTGCTGGACACTCTGGCCCAGGCTATGAGCGGCATCGTCTACGGGGCGGAGCAAAAGGGCATCTCTGTGGAGGTACAGTGCCCTGACGACCTGCGGGTGTCCCACGACAGCAAGTGGACGGCGGAGGCCCTGTTCAATCTGCTGGACAACGCGGTGAAGTACACTCCGGCGGGCGGGAGGATCAGTGTGTCCGTGGAGCAGTGGGAGATGTATGTCAAGCTGGATGTGACTGACACCGGCAAGGGCATCCCGGAGAGCCGTCAGGCCGCCATCTTCCGGCGCTTTTACCGGGAGGAGGAGGTCCACGACCAGCCTGGGGTGGGCATCGGCCTGTATCTGGCCCGGGAGATCGTCACCCGGCAAGGCGGCTATATCAAGGTGGCCTCAGAGGTTGGCCGGGGGTCTACCTTTTCCGTGTTCCTGCCCCGGCGATAAACTGTTCACAAAAAATTCACATTCAAAGCTCCAATTCGGACATTTCTGAGACATTTGGATTTTACAATCGCTCTGCAACAGGCGAAGAGCCGTGAAAGGAGCAGACAAAAATGAACGTATTACAGACCATCGACCTGAAAAAGCAGTATGGCAGCGAGCCGAACATCACCCGCGCCCTGGATGGGGTCAACCTCTCTGTGGAGCAGGGGGAGTTCGTGGCCGTGGTGGGGACCTCCGGCAGCGGCAAGTCCACCCTTCTCAATATGATGGGCGGGCTGGACACCCCCACCTCCGGCAGCGTCATCGTCCGGGGGGACGAGCTGGCGAAGAAGAACGACGAGGAACTGACCATCTTCCGCCGCCGGAACATCGGCTTCATCTTCCAGAACTACAACCTGGTTCCCATTCTGAACGTCTACGAGAACATCGTCTTGCCCGTAGAGCTGGACGGGGACACGGTGGACCAGAAGTTCATGGACGAAATCGTCCACATGCTGGCCCTGGAGGATAAGCTGCAAAATATGCCCAACAACCTCTCCGGCGGACAGCAGCAGCGGGTGGCGATTGCCCGGGCCCTGATTACCAAACCGGCCATCGTCCTGGCGGATGAGCCTACCGGCAACCTGGACAGCAAGACCAGCGCCGATGTGCTGGGCCTGCTCAAGCGCACCAGCACGCAGTTCAACCAGACCATCGTGATGATCACCCACAACAACGAGATCGCCCAGCTGGCCGACCGCATCGTGCGGATCGAGGACGGCAAAATCGTGGGCTGAGGGGAGGGACAGAGCATGACTTGGCCGTTTGAAAACGATACCAGCGCGGTAGAGAAGAAGCTGGCGAGCCGCAGCATCAACGCCGACAAGCGCCGGAGCGTGTTTGTCATCCTGACCATCGCCCTGGCCGTCTGCCTGATGGGGACCCTCTGCTTTCTCTACTCCGCCCAGCAGCTGAAAACTCTGGACGGTATCCTGGGGCAGTATCAGGCCGGGTGCGGCGGGCTGACCCGGGAGGAGGTCACCCGGCTGGTGGACGCCGGACAATTTGAGAAATGGGGCTGCACCGTGGAGGCAGGGACCGCCCGCCATGAGGACGGCGTTTTGCGGATCAGCTATGTCAGCCCGGAGATGATCGACCTGATGGGCTACGGCGAGATCACCGGGGCCTATCCCCAGGGGGAGAACGAGCTGTGTGTGGAACGCTCCTTTTTCCGTTACTTTGGCCTCTCAGGGGAGGCCGGTCAGACGGTGGCGCTGGACCTGGGAGACGGCGAGAAGTCCTATACTGTTACGGGCATCCTGGAGGCCGAGAACGACAGCCGTATTTTCACAGTCTGGATTCCGGAGGCCGCTGTGAATACAGAGAGTTCCTATGAGCTGCGGTTCCGCTTTGCCGGGAGTCAGGGCATGGAGCCGGACCAGCTTCGGGCGGACATTGAGCGGTTCTTCGCGGAAATGGGCATCCCGGAGGATCGCACCTTTTATAGTTCCAGCTACTTCGGCATGGTGGATCTGTACCTTGGAAACGGGATGGAGGTCTATGCTGCGGCGCTCTTGATCGCCGTAGTCTGTGCCATCGTGGTCTACAACATTTTTTACATCTCCGTCATGGGCAAAATGCGGGAATATGGCCGGCTGAAGGTACTGGGGACCACGCCCAGGCAGCTCAAGCGGGTGGTCAAGCGGGAGCGGCGTTTCCTGACCGCTATCGCCATTCCCCTGGGGCTGGTCTGCGCCGCAGGTATCGCGCTGATCGCTGTTCCCGGCTACTGGTCCTGGGGCGACAATCTCCGGTCCGCCGTGGTGGTCTCCCTTCTGACCTATGGCACCGTTTTGATCGCCACCAGAAAACCTATGGCAATGGCAGGAAAGGTCTCCGCCATTGAGGCTATCCGCGCCACCGCCTATTCCCAGCAGCAGGGCCCCAGCGTTTCCAGGCAGCTCCACCGCCGCCTGACCATGCCCCGTCTGGCCTGGATGAACTTCTCCCGGAACCGGAAAAAGGCGTTCGTCACCACCCTCTCCCTGGGCCTGACCGGGATTCTGCTGCTGTGCGTTTCTGCCTACGCCAATTCAGTGGACGTCAAAGAAATGGCCCAGTCTCAGTTCGGAGACCGGAGCCAGTATCTGCTGCAATATGAGGACTTTGCGGGCCGGGAATTTGTGGAGATGCAGAGGGAGAACCCCCTGGGCCAAGATTTGCGGGAGGAGCTGGCCGCCCTTCCCGGTGTGGATTACGTCACGGCCTACAGCCTGACCTGCGTGGAAATTCCAGCCATCAGCGCGATTCCGGGCAACAGCGAGCATGAACCCTTTGTTGTCAGGGGCATTTCCCAGGAGGATATGACGGAGATGTACGCGGGCAGCGGGGTGCTGGAGGGAACCGCGGACTACCGGCAGCTTCTGGACGGAAACGGTATCCTGATCTGTCCCGCCGGCGGTGCGCTGAAAGAAATCTATCGTACTGGATATCAGGTGGGGGATACCGTGACCCTCTCCTGCTACAACGGGCAGTCCAAGACCTATACCGTCATGGGCATCGTGCAGGATGTCCAGATTGGCAGCTCGACTCATTTCTTCATTCTGCCCGAGGAGGAGCTGGCTGCCCTTTATCCTGATATTGCGGACTTTACCGGCTATGTCAATCTCCACGCGGAACAGGACAGCGATCAGCTGCGGCGGGCGGTGTTCGGCGCCGTGTCCGACCAGCGGGTGGCGGTTTCCGGCCTGGACGACCTGTCCGCCGAGCTGGAGCGGGGCCTGCGGGGAGAGCTGGCCCGAGACTACGGCATTTTAGTCTTTATCTTTGTATTTTCCCTGATTAACCTTGCCAACACCCTGATTACCAATCTGCTCACCCGCCAGCAGGAGTTCGGCGTGTTCCAGTCCGTGGGCATGAGCGACCGGCAGCTGTCCAATATGCTGTCCTTTGAGTGCCTGTACTATGTTGGCATCACGCTGCTGGTTACGCTGACTTTGGGGACGGCGTGCAGTCTGGTTGTCTGCGAGGTATTCGATCAGATCGGCCTGTTTGGAACCCTCACCTACCATTTCCCGGCGCTCCAGGTGCTGCTCTTCGCCGCCGCGCTGCTTCTGGTGCAGGGGGTGTTCTCCGCCTGCGCGGTCCGCTATACCAGAAGGCTCTCTCTGGTGGAGCGGATCAAGGCGTTGGACTGACCCCGCCCGGAATGGAACGGTTACAGTCGAAGGAGGTATGTTACTATGACTTGGCCTTTTGAGAACGACACCAGCGCGGTCGTCCGCAGGCTGTCAAATGCCCGTCTCAGGCAGCATCATTTCAGGAACCGGCTGATTGGAGTTATTATCTTTATGGCCGCCGCTATGATGGCTTTTGTTTCTTCTTACGCCTACAATATTACAAGTGAATACGCGGCGTCTACCGCGTATCAGGGAATTTTTCAAAATCTCTCCCAGGAGAACATCTCCCTGCTGACAGCCGATCCCCGTATTGAGAGTGTAGGCGTTTACCAATCCGTTGGCATGACGGAGCGGGAGAACGGAATCACAATGGGCATCGTATGTTCCGATGAAGCAACCATGCGGCTTTCCAATATCAAACTGATGGAAGGGCATATGCCGCAGGCCGCCAATGAACTGCTTGTAGAAAAGGGATATACAGACGCCCTGAATTTGAAAGCAGGTATTGGCGATACCATATCTGTTCACTACCGCAACCAGGCAAGCCGCCAATTAGAAACCGTAGATTTTCAAATCACTGGCTTTATTCAGACAACCGCTGAAAATGATAGAAACAGGGTTGCTTATAACGCCATCGTTTCACAGAGCTTTGTTCAGGAAAACGCTGCTCTTGCCGCCGGACCTGTGGCAGCTATGATTTCTGTCCGTAATACCGCGAAATATACGAATCAGGAACTGAAAGAGCTGGTGCGGGCGATTGGCCTGGATTGCGGAATCTCCACGGACAATATACAGATCAACAATTTATACATTGACAGCAATAACATGTCAAAAGAGACGGTACTGATGGTTCTGCTCGTTGGGCTGGTCTTGATCAGCGTATGCTCCCTGGTCATCTACAACATATTTTTTATTTCGGTCATGAGCAATGTTGCCTCCTTTGGACAGCTGCGTACACTTGGCACCACGAAAAAGCAGATCAAGCGAATCATTTCAAAGGAGGGAAACTATCTTGCGTTCCGTTTTATTCCGCTTGGGTGTATTGTGGGCGGGGTGCTGTCCTTCCTGACAGACAGAGACGCTTTTCGGCTGTTTCCTGACATTGTAGTCGTGCTTTTGTCCGGCACCGTTGTATTTATTTGCGTAAAGCTGTCCATTTTGAAGCCGGCTAAAATCGCAATGTCGGTCTCGCCCATGGAAGCATTCCGCTACAGCAGCTATGCCAAGGTAACGAAGAGCAGAAAACGTCTGAAAAAGAGCGGGAAACGTCTGAAAAAGGACAGGAAACCCCTCACTCCCTTTTCGCTTGCGGCCATGAATTTACTGCGGGACAGGAAGAAAAGCATATTGACCTTTACCTCGCTGGTTTTGAGCGGGATGATGCTGGTGGGAATTTCCTCCCTGCTGTCCTCTCTTGATCCGGAGCAAAGAGCAAAGCAGAGCTTTCCCTATGAGGGCTCCTATGTGGTGGAGCTGAACCGGGCGCTGGTTACGCCCACGTTTTCCCTTACGCGGCTACAGGAAAACAATCTTCTGACAGATGAATTGAAGCATGAGATTTTGTCGATAGACGGCGTGAGCGGGATTGTCTGCCAGCAGGAAATCTGCGTCACCATTGACGGAATGGAAACAGCGATTCGGAGCATGAACGCAGAGGATTATGCGGCGCTGGAGCATCGGGTCATGGCCGGGGAACTGCCCCATTGTGACCATACCGGGGAAAACTCTCTTGTAATCAATATGGGCAGCCCAGAATTGGATTATCTGCAAAAGAGCTATGAGGCCGGCGATACCATTACTTTTTCTCAGGCAGGGAACAATTTGCAGGGCAATTTGACCTATGTTGTATCCGCCGTCGTCTTTGATAAGAACAGCGCTTCCAGTTTTATCTTACCCGCAGCGGAAATGGAGCGGGCGGTTCCCTATAACGCGAACAGCGCGTTCATAATTCAGACGGGGGACAGCGGTTATATTGGAATTGAGGACAAATTGCAGTCGCTGACCGGGGCAAGTGACAGCTTGCGCCTGAAAACGCTGAAAGATACGACAATGCAGTACAAAAGTGTTTTCAGCACAATTTCTGCTGCGGCATATGCTCTGTTAGCCGTCATTATCACGTTCAGCATCATCAATCTGGTCAATACCAGCATGACCAATATCATTTCCAGAAGGAAGGAGATGGGGCTCTTTCGGGCGATTGGCTTGGACAGCAAACAGCTTTCCCATATGATAGGCTTTGAAAATGGGTTCCAGACCTTTGGCAGCTTTGCCGCTTCCGTTGCTGGCGGTCTGGTTATCGGAAAAGCAATCTGCTCCGCGGTAGGAAATGTACCTGGATTCAGCTTTGTAGGTTACACGTTCCCCATTGTATCTGTATGCTTTTATTTCTTGCTGGCCCTTGCGCTGCAACGTATCCTTACAAAATGGGCAAGCCTGTATTGCAGGCAAAACAGCGTAGTCGAACAGCTTCGCGTGACAGAATAGAGGTGGCAAATCATGACCTGGCCCTTTGAGAACGACACCAGTGCGGTGATCCATAAAATAGCATCTGCCAAATTGAAGTACGGCAAGCTTCAAAAAAGAATTTCAATCTTTGCAATCGCATTAGCTGCCATGCTCATGTCCGCGGTGCTGCTGTTGATTTCAGGTATCGCAGCAGTAAACAGAAGCGGTGGGAACAGCGTGACAGGCTCTTACCATGCGCTTATTTCCGGCGTTAGTCAGGAAGAGTTTGAGCGCCTTCAGGCAGAACAAGAGTCTGTGCTGACCGGTCTGACTGTTTCACTGGGGGGTATCAAAGCTGGAAATGGGAGACTGAATCTCTCATACTCCAATACCGATGCCCTCACGCTGAACGGCCTGACGGTATCTGATGGACGGATGCCGGAGGCGGAACACGAAATACTCATTGAAAAAGACTATTTGGATTATCTGAAGTTGGATGCAGGAATTGGTGACAGCATTTCGATTGCTATGCCCGGCACACAGGATGAAACGGTATTTTCGATTTGCGGGTACTTGGAGACAGCAGCTTCTGGAACCGGCAGGTCCTTGTACGCGGGGATCGTCTCTGAGCAGTATTTTTTAGCGCAAGGCGGCTGGAACACATTTTCTCCATCCGCCATGATCCGGGTAAACACCAGAACGGCCGCTTCTAAAGCGGAAATCGAAAAGCTGGTAGTGGAAATGCTTGACCACGCGGGAATCAGAAAAATCCCATCCTTCAACGAGGCGTACATCAACCTGTCAAAACCATCTCTTTTCCTGATTGGGACGGCGGCGACTGGATTGGCGGTGATCATCGTGGCCTGTATCCTGGTGATCTACTGCATCTTCTACATTGCCATCGTCAACTCCATCAAGGAGTATGGGCAATTACGGACGATTGGCATGACAGGCCGGCAAATCAAACGGATGGTGTTTCGTGAGGGCTTTACGCTGTCAGCAACATCTATCCCCATCGGTCTGGCAGCAGGAACCATATTCTCCTGTCTGCTGATCCCGCAAGGGTTCCGGCCCGCCAGCCTGCTGTGGGTATGGCCTATGGTGATCGTCCTGATCTATCTGACGGTGAGGCTCTCCCTCAGAAAACCCGCCAGACTCGCCGCGTCCGTATCCCCCATAGACGCCTCCCGCTATATGGGACAGCAGAGCGGAAAAAAGCGGCAGGCAAGGCTGTCGGAGAAGATCTCACCGGTTATGCTGGCAAAAAAGCATATTTCCACCAACCGGAAAAAGAATGTGCTGACCGTCCTGTCACTGGTTCTTACCGGCGTCCTGCTTATGGGGCTGTCATCGGTGCTTTCCTCCATCAACGCAAGGGATATGTCCCTGTCAGGCTTCCCCAGGGGCCAGTTTATCATCAACATCAGTGACGAACGGCTACGGAATGACCCACTGGAGCAGGTGCAGGCCTCCACACCATTTACAGACAGTTTGAAAAATTCTCTGCGCATGGTTTCGGGTCTGGAAGCGATGACAGAATATCACTATCTCCCGGCAGCTTTTGCGCCAGAGGCGGCGGAATCCGAAATCTCGATTGTTGGCTTCAACCGTGACGATATGGATTTAATACGCGCTTGCCGGAGCAGCCAGGCCGATCTGGAATATAACGCCCTGGTGGAACAAGACCTGTTGATTGTCGGCCGTCCCGATTCTCTGGAACGAGACTATGGGATTCGGGCAGAGGCCGGGCAAACACTCGCACTAACGATTTTTGATGGAAGTGACAGCTATCAAAGAAGTTTTACAGTTGGCGCCGTGCTGGATCAGAGAAAAATTGGCGGCAACAGTGATAAAATTGATATGCTGATGCTTCCGGTGGATGTTATGAATAATCTTGTGTCCTGCGACACCATGTACCAGCTCGCGCTTCGTGTCTCCGATGATAGGGAGGCACGGGCCGAGGCTGAGATCGACCAGATTTTGAAGGAAGCCGCTGGCCTCAGCGTGACGACGCTATCCGCCGCCATTGCTCAGAACGAAAACTTTATACAGGGGATGAAGTTGGTTCTGACCGTCACCGTCGCTTTCATCGGCTGCTTTGCCATGATGAATCTGGTCAATACGATCCTCACCAGCGTGATTACCCGCCGGAAAGAGTTTGCCCTGATGCGCTGCGTAGGAATGTCCCAAAAGCAGCTGTCTTCTATGGTTCGCTGTGAAAGCCTGATGACTTCAGGGATAGGGCTGTTTTTCTCCGTGCTGATTGGCGGCGGCGTTGGCGCTGCCCTGTGTTCTCATTTGAAAAGTGGGCTGATGGTTTACCTGCACTATCGTTTCCCCTCTGAGATTGCCTTGGCTTACAGTACACTTGTTATTTTATCCGCGCTTACTGTGACATGGGCTGCACTGAAACATCAAAACAAACTGTCTCTGATAGAGCAGCTGCGCGTTTAATTTGGAGGTAGCGTATGACCTGGCCCTTTGAAAACGACACCGGCGCCATTGTAAAGAAGCTGGCAAAGCGGAGCCTTGCCAGTGAGAAGCGCCGGAACCTGATGGTGGTGACCGCCGTGGCTTTGGCGGCGTTCCTGATTTGCTTTGCGGCAATCCTGTCCGTTTCTGTGGCGCAGATCCAGCGCAACCAGGTGGCCGACACCTACGAGGCGGTGTTCACCGGCGTGGAGGCGTCCGACGTGGCGGCGCTGAAAGACCTGCCGGAGCTTGCCCGGGTGGGCGAATACTACCTGCTGGGGCAGGAGCATTCGGAGCGGGGCTACAACGCCTCCTATGTGTACTGCGACAGCGACATGATCCATATTGCCCGCAGCCAGATGGAGCTGGTAAAGGGAGAACTCCCGGTGCAGGCGAACGAGATCGCTGTCAGCGAATATTTTCTGTCCGCCTACGGTTCCAATGCCAAAATCGGTGAGACGGTTCGATTGGACACCGAGAGCTTTCATGGCGACTATACCGTGACCGGCATCCTGTCGAATGTTGGTGAAAAGGAAGCAAATGCCTGCGCCATTGCCGTTTCCAAGACGGCCTTGACCCAGTGGGCCGGATTCGACCCTGCCGGGTATCGCGCCTATGTGCATTTTCAGAATGATGAACAACTGAGCCAGGAAATTATGACCGCCTACTGTCAGGAAATTGCCGCCCGGTATGGCCTTCCCCATGTGGGCATGAACAGCAGCTACTTCGCCTATGCTTCCAAGTCCATTGACTTTGCCGCCACCGGCGGCGTCGCGGTCCTGGTGCTGATTGGCGGCTATGTGGTCATCCAGAGCATTTTCCGTATCTCCATCCAGGATAAGATCCAGAGCTATGGGCAGCTCCGCACCATCGGGGCAACACCCAAACAGATCCGGCGCATTGTAAAACGGGAGAGCCGACTGCTGGGCAGTATTGGCATTTTACTTGGCGTGCTGTTGGGCGTTGCCGGCGGTGTTCTTCTCTTCCCGAAAGGATTTCACGGACCCTACTATGGGTTGTCTGTACTTCTGACCGTCCTGGTCTGCTGGTTCATGGTGTCCATCTCCATCCACAAGCCGGTAAAAATAGCTGCCGGTATTTCGCCGCTGGAGGCGGTACGCTTTTCCGCCGGACAGGAGCGGATACACAGCCGGAAGAAACACATCAGGCTGGGCCCTGTGTCTATGGGATTGGCAAACTTCCAGCGTGATCGCAAAAAGGCGGTCAGCATCGCGGCCTCTTTCAGTCTGGGCGGCATTCTGCTTTTGATCGTGTCCTCCGTGGTTCTGACCCGCTCCCCGGAGCAGGCCGCGAGGCTGTTTTTCCCAAATGGAGACTATAAAATCTACCTGTCCTCAGAGCAG
>OFFG01001993.1_pt1 | contig 10884 bp, 10 predicted proteins | sample 1521331 | NCBI WGS metagenome assembly OFFG01 (sample SAMEA3504129, study PRJEB24116) | mouse gut metagenome | biome: mouse gut; feature: mouse-associated habitat; material: faeces | place: Denmark | collected 2011 | reverse complement strand
GGAGTCGCTGGAGCAGACCAGCGTGTTCGCCGGCCATGTGACCACCCAGATGGACATTGTGGTAACGGCGGTGGAGGAGCAGACCAGCTCCATCACCCAGGTGACGGAGGGTGTGGACCAGATTTCCGCCGTGGTCCAGACCAACAGCGCCACCGCCCAAGAGAGCGCCGCAGCCAGTCAGGAGCTGTCCGCCGAGGCGTCCAGCCTGAAGCAGCTGGTGGACCAGTTTACCCTGGCCAGGAATTAAGCGCACAGAGGGAACCCGGGCGTCCCTTGATGGGATGCCCGGGTTTTGTTATTCCAACCGCACCGTGCCGGCCGGGACTCAGGTCTGAATGGAGGAGAACAGCTGCCGCCGGGCCCACTGCTTGGTGTGGTCCACAAACAGCTGGGCGATGGTGGACAGGGCGGCGTCCTTCTTGACTGCCACGGCGATATCCCGGATAATGGGCAGGTCGAAGGGCTTGGCCACCACGTTGTAGCGGTTGGGGACAAGCATCAGGTCGTGCACCACGCTGATGCCCAGCCCCGACTCCACCATAGACAGGATGGCGTAGTCGTCGCTGCTCTCGTAGCGAATCTTGGGCTTTTGCTGGAGCTCGTCCAGGAATTTGGCAATCTCGTAGTCCTGTTCCTCCCGCACGTTGATAAAATCCTCATAGGCCAGCATGTCCACCGGGAAATAGGGGGCCTCTGCCATGGGGTGGTCCCTGGGGAGAACGGCCACCAGGCTGTCCTGAATCAAAAAGGTGGTGTCCAGGTCGTCGGCGGCGGGCAGAGCCACAAAGCCGCAGTCCACCAGCCCCTTGCGCAGCCAGCCGGCAATCTCGTTATACTCCCCGTTGAGCAGGTTGAAGGTGATGTGGGGGTAAGCCTCGTGGAAGTCCTTGATGATGGCGGGGAGCAGGCCGCAGGAGAAGCTTGAGAAGGTACCCACCCGGATGGAGCCAGAGGTGTGGCTGTGCAGCTCGGCCACCGTGCGGTTGAGGGACTCGTAGCCCGAGCAGATGACCTGAAGCTTGGGCAGCAGCATCAGCCCCTCGGAGCTGATCTCAATGCCCGAGCGGTTCCTGGTGAGAAGGGTGACCCCCCAGCTCTTTTCCAGGTCGGCAATCATGCGGCTGACGGCGGACTGGGTGTAGCCCAGCTGGGCGGCGGCCCGGGTAATGCTTCCCGTCTCGATGGTCTTCAGATAGGCGATGTATTTTTGAATACTCACAGGCGGTCATTCCTTTCTTTGATATGAAATTTTCTTTCGTTCTTTTCATTCTGAAATGGAATGTTAGACAGAAAAAATTCTGTCTTGTATATTCTGCCTAATGATTATATAATAGAGAGCAGGAAAATTCAACACAATCTATATCGGCGTCTTTGAAAAAGAGACAAAAAAGCCGGTAATGGTTGCGGCAGTAGGTGTTCCAAGCACCCAAAGCTTTCCAGAAACCCGCAAAAATGCGGGTGGAATATTCAAGGAGGTAATGTATCATGATCCGTTTTTCTGTTTGCGGCGCTGCCAGCTATGCCCTTGGTGAGCTTCTCCGCCTGATGGTGAACCACCCGGAGACCCAGGTGGCCCACCTGGCCGACAGCTTCGCCGCCGGGCGCAAGATTCAGGACGAGCACCCCGCTCTGGTGGGCTTCTACGACCAGGAGATTCTCCCTCTGGACGACGCCACCCTGGATATGATCGTGCGGGACAGTGATGTGGTGTTCACCGCCGTGGATGCGGGCACCGTGCCCGGCATCGCCGCCAAGGTGCTGGCCGGCGGCAAGAAGTTCATCGACTTCGGCGCGGACATCCGCTTCCGGGACGCCAAGACCTGGGAGAAGTGGTATCACCTGGACCACCCCGACCACCAGATGACCAAGGATGCCGTCTACTGCATCCCCGAGGTCATGCGGGACCTGGCCAAGGGTGCCAGCCTCATCTCCAACCCCGGCTGCTACCCCACCGCCTCCACCCTGGGCCTGATGCCCATTCTGAAGGAGGGCATGGTGGTGGACAACACCATCATCGTGGACGCCAAGAGCGGCTTCACCGGAGCCGGCCGCCGGCCAGCCCCCAACAAGCTTCTGGCTGAGGCCAGCAACAGCTTCTGCGCCTACGCCCTGGGCGGCAGCCACCGCCACACCCCCGAGATCGAGCAGAACATCGCCTACATCACCGGTAAGGATCTGATGAAGCCCGAGACTTGGCAGTTCATCAACTTCCAGCCCCACCTCACCCCCCAGATCCGGGGCATCGAGGTCACCATCTACGCCACCCTGAACCAGGACACCAGCGACGAGGAGCTGTTTGAGCTCTACAATCGTTACTATAAGGACGAGCCCTTCGTCCATGTGTTCCCCGCCAGCAAGCCCGTCCAGACCAAGTGGACTGCCGGCACCAATCTGTGCTGCATCACCCCCACCTTCGACAAGCGCACCAAACGCGCCGTCATCAGCTCCGTCATCGACAACATCGGCAAGGGCGCAGCCGGCCAGGCCATCCAGAATATGAACATCATCTTTGACTTGCCCGAGACCACCGGCCTGATGATCCCCCCGATGTACCCCTGATTTGCCTGCGGGCCGGATATACATAGAAGCGATTTGGAAAGGAGCAATGTTACATGGCGTATAAAGTTATCGAGGGCGGCAGCATCACCAGCCCTAAGGGGTATCTGGCCGGCGCCTGCTATGTGGGCGTAAAGAGCCGCAAGAGTGAAAAGCCCGATGTGACCATCCTCTACTCCCAGGAGCCTGCCACCTGCGCAGCTCTGTTCACCACCAACAAGTTCTGTGCCGCCCCTGTTCTGCTGGGCCGGGAGGTGCTGAAGAAGGGCAAGGCCCGGGCCGTGGTTATCAACAGCGGCAACGCCAACGCCGCCACCGGCGAGCAGGGCCTGGCCAACGCCAAGAAGGTGGAGCTGCTGGCGGAGGAGCTGCTGGGCCTGGGAGAGGACGAGGTCTTCGTCAGCTCCACCGGCGTCATCGGCCAGCAGCTGCCGGTGGAGAAGGTGCTGGAGGGCGTGCGCCGCATTGTGCCCAATATGACCGTGGAGCAGGGCACCGATGCCGCCTGGGCCATCATGACCACCGACCTGGTGAAAAAGGAGGTGGCCTACGAGCTGGAGCTGTCCGGCGGCACCATCCGCATCGGGGCCATGGCCAAGGGCTCGGGCATGATCCACCCCAACATGGCCACCACCCTCAGCTACGTCACCACCGACGCCAAGGTGGAGGCCGCGGTCCTCCAGCCCCTGCTGAAGGCCGCCGCCGACAAGAGCTTCCACATGCTCACTGTGGACGGTGACACCTCCACCAACGACTCCCTGTTCCTCTTTGCCAACGGGGCCTCCGGGGTTGCCATCGAGACGGAGGAGGACAAGGCTGCCTTCGCCGCCCTGCTGGACGACATCTGCATCGACATGGCCCGCCGCATCGCCTCCGACGGCGAGGGTGCCACCCACCTGATGATCGTGGAGGCCAAGGGCCTGCCCACCGAGCAGGACGCCCGGCTGGTGGCCCGGTCCATCGCCGGTTCCACCCTGTTCAAGGCCGCCGTCTTCGGCCGGGACGCCAACTGGGGCCGCATCATGGCCGCCGCCGGTTACTCCGGGGCGGACGTGGACCCCACCAAGGCCGACTGTATCCTGAAGAGCGCCGCCGGCGAGGTGGCGGTGATGGAGGCCGGCTTCGGCACCGATTTCAGCGAGGAGCTGGCCAAGGCCGTCCTCACCGAGCACGACATCACCGTCGTTGTGGACTTCCACAGCGGCAACGGCCAGGCCACCGCCTTCGGCTGCGACCTGACCTATGACTACGTGAAGATCAACGGCGACTACCGCTCTTGATGGGGAGGAGACAGTACCGTGAACGAGATCGCCAATAAAGTGGAGACTATGCTGGAGGCCCTGCCCTACCTGAGCAAATACGCCGGCAAGATCGTGGTCATCAAGTACGGCGGCAACGCCATGATTAACGAGGAACTGAAGGCCAACGTCATCAAGGACGTGGTCCTCCTCAAGGCCATGGGCCTGAAGCCCGTGCTGTGCCACGGCGGCGGCCCCGGCATCAATAAGATGCTGGAGCAGCTGGACATCCCCGTAAAGTTCATCAACGGCCTGCGCTACACCTCCGCCGAGATCATCCGGGTGGTGGAGATGGTGCTCATCGGCCAGGTGAACAGCGAGCTGGTGGGCCGGATCAGCGCCCAGGGCGGCCGGGCCGTGGGGCTGTCCGGCATCAGCGGCAACCTGTTCCAGTGCGTCCAGCGCAGCGAGGAGCTGGGCTATGTGGGCGATGTGGTGAAGGTCAACGCCGAGCCGGTGCTGGCCATGCTGGACGCCGGGTTCATCCCGGTGGTGGCCCCCGTGGGCACCGACGGCCAGGGGAACAGCTTCAACATCAACGGCGACACCGCCGCCAGCAAGCTGGCCGGGGCGCTGAAGGCCGAAAAGCTGATGATCCTCACCGACATCGAGGGCCTGTGCAACGACATCAAGGTGCGGGACGTCATCTCCTACCTGAACGTGGCCGACGTCCCCGGCCTGAAGGACCAGGGCACCATCGCCGGAGGCATGATCCCCAAGGTGGACTGCTGCGTGCAGGCCATTGAGGAGGGGGTCACCAGCGTCCATATCATCGACGGGCGCCAGCCCCACAGCATGCTGTACGAGGCTTTCTCCACCGAGGGCACCGGCACCACTGTGGGTACCGCCCAGCCCAGCGTGGGCATCAAGTGGAATAAGTGATCCAATTCCCGCCCCTGCGGGGGCGGGAGCAACATAAAATTTATTTAGGAGGTTATCTCTATGCTTCAGAATTATACCAGCAACGCCGCCGCCATTGCCGACGCCGACAAGTATCTGTACGGCAACCACGCCCGTATGCCCATCGTCATGGACAAGGGCGAGGGCTGCTACGTGTGGGACCTGGATGGCCGCAAGTTTTTGGACTTTGTGGGCGGCATCGCCGTCAACGGCCTGGGCCACTGCCATCCCGCCATCGTGAAGGCCATGGAGGAGCGGGCTCACACCATGCTCCACTGCTCCAACTACTACTACAACGCCCCCGCCATCCAGGTCTGCAAGATGATCGTGGAGAACAGCTGCTTTGAGAAGGTGCTTTTCGCCAACTCGGGCGCGGAGGCCAACGAGGGTCAGATCAAGCTGGCCCGGAAGTACGCCGTGGACCACGGCCACCCCGAGCGCTACGTGGTCATCAGCATGCTGAAGAGCTTCCACGGCCGCACCCTGGCCACCGCCACCGCCACCGGCCAGGAGATCGTCCACAACCCCAAGTGGTACTCCCCCCTGCCCGAGGGCTTCCGCTATGCGGAATTCAACAACCTGGAGTCTGTGAAGGAGCAGCTGGACGACAAGGTGTGCGCCATCCTCACCGAGCCCGTCCAGGGCGAGGGCGGCGTCCGTCCCGCCACCCAGGAGTTCCTGCAAGGCCTGCGTGACATCTGCGACGAGCGGGGCATCCTTCTCATGTTCGACGAGGTGCAGGTGGGCTCCGGCCGCACCGGCAAGCTGTTCGCCCACCAGAACTACGGCGTGGAGCCCGACACCTGCTCCATGGCCAAGGCGCTGGGCTCCGGCGTGCCCATCGGCGCGGTGTGCGCCCGGGGCGACGCCGCCAAGACCCTGATCCCCGGCACCCACGGCTCCACCTTCGCCGGCGGTCCTCTGGCCTGCGGCCTGGCCGCCGCCACCCTGGACACCATGCTCAACGAGGGCGTGATGGACCAGGCCGCCAAAACCGGCGAGCACTTCCGTGCCGAGCTGCGGAAGATGGCCGAGAAGCATCCCGGGGCCGTGAAGGAGGTCCGGGGCCTGGGCATGATCAACGGCGTGGAGCTCACTGACAACGAGATCGGCCCCAAGGTGGTGGACAAATGCTTCGAGCAGGACGTACTCATCAACTGCACCGCCGGCAACGTGCTGCGCTTCATTCCGCCTCTGATCGCCTCTGAGGCGGAGTGCGACATCGTGGTCGCCGCTGTGGATAAGGCCCTCACCGAGCTGGGCAAATAATCGCTTTCCCACCCCTGCGGGCGGACACGGAGAGGGTCCGCCCGCCAGGGGCGGCAGGATAAGATTTGCAGGAAAAGCTGCAAATCTTACGCCGCAACGCACAGGCGGTTGTAATAACATATAATAAAAGAACAAACTCCTCTTTTTCTTTTGGCAAAAAATGCTGATATTATGGGCAAAATCCTGTCTCCCTTCCAAAAAATCTGAAACAAATCAGAAAAAAGCTTGCGTTTTCATCAATGCTGTAGTATAATAAATCAACGGCCCGTGAACGGGCCGTCCGCCGCGTCCGGACGCGGCAGAAAGAGGAGAGGAAATCTGGGAGGAGAGGTGTTGCGATTGACCCTGCCCAAGCTGCCCACGGATTACCAGAAAACGTATCGTTATCCAAAAAAATGCATTTGTTTGTTCCCGGGGCCCGCCGGGTCTCCGGACAAGGGAGTGTGTGCATTAAGAAAGGTTGGTAAAATCAGTGAGTGAAAACAAGAAAAGCACTGGACGAATGCCCAGCATATTGGAAGCTCTGATTTCTCTGGGATTCTTAGTCGTCGTACTTGCGGTTGGTATTCTGGTCTTTGGGGTCGACCCCCATGTCCCCATGTTTATCGGCGTCATCGGCGCGGCCCTGATGGCCCTGTGGCTGGGCTACAAATGGGAAGAGATCGAAAAGTCCATGATGGACGGCATCTATAAGGCTCTCCAGTCCGTCTGTATCCTGATTATCGTCGGTATCCTCATCGGCGTGTGGATCAACGCCGGCGTGGTGCCCGCCATGGTTTACTACGGCCTCAAGATCCTGCATCCCGCCATCTTCTTTATCGCAACCGTGCTGATCTGCTCCATCACCTCCCTGGCCACCGGTACCTCCTGGGGCACCATGGGCACCATGGGCGTGGCGTTTATGGGCATCGGCTACGGTCTGGGCATGAGTCAGGCCATGACCGCCGGCGCCATCCTGTCCGGCGCCTACTTCGGCGATAAGATGTCCCCCCTGTCCGACACCACCAACCTGGCCCCCGCTATGGCCGGCACCGACGTGATGAGCCACGTGAAGGCCATGTTGTTGCCCACTGTCGTCACCTACGGCATCACCCTGGTGACTTTCGGTGTTCTGGGCGCCATGCAGTACCACGGCGGCGACGCCGATATGAGCCGGGTCATTGAGTTCTCCAACGCTCTGAACGCGGCCAACGGCGGTGTGTTCAACATCAATCCCATCCTGCTCCTGCCCCCCGTCATCGTCATTGTTGCGGTGGCCATGAAGGTGCCCGCCATCCCCGGCATCACTCTGGGTATTTTGTCCGGCGCGGTCCTGGGTCTGATTTTCCAGGGCGACATGTGCACCTTGGGCACCCTGTTTGACTTCGGCAAGAGCGGCTTCACCTTCGGCGACGAGACTCTGGCCATGCTGGAGTCCACCCTCACCCCCGACACCTTCTACACTATGACCCGCCTGCTCCACGACACCGGCGGTATCATGGGCATGATGTCCTCCGTCTCCATGACCATCATCGCTATGATGTTCGGCGGCATTATGGAGTACACCCACCAGCTGGAGGTCATTGTCAATCAGCTCAAGAAGCTGGTCAAGGGCCCTGCCGGTCTGGTCACCCTCACCGAAGTCACCTGCGTGGTCTCCAACGCTGTTATGCCTGAGCAGTACATCTCCATCGTGGTGCCCGGCTCCATGTACGCCGACGAGTACCGCAAGATGGGCCTGCATCCCACCGTGCTGTCCTCCGCCCTTGAGGGCGCCGGCACTGTGACCTCCGCCCTGATCCCTTGGAACACCTGCGGCGTGTTCATTTCCGACACCCTGAAGATGGGCGTGGGGCAGTATGGCCCCTGGGCCTTCTTCAACTGGCTGATGCCCATCATCAACCTGGTCTGCGCCTATGTGGGCGTCACCCTGAAGGACCTGGACAACAAGCCCTTCCGGAAGAAGGCCGCCAAGGTCTGAGCCGCTGTGCCCCGGATTTTACACTGAATACAGGAGCCCGCCTGCAAAGGCGGGCCCTTGTTGTCCTCTGGAAAGGAGAAAGGAAAATGGTACCGAGCTATCAACAGATGGGCGACTGGCTGGAGGAGATCGCCCGGCAGTTCCCGGACGCCTTCTTTGAAGACCTGGACGGCGGCATCCAGCTGGAGGAGGAGGCCCTGCCCGACCCGGACTTTCCCCCGGGAGAGATGTATATTATGGGGGAGTATGTCCATGACTCCCTGGGGCGCTATATCCTGCTGTACTACGGCTCCTTCGCCGCCCTGCTGGAGGAGGAGGACGAGGAGGTGTGGAAGGACGAGATTTTCGCCACCGTGGCCCACGAGTTCACCCACCACCTGGAGGAGACCGCCGGCCTCCATGCCCTGGACGACAAGGACCTGGAGTTTTTGCGGGAGGCGCTGGCCGAGTATGAGGATGAGTAGGACGGTCGGCCGTTTCGCCCCCAGCCCCAGCGGGCGGATGCACCTGGGCAACCTGTGGTCCTGCCTGCTGGCCTGGCTGTCCGCCCGGAGCGCGGGGGGCCGGATAGTCCTGCGGCTGGAGGACCTGGACCCGGACCGGTGCCGGCAGGAATACTGCGACCAGGTGATGCGGGACCTGGAGTGGCTGGGCCTGAACTGGGACAATGAGCCGGTGTACCAGAGCAGGCGGACCCAGGCCTACGCCCAGGCCTTCTATGAGCTGGAGCGGCAAGGGCTGATCTACCCCTGTTTTTGCACCCGTGCGGAGCGGCTGGCCGCCTCCGCCCCCCACAGGTCTGACAGGTCCCGGAACGGAATCCTCTCATCCCCGACCACCAGCACCTGCTCCCCCGCGCTGATTCCGGTCACCTCCCCCGTCACCCGCACATATTCCCCGTCCCTGTAATATTCCGCCGTCACAAAATCCTTTCTGCGGATGCGGCGCAGCCTGCCGTCAAGTCCGGCGCTGTATTCCTCTGAGAATTCTTTTTTCGGAACCGTCACCCTCTCTTTCTCCGCCAGGGCCTCCCGGAAGCCTTTGAGCGCGTCGAACGGCATAAACTGTTTTGCACGTTCCGCACGCTGCATTTTCGGATGCGTTTTATCCGCCATTTTTGTATCCTCCTGTCTCCCCGCCGTGCTCCCGGTATCTGCTATACACCACTTCTGTGCCCTCCCGTCAGCCGGTTGCGCTCCCTTGCATTCGCCTCCTCCATAAGATCCATCCCCCGGAGCAGCGCATTTTTCCCAAACCGTTTCTTTATCTCCAGAACAGTTCTCTGCATTCTCTGTTCACGCTCCCGCTCCTGTGGTTCTGTGAAGAGGTCATACTGCTCATATGCTTCATCAGCAACACCATTGCAGGTCATATGCAGCCTGCGGATGGGCAGATCCCTCCGGGAAATCCTCTCATACAGTCGGACTGCCTGCGCTGATATCACGCGGTAACTGTCTGTCGCAGCGGGCAGCGGAACCGTCCCGGACGACGGCTTTATACCCGTTTCATAAGAATATCCGACCGTTATGGTGAGGGACTTTGTCACCAGTCCCTGATCCGTGAGATCAAGGCAGAGGGAATCCGCCATTTCCCTGAGCAGCAGCCCGGCCTCCTGATACGTATAATCCCGCAGCAGAACCTGCCCGCACGAAACAGACCGGCTCTTCGGCGTGTAATTTCTGATATCTTCCATTGTGGCGCTCTCCCTGCCCCACGCGTGATCCACGAGAAGCTCCGCATCCACGCCAAACATACCGTACAGCACTTCCTCATCTGTGCGGGCGATCTCCCTCATTGTCCTGATTCCGGCCCGCCCCAGACGCTTCGCCGTCCCGGCCCCCACCCGCCAGAAATCAGTCAGAGGCCTGTGATCCCACAGCGTTTTCCGGTACTGTTCCTCGTCAAGAAAGCCAATATGATCCACGGCGTGCTTGGCCATAATATCCAGCGCGACTTTTGCGAGATACAGGTTGGTACCGATCCCCGCCGTCGCTGTTATGCCGGTCTCCTCCTTTATCTCCGCCATAATCCGCTCCGCCAGTTCCCCCGCCCCCATCCGGTAGAGCGAACCGTAGTGCGTGATATCCAGAAATGCCTCATCGACGGAATATACATGAATATCTTCTTTTGCCAGATATTTCAGGTACACCGCATAGACGTCGGCGGCATAAGCGATATACAGGTTCATCCGCGGCGGCGCCATAATATATTCCACCTTTTCCGGAATCTCATACACCCGGCAGCGGTTCCGGATTCCGAGCGCCTTCATGGACGGGGAGACGGCAAGACAGACTGTTCCTCTCCCGCGCTCCGGATCAGCTACCACCAGATTCGTCGTCATGGGGTCCAGACCGCGCTCCACACACTCCACCGAAGCATAAAACGACTTTAGATCAATGCACAGATAAGTTTTTTCTTCCACATGTACCGTCCCTCCCTTCCGGTATATACCGCTATTATCTGTATTTTGGGGAGTGATTATTACTTTCCGGGAAAAGAGTCAGAAGATTAGCGTCGGCATTGTCAGGGAGCCAATGCCCGAAGAAACGGAAGAACTGTTAAAGGAGCATATGCGGAACAGAACATCCAGCCAGAGCAGCAAAACAGCGTAGCCGCAAGGCTACACTGTCTGCATAGTAACATATTAAAATATTTCAGTCTTTTGGGCAACTTCCTTACGGAACACCATCCAACCGGGGCGTTCTTCTGTTAAGCACAAAAAATCTACATATTTAAGCTCCACCATAAATCATTTTTTATCCCGGCGCAATGCGAAATCCGCGCCGGCAGTTATCATCTGCGCCCCGTTCCGCGCCGCACACGGCACAAACCGCCGACGGTCTAACCATGTTTTTCGTCATGCACCGCCCCGATGAGTTCCCGGATATCCTTTACCTGATA
>OFFG01001987.1_pt1 | contig 10900 bp, 15 predicted proteins | sample 1521331 | NCBI WGS metagenome assembly OFFG01 (sample SAMEA3504129, study PRJEB24116) | mouse gut metagenome | biome: mouse gut; feature: mouse-associated habitat; material: faeces | place: Denmark | collected 2011 | reverse complement strand
ATGGACGGTCAGCAGACTGCGGGATTGTCCGCACAGGCAGGGCAGGCAGCAGGGCTGGTACAGTCGCAGGCAGAACGGGCAGAAGGTCTGCGCGGGGCACAGGCTGCGGGGTTATCCGCACAGGCAGGGCAGGCAGCAGGGCTTCAGCAGGCTGCCAGAGGGGATATAACAGGTGCTGCGGACGGACAGCTGCAGGTGCGGGAGTCGCGTCAGAGCATTTTAAATAATACAGACAAGATGGCACAGTTTACCGATCTGATGACACAGATTGTCGGCAGGGCAATCGCGGCCAACAACCAGGAGCTCAGCAGAAATATCAGTGACGGTGTGGGCGAACAGGTCGTCAAGGAGCTGAATTATCTGATGAGGGAGCGCGAGGAAGCGGAGGAAGAGCGGTTCCGGAAGCTCGATTCGGCAATCCGGGGAAGCCTTAAGAAAAAAGAGCCCCGAAAGAAAAAATGGAAGCAGAAAAAAATGGTGGAGGAGCCGGAGAGCATCTGAACAAAAAAAGCCGTCACATCCGTGACGGCTTTTCAGTGCGCTTTACTCCTCGCTGATTGCTCCTGTAGGACAAGCGCCTGCGCATGTACCACAGTTGACGCAGGAACCTGCATCGATTACATACTGGCTGTCTCCCTGGGAGATTGCACCTACCGGACACTCCGGCTCGCATGTACCGCAGCTAACGCAGGAATCAGAAATTACATATGCCATCTTGAAATCCCTCCTTAAAATAGAATCTGAACCAGCCATCACCTGAATGGCAATTGATAGCTATGAGCTTATTCTAATACAAAAACCGCCTGATTACAAGCCTGAAAAAGATTGTATTTAAATTTACACAAATGCAGAATCAGAAGGTTGAAAAATGGTACAGGGTCTTCGAGCAGAACGGCTCCCCCGGCTTAAGGATGATATCAGGAAAATTCTCATGGTTGATGGCATCCGGGAAATGCTGTGTCTCGAGGCAGACGCTGCTGCGGCTCCCGTAGGGTTTTCCCGTTTTTGCCGGGAAGGCCGATCGGCTGTCCGGCCATGTAGAGCTGGAGTCCGGGCTGATCTGTAAAGCAGGTCATGCGGATGCCGCTTTCCATGGACTGCAGCACCGCGGCCTCGCGGAAACCGGTGCCGTTTATCACGAAATTGTGGTCGTAAGTGCCGAATCTGCGGTATTGTTCCTGTTCTGAACCGATCAGCTTTCCGATAGCGTGCATGGTACGGAAATCAAACGGGGTGTCTTCCACGGAAATCAGTCTTCCCGTCGGGACCTGTGTGTCATCAAGCTCCGTGATCTCGTCCGCATCGATAAAAAGTTCATGGGAGAGTATCTCCCCGCTGCCCGCGCCGTTCAGATTAAAATAGCCGTGGTTTGTCACATTGATCAGCGTGTCGGCATCCGTTTCGGCTTCATAGAGAATGGAAAGTTCATTATCCTCCGACCAGCCGTAGGTGACAGTCAGAGTCAGGTTTCCGGGATATCCTTCATCGCCGTCCGGGGAGTGCAGCGTCAGCACAAGCCGGTCATTCCGGATCTCTGATGCCCAGACTTTTGAGGCGAAACCGGTATTGCCGCCGTGCAGGTGGTTCGTTCCGTTGTTGCAGGCGAGCTGGTAAACTTTTCCGTTCAGGGAAAAACGGCCATCCTTAATCCGGTTGGCAACACGGCCGCAGACGGCGCCGAGGCTGTCCCTGTCATTTTCATAAGCGCCAATGGTGTCAAGTCCGAGACAGATATCCACAGGCCGTCCTTCGCGGTCAGGCACGACCAGACTCACAAGGCGGCAGCCGAAATCAGTCACTTCGGCATAGCTGCCGCCTGCGTTTTCAAGGCGGTAGAGGTGGGTCTGTTCTCCGCTTCCTGTGGTTCCGAAATCAGATTTTGTTATTTTCATGAAAACTCCTTTCCGGGAAATCAGACTCCCGTGGAACGAATGATTTCGCAGAACTTATATCGTACAACAGTCCCATTATGCCATATTTAGAAAAACATGGCAAGTAGGTTGCCTATTTTCCTGAATTGTGAGATAATGATTAGAAATAGCGGCGGAAAGGCAGTTGTCACATGCATACGAGACGAATCCCGATTGATCCTGCGAATATTGACAGAGCGGTAATAAAAGAGGCTGCAGCCCTGATACGGGCGGGAGAGCTGGTCGCGTTTCCGACCGAGACTGTATACGGCCTCGGTGCGGATGCCCTGAATGCTTCCGCGGCGTCAAAAATATACGCGGCCAAGGGACGTCCTTCGGACAATCCGCTGATTGTGCACATTTCCCGGTTTGAAGATCTGTGCGCGGTCGCGTCCGGGGAAGCTGCACGTGCGGGCAGGCTTGCGGAGGTATTCTGGCCGGGACCGCTCACCGTGATAGTTCCGGGCAGCGATAAGGTTCCGCGGGAGACGACGGGAGGACTTAAGACGGTCGCCGTCCGTATGCCGGGACATCCGGTGGCGCTGGCGCTGATAGAGGAGAGCGGCTGTCTGATCGCGGCGCCGAGCGCCAACACATCCGGCAGACCAAGCCCCACGGAGGCGGCGCATGTAGCGGCGGATATGGATGGAAGGATACCGCTGATTCTTGACGGGGGGGCGGTCGGAATCGGGATCGAGTCCACGATTCTTGATCTGACGGAGGAGATACCGCTGATTCTGCGTCCGGGATATATTACAAAAGAGATGCTGGAGGAGGCGCTCCGGGAGGAAGTCCGCATGGACCCGGGCCTGTGCGCTGTACGGGATAAAAAAACTACATACAGCGAATGCTGTGACGGCAGCCCGCATGTATCTGCCGCGCGGGGAGCCGGGACAGGGCTGCGGCCGAAGGCGCCGGGAATGCGCTACCGGCATTATGCGCCAAGAGCAGAGCTGATTGTGCTTGAGGGGGAGCCAGGGCGCGTGGCGGAGGAGATTAACCGGCTGGTGCGCAGCAGGCAGGCGGAGGGAAAGCGCGTCGGTGTGATAGCCGCGGATGAGACCAGATCCTGTTACCGTGCGGATGTTGTGGCAGGCGCGGGCGCGCGGGCGCAGGAAGAGGTGATTGCGAGAAGGCTCTATGGTATCCTGCGGGAATTCGATGATCTGAATGTGGACGTGATTTATTCCGAGAGTTTTGATACGCCGCGGATGGGACTGGCGATTATGAACCGGCTGCTGAAGGCGGCGGGACACCGTGTGGTACATGTCTGAATGCCGGACGTCAGACACAACCGTATTTATGGATAAAGTTATGGAGGAGATCGAAAGATACAGGGAGGAATTGGATTTTTATTATGAAAGAATACCGTAGAATTATGTTTGTCACGGAGAGCGGGACGTGCAGGGCGCCCATGGCAGCGGGAATTCTCGCGGATTACAGCCTGAAAAGACCGGTGGAGATCCTCACGCGGGGACTGGTCGTCCTGTTTCCGGAGCCGCTGAATCAGAAAGCGGAGGCCGTAATGATCAGCAACGGAATCAGCATGGAGGGATATATGTCCGCCCAGCTTCTGGAGGAGGATTTCACGGAGGATACGCTGGTGCTTGTCATGGAACGCACCCAGCGGGAAAAAGTGCTGGAGAAATATAAAAGCGCGCGGCCGGAAGATGTATTTGTGCTTACGGATCTGGCCGGTGAGGAGCTGGAGATCATAGATCCTTACGGCGGGACGCTGCAGGCTTACGGCCTGTGCTATGAGACGATGCGAAAGACAATACGCAAACTGGTAAATCTGTTAAATGAAGGAGAATAGAAGGAGAACAAAATGTCTAAAGTAGTGGTAATGGATCACCCGCTGATACAGCATAAGATCGGAATTATCCGGCGGGAGGAGACGGGAGCGAAGGATTTCCGAACGCTGGCCGGGGAGATTGCGATGCTGATGTGTTATGAGGCGACCAGGGATCTGAAGCTGGCGGATGTGGAGATCAGGACGCCGGTCTGCAAAACAACTGCGAAGGAACTAAAGGGAAAAAAGCTTGCCGTCGTGCCGATTCTGCGGGCGGGGCTTGGAATGGTGGACGGGATGCTTGCGATGATACCGGCCGCCAAGGTAGGGCATATCGGTCTCTACCGGGATCCGGAGACGCTGGAGCCGGTGGAGTATTACTGCAAGCTTCCGGCGGACTGTGCGAACAGGGATGTCTTTGTGGTGGACCCGATGCTGGCGACCGGAGGTTCCGCGGCGGCGGCGATCCGGATGCTGAAAGACAAGGGCGTAAAAAATATACGCATGCTCTGTATTATCGCGGCGCCGGAGGGCGTGAAGAAAATGCAGGAGGCACATCCGGACGTGGATATCTATATCGGCGCGCTCGACGATCACCTCAATGATCACGGTTATATTGTTCCGGGGCTCGGGGACGCAGGAGACCGGATTTTCGGAACGAAATAGACAGAAAGAAAGCCGGGAAGGAGTGCAAAAGGGAGAGATGGGCGGAAAGAGAGAAGATTATATCAGCTGGGACGAGTATTTCATGGGAGTGGCGATATTATCCGGCATGCGTTCCAAGGATCCGAATACGCAGGTGGGGGCATGCATTGTCAGTCCCGATCATAAAATCTTATCAATGGGATATAACGGATTTCCGACGGGGTGTGCGGATGATGATTTTCCGTGGGAGCGGGAGGGGGAGCCGCTTGCGACCAAATATTTTTACACGACCCACAGTGAGCTGAACGCCATACTCAATTACCGCGGCGGGAGCCTGGAGGGGGCGACTATGTATGTGACTCTCTTTCCGTGCAATGAATGCGCCAAGGCGATTATTCAGGCGGGAATCCGCAGGCTCGTGTACGGCAGCGATAAGTACGACGGGACTCCGGGGGTTATCGCGTCGAAGCGGATGCTGTCCGCGGCCGGCATTCTTATGGAGGCATACCGCCATACGGGGCGTGAGATCCGCATAAATCTGTGATACCGCGGCCGCGGAATAAAATTAGGATAATTCATGGACAAACAGAGGAAAAATGATATAATATAGCTATCAGCCTGTTTCGGGCAGAGAGGGGGCGCATGAAAAATAACAGAAAAGTGTTTCAATCCCTGACGCTGATTGTGCAGTTTGGCCTGAACATGATCGTACCCATTTTTCTCTGCACGATGTTCGGGGTGTGGCTGGGGGAGAAGTACAATATTCCGGTTATCACGGTGCCGCTGTTTCTCATCGGTGCGCTTGCAGGATTTACCAGTATTTTTAAGATGGCCGGAAAAATTTACAGACGGGATGGTGGATCGGACAGAGATCATGCTAAGAAGACTTAATGATGCATTGCCGGGACTGGTTCTGGGAATTCTTGTGTACGGGGTTCTGCTGGAGCTTGCCGGCATCTGGTTTGTCGCGGATAAGCTGCGCTATTCGACCGGACTGGCGATCGGAATCGCGCTCGCCTGCGGGATGGCGGTCAACATGGCGGTCGTGCTGCAGGATGCGGTGGACATATACGGGGAGTCCCGCGCGCAGGCGAAGATTATCGTAAAATCCATTCTGCGCTATCTGGTCGTTGTTATTGTGTTTTTTGTCATGATGAAATGGAACCTTGGAAATCTTATTTCCGCATTTCTCGGTGTCCTGGGGCTGAAAGTGTCAGCATATGTTCAGCCCTTTGCACATAAACTCATTTTTCATTGGAAACAGCGTCGCGCAAAAAAGTGATGCGTCTTCGGACAGTGGGAAGTTGAAATTATCAGTTAAGGAGGTGAAATCTTGAACAATGCAATTCTGATGTCATCCGGTGCTGACGATATCGATTTTATGATTCACGGGGTATTTTCCTATGAACTTTTCGGTCAGACGCTCTGGATTACAACATCACATGTCTGCATTCTCATCGTGGTACTGCTTATTGCGGCACTCGGGATTGCGGCAAACCGCACGATGAAGCATGCGAAGGAAATACCGGAAGGCTTCCAGAATGTTCTGGAGATTCTCGTCGAGAAGCTCGACGGAGTCGTGTACGGGACGATGGGAAAAGTCGCTGCTCCGAAGTTCGTGAACTATATCAGCACGATCTTTATTTTCATTTTTATGAGCAACATTTCCGGTCTGTTCGGTCTGCGGCCGCCGACCGCTGACTATGGAACCACGCTTGCGCTGGGACTGATCACATTTTTCCTGATCCATATCACGCAGTTTAAGAATCTGCCGCTGTCGCAGATCTGGAAAGACATGTGTTCGCCGCTGCCGCCGTGGCTGCCGATCTGGTTCCCGATCAACTTAATCAGTGAGATCGCGGTTCCGATATCCCTGTCGCTGCGTCTGTTTGCAAACGTACTGTCAGGGACGGTAATGATGGCGCTGGTGTACGGTCTGCTGAGCAAAATTGCTCTTGTATGGCCGGCAGCTCTTCATGTGTATTTTGACCTGTTTTCAGGAGCAATTCAGACTTACGTGTTCTGTATGCTGACGATGACCTATATCAGCCAGAATTACGAGACGGAGTAGGGTAAAAGTTGAAACAAGAAAAAATATTTCAGGAGGAATTCAAAGTATGAATATCACAGGTGAAGATTTAATTTTAGCATGTTCCGCAATTGGCGCCGGTCTGGCAGTTATCGCAGGTATCGGACCTGGTATCGGGCAGGGTATTGCAGCCGGTCACGCAGCGGCGGCAGTGGGCAGGAACCCGGGCGCAAAGGGTGACGTTATGTCTACCATGTTACTTGGCCAGGCCGTGGCGGAGACAACCGGTCTCTATGGTCTTCTGATCGCGATGCTTTTACTTTTCGTGAAACCGCTGGTATAAGAAAGCGTCAGATTATGACAGAAAGGAGGCCAGACTTTGGAGGAGATGACAAGACTTTTTAATCTTGATGCCCAGCTGCTGCATGATGCCATCCTGATGGCGCTTGCCGTATTCTTTCTGTTCATGTTCCTGTCAAAAATGCTTTTTAACCCGGTCCGCAAAATGCTGGAGGACAGACGGGAAAAAATTGCAGGCGATATTGACGCGGCGGAGAGCGACAAAAATGATGCCGCAGCCTTAAAGGCAGAGTATGAGTCAAAAATCAGGGATATCGATAAAGAAGCAGAACAGATTTTAAGCGAAGCCCGCCGCAAGGCCCAGAGCAATGCATCGCGCATTGAGGATGAGGCCAGGGGGGAGGCTGCCCGCATTATCCAGAGAGCGAACGAGGAGGCTGAGCTGTCCAGAAAGCGCGCAATGGATGAGGTGAAGCAGGAAATGATCACGATTGCGTCCATGATGGCGGCAAAAGTGGTCGCAGCGAACATCAATGCAACGATACAGGAGACGCTCGTAGAAGAAACATTGAAAGAAATGGGTGATTCAACATGGCAAAGCTAGTATCCAAAACATACGGTGATGCATTGTTTGAGGTTGCCCTGGAGAGCGGTAAGCTGGACGTGTACTGGGAAGAGGTGAAGGCAGTCAGGGCTGCCATGGTGGAAAATCCGGAACTCTTCAAATTAATGAGTCATCCGAAGATCGTAAAAGAAGAAAAAACAGGAATCATCGAGAGCATTTTTGCGGGAAAAGTTTCCGGAGAGCTTGTGGGCCTGCTCAGAATGATCGTGGACAAAGATCATTTTGAGGAAGCGGACAGCGTGCTCGCACATTTTGACAGTCGTGTAAAGGAATACAAAAATATCGGGACGGCGTATGTGACGACCGCCCTGGAGTTGTCCGGCGCACAGTGCGCAGCGGTGGAGAAGCGGCTGCTCGAGACGACAAAATATGTGAAATTTGAGATGCATTATGCTGTGGACCCCGCCCTGATTGGCGGGATGGTTATCCGCATCGGCGACCGCGTCGTTGATTCCAGCGTCAGGACAAAACTCTGTGACCTGACCCGTGAACTATCAAAAATACAGTTGAAAGCAGGTGAATGCGCTTCATGAATTTAAAGCCAGAAGAAATAAGCTCCGTGATCAGGGAGCAGATTAAACGATATGCAGCGCAGTTAGAAGTAGCTGACGTTGGTACTGTTATTCAGGTGGCAGATGGTATCGCACGTATTCACGGACTTGACAATGCAATGCAGGGGGAGCTTCTGGAGTTTCCCGGCGAAGTATATGGAATGGTGTTAAACCTTGAGGAAGATAATGTGGGTGCCGTGCTTCTGGGCAGCCAGAAAAATATCAACGAGGGCGACACCGTAAAGACGACCGGACGAGTGGTGGAAGTGCCGGTCGGCGATGCCCTGTCAGGCCGTGTGGTCAACGCGCTGGGACAGCCGATTGACGGCAAAGGACCGATTCAGACCACAAAGTACCGCCAGATCGAACGCGTCGCATCCGGCGTTATCTCCAGAAAGTCCGTGGACACACCGTTACAGACCGGTATCAAGGCAATTGATTCCATGATTCCGATCGGCCGCGGACAGCGTGAGCTGATTATCGGCGACAGGCAGACCGGTAAAACAGCGATCGCAATTGACACGATAATCAACCAGAAGGGTCAGAATGTAAAGTGCATTTACGTTGCGATCGGACAGAAAGCGTCCACGGTCGCGTCCATCGTAAACACACTCGAAGAGTTCGGGGCAATGTCCTATACAACCGTCGTCGCATCCACGGCGAGCGAGCTTGCGCCCTTACAGTATATTGCGCCGTATGCGGGCTGCGCGATCGGCGAGGAATGGATGGAGAACGGACAGGATGTTCTCGTCGTATATGATGATCTTAGCAAGCACGCGACGGCATACCGTACCCTGTCCCTGCTCTTAAAGAGACCGCCAGGACGTGAGGCATATCCGGGTGACGTATTCTATCTGCATTCCAGACTTCTGGAGCGCGCGGCGCGGCTTTCCGACAAGCTGGGCGGCGGTTCCCTGACGGCGCTTCCGATTATCGAGACGCAGGCGGGGGATGTATCCGCTTATATTCCGACAAACGTGATTTCAATCACAGACGGACAGATTTACCTTGAGACAGAAATGTTTAACTCCGGATTCCGCCCGGCAATCAATGCGGGACTTTCCGTATCCCGTGTCGGCGGGTCGGGGCAGATCAAGGCGATGAAGAAGATCGCGGCCCCGATCCGTGTCGAGCTGGCGCAGTACCGTGAGCTTGCCGCATTCTCGCAGTTTGGTTCCGAGCTGGATGCCGACACAAGTGAGAAGCTGGCGCAGGGCGAGCGCATTCGTGAGATGTTAAAACAGCCGCAGTCAGTGTTGGAATCTTATCAAAAGAATATAGAAGCGTTTTTCCCATCAAGGGATACAAATAATTGTGAGAGAATTTTTGAAGCGGTAAAAGAAGTGGTGTGAAACGTGTGAATGCTTGACAAGGAAAAAGGCGGTTGCTATACTTGACACAGACTGCAAAGAAATAATATTTTAAAGGAGAAACAATTGAAAGAATATTCGACAAAAGCAGTTCAGGCAGAAGCGTTAAAGATTTTAATTGATTTTGCGGCTTTTTGTGATGCGAACGGATTAAAATATTATTTGGCAGGCGGTACTATGCTTGGGGCCGTCAGGCATCATGGGTTTATTCCCTGGGATGATGATATAGATGTTTTGATGCCAAGGCCTGATTATGAAACGTTTATTTCCATTACGAAGGGAAAACTTTATGATAAGTATCTCGTGTATCACGATGATACGTTTCCGAGTAACATGAGTCCGTTTTTGAAGGTTATGAACCCTGAATTTATCGTATATGAAAGGGTATATAAAAAAGAAGAGGCAGTATGGATTGATGTGTTTCCCATTGACGGTATGCCGGATACATTAAGAGAACAGAAAAAACATGCGAAGAAGATTGCAATGTATGATTACCTGTTATGGCAATCTAAGTCCATAGAGCAGATTACGGGAAACGAATTTAAGATGTTTATAAAAAAAGTTTGTTTTTTTCCATTGATTTTAATTGGAAGCAGCTGGTTTGTAAATAAAATTACGAAAATTGCGAAAAAATATAACTATCAGGATTGTAAGATTATTGGAAGCGCAGTTGGGAAATATGGCGCGCGAGAGTGTATCCCAAAAGATGTATTTGAGCCAAGAATCCGTATGTCTTTTGAACAGCAGGAGTTTTATGTGTCTGCTGGGTATGATACGTATTTGACTAATTTATACGGCAACTATATGGAGATGCCCAAAAAACGAAAAATACATTTGAGATAGAGAAAATCTTTCAGATATAAGGAGGAATGGCAATATGAATATTGCATTATTAACTGCAGGCGGCACAGGAACCCGTATGAACAATAATATTCCAAAACAATTTTTAAATATCGAGGATAAACCGCTTATCGTATATACGATGGAAAAATTTCAGAAACATCCTGGAATTGATGCGATTGTGGTAGTCTGTTTAGAGGGCTGGCTGGAGATTTTAAAAGCTTACGCAAAACAGTTTGGAATTACAAAGTTAAGATGGACAGTTGTAGGCGGTGCAAATGGACAAGAATCTATTCATAATGGTTTGATGGAGATTGCAAAAGAATGCAGTGAAGACGATTTGGTTTTAGTACATGACGGAAATCGTGCGTTAGTTTCCCATGACATAATTTCAGATTCTATCAGTACGTGCCGGGCAAAGGGCTCTGCTGTTGCGGCAATTCCATGTACAGAGGCAATTTTCCGCTGTGAAGATGAAGAAAATTTACAGTCTACCATATCAATTCCAAGAGAGTCGGTTGTCAGGACGCAGACGCCGCATACGTATCCGGTTGGAAAGCTGTTGTGGGCGCACAGGGAAGCGAAAAAGCGCGGGATTACAAATACCGCGGCATCCTGCGTATTAATGCAGCAGCTTGGTGAGACGATTTATTTTGCATCAGGTTCTGAGAAAAATATTAAAATTACAACAAACGATGATATGCAGATTTTTAAAGCGCTGCTTCACGTAGAAAATTAAAATGGAGGATATATGCTGTTAGAAAATAAAGAATATTTAGCCCAGATTACACAAATGGTAAATGAATCAGAAGTGGATTGGCAGAAATTAAACGGCAGG
>OFFG01001983.1_pt1 | contig 10928 bp, 11 predicted proteins | sample 1521331 | NCBI WGS metagenome assembly OFFG01 (sample SAMEA3504129, study PRJEB24116) | mouse gut metagenome | biome: mouse gut; feature: mouse-associated habitat; material: faeces | place: Denmark | collected 2011 | reverse complement strand
TAGCCATTTTTGACCCTCCTTAACCCAAGATCTCTTCCACGCTCTTGCCGCGGACCCGGGCGACCTCTTCAGGGGTTTTCAGGGACTTGAGCCCCTCGAAGGTCGCGGAGACCACGTTCTGCGGGTTGTTGGAGCGCAGGCACTTGGTACGGATATCCTTGATCCCGGCAGCCTCCAGCACGGCATCCCGTACTTCCTGTGAAAGCCCTGTCCTTCCGCTCTCGTGTGTTCCCTCGTTTGACGATACGTAAGCCCTTGGGATACCGATTCGCATACCCTTTACATCCATTTTCAGCGCCGCGGTAAAATCCGTATCCTCCCGTACAATCAATGTGGAATCCATGACGGCTGCCGCCTTATCATGCGCCCCGTCCCCCATACCGCTCCGGCGTGCATCCGATCTTGTTTCCTGCCCGCCGGGCGAAGGGCTTCCCTGCCTCGGGCCTTCCGTCCCGCATTGAGGAGAACCCTTGTCGGCCATGGTCCAAGACGACGAAAGTCCGCCTTCCGTCCCGCGTTGCGGAAAGTCCCCTTTCCGGCGAGTGTAAACGGGACCGGCTATCGCCTCTAATATTACAGCACAGTCTTCAACCGTCTTACACAGCGGTCCAATCTGCTCCATGGAAGAAGCGTATGCCACCAGGCCGTATCGGGATACCGTGCCATAGGTGGGTTTCATGCCTACCACCCCGCAGTGGGACGCCGGCTGGCGGATGGAGCCTCCCGTGTCGGACCCCAGGGCAAAAAAGCACTCCCCCGCCGCCACTGCCGCTGCCGAGCCTCCCGATGACCCACCGGGCACATGTTCCGTGTTATGGGGATTGCGCACAGGCCCGTAAGCGGAAGTCTCCGTGGTGGAACCCATGGCAAACTCATCCATATTTGTTTTACCGATGATAACTGCCCCCGCCTGCTCCAGCTTCCGTACCGCCTCCGCCGAATAAGCGGGAATAAAATTCTCCAGAATCCTGGAGGCACAGGTCGTCCGCATGCCTTCCGTACACAAATTGTCCTTCAAGGCCATGGGAACACCGGCTAACGGGCCGGAAAGTTCCCCCGACTCTATTTTCTTCTGCACTTCCGCTGCCCTGTTTAATGCTTTTTCCATGTCAACCGTCACATAGCAATTGTAATTCTCTTCCGTCTTTCCTATTTTGTCCAATACTGCCTGCATGGCCTCCACTGCGGTGGCCCTGCCTTCTTTTATCAGCCTGCCCAATTCCGCCGCGGAGAGGGATAAAAGTTCCATACCGCCTCCTGTTCACGCAAAAGTTTTAGGTACCATAAACATGCCGTCCTTCCGGGCAGGCGCGTTCCGCAGGATTTTCTCGCTTTCATCCCCGTTTGTCACCACATCCTCCCGGAATACGTTCCGCACCGGAAAAATATGAGACATAGGCTCCACGCCCGCGGTATCCAGCTCGTTTAATTTATCGATGTAATCAAGCATCCTGCCCATGTCTCTTTTTGCCTGCTCCTTCTCTTCTCCGGAAAGGGTAAGCTTTGCAAGCATGCCCACATATTCTATCGTTTCGTCACTGATTCTGTTTGACATATCGTTCTCCTGACTGTTACCGTAAAAGCCCTGAATTCCGCCCTGAAACCGCACAGGCACTGCGCCCCGGTGAGGGTACGTTCGACGCCAAAAAGCCTGCTCCCCTGAACCCGGTGCAGGCTTCAGCACAGATACTTTCCAATCACCGGAATTCGGCGCAGGCAGGCCGCCGCAACGGTGCATGCCGCGTCACATCCCACAGCCAGCAGCGGAATCCCGATAATATTGGGAATCATCATGCTGTCGATTCCCCTGGCCTCCAGAATCTCCAGCAATCCCACATGCATCACATAAACCCCAAAAGTGCCGTCGGATAACCAGCGGATAATCCGGACGGCCGGCGGGCTGTAATTCACTTTGCCCATCACATTTGTAAAAAACAGAAACAGCGCCGTTACGATTACAAATGTAAACACCCCGTAGCTGTCATATATTTCTCCCGCAGGCACCCCCGCCTTCAGCGACAGGTATCTGTCCAGCAATACATTCAGCAGCGCTGCCGGAATCACGCCGGCATAAATACTTTTATGCCACTTTTCCGGAATTCCATAGCGGGCAATATAGTAGCCCCACACGAAATAACCAATATAGCTGCACGCCATGCCGATTTCCATGATATTGACCGTGTCAGCTGCATATCTTACAATATAGGACGTGCTAAGCGAAGATATCGTGAATATCCCTATTTTCAGAAAGAAGAACAACAGCAGGAAGTACTGCAGATTCCTCTTTTCGGCATTTTTAACCCAGGAACGCAAAATCGGAACAAGCATATAGACGGCAATGATCATCGGAAGAAACCAGAGATGATACCTGCCGCTCAACATCTCCTTGACGGCTTCCTTCCATTCGGCAGCGCCCAGATTACGCATTCTGCAGTCATACAGGCCATAAGCAGCCGACCATATCCCGTATATCACCAGCAGCCTGAATATGTTATGGGAATACAGCCTTTTCATACCGATATCTCTATTCAGGAAAATAGCGCCGCTGATCATCACAAAAATCGGGACACCGAAACGGAACAGCGCGTCCCAGGCATTCGCAATCTGCCATTCCCTGGATGTCACCGGGAGTATATACCATTTCTGGCCGGCACTGTGCAGCATAACCACACTGAATGCAGCCACGATGCGAAGCAAATCATAATGAACCATCCTTTTATTCTGCGACACTGCTTCCATAAGCCCTGCTCCTCCTGCAGTTCCCTGCGTCCTGTTCCTTATCCTGCTGCTCCTTACATCACGTTCCATCTTCCGCGGCTTCACGCTGTCTGCGCGCTTCACCTTCGGCAATTTCCCTTAGTCCGTACACTTCCCTTTGGGCGCCTTCACACTGTCTGTGCGCTTCGTTTCGCTCACACTTCGCCCTCAAACACGGTTACTGCCGGTCCCGTCATGTAAACCAGGTTTGCCTCTCTGTCCCACTCAATCAGCAGTTCCCCGCCCAGCACCTTAACCGTTACCTCAGGTCCCGTCAAATCATTCAGGACACAGGCAACCGCCACGGCGCAGCATCCCGTCCCGCATGCAAGCGTTTCCCCGGACCCCCTCTCCCAGACGCGCATGAAACAGGTTTTCCTGTCCAGCACCTCCACGAACTCCGTGTTGGTACGTTTCGGAAACCTGACATGATTTTCAAAGGCAGGACCGACCTGCTCCAGCTTCATCCCTGCCACATCCCGGGCAAAAACCACCGCATGAGGGTTCCCCATGGACACACAGGTCATGCGGTACTCCTTTTCCCCCACCAGAAGCGGCTCGTCCACTACCCGATCCCCGGCTGCCTCCACGGGAATCAAGCCCGGTTTCAGGATAGGGCTTCCCATATTGACCCGAACCTTCTTCACGCTTCCCCGCATGTCCGGCTGTCCCGGTTCCTTCTCTGTCATCAATTCCAGACGCTTTACTTTTCCCGCGCTGATTACACTGATGTAGTCAGAATCCGTGAGTCCGTTGTCATACACATACTTTCCCACACAGCGAATCCCGTTTCCGCACATCTCTGCCCTGGTTCCGTCGGCATTGTACATTTCCATCTCGAAATCGGCCTCATCTGAGGGATTGATGAAAATCATCCCGTCGCTGCCGATGCCGAAATGCCTGTCGCTGAGCCGCCTCACCAGCTCCGGCTTCTCCCCCTCGGGAATGTGTTCCCGAAATCCGTTCACATAAATATAGTCATTACCGCAGCCCTGCATTTTCGTAAATTTCATACCCACACTCCCCTGCGCACATGGCGCACATTATCATCCTGAGGCTCTTATAAGCAGCCTCACCCACACGCCTCCGCACATCGTACCCGGAAATTATTTTACCATCCGTGTCCCGGGATTTCAATATAAAAATCCCGTTTCAGCAGCGTGCGCGGCAATTTTTCTGCCTGCGCCGCTTCTCCTGAAACGGGAAAATTTTATTGCGTTGAAAGACATGACGGAAATTCCACAAGGGGCGATGAAGTCATCACATCCCCCTTCCACAAGCGCTGCCGTACACAGGCACCGCAAATGCAAATCGCTGCTCAAACCCGATTAAAATCGACGCACTCACCCCGCCCCAGGAAATCCCCGTCACACCCACGCGGCTTTCGTCGACAAACGGCTGGGCGCGGAGCAGATTTCCCGCCAGAATATTTGCGGCAATCACATGGAACATTCCCTGGCCGGTAACAGGCTCCCCGGGGTGCGCCAGGTCAAAGCCGCCGTTACACATGCCTGTGGGCGTGGGACGGTAGGCATGTTTCTCTTCCGCCTCCATAAAATTGTAGGCATAATCTCCGTTTTCCAGGGGCATGTTGCCGTATAAATCCAATGTGAGCGCCGCATACCCCCGCTCCATCCACGCTTCCACCCACCGGGCATAAGCCTGCCCTGCACCGCCATGAATCAACAGCATGCCGGAAACCCTGCTGTTCTCGGACGCATGGCCCGGAATGCCAAAATAGCAAAACAGCTTCTGCGGCATAGTCGAACGCCCTTTTCCGAAGATATGCAGAAACCCCGCCCGAATCTTCCCATATGCCGTATCCAAATCATATTGCGGGAGCGGTTCAAAATACGGCAGCACCCGCTTCGCATACGCCAGCAGCTCCTCCAGCTGTTCCGGTGCCGACTTCCTTTCGTCGGGCGCCGGCAGCGGCACATCTCTACCTGATTTCACATTTTCCGGTTCCATACCCTCATCTTCCCTCCCGCTGCCGGCTCCGCGTCACGCCATGTACTTTTCCCTGCTTCCTGCCTGTTCCCATACGCGTTTCCTCCACGCATCATTCCCCCCACATGGTTTCCACCAGGGACCATGCAAAAATCCAGTTCATTTTTCTGGACGGATGGTTCATCCGGTTGGCAAGCAGCCCTGTCGTATCCGCCCCCTGGCGATGTAACGCCTTCCATTTTGCATAGACGTCACAGACAGGCACACCGCATCTGCACGCCGCCCGTTTCCCTTCCTCTATATACGCATCCAGTACGCCCTCCGCCTGGATTTTCATGCAATGTTCGGCAAGCTGAAGCAGAACAGGCTCTTTGAGTGCATCCCTGTCCACGCGGGTATTCATCATATTAGGCGTCATGTAAATCACCTCGCTGCCGCCCTCCTGAAGCTTCCTGAAGATGTTTTCCAGGCTCTGCCCGTACGCAGCCGCATATTCCGGGCCCTGGCCGCAGTCATTCAGCCCGAAACACACCACTGTCAAATCCGGCCGGAAGCGCAGCACATCCCGTTCCAGCCTTACTTCCCCGCTTGCGGCGTTGTCCCCGCTGATGCCCGCATTGATAACACAGACGGGCACATTGGGAAACAGTGTCCGCAGTATTTCCGATACATAAGTGCTGTAGGCATACTCCTGTTCAAATACGGTCTGGCTTTTTCCCTCCCGCAGAAAAACCTCGAAGCACCCCTGGGTAACACTGTCTCCCAAAAATGCGATAGCCGGTACCGGCTGCCCATATACATCCCGTGCCCTGGCGGCGATTTTTTTCATGATTTCCATATCGGTATTCCCTCTCTCATATTAAGCAAAAAAGCTTATTTATGCAGCCACCTCAATAGGCATGCCCTGACGGCTCCGGCCCAAGCGGCGCTTCCCCTGGATTCACCACCCGGAACCCGTTGGCTTTGTAGGCCTCGTAATCAAAATTTTCCAGTTCGTCATAACCCAGCTTATGGTATTCGTAGAATCCTTCCCAATCCTCGTACCCGTCGCCCAGGTTATGCTCCAGGAAAGCGTCGGCCATGGCCATCCCTGTGCGGGGTGCCACATAAAAACCGCCCATTGCCATCACGTTGCAATTATTTGCGGTGACACAACGCAGCGCCGCCGGGACCGACTCCACCACGGCACTGTGTACATGGGGGCATTTGCTCGCCGCGATATGGATACCCATACCCGTGCCGCAGAACAGCAATGCACGCTCAAACTCCCCTTCCGCAATCATGGCGCCTGCCCGAAGCCCGATGCGGTGGTACATCTCGGGAACGCCCTCGTCCCCCGCCTTCGCCCCTACGTCCGTAACATGCCATCCCCGCTCCTCCAGGTGCTGTACTACGGCGTCCTTAAGCTGCATGCCTGCAAAATCAGCTGCTACCAAAACCTGTTTATCTTTTATTTTCTTCATACTTGTTCTCCTAATTGAATCGCTGCGCGATGGCTCTAAAGGGTAAAGTCGTCTCGGCGCACACTCCGGAGAACAAATTTCTCTCGGTAGTTCTCTCGCGAAATTTGCTCTCGTGCGCCTTCGCCACTTTACCAACATCATTGAATCGCTGCGCCATGGCTCCCTGTCTTTTATCTGCGGCGGGCCGTGGATTCTCCTTCCACGAGTCTCAGTTTATTCAAATAAAACCCTGTGGTATCCTGTACCATATTGGTATAGAGCAGGTCGAAAGCCTTCTCCACCAGCCCTTTCCGGTCCGGGCGGAACGGCGGGAGGGATTCCACCTCCACGCCATACCTCCGGCAGAGTTCATTGACTCTGGGGCCAAAGAACTCCCTCCCACGGTCGGTAATGATCTCATTGGGGAGGCCGGTGTTTGGCCATTGCTCCCGGTTGATATCAACCCCGAACTGTTTGCAGAATGCTACCTTATCCATGGCGGCGCACTCTAGGCACTTCATCACCGCCGTTTCATCAGAATCCATGCCTACATAGAGGCCGGCAATCAGCTGGGTGGCCGTATCGACTGCCAGGTAGATATTCGGCCTCCCGAGCACGACACTCCGGTCCAACCGTGAAACAAGGTAAATATCTCCAACAGTCGCATCCATCTGAAAGGCTCCCGGCTCCGGCTTCCACTGGCTGGCTGTTCCAAATGCTGGGCGGTTGCTTCGCTGATAGTGGGCCAGACCGTCCCGGGCGATTACCTTCTGGGGCTGTCTGTGATAACCCCGGTTGTAGAAGTAGTGCCGGAAGGCGGACCAGCTCGGTGTTGTATCTAACAGAGTTCCGTCCCAACTAGTGAATCTCTCAACCACCATCATTTCATAGGCGGCCCGCAGGGAGAACTTCTTGGCGGAGAAGTAAAAGGTCTTGATGGCCCAGTCAAACTCCGGCCTGGACTCCCTACCCCCGCAATTTTTAGGAGAAGTCAGCACCCCCTGAGCTAAGTAGCGGTAGTAGAGGCGGAGAACTCGCTTATAGGTAGTCCCTTGTTCCCTGGCAATCTCTTTAGCGAGGGACAGCCGGTAGGAGCGGTCTGTGATAGACCTGGGCTGGGCATCCAGGAGGGGTTGGATTAAAGCCAGCCGTGACTGTTGAGCCGCAGTCAGCTTCTTCTTGGAGGACTGCTCCAGAAACTCCTCCGGGGTCTGAATCCGTTCCAATCCATCTCCGATATAAAAGAAGGGGTTGGTGGGTTCCTCATAAGAAATCAGCCACATTCCACCCTCCCCGGTGTGCAAGACCCGATATGCCACCCCGTTGTAAGAAACAAACTTCACCATCATAGAATCACCACCTTCCAATCACTGACATCCAAAGCAGCCCAATACCGCCGGGACAGCTCCAGCTTCTCCAAGTCAGCTTTTTTCTGCAGCTGCCCAGCCGTCACCAGCTCCCGGACTCCAACCCTCCCATCCGTGTAGTGGAGAAGGAAGTCGGAGGCCCACTCTGTCTCAAAATAGGCCGGGCGGATGCCGATGCGGTCGATATGGGGATAGCGGGTCATATCCCACGGGCAGGCGGCCTCGTAGGATTCCACCCAGGCCTCTCCCTCCAGCCATTTGGCGTAATCCCTGGCCGGTTTGCTGTGGACCTTGACCATTACTCCACCCTTCTCGCTGTAAAACTGAATGTCCCTTGTTTTCACTCCAACCTTTTCCACGATGAATCCCTCCCATATAACATCGATCAGGTGGGGCCTCGGTCGACCCTTGCAAGAGGTCTAAAAATCCCTGCCCCACGTTTTCTTGTATCCACCGGATGAGTTACTCCCCCAAAACAACTCCTAAATCGAATTAATTTGAATTTTTGACCTTAAAATTTGAATTAATCTGAATATTTGCGGTTTTTTACCCGCAAAAATGATATTGTCAATATTGGTTGACACTTTTTTTACAAGGATATCAATGCCTAAGCAGCATCCAGAGATTCATAGTATCTCTGTCGTTTAACCATAGGAGGCAGCCCCTCATTAGCGGAGCATATCCTCCTGTTGTTCCAATAGCCGATGAAATATCTAAAGATGAGGGTTTCCACTTCCTCCACTGTCATTTTCTCTGTATCATGCCTCCCATAGAGGAGTTCCTCTTTCATCCGTGCCCACATGCTCTCGCACCGTGCGTTGTCATGGCAGCGTCCTCCGGCGCTGTTCATACTCTGACGAATACCGTATTTTGCAACCGCCCTGCGATAAGTTTCGCTGGTGTACTGGGCTCCACGGTCAGAGTGGATCATGGCTCCCTGAAGTCCTGGATAAGCGCGGACGGCATTGTCAAGTGTCCGCTCACATAATGCCGCTTTCATGCTGGTATCCATTGCCAGTCCCAGAACCGCAGCGTCAAAACAGTCAAATATGGCGGATACATACAGCTTTCCGTCTTTTGCCTTGATTTCTGTTATATCTGTAACACATTTTTTTAATGGTTCTTGGGATGAAAAATCCCGTTTCAGCAGATCATCAGATTTGCGCGCCTCACGGTCCGCTTTGGTAATTCCGTTGGGTTTGCGTTTCGGACGGTGGCTGAGTCCGATTTCCTTCATGACGCGATAAACCGTCCTCTCACCGGGAATACGAATGCCTTCCGGCTTTTTTAAGAGAAGTGCCTGATACATGCGGATCCGTCCATAAGTATCGTTACATTCATCTTCTGATGCGATTGCCCGCATGGCATCGGCTAAATCCTGATATTTCCACGGACGGTCTTTGTCTGCCAGATATTTATAAAATCCCTGCCGTGTGACTTTCAGTATCCGGCAGTAGAAAGAAATTTTTCCCTTTATCGCGCCGTCCTCGGTTTTTATGGCAAGAAACGTCATTCTCTGCCTTTTGCAGACTTCCGACGGCTGGCGGCGAAAAAAGCGCTTGCTTCCTCAAGAAATTCATTTTCTTCTTTCAGGCGGCGGATTTCTTTTTCCTGCGCTTTGACCTGTCTGCGCAGGAGGGCCATTTCCTCGGCGAGGCTCATCGCCGTCTGTGGCGTGTGCGAGCCGGGGTCGGCATCCAGCCGTCCCTCCCTTGACGCTTTCGTCCATGCATACATGGTGTTTTCTGGGATGCCCAGTTCAGAAGCCGCTTTTGCGCCGCCAAGTTCCTTCGCCAGTTTTACGGCCTGGATTTTGTATTCCATGTCGTACTTCCGTTGTTTTTTTGCCATTGCAGTTGCCTCCCTAATTCTCTTTGATTATACATTAAATCCTTGCGTATGAGGTGTCAACTAAAATGGTACAACATCAAATTTTAAAGTTATCAAAATGGTATGCCCAAATTTAAGGAATTATTCCTTTGTATCGAAATAAATCTGGAACAGGAGCAAAATAAATGGATTGGTCCTTAATTGATGATAGCAAATTTGAAGAGCTTGCATGTGCTTATGCCAAAGACAATTATAGTATGTACAAATGGATTCCCACAGGGAAGAGCTGGGACGGAAATACAGACGCTGAGTTCCGCGACAAAATTGATGGTATAAACCACTACTACAAAGGATGGTGTGAGGCCAAATATACAAGTAAGCCTGACAGCAGCATTCCAAAATCTCATATGGATTCCACATTGGTGTCCGGTATATTGGACGGAGAAGTTGTTTTTATTTTGTTTGTAACTAATGGCAGGATCGCAAATTCATTTGTGCAAAGAGCAACAGCAATATTGCGTCCACATAAGATTGAAATCAAATTCGTTGATGGCTTTGTTCTTACAGGTTGGCTCAAAGAAAATCCGGATATTCAGAGTTCGTTTTTTGGTGTCTCGAATGCCAACAAACCTGAATATTTTTGCAAAATTGAAATAGCAGATTGCTGTGTGCTAAATGCAGCACTATCGTCACCAGCCCTGATTTCGGGGATAAAGAAACTCCACGTCCAAACTGAATATTTCCTTTATTTAAACATTCTTTCTACAGAAAGAACTAGCTATTCTTTAGAAACCCTCACAGATACAATTAAGCTTCTTCCTAATTCTATTTATGAGGACATTGCTATGCCGGGGTATAATTCCGTCTTAGTAAAGTTTATTGCAAAGCATCCCTGTAAAAAAAATATTCCGATTCGGATTCAAACTGAAACAAATGAAACCATTTTTGACGATGTCTTGTCTCTCACGATTGATGAATGCGAGCATGTGCGTGTTGTTTATGAGGAGCAACAACAATATATTCAAGAAATGTATAATACATTAACTGAGGATATCTACAGAAACGCTATTATAGGTATTGCTGGATATGAAGGAAGTGGGAAAACATATTTGTTGAATCAACTCTTGCAAAGCTTAATGAAAGAAGATACCGAAATATTACAGCTTGCGTTTTCGGATAAGGAGTCCGAAAACGCAAGCTCATTGTGCAAACTCATTTTGTTTATTAATTTTGGCTTTTTGTACGACCTATCGGAGCAAGCATTTAAAACATTAATTAAAAGTCAATCTGGGCTTCTTTTTGAACTGCTTTTACAGTTGCGAGAAGGTACATCCGACCAAATAACAGCGCTGAACATTATTGATACCGTTAGCAACACAATGAAAGAAAAGAACTTGGCGCTATTTCCCAATCATAGTCCTATGTTTCGTCGCAACCTCTCCTATATTGTTCTAGATGATTTTCAAAAAATCACAAAACGACATAAGTCTCTGTGTCAATATATTTTTACGGAATTCACATCACGTGATTATTCTCAAATCATAATTGTGGCTTATCGCCCTAAAGAATTTCAGAGTAGCGG
>OFFG01001980.1_pt1 | contig 10940 bp, 11 predicted proteins | sample 1521331 | NCBI WGS metagenome assembly OFFG01 (sample SAMEA3504129, study PRJEB24116) | mouse gut metagenome | biome: mouse gut; feature: mouse-associated habitat; material: faeces | place: Denmark | collected 2011 | reverse complement strand
TTCCCCGCCGTCGCGACGGCGGGGAAATGCGATCGGCGCACGGTGTGTGCGCAGGGGGTCAGAGCGTTGCTTTCGACTCTACGGCGACTTCGGTGCTGACTTTCTTCACGAGGCCCTGGAGTACCGTGCCGGGACCCAGTTCGGTGAATTCGTCCACGCCGTCGGCCAGCATGTTCTTCACGATGTAGGTCCAGCGCACGGGAGCCGTGAGCTGGGCGATCAGGTTGGCCTTGATCTGTTCGGGATCGGTATAGGCTTTGGCATCTACATTCTGGTAGATGGGGCATGCGGGCGTGCGGAAAGGTGCTTCGGCGATGGCTTTGGCCAGTTCTACTTTTGCGGGCTCCATGAGGGGCGAGTGGAACGCGCCGCCCACGGGCAGACGCAGCGCACGTTTGGCTCCGGCCTCCTTGGCCTTGACGCAGGCGGCCTCCACGGCCTCCACGGCGCCCGAAATCACGAGCTGCCCCGGGCAGTTGTAGTTGGCGGCTACGACCGTGCCTTCGGTCTCGTCGCAGATCCGCTCCACGACGGCATCTTCCAGTCCGAGCACTGCGGCCATCGTTCCGGGCTGCTGCTCGCAGGCGGCCTGCATGGCCAGTGCGCGCTTCGACACCAGGCGCAGACCGTCCTCGAAGGAGAGGGCGCCCGCAACGACGAGAGCCGAGAATTCGCCCAGCGAGTGTCCGGCCACGGCGTCGGGTTTCACGCCCAGGGCCTTGGCCAGGATTACGGTGTGGGAGGTCACGCCTCCCTTTTCCGTAACCATCCCCTTCAGCCGGGCGCGGTCCATCCGAACGGTGTCGGCCGGAGTGAGGTCCTCGGCAAAGACGATGAGATCCTCTCCCCGGAGGCCGGCGAAGGGGTCGCCCGCGTCCACTCCCTGGAGCTCCCCGGTAATCTCCTTGCAGACGTTGTTGATGTCCGCCGCCCGCGCCTGGAGATAGGGATCGTCCACGCCCAGGAACATGGCCTCGGTCTCCGCCCGCTTCTGCTCGATGGCCCAGGAGGCGCAGACCGACTCCGCCCGGATCAGCTCCTTTACCTGGTCGAAGAGGTAATCGTCTTCGGCGATGACCTGGTAGGCCTCAAAGATGGCGGCGCCCTCCTTGCCCTGGGCACCCCGGGCCTCGCCGGCCAGGCGGCGCAGGGTCTCGTTGTACCGGGCGCGGGCGGCCTCCATGGCGTCGATCTCCGCCTGAGGATCACTGACGGCCCGGCGCTCCAGGCAGAGCTCCGACGGGCGGAACACCGCGGCGCAGCCGGCCACACAGCCCGCTGCTCCGGCCAGTCCTTTTATCTGCATCATGTGAGCTCACCTCTCAGACTATTTCTTGCGGTAACTCTGGAACGAGCCCAGGACGACCTCCATGTCCTTAGGCGTCAGATTGACCGCGCCGCCTGCCATGCGGGTGTTGTAGTAAAGCTGGGAAACAAATTCGATCTGCTGGGCCACGTCCAGGGTGTAGGAGATGTTGCCGCCCACTGCCAGCAGGCCGTGGTTGCCCAGCAGGCAAGCGTAGTGATCGTCTCCCATGGCGTCGTAGGCCGCCTGGGCCAGCTCATAGGTGCCGAACTGCACATAGGGGATGCAGGGCACGTCGGGGCCGGCGTAGGCCACCAAATAGTGGAGCGGCTCAATGCTCCAGTGAAGGCAGGCCAGGGTGGTCGCATAGGCGGAGTGGGTGTGGACGACGGCGTTGATGCCCGGGCGCTTCTGATAAAAAATGCGGTGCATATCATACTCGCTGGAGGGCTTGGAGTCTCCGTCCACCTTTTCCCCGTCAGGCGTGAGGACCACCACGTCCTCCGGCTTTGTGAGGAAATAGTCCATTCCCGAGGGACTGATGGCCATGAGATTTTCCTTGGGGTTGTAGACGCTCAGGTTGCCGAAGGTGCCCACCGTCAGCCCCAGCTCTACCATCTTTTTGCCGTACTCTACGACCTGTTCCCGTTCTTCCTTTAAAATCATGATAGTCCCTCCCTGTCAGTTCAGTTGAATGTGCCCGCGGTTGACGATCCGGTCGCCGAGGCCGAGGGCGATGATCTTGTCCACCTCCCGCATCAGCAGGAAGGGGGACTTGGGGATGGCGTCCACCGTGGCCCCGGCGATGTGGGGGGTGATGACCACGTTGTCCAGCCCGACAAAGCCGGCGTCGGGGGAGAGGGGCTCGGCGTCAAAGACGTCCAGGGCGGCTCCGGCGATGGCCCGGCTGCGCAGCGCCTCCAGCAGGTCCCCCTGGTTCACCAGCCCGCCCCGGGCGGTGTTGACAAAGTAGGCGGTGGGCTTCATCAGAGAAAAATACCGTTTGTCAATGGTATGTTCGGTCTCCGGAGTGAGCCGCAGATGGAGGCTGACGATGTCGGCCTGACGGAAGATGTCCTCCAGGCCAGGAACGATCCGGATGTCACCCAGCCCGTTGCGCTCCAGCCGTTCCCGATCCAGACAGCCGTCATAGGCGATCATAGAGACCCCCATGGCCTTCAAACGGAGGGCCACCTCAATGCCCACGTTGCCCAGCCCGGCCAGGCCCACCGTCAGGTTGCTGAGGGTGGAGGTGAAGCCGGAGTTGGGAAACTCCTTCACCCAGCCCCCCTCAATGAGGCGCCGGTGGGAGGCGGAGATGTTTAGGGTGAGGTCCAGCATCAGTCCCAGGGTAAATTCGGCCACCGGCACCGCGTTGCGGATGACATTGACAACGGGGATGTTCCGCTCTGAGGCTGCCTGGAGGTCGATGTGCTCCAGCCCGCCGCGGCTGGTGAGGATGGCCCGCAGCTTCGGGGCCTTGTCCAGCAGAGCCCGGGGCACCGGATTGAAGTGGACGCCCAGAACGGTGCAGTCCTCCATCAGCTCCTCCAGGCCGCCGGCCCAGGGCTCGGCTTCGGGGCCGCCCCGCTCCAGGTGGAGCTGCCGGGCGGCAAATTCCTCGGGGTCAGACGTGCCCCAGAAGGCCCGGGACAGCTTGTTGACCCGGAGCTGTGAGGCCTTGACAGCCTCCTCCAGGGTCTCGGAGGCCACAAAGGCGTCTCCTACCACCACTACATTCTGAGGTTCGTCGCGTAAAAAGTCAAGCATGCGTTCTCCTTTCGGCTGTGCGGCGCCGGGGGCTGGCCGCGCTGATCTGTGTGGAAACAATAAAAGGCCGCTGTTGTGATGCACAACAGCGGCCATATTGACTGCAATATGAAGGTTGGCATCCGTATTGCCGCAAAACACAAGGTCATGTTCTGACCGGGGGACAGAGGTCCTCCGGTTCAGAGAGCATCCGGTCAGGCTCCGACGGCCTCAGCGCCGTAGTTCTCGATCCAATCCACCAGAGCGGCCTTGTTCTTCTTGAACAGGAAGTAGAGGACGAAGTAGACCACTACCACAGCGCCGATGATCAGGGGATTCTTGGAGAGGAAGGCGTAGAACAGGCCGGCCATCAGGGGGTGGGCCATGATGCCGAAGCTCATGACGTACACGCCCACCTGGGGCAGCTGGAAGCCGGCTTCCACCGCGATCTCGGTGAAGGTGGGGGCCAGGCCGGAGCAGACCACCAGGCCCAGGCTGAACCAGATGGCGCCGGTGACCAGACTCTTGGCGATGTTGCCGTGGGAGACGCACACAAAGACCTCGACCATGTAGGGCAGAGCCACCAGGTCGGCCATGGGCAGCATGGAGTTGCCGGGCAGGACAAAGGACAGGCCCAGGATAATGGGGATCAGCAAGGTGCCGGTGACCAGGGTGTTGGGCTCGCCGTAGCCGGCGGCGTCGTTGACGGAGAGGTACCACTCACGGCCCTCGCCGCTCTTGGCGGCCTTGGACTTGTAGGCGTCGGTCAGGGAGGTGAAGGCGGAGGCGAAGATGCCGCCCACCTTGGGGAACACCGCCATGACGGCGGCGGTGGAGATGGCCACGGAGGTCACGGAACCCCAGGCGGACAGCTGGCCCAGCGCGCTGAAGTTCCCGATGACGCCGATGATCAGGCCGACGATCAGGCCGATGAACATGGGCTCGCCGAAGATGCCGAACTTCTTCTGAATGGAGGCGGCGTTGATCTTGATTTTATTAAAGCCGATCAGGCCCAGCAGCCAATTCATCAGGATGGCGAAGGGCACGCCCTCCATGTGGTGGGGCGCGGTCATGCAGCAGTTGGGGTACTGGTAGTGGTTGGACCAGCGCTTGGCGACCACTTCGCTGAACAGCATGATGTACAGCAGCTGGACGATCATGCAGGCCATTGCCAGGGCCATGCTCTTGGTCAGAGCAAAGATCATGGAGCCCCACACCATGAAGGAGTAGTTGTTCCACAGGTCGGAGGCCATAAACACGTTGGTCCACTTGGCGAAGAAGAGGATCAGCTCCAGCAGGATGGCGACGCCGATGAAGATAACGCCCACGCGGGTGGAGTAGGCGATGACAGACACGGACTGCCAGCCGGTGTCGAGACAGGGCAGATTGACGCCGGTGTTCTCCACCATGGAGCTGACCACCGGGGCGACAATGGCGCTGAAGCTGTTGATGACCAGGTTGAAGCCGGTCAGACCTACCGCGCACAGCAAGGCGGAGTTAAAGGCCTTTTTGGCGGTCACGCCCATACACAGCGCGATGATGAACAGAATAGCGGGAACAAAAACCTGGGCTCCAAAGGTGGAAAAGATTTTATCCAGCCCGCTCAGAAAAGTTTCTAACAAGGAAATCCCTCCTATATTCTCTCTCGGCCGTAAAAACGGCTATGCACTCCCGGCCGGGATTGGCCGGGATTTTCTGGGTGCGCTTTACGGATACGGATTTGGGGAATTGAGATTACAGCTTGTTCAGGATCTCCAGGCAGTCCCGGATCACCTGGTCCTCGCTCAGGCCGGTGAGCATGCCCACGGCGTTTACCTTGGGGATGCCGAAATCCTCATACACGGGGCTGACGCAGGCCATCAGGGCGAAGCCGCCGCCGGCCAGCGCGGTCTCGGCCGAGGTGGGGCTGCACTCCACGGCGTTTACATCAAAGCCGTGGTCGGCCAGCTTCTCCTTGAGCTTGTTTGCCACCATTGCGGAGCTGACCGTGCCGGAACCGCAGACACACAGAATCTTTACTTGCTTTGCCATAATTATTTCCTCCTTTAAAAATGGATAAATAGAAAAACGGTTGAGCTGAACTTATCCGATATACTCCATGGCCGTCAGATAGAGCTCGTGCTTGTCCGCGGCCGCCTTGAACCGGGCCACCGCCGTCTCGTTGGTAAAGACACCCATCACCTTCTGCAGGGTGTCCAGCTGGGCGTCCGGGTTCTGAATGGCCATCATGAACAGCAGCTCGGCCTCCACCTTGGTGTCAGGGTCGCCCATATGGGCGAAGGTCACCGGATGGGCCAGCTTGGCTACGCACACCGCCGGGGTGTTGACGTGGACGCCGGCGGTGTGGGGCATGGCCACCGCCAGGTCCTTGAGCTGAAGGCCGGTGGGATACTCCTTTTCCCGCTGGGCCACCGCGTCGATATAGGTGTCCTTTACAAAGCCCTTGTCCAGCAGATGCCGGCCCACCTGGCGAATGGCGTCCTCCGCGTCTTTGGCGTCTACTCCAAAGACGACCAGATCCTCATATACTGCCTGCATAGTTGATCTCCTCCTTTTTGAACTCCGGCGTTCACGGCCTGCCTCGGAAGTGAAACGCGCCTGCCCGTCCGGTCAATCCTCCAGGCTCTCGATGAAGGCCACCACCTTCTCGCAGACCTCCTGCTCGTGCTCTCCCTCCACCTGCACGGTGAGGGGGGTGCCCTGCTTCAGCCCGCCGGCCAAAATTGTGATAATGCTCTTCGGATCTACCCGGCGCTCCCCGGCAACCAGGGTGATCTTCTCCGGAAAGCCCTTGCAGAACTGCACCATTTGGGAGGCGGGCCGGGCGTGGAGCCCGGTGGGATTTTTCACGGAAGTCTCTTTTTGAAACATACTGGTCTCTCCTTATCTCAAAAATTTGTTGGATTTACTCTTTGTATTGCCAGTTTTTTTATGATATACTCTTCCATAAGATATAGGTCCGAAGGAGTTGTACATGATCTATGGCCGAACGAACTGACCTCCTGGTCCGTGTGGCAGAGCTCTACTATGAGCAAGGGCTGAATCAGAATGAGGTGGCCAAGCTGCTCAATGTGTCCCGCCCTACCGTTTCCCGGCTGCTGGATGAAGCCAAGGAGGCCGGCGTGGTGGAAATCGTGATCCACAGCCCCGTTCGGAAAGACCCGAAGCTCTCCTTCACCCTGCGCAACACCTTCGGCTTGCGGGAGGCCATCGTCATCAGCGGGGAGTACGAGTATCACAAGGCGCTGCGCCGCTGCTGTGAGGCCGCCTGCCAGCTTTTCAGCACCATTATGGAAAACAATCTGACCATCGGCATCGCCTGGGGCGAGGCCACCCGGAATCTGTGTGAGCTGCTGCCGGAGCGGGAGTATTACAACGCCCATGTGGTGCAGATGGTGGGCTGTATGGGGACAGGCAACCCCAATGTGGACGGCATTGAGCTGGCGCTGCGCATCTCCAAGTCCATCGGGGGGACCTATTCCAATATCTATTCCCCCATCTATGTGGGCAACGAGGTGGTCCACTCCTATTTGGTCAATGAGCCGCAGATCAAGGCTACGCTGCACAGGGCCAACAATATTGACATCTTTCTCACCGGCATCGGCTCGCTGGACCCGGACACCACCTTGCAGCAGGCGGGCTATTTCACCGACCAGGATATGATGGACCTGATCGCCCGGGGGGCGGTAGGGCACCTGCTGGCAAGACCCTACGACCGGAACGGGACCCCCATTTCGCTGGAAAACCGCTACCCCATCGGGGCGCCCCTCAGCGTGCTGCACAATGCCCAGTGGTCCATCGGGATCAGCGCCGCCGCCTTTAAGGCTGAGGCGGTGATGGGCGCCATCCGGGGCGGCTACATCAACGTACTGGTGGCCGACCAGGCGCTGGCCCGGGCAATGCTCCAGCAGAACCAGCAGCGCGCTTATCCCAAAACCGAAACTCCTTAAACGGTCCGGCCTGGCGCGGAGACAGAAGTCTCCGCGCTTTTTATTTGCCCTCCAGGGCGGGGTCGCAGCAGATCACGGCCTTGACGCCCTCGCCCCGCATGGACATCTCAAAGCCCTCCCGCCAGTCCTCCAGCGAGACGATCCTGCTGACGATCTTCTCGGGGACCACGGTGCCCTCGCCCAGCAGGCGGATGGAGGTGCGCCAGGAGCTGGGCTTCTGGCTGCGGGAGCCCACATAGTTGATCTCCTTGTGGAGGATCAGATCGGTCCAGATGGACACCTTGGCATCGGGGAATACGCCCATCTGCACCACGGTCCCCTTCCGGCGGACTACCTCCAGGGCCTTGTTGGCGGCGGGGACTGCGCCGGAGCACTCAAAGGCGATGTCCACGCCCTCCCCATTTGTCATATCCCGGATGATGGCGCTCAAGTCCTCCTTCGCCTGGTCCACGGCCCGGTCCGCCCCGTTGGCCAGGGCCACGGCAAAGCGCTCCGCGTCAGCGGTAAGGCCGGCTACGATCACAGTGGCGCCCTGGGACTTGCACACCTGGGCGACCATCTGTCCGATAGCCCCCGCGCCAAAGACGCACACCACATCTCCCTTTTTCACATCGCCCTTCTCGATGCTGGAGTGGACGCCGCAGGCCAGCGGCTCGGTGAGGGCGGCGGAGAGAAGGCTCACATGGTCGGGCAGCACATGGACGCTCTCCTCCCGGCTGACCACAAATTCAGCCATACTGCCGTTGATCTGAGTGCCGATCCCTCTGCGGTTGGAGCAGAGGTTGTAGTCCTTGGTGGAGCAGCTGCTGCAGTGTCCGCAGGTGGCGAAGGTGGTCTCGCTGGTCACCCGGTCCCCCACCTTGATGTTTTTCACGTCGGGCCCCACGGCGGTGACGATCCCGGAGAACTCGTGCCCCAGAACGACGGGCGGTTTGGTGCTGGCGTAGGTGCCCTTGAAGGCGTGCAGATCGGTGCCGCAGATCCCGGAGTAAGCAATTTTGATTTTTACCAGGTCGCCGGTGGCTTCCGGCTCCGGTATATCCTGATAGACCATATTATCATAGCCAGGAGCTGTCTTTACCACTGCTTTCATACTGATGACCTCCCATTGCGAATATTTGTAAATCATTTGGCTATATGTGTTACATTTGTTCAGATACTAGAATTTTTAGCTGTGATGACTTTACTCTTCTTTCCGGAGGATGTCAACAAAAAATGTATTAGTTGACTAAGTTTGTTGTTATTAACAAATTGAATATAGATATTTTGTTGGATATGACATTGAAGCCCTTGTTGACATTTGTTCGTGTATATGAAATACTTATCAAAGCACGGGGCGAATATTCCATCGCTCCCTATATGCCTCGGATCGCCAGCATCGCCCCCTTCTCGGGGCAGACATCCGACGAACACGAAAGGAGACATGCACAATGCCAGACAAAAACTATTCCAAGGCGGAGATCGCCCAGGCGGCTACCAACGTGCGCAAGCACATTCTGAAGCTGGCCATTGAGCGGGGAGGCTGTTACCTGACCCAGGCCTGCTCCTCGGCCGAAATCGTTACCTCGCTCTATATGAACATCCTCAATCTGGGGCCCAGCCTGGGCTGCCCCGATGCCCAGCCCTTCCCCGGCGTCCCCTCCCCCACCAATATGGACTACCCCAAGGGCTCTCTCTACAACGGGGAGCAGACCCCTGACCGGGACCGGCTCTTTGTCTCCTGCTGTCACTACGCCTCTGTGATCTACTGCGCGCTGGTGGAGGCCGGCCGTCTCTCCCCCGCCGCCATTGATAAGTTCAACGTGGACGGCTGGAATATGGAGATGATCGGCGCGGAGCACTCCCCGGGATTTGAGAACACCGCCGGCTCTCTGGGGCAGACGGTGTCCATTGCCGCCGGCACCGCTCACGCCTACAAGCTCAAGGGCAATACCGGCCGGATTTTCTGCATGCTGTCCGACGGCGAGCTGGAGGAGGGCCAGGACTGGGAGTGCTTTCAGGCGGCGGCCTTCTACAAGCTGGATAACTTCGTTGTGATCGCTGATATCAACCACCAGCAGCTGGAGGGCTGGACCAAGGACGTGATGAACATTGAGCCGCTGGAGGAGCGCATGAAGGCCTTTGGCTGGGAGGTGACCCGCATCAACGGCCACGACCTGGACGCCCTGGAGCAGGCCGGCAGGATGCCTCACCCCGGCAAGCCTCTGATGATCCTGTGCGACACCAACCCCGCTCAGGGCATCCCCTTGCTTGAGCCCATGGTGCCCAAGCATTTCGTGCGTATCCCCGCCGGCCGCCGGGCGGAATTTGAGGCCTTCTGTGCCCAGATGTAACTCAGAAAGGAGAGGTAACTACCATGAAAATTGAAGTAAATACCCACTCGAAAAACATGCTCCGCATGGCCAGGGAGCACCCCGAGATCGTAGTCATGTCCGCCGACCTGGGCACCTCCTGCGAGATCAAAGAGTTCCATGAGCAGTATCCGGAGCGCTACTTCTCCCTGGGCATCGCAGAGCAGAACATGTGCTCCTGGGCAGCCGGTCTGGCCCGGGAGGGCTTCCGGCCCTTCATCCACACCTTTGCCGTGTTCCTCTACCGCCGGATCCTGGACCAGCTGGAGATGAGCGTGGCCTATCCCAATCTGCCCGTGGTCTTTATGGGCTTTGTCCCCGGCATCACCACCCCCGGCGGCGTGACCCACCAGTCTACCAACGATGTGGGTGTGCTGCGCACCGTGCCCAATCTGGCTATCTTCGACATCGGCGACGCCACTGAGATCGACGGCGTGCTGGACATGGCCTACAACTACAATGGCCCCGTCTACATCCGGATGCTCCGCAAGGAGGTGCCCCGTCTCTTCCCCTCCTCCGAACCCATGCAGTTCAACCGGGCCCGGGTCCTCTCCGAGGGAAGCGACATCACCTTGCTCTCCTCCTCCATCTGCACCGAGGAGGCTATGCGGGCTACCGCCGTTCTGAAGGAGAAGGGCGTGTCGGTCCAGCACCTCCATGTATCCACCCTCAAGCCCTTTACCGATCCCCAGGTGGCGGAGGCCTGCCAGAAGGCGGCCATTATGTACGCCGGAGAAATTGTGGAGTACGGCACGGCGGAGCACATATTCCATCACACCAGCCACCCGTACACGGAGGGGCTGTTTGGTTCCATCCCCAATCTGAACCGGAAGGTGGACCGTCTGACTCCCATCCCGGGTCTGGCCCCCGACCCTGCGGCTCTGCCCAAGGGCTGCAAATTCGCGCCCCGGTGCAAGTATGCCTGCGAGGCCTGCTCCGCCGGGGAGATCCCAGTGGTTGAAGTGGAGAGCGGACATTTGGTAAAATGTATCCGCCATGCGTCTCCAGGGAAGGAGGGGGGAAGATGAGCGAAATTCTGCGGGTCCAGAACCTGAAGAAGTATTTTAAAACCAGCCGTGGGATGCTCCACGCCGTGGATGACGTCACCTTCTCCATCGACCGGGGCAAAACGCTGGGGGTTGTGGGGGAGTCGGGCTGCGGCAAGTCCACCTTGGGCCGGGTTGTGCTGCACCTGCTGGATAACACCGGCGGACAGATTCTGTACCGGGGAGAGGATATTACCAGCGGATCCAGGGAAAAACTGTCCCAGCTGCGCCGGGAGATGCAGATCATTTTTCAGGATCCCTTTTCTTCTCTGGATCCCCGTATGCGGGTAAAAGATATCATCGGGGAGCCTCTGGTAAGCCATCATGTGTGCGGCGGGGAAGCGCTGACAGAACAGGTATACCGGCTGATGGATGCGGTAGGTCTGCCGCAGGAATATGCCATGCGCTATCCCCATGAGTTTTCCGGAGGGCAGCGTCAGAGGCTTGCGTTGGCGAGGGCGCTGCTCCATGACAGCTCTGTATATATTTTTGACGAAGCTGCCTCCAATATTGATGTGGAGAGCGAGAACGACATTAT
>OFFG01001975.1_pt1 | contig 10952 bp, 9 predicted proteins | sample 1521331 | NCBI WGS metagenome assembly OFFG01 (sample SAMEA3504129, study PRJEB24116) | mouse gut metagenome | biome: mouse gut; feature: mouse-associated habitat; material: faeces | place: Denmark | collected 2011 | reverse complement strand
GTTGTTTGTGGCCACTTCGGTTTCCGTTGCCTGCGCCTGTAAGCTGTTTATCTCTGCCTCTAAGGCGTCAATCTGTCCCTGGATGGTATTGATATCACTGGCGCTTACGGCCAAATCGCGCGCGCTTTCGCTGCTCTTTGCCAAAGAATCGTTGCCTGTCGCATCCTCCGCCATTGCCTGTAACTGGGCGATATCATAATTTTGCTGCAAAGACGCCGTATCGTAGGTCAGCAGGTAGTCCCCGCGTTCCACGCTTTCCCCGAGCGCAACCGGAATTTCACCCACCTGCGCGTCCACAGGGGAAGCGTATACCCTGGTCATTTCGCTCGCAATCGTCCCGCTGGTATCTAAGGTAGATTCTATGGTTTTGTTTACGGCGTCCGCGGTTTGCGCCACCGGGCGCAAATCTTCTTTCCCGCCCAGCAAAGCGCCAGCCGCAAAACGCACAATGAGAAGAAGAACGGCTATAAGAACTATTATTTTCCAGGTTTTCACTTTCTTTTTCGCCCTGCCCTGTCCAAAGGCATTGGTACTCTCTTTTCTTTGAAACATGTTTTCACTCCTTTATTCCTTCTGCTTCTATATTTGCAGTAATTTCTTCTATCGGCTTACCCTGTTGGGCGCTCATATCCGTATCCGACACGATCCTGCCGTCCATAATCCGGATAACGCGCTTTGCGCTGGCCGCGATTTTATTGTCATGCGTAATTAAAATCACCGTACGCCCTTCCTCGTGCAAATCCCGCAGGATCTGCATGATTTCCCTGCTGGACGCCGAGTCTAGATTACCCGTAGGCTCATCGGCTAAAATAACCGGCGGAGCCGCCGCTAATGCCCGGGCAATTGCCACACGCTGCTGCTGACCGCCGGACATTTCCGACGGTTTGTGATCCATCCTGTTTTTAAGGCCGACCTTTTCTAAGGAAGCCGCCGACATTTCATGGCGCTTTGCAGCGGGGACGTTCCGGTAAATAAGAGGCAATTCCACATTCTCAAATGCCGTCAGATTGGGGATTAGGTTAAATCCCTGGAAGATAAAACCGATTTCACGGTTTCTGATTTCGGAAAGCTCATCATCGGAAAGGTGCGCAACATCACTTCCATTTAAATAGTAGCTTCCCGAAGTAGGGACATCCAGGCAGCCCAACATATTCATAAAGGTAGACTTTCCGGAACCGGACTGGCCGATGATAGCCACAAACTCACCCCTGGCAATCCGAAGTGAAACATCGTTTAACGCGCGCACTTCGTTTTCTCCGGGATTGTAAATCTTCATAAGATTTTTGACTTCAATTAAAGTGTCCACTCTTGTTTTCCTTTCTGTTGATTGTATTGTACTATCCGTTTAGTACAATAGTACATTCGTTTTAAAAAGTCAACCACTTTTCAAGAGAACTAATACTTTTTAAGAGAATGTTAATATTCACCTTAAGAAGCAAAGATTGCCATCCTCTTTTACGCGCTTCTATTTTATGTCCGAACGCCATATTTTATTGATATTGAGTGTTTTTGAAATAATTCTTAAGAAATTTTTATAGATTTTTTCCATTGATTTTCATCATTTTAAGTTATATTCTTGAGTGCGTGGTAAAACACGCAGACGACGAATAAGGAGGAACTACTATGACACGACTGCACAAAATTCCAAAACTCCATATAAATCAGGAACAGAAAACGCGCGTTATTACGCTGTTTAACCGCTATTCACTTTTGATCCATGCAGCGCTTTCCATGCTGCTTTGTTTTACAATAGAGGTGATTTCCAGACATTCCATACCGAAAGCGCTGACGTTTTGCGATCAGCATACGCTGGCATTTGTATATAATTCCTTTATTATTTTTGCTTCTTTATCTCTGGTGTACCTGTTCCGCAGGCGGACATTTTTACGTATTATTATCTGCGGCTTCTGGCTGTTTTTGGGAACAATTAACGGATGTATCCTTTCGAACCGGGTAACGCCGTTTGGTTTTACCGATTTAAAATGTATTAACGACCTTTTGTCTATGCAGAATACCAACTATTTTACGGCAAAAGAAGCAACCCTTGTGGTCTGCGTCACAGCGGTATTTTTTATATTTTGCGTCTATCTGTTTATCAAAGGGCCAAAGTTCCAGGGAGAGCGCAGAAAAATCTTAACGCCCTGCCTGGTAGGGTTGTGTTTTCTGATGCTCCCTGTTACAACGCAGGCGGCGCAAAACTCCAATATCCTGGCCAGCTACTTTGCCAATATTGCGCAGGGTTATGAAAACTACGGATTTGTATATGGATTTTCCACCAGCGTCGTTGACCGCGGCATGAGCCGTCCGAAGGATTATTCGGAATCGTCCGTCGCCGAAGCCCAAAAAGCTTCCAAAAAAACCGGCACGGCAAACAAAGACAATCCCAATATTGTAGTGGTGCTTTTGGAATCCTTTATGGATCCGACTGAGGTTAATTACCTGCATTTTTCCGAGGATCCTATCCCCAATTTCCGCAGGCTGTGCGAGCAGTATACTTCCGGTTACCTGAAAGTCCCGGTGGTAGGCGCCGGAACAGCCAATACGGAATTTGAAATTTTAACCGGGATGAGCATGCAGTATTTCGGCACCGGGGAATACCCTTATAAAACAATCCTGAAACAGACCGACTGCGAAAGCATTGCATCCGATCTTTCGGGACTTGGCTACGGCACGCATGTTGTACATAATAACGGAGGCAACTTTTACAGCCGCGCAAACGCATTTTCCAGAATGGGCTTTGATTCTTTTACCAGCAAAGAACTGATGGATATCCGGGAATACACGCCGCTTGGTTCCTGGCCGACCGACGATATCCTAATCGGCGAAACGGTAAAAGCAATGGACTCCACCGAAGGGACGCCGGATTTTGTCTACACGATTACCGTACAGGGACACGGCGACTACCCGACCCAGCAAGTACTGGAATCGCCGGAAATTACAGTAACCGGCGCAAAAGACGAGGCCGCAAATTACCAGTGGGAATATTATGTCAATATGCTGCATGAAGTGGATAAATTTATTGAAAACCTGACCACGGCCCTGGACGAACGCGGAGAAAACACAATCGTAGTATTTTTCGGGGATCATCTGCCAAGCCTTGGATTAGAAGAAAGCGATTTGGCTTCCGGCAACACGTTTCTGACCAGATATGCGACCTGGAATAACTTTGGTCTTGCCAAAGAGGACGCAGACCTTGCGGCCTATGAGCTTTTAGCAAATACGACGAATGCGCTCGGCATCCACGAAGGGACGATTTTTACGTACGAACAAAACGCTCTGGATAAGGGCATATGCGGCAGCGACGCATACCTTTCCGGTTTAAACCACCTGCAGTACGATTTGCTGTACGGCAGCCGGTATGCTTACCGCGGCGCAGATCCCTACCCGGCTTCGGAACTTGTCATGGGCGTGGAAGACACCTCGATTATCAATATCTGGCCTTCCGTTTATTCGGACTACGTTACGGTAAGCGGGCAGAATTTCACGCGGTGGAGCAAGATATATGTCAACGGCGTAAAGGTTCCCACCGTATACGTCAATAACGCAAGGCTCCGGATGAACGCAGCCGATATCAAAGACGGCGATACCGTTGTGGTAAATCAGATGGGTTCCGGTAATTCGGTGTTCCGCAGCACGCCGGAATACATCTATGACGATCCATACGCCATAAATACCGAAGAACTGACCATGCAGTAATACTGCGGCTAAATGCAGGCGACCGGACATAAATACGGCAGCCATATCCGAATTGGGGATGGCTGCCGTTTTTTAATGTCTTTTGTATCGTTTCATACACTTTGGGCATACTAAAAAATGCAACATTTTGTATAAAATGTTGCATTTTTCTTACAACTTATATTTCGGCATTTCCGCCGGAAACTTTACCCCCTTATTTCATTTTTTTATAAATCTATTTCCAGAAAGATATGATCCCTCTCTTCCTGGCAGATTCCCAGGTAGCGTTTTGTAACTTCAAAGGATGAATGATTGAAGATATCCATCAGCAATACAGGAGACGTCCCCTGCTTCCAGGCATGGTATCCGAACGTTTTCCGCAGGGAATGGCAGCTGATATGCGTATCGTATAACGTAGCGGCCGCGGCTTTTTTTATAATGCGGTATGCCTGGGAACGGCAAAGCGGAATCCCGGAATCCTGTTTCCCGCAAAAAATAAAGTTCTCCGGCTCTGGTCGGCACGCCGCGCGATACCGTTCCAGGGCTTCTTTTGCATGCTCGTTTAAAGCAATCATACTGTGTTTCCCCGTCTTTTTTTCTGAAAGCGACAGATGGCCCAAAAAACGTTTCCGTTCAAAATCATACACGTCTTTCCATTTTAATTTCAGGATATCGCTGATTCTAAGAGCCGTATGCAGCCCTAAAACCGTCAGCGCATAATTTCTCGGCACAGGCTGCGTGGTCTGATAATATCCCACAAATTTTTTCAGTTCCTCTTTGTTCCGGATTGGTTGTGTTGTTCCCATATGAAATCCTTTCCGCTGCCTTTAGCAGCTGCTTTGCCGCCCGCAAACTGCGCGGCGGTTCTTTTGTTTTACGGCGATACGGCCGTTTGGCGGTATATGCAACATTTTATACAAAATGCTGCATGGACGGGATACAAAAAACAAGGAGGTTTTTTATGCTGAAACTGACATTAAAGCCAGGAGATTTTATCGACATCGGAAGCGACGTCAAAGTGATTTTTTCAGGAGGCTCGGCAAATAACATCCATCTGCTTATTGACGCCCCCAAAAATATGAATATCGCCAGAAGCGGCGCGGGAAAAAACAAGACCCCTTCTCCCTATTATCGGGAAAAGGAACTTTCTGCAGAAGCGAAAAAAGAGATTACGGCTATTCTGATGCGCGAAAAAAGAAGGCGGGCGAACGCAGGGTAATAATACCGGGGAAGCCCGGTTTATTATAGAACAATTTATCAAAAGGGAACGGATTCCCTAACAAATTATTTATCACACGGAGGTAAACATTATGGTAGTACAACACAACATGCAGGCAATGAACGCAAGCAGGATGCTTGGCATCACAACGGGCAACCAGTCAAAGGCAACCGAGAAATTATCTTCCGGTTACCGGATCAACCGCGCGGCAGACGATGCGGCCGGCCTGACCATTTCTGAAAAAATGAGAAAACAGGTACGCGGCCTGACACAGGCTTCCACAAATGCACAGGACGGCATTTCCTGCGTACAGACAGCGGAAGGCGCATTAACAGAAGTACATTCGATGCTGCAGCGTATGAATGAACTGTCTGTCCAGGCTTCGAACGGAACCATGTCAAAAGACGACCGGCAGGCCGTCCAGGACGAAATCGATCAGCTGGTAACTGAAATCGACCGCGTTTCCGAAACAACCAAATTCAATGAAATTTATCTGTTGAAAGGCGATCCGGCAACACAGCAGAAGGAAACAACCACAACCTATGAATTTGAGCTGACATCTGCTGCTAAGGCTGCAGAAAAAGGCGAAATTTCCGTCATTGCAGGCCAAAACGCCTACGGCGCCGGCAAGACGGATGCGGTTACGGCAGACGCTGCTGCAACGGCGGCTTCTATGGCGCTTGATACGGCGGCGCTTGGAGCAAATAAACTGTTTGTAAGCCCCACTGGCGGCGGTACGGCCGCAACAGATCATGTAGAAGTAACAGCCGCGGACTTAGCTACTTATTTTGACGTAGACGCAGCCGGAAACGTAACTGCAAAAGCAGGCCTGACATTCGTAACAGCAGCAAACGCCACGATAGCAAATGCAGGCGGAGGTACTACCTCTACCGGTATTGACTCAGTAACAGGAACCCCTGCCTCTGCAGCTACAACCGGAGATTTGTCGGAATATGTAGAATTGGATGAAAACGGCAAGTTCAAATACAAAGACGGCAAAATGCTCTATACTGTACCCGCAGACGATGCAACAGAATTTGGAGATCAGAAAGAAGCAACTGCCATTGCAGAAGAAGATTTAGATCAGTATTTTGAAACCTCTGCAAACCCGCTGGTAGATCAGAATGGGGATAAAATTACAGATTACTCCCAGTATTTTGAAAACGGCGCTTATAAGGGCGGCATTTTCAGAAATGACGCTGCCGGAAATTCAACAGAAATCGGTGCGGAGCAGATTGCAGACTATATTACAGTAACAGGCAATACCGTAACTTCTACAACTGCGGAAGCATTGGAATTTAACCTTCATGTAGGATCAGAATCATTAGAAGACAACAAGATTGGCATTAAGATTGAAGCTATGTCCGCAAACGGCATCGGCGTAGATGTCCTGCGCAATACGGGACTTATGACGGAAGAGGACGCTACCAAAGCAATCGACACGATTGCAGAAGCCATTTCGAAGGTTTCCAAACAGCGTTCCGCACTGGGCGCCGTACAAAACCGCCTGGAGCACACCATTGCAAACCTGGACAACGTTGTGGAAAATACAACCGCCGCAGAATCCCGCATCCGCGATACGGATATGGCTGCAACTATGGTGGAATATTCCAAGAACAATATCCTTGCACAGGCCGGACAGTCTATGTTAGCGCAGGCGAACCAGTCTACGCAGGGCGTGCTTTCTTTATTGCAGTAAGCATTTTCTTTATAAAAAAGCAGGGGCTTTTTGCCCCTGTTTTTTGTGTTTTGCCCTCTGTTTCCCACTCTGCATCAGAGACTCTAAATTAGAATCCCATTTTAATAACAAAAACCTTTTAATCCATCAAGATACTGCTCATAATTTCCCCTACCAAAACTTTCTGCCTTATGCTAAAATATACTCCAGAAAAAAGCGGACGCACTGTCCAAACCAAATTGTCTGTCAAGACATTCATATTTTTTTCAAACTGCCCCATACTAACCATAACAGACCGGCGCTTGAAAAAATACGATATCAGCCAACAGAAAGGAGTAATCTAGTTTTATGAAAAATTATGCAGAAGAATTTAAAGATGACATAAAAGCCTTCCAAACTGCCACAGACCAGTTCTACGCAGGGGAGATGACCGTAGCGCAGTATAAAGGCATTTCCGGCGGCTTCGGAAGCTATGCCCAAAGAGGCGGCAAGTACGGTATGCTGCGGCTTCGTCTATCAGGCGGGAGGATTCCAAAAGATCGGCTCGGTTTTATCACGGAATGCATCGAAAAATACGGCATAGCGCGCATCCATTTCACCACCTGCCAGACCATACAGTTCCATGACTTAAAACCGGATACAATCTGCGATCTGGTAACGGACGCATGGAGGCACGGCATTATTACCCGGGGCGGCGGCGGGGATTACCCGCGCAATGTCATGGCTTCACCGTTAAGTGGGACAAGGCCGGGCGAATCCTTTGACGTCATGCCGTATGCAGAAGCGGCGGCGGACTATCTGCTGGGATTTATCCATACCGTCAAACTGCCGCGGAAGTTAAAAGTCTGTTTTTCCAATGATCCGCACGATATGCCGCATGCTACGTTCCGGGATCTGGGATTTGTCGCAAAAGACAATGGGACGTTTGACGTTTACAGTGCAGGCGGGCTCGGGAACAATCCCAAAATGGGAGTATGCGTGGGACAGGATGTAAAGCCGGAGCAGATATTGTTTTATATCAAAGCTATGGTTGACACCTTTACCGCTTACGGCAACTACGAGCAGCGGGGCAGGGCAAGGACGCGTTATATGCAGGACACGCTTGGAACGGAAGGTTATGCAAAGGCTTATCAGGAAAAGCTTGCGGCAGCAATGCGGCAGGAAGACATAACGCTTTTTGTGAACCGGGAAGAAATCACCAAAACAGGCAAAGGAACCGTTTCACACCCGCGGGCTGTAAAACAGAAACAACCCGGGCTGTATGCCGTTTCCTACCACCCGGTCGGAGGCTGCCCTCCTCCTGAAAAATTAAAGGAAATTTACGACGCCATTTTGCCTATGGAAGACGTAGAACTGCGTCTTGCGCCAAACGAAGGTTTGTATATCATCCACTGTACGGCAGAAGAAGCAGAAAAACTGATTAATCTTACAAAAGACAGCGCCGCAACTGCGTTTGAAGCGTCAGTCGCCTGTATCGGGAACCATATCTGCCAGGTCGGCGTGCGCGACTCGCAGGCGCTTTTAAAAGCATGCGTCGACGCGGTGCGCCCCCTGGGATTTGCCGACGGCGTGCTGCCCAAAATCCATATTTCCGGCTGCCCGTCTTCGTGCAGCGCGCACCAGATCGGCGCCATTGGGTTCCGCGGCGCGGTAAAGCAGACGCCGGAAGGGCCGAAGGCAGCTTATGCCATGTTTGCAGGAGGATGTGAAACGCTGGGGAAAGAACAGTTCGGGACAGACGTCTGTGTGATGGCAGAAGAAGATATCCCGAAATTTTTTGTAGAACTGGGACAGCGGATTACACAGGATCATTCGACGTATGATTCGTGGATTTTAACCCACAGAGATGAAATGCTTGAAATTGCAGGAAAATATGCTTAAAAAGCTTCCCATAAAAAACTGCTGCAGGAAACCGTTTTTCCTGCAGCAGACTGTCAACTGCCCATGCCTTTATTAAAGTACAGCTTTGCCATATTGCCTGAAATACTCTTTTGCCTTGCCTGCAGGAATTTTTAATTTCCTCTGAAGGCGTTCTATTACATCCGGTTCAGGCAGGCCATATTCCAAACCGCTTTCTATGATCTCAACAGCCCTTCCTTCCAAAATGCCTTCTGCTTTTCCTTCTGCTTTTCCTTCTTTTCTTGTTTCTTCAAATACTGCCCACATATCCGCCTCTCCCTTCCTACCCAATAAATTATAATCTATCCGGCAATTTGCCGCCCCTGCTACTGCCATCAGCACAGAACGGTCTACGTGATGTTCTTTTGCATATGCAATCGCTTTTTCTTTTGTTTCCTTGTGCGTACTCTTTTTATCGCCCAAAAGTTCCAGCATATTAAATAAATCTATATTGTTTATGTTATGCAATTTCAAATCATTTTTCTTTGCTTCCACAAGCAACAGTTTATAATCGTTTACGAATGGCCTCCATGCTGTAGGAATATGCAGCATTTCATGAAGTGTTACGGCGCCATCCCATGTCTTTTCACCATAATATACTAATATAGTTATAACCGGCACTAATTTATCCGTTTTTTTCATACGGGAAAGGTATTCGTCCTCTTGCATTCCAACAGACGTCTTGTAATTTGCCGCATTTTTGTCATATTGTTTTTTATACACGCTGTAATCGTATCCCATTATCCGCATAGGCATTGCATAGTGAATGTGCTCCTGATGCTCCAGCCCAAGCAATACAAACTGTATCCCACTCGCATTTGAAACCTTGCGTATCTTAATGTTATCCCGAAAAGTTTCTATGGATTCCGCTATATCCCTGTGTTCCATAACCGTAGAATCTTCCGTATCGTCATCTTCCAGTTCATCCGGCCTGATAACCTGCGCCCCGCCAAATAAAACAGCGTTAAACAGGTCTGCAAACTGTGCATTATCTCTCCAGTAATTTTTTAATATGGTGTCTGGCTTTATTTGATTCTTCTTTGGCATAATGGCAAGCGCTCCTTTACTGCTCTCAGTATACAATCAAACGAATTGTATTTCAAGCTTCATTTTCCCGTAAGCCAAATCCCGACGCCATACCCCCACATCAGAACCGCCCCCGCCGCGTAAGCCGCTCCCTTTTGCGGCGCTCCAAAGCAATCCCCCGTATAAGCCCCCGCAATTACCGCAGCCGCGGAAACACACACCGCCAAAACCATTCCGGCCGCCGCATCCGTCCCCAAAAGCCCAAATGCAACTCCCGCCAGCAGCATATATCCCCCTGCCCGTACCATTGCCCGCAAAATGCCGTTCCGGTTAAAGCGTTCTGCCCTGTGCTCATAAATTCGTTCTCTGTGCAGCGCCCCCGCGGCCAGATGCATGCCAAGCCATGTAAAAGCCGCCAGCATAATCCCGTTCCCGGGAACTGCCAGACTCCAAACAGACCTCTCTTTCTCAAGTATTACGGCAGCGGCCAGGTTTCCGGCGTACAAAGCGGCCGCCTGCCAGGCGCACACCAGAAAACAGACAGACAGCAGCCCTTTCTTTTCAATTTTTGCAACCAGGGAGCCTTCACGCTCCATGGCTGCAAATACGTCCAGAGACACTCCCCCGATAATCAATAAGCGTTCCACCCAGTTCATAACCGCTCCTTTGCCGGCGCTCCTTTAATCCTGCTCTGCTTTCACAGCACCGGTCTTTATGATAAATTTTACGTTTCCTGCCGTATGGCCCGCCTTGCCGCCGAACGATTCGTATTCCTTCCCGGCGTCCATAACCGCCTGAATGCGGTCCGCCAGTTCCTTTACGTCGCCGTGATAGCTGTTCACCATTTTTTCAATGCCTTCTTCGTCAAATTCCACAATGCCGTCCGCCAGCTCCTTAGAACCGCCGGAAAGCTTTTTCACGCCGTCTGCAAGCTGGTTTTCTCCGTCTGCAAGCTTTGCGGCGCCGCTGTTTAATTCCCCGTTTTTGGAAGCTAAGGTCTGGCTTCCGGTATATAGCTTATCAATCCCTTCGGTCAGAAGCGGCATTTTCCCGGACATTCCCTGCACCGCGTCGTTTAACGCCGACATCCCGCTTACCAGGCTGTGGCCTGAACTGCCGTCTTTTTTCTCAATGCTTTGCGCGGCGGCTTTTTTTGCCTGCTCCGCTCCTTCTATGGCTGCCTGGCCCGCCGCCTGGCCTGCGGCGGTTTTAGCGGCGGCCTTTACGCTTTCCGCCATACCCGTCCCGATACTGCCCTTTGCCTGTTCCGAAATGCCGCGTACCGTAGCTTCCGCGGTCTGCGGTGCGGCTGCTTTGACGGCCTCCGCCGCCGCCTGGCCTGCGCTGTAGCCCAGGGCCACTTCCCGGAAGTTGCGCCTTCTCTCCTCCGGGGGCTGGGCCAGCATGGGCTGCTTTTTGGGGTCCATATTCCTTTTGCTCATCGCGCCCCCTCCT
>OFFG01001965.1_pt1 | contig 10982 bp, 10 predicted proteins | sample 1521331 | NCBI WGS metagenome assembly OFFG01 (sample SAMEA3504129, study PRJEB24116) | mouse gut metagenome | biome: mouse gut; feature: mouse-associated habitat; material: faeces | place: Denmark | collected 2011 | reverse complement strand
TGTCTTCATGCGTCACCTCAAAAAACGGGACATCCCGGTAGGCATTAAACAAACTGTCCGCCGAACGGTACAGGCTCTTTACCCGTTCCTGCTCACGGAAATTATCCTGCCGGAAATAATTATCCTTTCCATTCTGATAGACATACTGCTGATAAGTAAGATTGACGGCTGCCTCCATATACGTCTCCCGGTATCCGCGCCGCTTATCCTTTTTACTCTTTTCCCTGATCTCCGTCATGGCCAGCCGGGCACTCTCCAGCCACTCGTCCACCTCCGACGCATTCATTGCCTCCAGCGAAGGCTTGATACTGGTTATATGCGTCAGGCTGCGAAAACCGTTACGGAAACGGCCGGCTATCTGTATCGCTTCCGTCCGCGGATCGATCACCGACTGCTCCGCTCCGTAGAGATCAGAAAGCAGGATGATATCCGGCTTACAACGTACATCGATATCGACCGCCGAAAAGAAACGGCTGGTGAAAAAGTTATACCGTTTCAACTCTTCGATCCAGTCGTGCATGCTCCGGTCTTTCACATGCCTCAGCTTCGCAATGCCCTGGGTACTACAAAAAGTAGCAGAGTTTTGCAACTCCGCCATATCCTTATAAAGCGATTCGATCGTATCGATGGAATTGACGAAGATGCAAACTTTACTCTTACATTCGGGCAATACTTCCGCCAACGCTTCCACCACATTATTAGTCGTGACCAGACGGAGCGGCTTACGATACGGATAAGCTGGCTCGATGCGCAGTTCGGTGAAACCATGTTCCTCAAACCTCGGATCGCGGGGCAGGATCGGCGTGGCACTGACAAATGCCATCTGCCGGAAAAGGAAAAAGTCGTCGAGCGGTGCCTCTATCGTCTCACGGAAATCGTTATCCTGAATGATCTTCTCGCATTCGTCGAACAACATAAAAAAGTCCTTATACATATCGACACCTTCATCCTCCATCGCCTGCTTTACCTTCCAGAAACTTTCGGGTGTCACCATGATCTTGCAGCAGCCGGGATATTTGCGGATATGACGCGCCACCTCATCAGTCTTGACACCGCGGTAAATACCCAGCAGGTTCTTATGTTTCCCCATCTTCCCGACAATCACCGGCACGTTCGGTTCGATGATAATAGAAGAACGGGGAGACATGATCTCGCAATAGGTAGCTCCCAATCCGGGCAATACCTTGTTCAGTATCACCCGTGTCGGTATATTTTCTTTTCCGTGGCGGCGAAGGGCATCCGACAGATATTCCCCTTTCCGGATATCCAGTTTAACGGTACGTATCATCACATTATTCCCTTTCAAATTGTACGGACCTCAGGCGTTGCATGAGTTCGGGTGAAACTTTAAACACGACATCTTTCACGGAGATAGATCCGGCGCGTATCTCTTTGGGATCTTTGACCAGCCTCGACTGTGCCATCAAAGTAAATGTTCCCAGCCCACTGATCGACACGCTGTTGCCGTCTTCCAGCAGGCTGATGATCCCTTCTTTGATTTGTTCGATTGCTCCGAGCATAGCGGCGCTGCGGAATCCATGATCGCCGGTCACATAAGAAGCCAGTCCTTTTGAATCGACATTGTCCGAACGGATCACCTGCGGATAGAAGCCGTCTTCGATATCTTTGGAGAGATTGGTCGGGCGTTTGCGTAGTCTATATTTTACAGCCATTGTTTTGTATTGCTTAAGGTTATTCTTCCAAAGATAGGACATATAATCGAGAAAAAGGCGGTTCCCGATGATTAGTTATGAAAAAAGGCAGCCAGCCGGATTATCACCCCGGTGACAATGGAATATCATCGGGATGATGTCGGGACGTCACCGAGGTGACAGTTTGCAAAAGTAATAGGCTTTGCCGTTAAAGTATTAAGCTTTTAGGGTTAGATACTATAGCTTTTGAGGTTAAGGGCAAAAGGGTATGATCTATTGAATACCAGACATGCTTATTCTTTTAAAAGTGGCATTTGATTAAGCATATTTTTTATTTTTATTGCCACACGGGGCATTGGTTCAGCAATTGTTAAACCAACTACGTCATATTCTTTTGCTATATCGTTTATCACCCTTACGACGGTTTCAATCTTTAGTCCGTCAGGATCAGTGCCAACGGCTGCAATAATCTCAGCCGGATCTAAAGCATCCAGATCAAAATGAATAACCACTTTCGAAGCACCGGTAGTTTTAAGCCAATCAAGAACAGCCGTACTATTTTGAGCAACATGGGCAGGCGAAAGGCTCTCTACACCGATTTCCTCCTGACGCTCTTTTGAAGCGTTTGTATCATTCCAGGCACGCAAACCAACAATAATCGATTTTGACGGATTGAGTTTAGCGGGAAACAGATCTACAATCTCCTTGTCACCCATACCAAAACAAACGGTCAATGCCATTGCATGATAACCTGTATAACTATCACCAGGTAAATTTAAGTCGGGGTGAGCGTCTATCCACACAACCGCAACATCTTCAGGATATTTTTCTGCCAGGTAGGTAAACGGCACCACACTAACCGAGCACTCTCCTCCAAGTGTCACAATACGGTCGGGATTTTCTCTTCTAATCAAATCCAAAGCATCTTTACTTTGTTTAATAATAGCACGATAACCGCTAATACCCTTTTCCTCTTTGTGACTTTCCATATCGAGAGAAATGGGGACTTCAACAGTTTGTTGCTTACTTTCGGGTGCAAGCACTTGCAGTAACTGCGCCCCAAGAAAATAACCACGTGAAACATCATTGGCGGGAATGTCGGGCATCCAGCTTGCAACCACTCCTCCCTGCCATTGAGGATAGATTAAGCGAAGTGTTTTAGAATTTGTTTTCATCTCATTCGATTTTGCATAGGTTGTGCCTATAATAAGGCTAAGCACAACAAATAATAAGAACTTGTGTTTCATTTTTAATGCAAAGTTACTGTGTATATACAGATCACACAAGTACTGATAAATTATTCAGGTACTGATAAATTTATCTATATATATCAAAATATGAGATGTATTTATTACTTTCGTAAAAAACTAAAAACGTTATGTATAAGAAAAAGATACCATTTGATATTGAATGTGGTGTAAAAATCACAATGGAGGTTATGGGGGGCAAGTGGAAGAGTTGTATTTTGCTGGAATTGATGGCTGGCGCAAAGCGTCCAAGCGAACTCCACCGCCATTTTACGGATGCAAGTCCACGTGTGATCGACCAGCAATTAAGAGAATTAGAAGCACACGGAATGATTAGTAAAAAGATATTTGCCGAACTACCCCCACGTTCAGAATACTCGATCACCGAACAGGGTAAAACCCTCATCCCTATTATTGAGCAAATAGAAAAGTGGGGAGATAATTTTCGACCTCAAATGAAAGAAATCCTTGGAATAGAAGAATAGAAAAATACGTTTCAGGATGACAAAAGCAATAACTCAAGACAATACCTTAGCCGATGTCCTATACTCATTCGGTGAACATCCGATAACCCGTTTGAAGGCTTTGCTGAAATATTGGGGATATTGATAACCCAACGCATAAGCAACGTCACTGATCGACTTGGACGGATCGGCTAATAGTTCTTTGGCAACAGCCATCGTTTTTACCAAAATATATTCCTGGGCGGACGTTCCGGTTTCTTTCTTGATTAAGTCACCGAAATAATTAGCAGACAAATGCAGCTGATCCGCACAATAAGCAACGGTAGGAGTTCCTATGGATAAAGGTTTTCCGGACGTAAAATAGTCATTCAGCAACTTTTCGAAATCGGTCAACGTATCTTTATTCGCCTTCTTACGAGTGATGAATTGCCGGTCATAGAACCTGACACAATAGTTAAGCAACAACTCGATGGCCGAAGAAATAATTAAATTACTGTGTTTGTCCTTCGCCTCCCTGATCTCCTCGTCGATCTTCATCATGCAATCTATTATGGTCTGGCGTTCCTGCTTTGAGAGGTGCAACGCTTCATTTACAGCGTAGGAAAAGAAAGTGTAGTCCTGCATATGATGTCCAAGATGTGTGCCATGTAATAATTCGGGTTGAAATGTCAGCCACCATCCCATTGGCTGAAATTCTTCTCCTGTATCGTCATTGCCGATCACTTGTCCGGGAGCAGCAAACACCAGGGTATTTTCCTGAAAATCATAATAATTCCTTCCGTATTTGATCTGATCGGCACATTGAATATCTTTCAGGTAAACGACGTAAAAACCAATATTCTTACGTACATGACGTAACAGACTGATCTTTGACGCATCGATCACACTGACCAACGGATGCGGTGTTTCGATACCCAAAAAGTCATTATAGTCTTTAACCGTATTCAATTTTATGATTTTATCCATGCCGGTGCGTGATTTATGTTTTCGACAAATGTAATAAATATCTGCTAGTTATATGATCCGATCAGTAATAATTATACGTATATCCGTAATTCGTATCATACGGAATCTTTTCGGGTACGGTAATTTTGTAGTATGCTAAATAATAATTAAATGACAATAGAATAAATGAATAATAGGGCACTTATGACGATTGATCTGTTTAACAAATTGACAGGCCGGGAAACCCTGCATCCGCTGATTAGTATTATTGACCTGTCGAACGCAAATCTGAACCGCGATATCCGCATGACGTGTGATTTTTACGGACTTTTGTATTATGTAACGTTAGACGGAAATCAATATTCCGGGAAAGACAAACTCCGCCTCATCCATCCCGGAGAACTGGTAGAAATCCCATCGCTCGAACATCGTTCAACCAATGGCTATACGGGCATTATATTCCATCCCGATCTGTTATATGAGACATCATTAGAGGGGCGTATCGATAGTTATCCGACACGTTGCCGCTGCCGGGGACCGCTATCAGAACATGAGCAACAGGTCATATCGGACAGTCTCCAAAAGATCAGGGCAGAATTGCATCATGCCATCGACCGCCACAGCGCATCGATCATCGCTTCGCATATCGAGTTGCTACTCAATTACTGCGTGCGCTTTTGTAATCAGGCAAACTAGACACATTTACTCATATCAGTAATAATTATACATGAATCAGTAATTTATGCCTGTTCCAGATGGTTTATACCTAGTAATTTTGTACCAGATAAATAAAAGTAGAAATAAATGAAAGTAAGACTCGGATTCGCTGCTACATTATTATATATCCTGTTGTTGGCAGGAAATATGGTAGCACAAGCTCCCAAAACAGAACAAATGATGGATAAGAAACGACAACACATTGTGGAGATTGCCACCGTATCGGTATTAGCTGCGATCGGCAACGTTGAACCGATGATGAAAGGACATATGAATATCGCTCTGAATGTGGGCGTTACTCCCGACGAACTGCGTAACCTGCTTGCCATTGTCGAGAAACTGGTCGGACGAAGTGAAGCCGATAAAACGGCAGTCCTAGAAACACCTTCGGCGACAGCGATATTTCCGAAGGGGAATGTCATAGAAGGTGCAAATTTCAATGGAACGGCTTATCTACAACGTCTGATGACCGACAGCAAAACATTTGACGTGGTAGTGTCCGATGTCATATTTGAACCGTCAGCCCGTAACAGCTGGCATTCACATCCGGGAGGCCAGATTCTGATCGCGACTGCCGGTAAAGGGTATTATCAGGAAAAAGGGAAACCGATTCAGATTCTTAAACCCGGAGATGTTATAGCTATTGCTCCTGACGTGAAACATTGGCACGGTGCGGCCCCCGACAGCGGATTTACACATATGGCCATCAACACAAAGGTTTCACTGGGTGCGACCGAATGGTATAATCCGGTGACAGATGAAGAATATAATGATTATAAAGAATAATAGTATGAAACGAATATATATAAGTTTGTTGGCAGCATTTGCATGGATAGGAGTTCACGGACAGGATACAACAACCAATAGACCGCTCACTATCGCCAAACAAGGCAGTTTCGCTGTCGGCGGAACAGTTTTACAACGTCCGGGAACATACGACAACCATAAATTCACCGGTTGGGGAACCCCTGTCGAACAGGGACAAACATACCATGCAGACCATGCTGTCGTAGATTTTCAGATTCCGGTAGAAGCCCGTCAACTTCCGCTGGTGTTCGTACATGGTTACGGACAATCAGGACGTTGCTGGCAGACGACACCCGATGGTCGGGAAAGCTTTCAGACATTGATGCTGCGGCAGGGATTCGGTTCTTACGTAGTTGATATGCCCGGTCGGGGACGTTCGGGACGGACGACAGCCGAAACAGTATTGAAACCGAAAGCCGACGAACAGCTTTGGTTCGATATTTTCCGTATCGGCGAGTGGCCTTCGTTCAATCCCGGCGTACAGTTCCCTACCGATTCGCTATCGCTCGACCAGTTTTTCCGTCAAATGACGCCCGACATCAGTGCACATGATATGAAAACCGATCTTACCGCGCTTGATGCATTATTAGATCGAATCGGTAACGGGATTATCGTAACACATTCGGCCGGAGGTTTTCCGGGATGGTTGGCTGCTATAGAGAACCAGCATATTCAAGCTGTCGTTTCTTACGAACCGGGAGGATATGTCTTTCCCGAAAATGAAGTCCCCGCCCCTATGCCAAGCCTCACAGGAACACTTTCCGGAACAGGCATTTCGATGGATGACTTTATGAAACTGACGAAAATCCCGATCGTACTCTATTTTGGCGATTACATACCGGAAGAAACGACAGATAAACTGGGCGGTGAAAACTGGCGCGTACGACTTCAAATGGGACGTAAGTTTGTTGAAACAATTAACCGTCACGGAGGAAATGCCAGACTGGTTGAACTTCCCAAAATCGGCATCCGCGGAAATACGCATTTTATGATGTCCGATCTCAATAATGTCAAGATAGCCGATTTATTGGCTGAATGGTTACATGAAAATAAATTAGACAAATAACATCTTAATAGAACAGTATGAAAAACTTATTATTAATCTCGCTTTTACTTTTCTCCGCAACAACCATAGGTGCCTGCTCGGAGAATAATGATATTTCTTTTCCGGATACGGAACAGCCTGAGTCTTCCGACCTGCCTTCCGGGAACAGTAAAACATTAGTGGCCTATTTCTCGGCAACCGGCACGACACAGGCGATAGCCGAACGTATTACCGAACTGACCGGAGCTGACATATACCGTATTAATGCAACCGATCCGTATGCAACGAATCCTTATGATGATACCGAACGGATACAAAACGAAGCATATAACGACCTGCGCCCCGGTGTAGCAAACCTTCCCGCCAAAGAGGCGATTGCACAATACGACACGCTATTCGTCGGATCGCCTTGCTGGTGGCATCAACCGGCGATGGTGGTCTGTACATTCCTCGAAAATTATGATTTAGGCAATAAGGTAATCATTCCGTTTTTTACTTACGGTGCTACGACTTACCTGAACGAATCGATGCAAAAGATTTATAAGGTAACGCCTGAGTCTATTCATATTCCGGCCACATTACCCGAAGATCTCGATCCCGAAAATATCCGTGAACCACAAAATGATGATGCCGGGATAGATATGCCGAATGGTCCAGGTGATGTAGAAGCATGGTTGTTGAGAATCAAACAGAGTCAATAATAACAAATTAAAACGAATAAAATGGAAATAAATAAGACATCAACCTCACCCGGTGGACGTATTACAGTAATTGATGCCCTGCGTGGTTTTTCACTCATCGGTATCTGCCTGATTCATGCCATGCAACATTTTGGAGCGATAGGGACAATGGCCCCCCAAGCAATGTTTCCGTGGGAAGGAACGCTGAATGAGATTTTCAGGTGGTTTATAAATTATCTGGTTTTCGGCAAATTCTTCATTATCTTCTCTTGTCTGTTCGGTTTAAGTTTCTTTATCCAGATGGATCGGGCGGCAAAGAAAGGGCTCGATTTCCGGAAACGTTTCTTGTGGAGATTGTTATTACTGGCAGTGATTGGCTATTTGCATGGTTTGATTGTTCGTGTGGATATCTTGCTGATATATGCGATATTAGGTTTCGTGTTGGTATTAATGTATAAATGGCCGACAAAATTACTGGCAGGTATCACCTTGTTTCTTTTCCTGGGAGGCGCCTCACTTGTACCGGTAGTCTATAAAAGTCTGACGGCACCGGCTATAGAGCAAGTGGAACAGGTTACTGCCAGACCTGTATCCCGTCCGGCAGGTTCCCGGCAAGTTCCTACTTTATCTGAAACAATAAAGAATAACGCCTGGAACGGACTGGTCGGTAAAATGAGATTCCAGGTATCGAGCGGACGCATCTACCAGACTTTAGGACTTTTTATCTTAGGGCTTATTGTTGGACGTATCCGTTTATTCGAACGCATGGATGAATTCCGAAAACGGTTAAATCGCTGGGCATTGGCAGCCCTCGTATTATTAGGTCTGCTTTACGTAGCGAGACCTTATATTCCGGCAGTTGCCTGGGGAGAAGTTTCTTTCTATTCATGGATGGGATCGACTACCACCAATCTGATCAATCTGCTGACCGCTTATCTGTGGGTAATCATTGTAATAGAAGTTTATCGTTCACAAAAAGTACAACGGGCCGTAGAACCGTTGGTCAGTTACGGCCGTATGGGGTTGACAAACTATATCGTACAGTCTGTGGCCGGTGTCTTCATCTTTTCCGGTTTCGGATTGGATTGGAGTCATTTGGGAGTTTTCCTGAGCGTATTGGTTTGCCTTGCTTATACAGGCATACAAATCGCAATTAGTCATTATTGGCTGAAAGGTTTCCGATATGGCCCAATGGAATGGCTGTGGAGAACGGGAACCTATATGAAATGGCAACCGCTGGTACGCTAACTGTAAGTTTTTATATCTCCATCTGAAAAAACATCGTTCCGCTGATCATCAAGTATCACCGGAACGATGTTTTTTTGAAATCACTTTATCTCTTTGACCACCCGGCAAGGATTCCCTACCGCCAGTACATTCGATGGAATATCTTTTGTTACCACACTGCCGGCACCGATCACGGTATTATCACCGATGGTTACTCCCGGCAGGATATTTACACCGGCACCGATCCATACATTATGTCCGATAGTTACGGGACGGGCATATTCAAGACCACGGTTTCGCTGCTCTGCATCCAACGGATGACCGGCAGTATAGATACCAACGTTCGGGGCAATAAAAGCATTGTCACCGATACAGACCTTAGCCCCATCCAGAATAACCAGGTTTACATTGGCATAGAAGTTCTCTCCTACTTCAATATTATATCCGTAATCACAAGCAAAAGGCGGTTCGATGATCAGGTTGTTTCCTGTTTTACCCAAAAAAGATTTCAGTAATTGCGTCTTTTCTTCCTGCTGAGAAGGGCGCAGACGGTTATAATCGTAAAGCTGTTCTTTCGCTTTCTCACGATCCGACAACAATTCAGCATCGTAGTTGGCATCATACAACAAACCCTGACGGCATTTTTCTTTCTCTGTCATTGGCTACATTTTTATGTTCCCTACAAATATAAGAATTATTTCAGCTTACGAGGGCTTTCCCTCTTCCGCCAGAAACATTCTATTTGTTCCAGAGAGACGCCCTTTGTTTCAGGAACATAAAAATACCCCCAGATCAGCGCAAGAAAAGCAATCCCTCCGTAAAACCAGAAAGCACCGGCAGGATTCCCCAGGTCCTCTCCTTCCATAAGGATTTCTTTTCCCGGTATTGTCAGCGCTTTTACGATCTTAAAGAAGGTAAATGAAACAATACTGTTAAAAAGCCAGACGGAAAGTGAACCGAGGGAAGCTCCCAGTCCACGTAACTTCAACGGGAAGATTTCCGAGATAATCAGCCATCCTAAAGGTCCTATACTGATGGCAAAGAATGCTACATAACAGAATATAAGTAAAATAGCCACCCATTTTACAGAGTCGCCCAACTGATTTACATAAACAAAACACAAGCCTAACAGTAAAAGCGAAACGACAATTCCGGATAATCCTATAAAATAAAGCTTTCTTCTTCCCAGACGGTCGACAAAATAGACAGACACAACCGTAAAAATAACATTGACCAATCCAACCCCGACAGAGGCCCATATAGCAGCAACAGTCCCGTCAAAACCTGCCATCAGAAAGATTTTAGGGCTATAATAGATCACTGTATTGATCCCGACAAATTGTTGGAAGAACATAATCCCTATGCAAATAATAAGAGGCGTCCTCAACCAGGGCTGTAAAAGCTCTCTCCACCCGGACTTCTCCGCTTCACTTCTTTTTATCTCCTCCTGCATCTGCCGAAAAGAAATCTTTGCCTGCTCTTCCCCTTCTATCCTGTTCAGAATGCGGATACTCTCGTCATGCCTTCCCTGACTCATCAGCCAACGCGGAGTTTCCGGCATAAAAAACATACCAATCAAAAGGATACAAGCCGGAATAACTCCCACATAAAACATCGGCCGCCAGCAAGTCATATCGCTTTCATCCGCAAAATACAAATCTGATAAATAAGAGACCAACACCCCGATCGTAACCATTAGCTGGAACATGGAGACAAGCGTACCTCTCACTTTTGTCGGTGAAATTTCAGCTATATATAAAGGAACGGCAAAAGAGGAAACGCCTATGGCTACTCCCAGAAAAAGACGGGCTAATACTAAATTCCAGGCATCGGCAGCAATCCCTGACCAGACTGCCCCAACCGCAAAAATAACGGCTGATGCCAGAATCACTTTTCTGCGTCCTAACCGGTCCGTCAGTTTACCACAGAACAAAGCCCCCAGGATGGCTCCCAACAACCCTGCTGACGTAATCAGTTCAACCATTCCGTTGTCTATTCCAAAATCCTTCTGGAAAAAAGGAATAGCTCCCGATATCACTCCCGTATCAAAGCCAAAAAGCAGACCTCCGGTTGCCGCGATAATGGCTATGACATAAATCAGCATCCTGTTATGCGCTGTTTTCATGGTATTAAATTTATATATAAATGTTTCTACGGAACAAATTCCTTCCAACAATCTTCTTTTATCTGCGGAGACG
>OFFG01001962.1_pt1 | contig 11014 bp, 14 predicted proteins | sample 1521331 | NCBI WGS metagenome assembly OFFG01 (sample SAMEA3504129, study PRJEB24116) | mouse gut metagenome | biome: mouse gut; feature: mouse-associated habitat; material: faeces | place: Denmark | collected 2011 | reverse complement strand
ATTTGGGTGAAGGGGTTATCGTCCGCGAGATCTGCTGCTATTCTGACGGTCACTTTTATTTCCGTGTCAAATCCGGGGAAATGGGCGCAAAGATAGACATGCCAGCTGTCCGCTGGATGTGGCTGCCGCCGGTGGAGTGAGGCTATGGGAACAAGATTTCATGCTCCAGAGGGGCATCTGAGCAGCAACATTGGTCTGCTGGCCGGGACGGTGATCCGGGAGCTGCGAATACACCCCTACATAGACTCCGAGCTGGAAGGCGTTCCGTGGAACCACAAGCCGGAATATCTGGAGTTTACCATCTTATCCATCCAGACCGGCGGATACCTCTGCCAGTATTCCGGAGAAAAGGACACTTTCTTCTGGGAGCAATGGAAAAAGCAGCCCAATTATGGGTTCCTTGGAAAAAACAGCGGAACTTCGGTCAACTACTACATCCAGGATGCTCCCATTCCACCTCCCTATGAAAGCAAAACGGTTGACTTCTCTCCCTACAGCCGGCGCTGCGCTGAAATTAACTCAGCGACGCTGCTGGTCAAGGACCCGGCAGCATTCGCCGCCCTGGCAGCGGAGCCGGAGGTCTCACAGCGGGACCCTGGCGTCTGCTGGGAGCGGCCGTCCAAGAAATTTTTAGTAGAGGGTGGGTGCCCTTGCTACCGGGGGCTGCTGAATTATGGCAGCGGCGCCAACGTCCTGTGTGAAGCGGCCAGCCAGCAGCTCCATGATTATCTGGGCGTCAAATTCTGCGAGGGCGGGCGAAAAATCTACTGCCCGATCTGGCAGGCAGAAAGCAAAACGCAAAATGTGTCCAAGTTGGACACAATCGGCGGCTAGGTAAATTGTGCCCAAGTTGGACACAATCGGCGGTCGGGTGAATTGTGCCCAAGTTGGACACAATCAGCGGCCGGGTGAAATGTGCCCAAGTTGGGCACCAAGGAGGACAGACCATGCGGATACTGAAACCCGGCGACCCCTGCCCCTGCTGCGGGCAGCCCATCAAAGAGGGCCTGCCCACTGAGACAATCATGCTTCTCAGCTGGCTTCAGGAGGGAAAAGACCTGTCGGCAACAACGAAAGGAGTCAATAATGAAACGACTGACCACTGAAACCCCGGACGGGAATTTTGAGACCATGCTCAATTTTGTGTTCAGCAAGGACGGCTGGGCACATATCAGGCATGACGGTAACGAGGGGACTGTCCCCCTCACGCAATGGGCCAAGGCCCAGTGCATTCTCCACGGGTGCGGAGAATTTTCCGCCGAGACGCCCCAGGAGATTGATGAGGAAATCTGTGACTGCATGATGATGGACTTCCCGGACTGTCCCATCGGCCTGGCCTACTGCTTCGCCGTCCAGGCCAGCCACCTGCGGGACCGGCTGAAAATGTATGAGGATATCTGCTTTGCCGGGGACGGAAAGGAGCGGCTTCCCCTGGATGTTCTTCGGGAGATAGTGGGGAGGACAGTGCCATGTCCAAACCGCTGACCTATCATAAGCCCAGCGGGGAGTGGGGGATCGAGGGGGTGGACCTGTCCACCCTCCCGCCCCCGGTATATGGGGCGCTGGCAAAGCTCATGCGGCTGGAGCATCCCCTCTGCGGCACCCGGGCGGATATGCTCCGGCTGGCCAGCGAGGAGGAAATGGCTGAGATGCTGACCCAGGCCTGTCCTGACGCAAAGGAACACTGTGGCGGCACTTCTATCTGCCGGGCGTGCTGGCTGGACTGGCTGCTGGACCCGGCGGATAACAAATTTGAACGAGAGGAGGACTAATATGCAAACCGCAAACAACATTTTGCTGGTCCGGGTGCCTGCCACGGAGGCCGTCAACGGCCGGGAGCTGCGGGACTACATCCTGGAATCGCTGGCTCAGGGCGTTCTGGTGCTGACGGAGGACGCTGCCTGCGAGGTGATGACGCTGCCCCCGCTGGGCGGGGTGACAGTGGTGGAGACGGGACAAGCGATACCAGCCACGGAACAGCCAGATCCGGCAACGGAAGCAGAAGGGCAAGTCCCAAGTCCAGAGCTTCCAGCAGCAGACCAGTCGGAGGCCGGGGAGAAGCGGGCAATCGTTCAGCGGCTGAAGGACTATCGAAGTACCTATGGGCGGGGCTGTCTGGAGAAGGTTTCGGAAAAGACCGCTCACAGAAAGGAATCCCGCGTATCAGCGGATACGCTCCGGGATATTGCCGCCGACCGGGCCCCAAAAATGGAGCTGTCTGAGTGGCGAAAGATTGCCAAGGCGTTGGATGTGCTGGAGACGGCCCCATGCTGAGGATCATCACGGAAGTGGACGCCCCGCCGGGGCAGGCCATTGGCGTCAAGGAAGCCCTGGCGATGGAGGCGGAGCGGTACGGCGACACCCGGGTGATCTCCGTGGTGGAAGTGCTGCCGGAGCAGATGACAATACAAGGTTGAAGGACGAAGGCCATGAGGGCTACGGTCTGTTGGATAACAGGAGGCAGACCTCATGGCGAAATTCAAGAAAGTCATTGTCGCCGGACCGCTGGTGGTAGAATGTGTCTACCCCGCGCCCAACCCCAGGGACAGCGCCGGCGTTCGGGCCGGAAAAAAGGCCCTGTCATCGGCGGCCCAGCAGCAGCTGAATCTGAGATACGCATATCAAAAGCTGGAGCTTCTGATCGCCGCCAACTTTGGCGTCCGGGACCTGTATGTAACCCTCACCTATGACGACGCCCACCTGCCCCGAAACCGGGCGGAGGCCCGGGAGGCTATGCGGGCCTTTTGGAAGCGGCTGCGGAAGGCCCGGAACGAAAAGGGCCAGGAGCTGCGCTACCTCTACGTCACCGAACACAAGCATGGGGAGGGCCGCTGGCACCATCACGCACTGATCAACGGCACCGGCGAGGACTACGACCTGATCCGCCGGCTGTGGGGCCAGGGCGGAGTGGAGTTCAGGCAGCTGCGCATTGACCGGGATAAGAATTTTGAGACCCTGGCCCGGTATCTATGCAAGGAGCAGCGGGACAAGGTGGGGCTGCGGCTGTGGTCCGGCTCCCGGAATCTGCGCAAGCCGGAGCGTGAGTGCTTCCGGGTACCCAACGACACACAGTTGACCATTCCTCGAAATGCACCGATTACTTTTAATAATGATAATAGAGACACGCTCTATGGCCATTTCCAATTTATCAAGTATCTGGCTGCCGGGTGGGAGACCACTATGGGCCCCCGGCCCAAAGCCAAACGCCGGCGCCGGCGGAAGCGGCTGTAACCTTTTTTAATATTTTTTCAGCCTTGAGGATTATATTAACTTATGGGAAAAGGAGTGGAACGCCTTGCAAGGTGCGCCCAAACATGGTAAAATGATAACGGTAAGTGATGGCTGGCTGACCTGTCCCAGGTGCCGCAAGAACAAGCGGCTGATGAAGGTCCGGCCAGACACCGAGGGCAGCAGGATGATCGCCTACTGCCGGGTCTGCAAAAACGAAATACTGATCGACGTCAACAGGGGCGCGTGCTTTGAGAGCCAAGGCCAGTGACTGACACGGGGAACGTGTGGTCATTGGCCTTGGTTTTGTTTTGCCCGGAGGTGATAGCCCGGCGGAAGACAGCGCGGGCCGGGCCTGGCGAGAACCGTGGGCCGGCCAGGCTTTCAGCCCCCCAGGCGCAGCGCTGTGCGGCCGGTCCGTGCGGCCGGCGCTCCAGTCTGCGGGTCCTCCCTGGGAGAAAACGCAGCGCGGGGCAGGGAAGGCGCGGTGTTTTTGTCCAGAAAAATAAAAATTTTTCGGTGATTTCGTTTCCGACTTTGCGAAAAAATGTCAAACCATACCCCTTTAGGGGTATAGAACCAAAAAAACAGCACAAAAAATGCGAAATCCAGTTGGCCGCAGAAGGTGGGTGAGTGTATGGCGCCAAAAAAGGGCTCGCGCAAGCCTGGAACGGAGCAGGCCCCGGCTATCCTCACCATCATCCCGGACTGGGCGGACGCCGCGGCCATTGGAATGCTGGTGGGCCTGTCTGACCGGCAGATACAGAACCTGACCCGCTCGGGCGTGCTGACGAAAGAGACGCCGCCTGGGCGCAAGGTGCAAAAATACCGCACCTGCAAGGCGGTCCAGCAGTATATCGCCCATGTCAAGCAAAAAGCCGGGGAGCAGGAGCACCCCAAGGAGCTGGTCCTGCGGAAGCTGGAGGCTGAGGTCAAGCTGAAGGAGAGCCAGGGCCAGCTGGCCAGCATCAAGGCTGACATTGCGGAGGGGCGCTATATCGAGACCGCCTCCGCCGCGCAGCAGCTGACGGAGTTCCTGGACACGTTCAAGCACTTCGCGCTGAACATCCCCAGCCGTGTGGCGGGGACAGTGGCCGGTTATACCGACGCCGCCACCGCCCGGGCCATTGAGAAAAGCACTCGCAAGGAGCTGGAGGACATGCTGACCCTGTTCGCAGACGCCGCCATGCTGGCGCCGGGAGAGGAGGCCAGGCGGTGAAGCGGTATCGCGCAAAGCCCTATGAGGTGCCGGGCTGGATCATGCCGGCCGTAGCCGCGCTGCGTCCCCGGAAGCGGCTGCCTGTGTCCCAGTGGGCGGAGGAAAACCGGATTCTTCCTGACGGGAACTCCATTCCCGGCCCCTGGCGCAACCGGGTGACGCCCTACCTGACGGAGATCATGGACACGTTCAACTCCGAGTCAGTGGAGAAGATCATCTTCGTCAAGCCCACCCAGGTGGGCGGCACCTCGGCCATGGAGAACATGCTGGGCAGCCTGATTGACCAGGACCCAGGGCCCACCATGGTCGTGTACCCGTCGGACGACCTTGCGGAGCGGACCGTGGACGCCAAGCTGGACCCGATGATCCGGCGCTGCAAGCCCCTGGCGGCATTGTACCAGAAGACGGACAGCAAGAAGCTCCAGCTGAAATTCGGCGCTATGACCGTGTATCTGAACGGGGCGAACAGCCCCGCAGATTTGTCCAGCACCAATATCCGGTATCTGTTCCTGGATGAGGTGGACAAATACCCTGGGGCCAGCAAAAAAGAGTCGGACCCGGTTTCCCTGGCCATTGAGCGCACCAAGTCGTACACCCTGAACCGGAAGATCTTCATCACCTCCACCCCTACCCTGAAAACCGGCCATGTCTGGCGGGCCAAGGAGGGCGCGGAGGCGGAAAAGCACTACTTTGTCCCATGCCCTCACTGCGGTACATACATCGAGCTGCAATTCTCCCAGCTCAAGTGGCCCAGCAAGGACGATGTCCCAGACAGTACGGCGCGGGCAAGCATGGCCAGATATGTGTGCCAGGTGTGCGAGGGCGTGATCACCGACCGGGACAAGGGCCGGATGCTGGAGGCGGGGCGCTGGCAGTTTGTGCGGAAGAGAACGGAGACGCCCAAGAGCGTCGCCTACTGGATGTCCACCATGTACTCACCCTTCACCCGCTTCTCTGACATCGCCCAGGCGTTTATGGACTCCAAGGACGACCCGGAGCTGTTGCAGAATTTTGTAAACTCCTGGCTGGCGGAGCCCTGGGAGGATACCAAGCTGAAAACCAATGCGGACCTGGTTCTGGAGCGTCAGACGGAGATACCCGCCTGGGAGCTGCCGGAGTGGACCAAGCTGCTGACCGGCGGGATTGACGTGCAGGAGAACTGTGTGTACTGGGTGATCCGGGCCTGGGGCGACTTCATGACCAGCCAGAACGTCGCCCACGGCCAGGCCCTCTCCATGACCGAGGTGGAGCGGATCATGAACACCCAATTTCTGATGCCGTCCGGCGAAAAGGTCATGGTGGAGCTGGCCCTGATAGACAGCAGCGACCAGACCGACACGGTGTATGACTTCTGCCTGATCAACGGCGACTGGGTGCGGGCCTGCAAGGGTTCCTCCGTGTCATTGCAGGGCTACTACCGGATATCCACCGTGAACAAGGCGGGCAGCCGGGCCAACGGAATGCAGCTGGTGCTGGTGGACGGCGGCAAGTACAAGGACATGATTTCCGCCCGTATGCGCCGGCCCAACGGGACCGGCTCCTGGATGGTCCATAAGGACTGCGATCTGGATTACGCCGAGCAGGTGACGGCGGAGCATAAAATCACCGAGCGGAAAAACGGCAAGACCTCTTACCGCTGGGTTTTGAAGCACTCTCACGGAGATAACCATTACCTGGACTGCGAGGTGTATGCCGCGGCCGCCGCGGATGTGATGGAGGTCCGCTCCCTGGTTCTTCAGAATCCGGGACCGGGGGACCAGAAGCAGGAGAAGCCCGCCCAGCCGGCGCGGGAGACGGAGGCCACCCCAGAGGAGAACTGGCTCGGTACTCATGAGGACTGGATTTAAGGGGGCAATATGGACGAAACAAACATGACGCCGGCTGAAATGCTGGCCCAGGTCAATACCGCCATCACCAAGGTGCTGTGCGGCGGCCAGAGTTACAAAATCGGAAGCCGGTCGCTGACCCGGGCGGACCTGGCTATGCTGAAATCCATGCGGGACGACCTGGAGGCCCAGCTGGCCAACGAGGACAGCGGCTGTCTGCTGGGGCGGACCTATGTAGCCTATTTTGATGGGAGATGATCTGTATGGGCTGGCTGGATAATACGATTGCCGCAGTATCCCCACGCTGGGCCTACGAGCGGACGATGTGGCGGCAGGCCTATGAGGAAGCCCGTGGCTACGACGCAGCCAGCTCCGGCCGCGTCAATGCCGGGTGGCGCGTGGTGAACGAGAGCGCGGAGCTGACAGACCGGTACAGCCGGGATGTGATCCGGGCCCGGGCACGCGACCTGGAACGCAACAGCGATATCGCCCAGTCTGTGGTACACGCCTATAAGCGCAATGTTGTCGGGCGGGGCTACACCCTCCGGGCCATGACGGGTGATGACAGCCTGGACAACCAGATTGAGCGGGCCTGGAAGCGCTGGTGCAAAGCCCGAAACTGTGATGTGACCGGAGAACAGTCCTTCAACAGTATCCTGCGCATGATGGTGGAGCGGAAAAAGTACGACGGCGGGATCCTGATTCATTTCTGCTACACCCCCGGCGGGCTGGTCCCCTTCAAGCTCCAGTGCCTGGAGGTGGATGAGCTGGACATTACCCACTCCTCTCCGCGGCACCGGGGCAATCGGGTAGTGGGCGGCATTGAGTACAATCAGTACCGCCGCCCGGTGGGTTACTGGTTCCGGCAGTATGACCTGGATGGCTACCAGGTTATGGACCCAATGTTTATCGAGGCCAAAGACATCTTTTTCTACAAGAACAAGCACCGGCCCAGCCAGCTCCGGGAGATGTCCGACCTGGCCCCCACAATCACCAGAGTGAGGGACACCAACGAATTTATTACCGCTGTATCCATCAAGGAGCGAATTGCGGCCCTGGTGGGTCTGGTAATCAAAAAGATGCTGCCCACTGGAGGGCCCGGCCGCAGCGCTTCATCCCGAGGCCCGGATGGCCAGGTGGACTACTCCTCCAAGAAGATGACTCCTGGCATGATTCTGGAACTGGGGCCCGGGGATGACGTGGAGGTAGTGGATCCCAAGAGTGCGGCGACCGACGCCACCGCGTTCCTGAAAACCCAGCAGGGCCTGATCGGGTCGGGGCAAGGCCTGTCCTATGAGGCGGTAAGCCGGGACATGAATGGCGCGACCTATTCCTCCGCCCGGCAGAACGCCCAGGAGGATGAGGGCACATACACCGAGGAGATCGAGCTTCTTACCGCATTCATGTCTGAGGCGTATGAGCATTTTGTGATTTCCGGCTGCCTGGCCGGGCTGTTTGCTATCCCGGACTTCTGGGGGCGCAAGGAGGAGTATTTGAGCCATGCCTGGATCAAGACGCCGAAAAAGTGGATTGACCCGGTCAAGGAGGCCAACGCGGATAAGATTGCGCTGCAAAGCGGTCAAAAGACATTCCAGGACCTCTGCGCCGAGCGGGGCAAGGACTGGAAAGAAGCGGTAAGTGAGATTGCGGAAGTTTTGAAATATGGCCGTGAGGTCGGAGTTGATATGGGAGGTGTCATTTTTGGAACTGGAACGGCAGCAACAGCCCAACAGGGCGGCCCCGGAGCCGGAAAAAAACCGGGGAACCCGGAGCATGGGAGAAATCCTGGTCAGGGAGGCGGAAAGCCCGGAGGCACAGGATAGCCGCCGGCGGACCATTAGTTTCTCCAGCGAGGAGCCGTACCGGCGGTATTTCGGCATGGAAATTCTGGACCATGCCGAGGGCGCGGTAAATCTGTCACGCTTGAACACAATAGGCGTGGTCCTGTTCAACCACAACAGGGACCAGGTGATCGGAAAGGTGCTCAGGGCCTGGGTGGAGAATGGCCGCGGCATGGCGGAAATTGAGTTTGACAGCGACGCCGAGGCAGAGAAGATCTTCAGCAAGGTCAAATCGGGCACCTTGAAGGCGACATCTGTGCGCTACTCTGTGGAGGTCTGGGAAGAGGTCAAGGCGGGGGCTGTGTCCGCTGACGGGCGCTTCAATGGCCCCTGCATGATCGCCCGGAAATGGACTCCCCTGGAACCATCTATTGTGTCGGTACCGGCGGACGCCACTGTAGGCGTGGGCCGTTCAGATGACAACTCGCTGGACCTGTCCGTGTATGAGAGGCAAATCCAAATCAATCAGAACAAGATGGAGGTAAGAGCATGAAAAACAAGGCAAAGTGGATCAAGCGGCAGCAGGAAATTGTAAGCGCCGCCCGCGCCGCCGGGCGGGGCCTGACGGCTGAGGAGCAGGCGGAGTTTGACCAGCTCCAGCGTCAGATCGACGCAGAGCCGGACGGCCAGGGCGATGGGGAGTCGGCCAGCGGCCAGCGCGACCTCTCCACGTCCGACGGGAGCAATGTGCCCAACTTGGGCACAAATCCTGCGGACGGGATCCGGCAGGCCCAAGAGGCGGAGCGCCAGCGGGCCAGCGACATTATTGCGCTGTGCCGTCAGGCCGGTATGGACCCGGATACATACATCCAGAACGGCGATTCTGTGGATAAGGTCCGGGAGGCCGCTGTGGACCACCTGCTGAAGCATGGGGCTCCGGTGGTGGTTGGGGCCAGAGACTCCGACCAGGACAATTTCCGGGACGCCGCCCGGGACGCCATGCTGATGCAGGCCGGTGTTGAGGTCGAGAAGCCCGTCCAGGGCGCCGAGGCGTTACGGGGTATGTCCATGCGGGATTTCCTCATTGAGAGCATGGCCCGCTCCGGCGAGGGCACCACAACCGAGCTGCTGCGCCGGTCTCGGGCTGACCTGTGGGATACGGCGGTGCGTCAGTTCTTCAGCCCCACCGCAGACTTCCCGGCGATCCTGGACAACGCCATCAAGAAGTCCATTGTGCAGCAGTACGCGCTGGTCCCCTGTACCTTTGAGCTCTGGACCAGCCGGGGGACGCTGACCGACTTCAAGCCCAGCAAGGAACACGAGTACGCCCTGGGCGGCGGCGAATTTTCCAAGGTCGGCGAGGGCGGCGAGCTGAAGCACAGCAGCCTCCAGACCGAAATGCTGCCCACCCGGAAGCTGGACACCTATGGCACCCAGTTTACCATGACCCGGGAGGCCTTTATCAACGACGATATTGGGTTCCTGGCCAATATGCCCGCCCAGTATGCCCGCAAGGCCAAGCGGAAGATCAACCGCCAGGTCTATGAGCTGATCTATGAGAATCCCGCAGTATTTGACGGTGCGGCCCTGTTCGACGCAATCCACAGGAACCTGATCGCCACAGGCTCCGCCCCCAGTATCACTGTGCTGGAGCAGATGATCCAGCTGATGGGCAAGCAGATCGACCAGTTTGGCGAGAGTATCATGGTGGAGCCCTCCAAGATTATCGTGCCTGTTGGGATGGGTATGCGGGTCAACCAGATTCTTGGCACCGCGGAGATCGATGTGGAGGGCATTGGCAGCCACACGGTAAACGTGCTGAACAGCCAGTACCGGAACAAGATTCAAGTGGTCGAGGAGGGCACGCTGAACGTGCTGGCGGGCGACAATGCCTGCCCCTGGTTCATGGCTGCGGACCCTCGCCTGGTGAAGGGCGTGCAGGTGGACTACCTCAACGGTGTCACCACTCCCAGCTTCCGGCGGAGCGAGAAGGCCGGTTATTTGGGCTTCATCTGGGACATCTGGCTGGACTGGGGTATCAACGCAGTGGACTTCCGGGGCCTGCTGCGGAACAACGGCGTGAAGCTGAACGGATAAGGAGGAGCAAATATGAGAGCAGTCTATTTCCAGAGGGGGGAAACCCTGGGCTATACCCCCACCGAGGATACAAAGACGGGTCAGGTCGTGGCTCTGGGTACTCGGATCGGCGTGGCCGCATCGGATATTCCTGCCAACGAGCTGGGTAACGTCCATGTGGTGGGCGTATTCTCCATGACCAAGGCGGAGGGGGAGGAGCTCGCCCAGGGCGCCGCCGTCTACTACGATTCTGCAGCGGAGGCCATCACCGCCACGGCGGACGGAAACACGCCCGCCGGCTATGCCGCCTCGACCGCTGCCGCCACGGCCGCCACTGTGATGGTCAAGCTGTTGGGCTGATTGGAGGGCTCAGATATGAAAAAACTGATTGCCCGCCGCCCAATCCAGTACATGGGCCGGACCTACAAGTGCGGAGAGGCCGTCCCCACTGAAAACCCCCAGATGGTGGAGGCATGGCTGAGAGCCGACAGCGCCGTGTGGACGGATACGGACATGGAGGGCTTTGTCAGCGCCGTCGTCCAGGAGGCCGCCCGGCGCTCCAAGGTGAACGACTTGGCAGCGGAGGTTATCCGGTCCATGGGCGTGGATATTGAGGACGGCACCGGGGAGTTTGTGGGCGTTTCCAGCCTGACGGAGCAGCTCCGCGCCCTGTTCGGCCCGGACACATCGGGGGAGGGCGAAACCGGGCAGGGCAGTGAAGCCCCCGCCCGGCAGACCGGCCGCCTGGATGTGGAGGACCTGGAGAAGTGGAAAAAGGCGGACCTGGAAAAGCTAGCGGAGGATATGGGCGTGGATATTTCCAGTGCCCGGACCAATGCCGAGCGGGCCACCATCCTTGCCGCGGCGGAGGTCCAGGCCCCCGC
>OFFG01001961.1_pt1 | contig 11023 bp, 10 predicted proteins | sample 1521331 | NCBI WGS metagenome assembly OFFG01 (sample SAMEA3504129, study PRJEB24116) | mouse gut metagenome | biome: mouse gut; feature: mouse-associated habitat; material: faeces | place: Denmark | collected 2011 | reverse complement strand
CTACATGGGAGAAAATGGCATCAGGAATTATCTGAATTTTATTTCATGAAAGAGAGTATTGAAAAAATGGCTTGGCACCATTTTGGATTTGATAAAAATATCACCCAATTATTGTAGACTTTTACCAAAATAGGCAATATGCAGTAATGGTTTAAAAAACTTATTTCATAATAATTGAATCATACTATTCTTATATTATAAGGTCATGGCATAACTTCCATGACCTTTTTCAATGCAAATATATCTTTAAAAACCTCGAAATTGATAAATCACGTCTATCAATGTATCCATAGAACCTTTTTTCTCTTTTAGTTCTTTCAACGTAAACAAACTCGGCAATTCAATCATTCCATCCGCCGTAATCCACATTTCATGCATATCTAAAATTTTTGTGTACAATCTAATGCGCTCTTCTACACTTGTCTCCTGATTATAAGCATAGGCAAGGTATTCTATATCCGTATTGGGATAGAAAAAACTCAATAACCTACCAAATCTCTGTTGATATTCTTTATTTCTATCTACAATATCCTGTATCAATTGCCGAATATTCTTTTCATCTAATAAAGGAATCAATTCCACGAGTAAATCTTGCACACCATCCCATTCCCAATTTGCATAATCCCTTGGCCTTTGCATAATAAGAGAAAAAATCTCATCAGTATTAATATACTCTCCCTTTTGAAGCGTCTGCTCCAATAATGGCACAATAATTTTCCACTCGTTGCCACCAATGCTTCTTTTATGAGATATTTTTGCAACATAATTTTGTAGCGAGTCCTCGGAAGTGATAGTATCATCTCTTTCAAACCATCTGGCTGGCACCTTATATGCATCACGTAATTTACATACTTTTTCAAAGCAATCTGGTTCAATTTTTTTCATTTCTTCTGTAATTATTATTCTGTTCTTTTCTGCGTTAGCTAATATAGCTTTTTTCAAATCCTCCCTATAAACTGAATTTATATTATTATGATATGAATATTCTGAACTTCCTTCCAGTATCGGAAATACCTTGCAAACACATTTCCAAAGATTAAGAAGACTGTTTTTGCCCTCTCTACTATTTTCCAAGTATGCAATTACTGCATCAAAAACAATTTGACGCCATTGTGCATCTACACTATTAGGTATATAGCTGAATTGAATTATATCATTTATCCCACATCTGCCTGCCGATGAAGCAACCGAGGCATCCACATATACATCTGCCCTATTATCTCCCGTTTCACTAATCACTCCTGATATATTAAGCAACCGTATACCTAATGATTTCCATACTTGCGGGTTATCAGAAGATATATTTTCATACCACCTCATCAAATTGTAACCGCCATATTCTTTATGACCAGAATATCCTAAAATTCTTTTTGCTTTTAGTAGATTTTCAGCCGCCCGGATTTTTTCAGTCCACCCCATCCTTTTTCCCATTTTTATGAATACTGCCGCACATTCTTTTATTTCTTCCTGCGGCATTTTCCATACCATTCCTTTAGGAGCCATCCATAAATCAAATATCTGTTTTAATATAATTGCTTCCTTTTCGTTTTTTAAAACGTATTCCCATAAATTTTCTATGAGCCAGCAAGACTTTTCCATACGTTTCTCAATAACAGGCAATGCCAATTTTTTATATCTGTCATCCATTTTATCTATGGTAAGCAACATTACAGCCATCAAATGCTGTTGAAAACCTCTTATTTTCACTTGCACTTCTACGTTCATTCGAGACTCTCCACGAAGAATATCATATACATACTGACAAAAATCATCATCCGAAGTTCTCATTTCTTCGCCACTAGCTACACTGTTTAAATCACTTACGAAAAGAATTTGATTTACTAAAAGCCTCCATAAATACTTATTCCCTTGATCCTCTCTCCATTGAGCAATTCCTTCCGCAGCGAAATCCATACACTTGTCAATATCCAAATAGGAATACGCCCATACTTTATATAAGAATTCAAGATATTTATTCTCCTGATCCATAATCCTTATTAAATCCGGGCACTCTGTTACAGCGCATCCCAGCACCAAAGTATATATATACAACATTATACTTTGTAAATTATCTGTTACCCCTTTTGTGTAATTCTTTGCAAAATATTCAATTATTTCCTTTTTCCCGGTCAAGAGCAACTTATCTATAAATTTGTTATTATCATCCGGATAGTAACATTTGATTAGCTGATACACCTTATCAACTCCTGCTATGTCTATATTTTCTTCACAAGCTTCAAAAACTCCTTCCGCAAAGAACGCCTCAGCATCCTCTTCTCCCTTTTTTAAACTCTCATCTTCAAATAATCTTTCTCCAAATACAAAACACAATTTTCCAGACATCCGCAAAACATCCTTAACTGTATCATTAAAATTATAATGATGATGTCTTGCTTCCTCAGATACATACTTATTTTCAATTTGTCCAGGGGTTCGGTTCCCAATCCATCTCTTAAATGTGCTTTTTGCCCTATCCTCATATCCCGCCTCTACTAATTGCTTTATTTGTACCAAAGCTCGGAGCAATTCCCCTGCCGTAATGATTTTCGTGCTAAGTGCCTGTTTTTCACAAGGAAGCGATTCCTCAACATTACAAAAATAGTTCTCCTCTGGAAAAATAGAATTTTGATACTGCGTTATTGTGCTTATTGCACATGATACATCAACCAAACATTCCAGTTCTCCATCCTCTGCCAATACTTCAAGTACCGTATATGTTTGATCCTCTAATTCGTTTAACGAACGATTTTCGATGACTGCTTCATAGGCATATCTTGCATTAAAATATCGTGGTATTTCTTTCCTGCGATTAGCCATAATCAAACTTTTAAACAAAGAATCATGCTTTAGTGCAACATTAGTATTTTCTTTTAATATATACTCACAGACTTTATCGGCCACTATTCGCTTGCTCTCACCGGTTTTATCAAATTTCTTTCTTAAAAATAACCGGACATCATTTGCATACACCGAATAAGCCCCCTTATCATTTTCAATAATCAACGGCTCTACGCTCTGCATCCAGCATGCAAGCTGAATGTCCGTTATCTTAATGAGATCTCGAAGTAGTGACTGCAACAATTCTAAAGTAATCCCTCGATTTAGTAATGTCATAGCCCCGGATAATACTATCTCAACATGCTTATATGTAATGCCCCACTTGTCCATTGCACTTTTCCAAATATAATCATAATAAGCATCTATGCCATTTGCCAGCTTTCTTTCTATGATATATTTTTCATAATTATAGATAGAATCGTGCCCCTTAGCGTCATAAATCGCATACATAACCGACAAAGTATTTCCTTTTGTTACCGAAAGAATATATTGTGCAATTTCTTCACTTGTAGCATCTGCAAAACATATATTACTATCCGTTAATAACTGCTTAATATCATCGCAGTCTAATACCGGCACCGCTTTTGTTATCACGTCATTACCATCTAACCATAAAGGATATTCCGGATTATTTGAATATGGCTGCCCTGCAAGCAAAAAAACGACTCCATCCGGCAGACAATTGGGAGAGGGTAAAGTTTTTAAAAATGTACTTTTCTTTCCTGCACGCGCCGCATGATCTATCCCATCAACCGCAATAACAGTTGGTTTTCCCGTTTTGTTATATAAACAATTCGCCAAACGCAATACTTCTTTAATTTTTTTATCAACAGATTTAATAGCTTCAACTGCTACGGGAACATTATATTTTTCCATGCACCCTTCAAAGTTGTCTTTTATTTGAATCAATGTATTCTTCCAAAAGTCTTCTGGCAAATATATCCCCTCGTCCGCCGGCATCATATCATACTCCACCTGTATCGGCTTAAATGAATGAAATCTTGTAGTAATAATGCTATTATCTTCATTTGCCATATAGCTAATAATGTTAGTTTTTCCAGAACCCGGCTCCCCAGAAAGGAAAAACACTCCTTTATTGATTTCTAAAATCTCATTTTTCAAATTTTTTATCCACCGTGCACGTGACTGGAAAAAAGGTTCTTCTGTTGCAAAATTATGTTCCCCTATCAGTTCATCTTTTTTAAGCACTAATACTGATAAAACCTGCTCTTTTGTAATTTCTTCTTCAGCACGGGTAGAAACCGTCCAATCTGAAAGTTTTCTTACCAAGCGATCATGGTATTTTTCACATTGACGTTTATTAACATTTAAAAGGTAAGCTAATTTTTCACTAACAAGCTTTTTTAAATTTTCAAGGTCATTTTCTTCATCAGAATAAATCTGAAATTCTTTTAAAAAAATTAGCTTTTCGTCATCCGATAATAATGGCATCTGCCGTAAAATATTGTCAAAAGCAATCTTATACATTGTTCCCTTTTCACGCTCTGATGCTTTAGAATGTCTTACCATTTTGAAAAACTGAACATCTGAAATAGATTCAGCAGTATTCAATTCCTCTTTCAATGCTATCCAAAAATCTTTTAAAGCCGGTCTTTTATAACCTTTTCCTTTTGCAGGTGTATAATTTTTATTGCCAATTTTTCTATTTGTATATATAATTGGAACACACTGCCTATATATATCTTTGACTCCTTTCCAATCATCACTATATTCTTTAATGCACGCTGGCTTTGTTTTCCCATTCTCTGTATGGTTACAAAACAAAAAGGTATATGTTAATGCGTTATCCTTTCTCGTATGTTTTACCTGAATGCATTCTAATTTTTTATTATCATATCTTACTACAACATCATCCAGCCCCTGCTGTTTAGATGCCTGTAATGTTACCCCTACAACTCCAGAATCTGGATTTAGCAATTCAAGCACCTTCTCTAACCCTACATACCATTCAAACCAATATGCATCCCCTATCCCAGCAAGTTTATTATCTTCCATTTTTTTCACCACCATTTCCAGTCATTCAAAATCCGTAAACTACAAAAATACCATAAAATTTCCGATTCAATATTAAAAAAATGAATAAGAAAGCAAATTCTATGATATTACTATCCCAAACACTAATCTGTTATAATCATAATATTTTTGAAATATATGTTTATTGGCTATAAATACCACTTAACATATTTAATAATTATAAACCAATAACACCACAATTCCCACAGCAGATATAATATTATTGTAATTTATTCCCCCAATCCGAGCAAGTTATTTACTACACATATTAACTATTAATGTGATAGACTGTTTCCCTATCTATAATTATATTTATAGAATCTTTTTCATCTGCATTGCCGCAGTCCATCTACCAGCGCCTCCACTGTCCGTAATACTACCGTCTGTTCACTCCGTTTCAAATGCCGGATACGGTAAAACAGCTTCTGGTGCCTCCCATCTTCCTCCGTTTCCAAAGTGCTGACACCAAGCAGTTCATTCGCATCCACCTCAAGTATCTGCACCATCTTAATAAAAATCTCAATGGACATTGCCGACTGCCCGCCTTCAATCCGGCTGACTGTGTTTGCGCTAATTCCTGCCCTTTCCGCCACATTTTCCTGTGAGAGCCTGATTTCATTCCTCCGGTCACGGATACGGTTCCCTAAATTTATCAAGTCCTGCGACCCTGCACAATTGCCCAATATACACCTCCTTCCCGATTGTAAAATCACCTGATAGAACTTTGCGACATCGTGTCGTAAAGTTTTGCAACAAAAAAACAGCCGTATCTCAAGCTGTTTTTACGGATTGCTATTCTATTTGCACCTATAATTCTTTACTTCCATTCTGGTAGATCACTTACGAGATTCTATAAGACTTCCCTGCAGCTTTTCTTATCAGCCAGATACCTGCTGAAACGACTGCTCTCACCAAATATACTGCCGCTACCATCAGTTTCCATACCAGCGCTATCCCACCAATCGCACCGCCAATCAACACATTGATGAACAGAATCCCCATTGTCCCGCCTATGTCATAGCCTTTTGGAATGATCCACAGAGACATTCGGTGGATGCCGAAGGGAATCCCCATAAACCACCATAATTTCAGATAGTCGCACTCACCATTTTCCATACATAACGGACGGAACAATACGGCTAAAAACGCCGCAAGCAGCACTGGAACGATCACATATTTTACAAATTCACTTACCTTCATAATTTCCTCCGTTCTGTAATATTTTCAGTATACCACACGCAATACAGCAAGACAATTTATTCTGGCTGTTTATGATTGTTTTCAGTTCCTTTTTTATCCGCTCCCATACAGGTCATGGTTCACTTCCGCCGTATAATAGTTGCTGATGGTCATAGGTGCATTGTAAAGCGTTGTCAGTAGATATGCCTTGATATTCCCCACTTTCGTCGTATTTGCACCCAAGCTTATCAGGATATACTCTATGTGCATCTGATTCAACTTCATAAACCGATTTTTTACAAGTGCTACTGGTTTCTCCACTCCCGCAATCCGTAACGTGCCGTTATCCGGCAACAGCATGACCTCCACCATCAACTCAACCAGTTCGTCCACATCCTCCCTCTGGTGATAGCGTTCATCCTGGAAACACTCGTAAGAGATATGTTCCCGGATAATATCCCGGTATGCATTCATCTCCTCAATCACATCCGGCACTGCACCTTTGATAGATTGATTGGACTGGATAAGATTGGGATAGATTTGAGCAGACACACCTAATTCAGTCTCATTAAGATCTGTCTTGCTATACTCTGTCTCACTATAATCATTCTCACTAAAATCAGTATTGTTAATATCAGTATAATTAGATTGTGATTTTGGACATTCTGGAATGGTGATTTTCACTATTCCAGAAGTATGATTTTCACCATTCTTGAATTGTGATTCTGGAAGTTCTTGAATTGTGGTTTTCATCATTCCTGAATTGTGATTTTCACTATTCTTGAATTGTGATTTTGGAAGTTCTTGAATTGTGGTTTTCACAACTCTTGAATTGTGATTTTCCCTATTCTGTGTATTTACAAGAGTCTCCACTGTTTTTTCTTCCTTTTCTCCATCGTCTGTCTGCCGTATAATGAAATTCTTCACATAAATCACATTCGGTTTTCCAAGCCCCAAGCGTCTCTTTTCAATCAACCCGATCCCTTTATCCGCATCCAGTTCCTTTAAAAGCCTTACCGCCTTCTGTGTGCCACAATTCATAAGTTCAGCAATTTCCTCTACTGTAAAAATAATATAAACCCTGTCCTCTTCATCAAACCAGCGGTTCTTAATGCTGAGGCTCATACGGTCTAATAAAAGACCGTATAAAACCTTCGCCTCGCAGGAAAGGGACTTAAAGCATTCTGCAGTAAACAGCACCTTCGGAATACGGTAAAATGTATACTGCTCCGCTTCCATCCCACGGTAATAATCAAACTGTATTTCCTGCATCTACTGTCCCTCCCTCCTTTTGTCTCCAATCTTCCAAAAGGGTATAAATAACGCTCTCAATCTGCTCCCTGGAATAAGATTCTGGAAAATAATTTCTTATCCGCTTTGCGGAGATAGTCACTTTCACATCTTCCTTCTCTTTCCTAATCAGAACCGCATATACCATACCTTCCGTCAATTCCCCTGTTTCACTGGATTCCCTCAACTGCTCTGCCTGTACCTTCGAAGGAAATATACCACTGTTACCTACCGCATCCACAACCCATGCCTGTTCTTCCACTTTCAGATAAGATAATTTCTCCCCGACTATCATTGGAATCTTATTTTCATCCACATAATCTAGTAATTCCTGCACCAGTTCTGACAAACGGATATACCGCTGTACTGTCCTCCCGCTGTCCCCTGCGGCTTCACCAATGGCATCCGCCGTATGCTTGTCCCCCTTGCTCCCCTGGTGCTTCATCGCTTCATACTTCATCCGATATGCTTTCGCCTTTTCACTAGGCAGAATATCCTCCCGCTGAATGTTTGTGTCCACCATGATAATCGTAGCTTCATCATCATTCAGGGTACGGATCAGCACCGGCATTTCTTCCAGTCCGGCAAGCTCACATGCCCGCCATCTCCTGTGCCCTGCAACCACTTCATACCCGTTTTCCGGGTGTGGGCGCACAATCCCTGGTATCAGCACCCCATACCGCTTTACACTGTCCACTGTCTCCTGCATCTTTTCATCATCCAGCACACGGAACGGATGGTCTTTGAATGTATGTAACTGGCTGAGGGGAACGGAAGTGACCGTCTCCCCTGCCCCCGCTACTGTATCCGTGCCAAACAGATCATCAAAAGATTTCAGCTTCACTTTCTCTGCACTTTTACTCTTCATCTGCAAGCACCTCCTGTGTCAGCGATAAATACCCTCCCGCAACAATCCCTTTCGGATCATGGAGATAAATGCTCTTTCCCTCTGCCGTCGTTTCTGCCGCTTTTACAGACAGCGGAATACAGTTTTCAAAAATATGTACCCTCTCTCCATATACCTCGCGGATCTGCGCTGAAATGTCCCTTGCAAAGTTTGTCCTGCGGTCAACTTTCGTCAGCAGAATCCCCATAATATTAAGTGACGGGTTCAGTTTCCTCCGCACCCTCCCTATCGTCTTAATTAGCTGCTGTAACCCTTTGACCGGGAGGTAGGCTGCTTCTACTGGTATCAGCACATCGTCAGCAGCTACAAGGGCATTTATCGTAATCATACCGAGTGAAGGCATGCAGTCTATAATTACAAAATCATACTCCCTTTTCACGCTGTCTAAATATTGACGCAATATCGTCTCCCTGCTCATAACATTTACCAGAGATGTCTCCAGTCCTGCCAGTTCAATATTTGCCGGGATAAAATCAATCCCTTCCTCATGGTGGATAATCCCCTCACCCGGCTCTGTATCCTCGTCATTGATCACCTTTTCCATGATGTTCACCAACGTTACATCCAGTTCATCCGGTTCTTCTATCCCCAAGCTGACCGCCATACTCCCCTGTGCATCTGCCTCTACCAATAATACTTTTTTGCCTGCCCTTGCAAGCCCAATCCCTAAATTAACACAAGTCGTGGTTTTTCCCACTCCGCCTTTCTGGTTTGCTACTGCGATAACTCTGCACATATATACTTTCCTCCTGATCTATTTTTCTATCTGTTCCACTTCCGCATATGCACGGAAATACTTATCTGTTCCTTTGTTTGCAAATATCTCTGAAATCCGCAGCACACGAATCTCTTTGTTCCGTTCCATGAGCCGCTGAAACCAGTGAATATCCCTCTTTGTCCCCTGCATCCTAATTTTCAGCATATAAATCCTCCATATCCATGTAAAAACAGTATTCTGGATAACGAATCTTGACTGCCTCCCAAAAGTACCTAGCATAACCGCAGCAGAACAAGTCCTCCACCGTATAACGCTGGCACTCTTTCAGTTGTTCCTCCGCATCCTCGCTGTCAAAGACGCTGGGCGTTCCATTGCAATAAAGATTAAATGCCATGCGTACAATCTTAGTGCTGCCGCTAGTCTGCCACCCATCCCCTAAACACTCTGTTTTTACACATCCAGATTTGAAATCATAAATCCTGTCTACATTAACCCTTGTATCTCTGTCGATCCCAAGACAATATACCAATGCTTTATGGTACTCATCCTGATATCTGCATTTCTGCAGATATGCATTAAAAAACTTCTTATGTTCTTCATTCTTGAAAGTAATTGTGCGAGTATCTCTTTTCCTTGCACCTGTCGCTGTATTTACCGTCATAACTTGTCCTCCTTATCCGATTTCTTTTCCTGACTGTTCCGCCACTTTTTCCAAATATAACTTATCTAAAAACTCTCTCTGAATTGCCTTACTCTGCATTTCCCATTCCCCGCGATATCCATAGCTACTATTCCATAGCTGTTCCGCTTCATTCCTTCTAAGATGCCAATATAGCTTACCCCTCCTGTCAATTTCCGGCTTTTTTATCTCCTGCGCGGCACTTTTCAGGTCAAAAAAACTCCAGACAGATATGTCCAATGCAACTGCAATCTTACACATAGCATACACAGGTATCTTATTCGCAGCCCAAACTTTAGATTTCGCAAACCATTTACACACCGTCCCCATCGGGGAACCTGTGACCTTACAAATCCATTCATTCTTGCCTTTCCTTTTGATACCGCTATTTCTAATCGCTTCATTTATCCTTACGATTAAATCTTCTTTACCCGCCCTCTCATGCACTTCTAGCAATCTTATAACATCCTTCTCAAACTCCTTCATCTTATATCACTCCCCGAAACATCATAATCCCTTTTCTGCTATTGGGAGCTACACTCCCAAACCCTTGTGGATTCGTGCCGCCAGTTACCCAAAAAGCGGCTAACTGGCAACCCGAATTTGCTTTCAATGCCGACATTTATGTGTTATACTTTTTGTAACGTTACTTGTCTTATTTTCAGGTGTAGAAAACCTGCTGAAATGAAAATGGACTAAGCAGAATCCCCTGTTTTTCAAGGTTTTTCTAACTTAGTCCAATTATAACAGCATCATACAAATAAGCATCATTCCCCTTCACAATCCCCCACTCCATCATAAGCGCCGCCCCACCCGTCACAAAAGGTGTCGCAAAAGAAGTCCCCGTAAACTGTGCATATCCTCCCCCAACCGCCGCTGTAGTCACATCCACTCCCGGCGCTTTCTCCAGAAAAGCATCACCGAAAGCCAAATCACTGCAAGAGCCCAACATACAACTGGCAGCCATCACCGAAAAATATATAATAACCTTTTTCATACTCTATCGTTTTAAAATGAAATATTGACTCCAAAATTGTAAATCCGTATATTCGGATAGTTATTATTTCCTCCGTCAGTGACTCCTTCCGGGTCAATATCTATATCATTCAAATCGGAGAACAAAGTCAACAAGTTGTAACCGTTACAATAGAACCGGACTGATTCAATCCCCACTTTCTTCAGGAAATCCTTCTGGAGAAGTGTATAGGAAATCTCCGCGGTTTTTAGACGAAGATAAGAACCGTTCATCAGCCACAAGTCAGAAGTTTGCAGATAATGCGACTTATTCATGAACGTCAACCGTGGAAAGCGTGAATTCGGATTCTCTTCCGTCCATCGCCCGTCTGCAAGAAATTTGAGCAACATACGGCTGTTCGTA
>OFFG01001957.1_pt1 | contig 11061 bp, 12 predicted proteins | sample 1521331 | NCBI WGS metagenome assembly OFFG01 (sample SAMEA3504129, study PRJEB24116) | mouse gut metagenome | biome: mouse gut; feature: mouse-associated habitat; material: faeces | place: Denmark | collected 2011 | reverse complement strand
GCTGGTGTTCTCCCTCAACGAGGGGGCCTACTGCGCGGAGACCATCCGGGCGGCGCTGGAGTCCGTCCCCGTGGGACAGCTGGAGGCGGGGTACTGCGTGGGGCTGAGCTGGTGGCAGACCATGCGCCGGATCATCCTGCCCCAGGCCATGCGGACGGCCTTTCCGTCCCTCTCCAACGGCCTTATCGCAATGGTCAAAGACACGTCCCTGGCCGCCAACATCACGGTGGCGGAGATGTTTATGGCTACAAAGGAGATCGTGCCCTGGAGCTACGAGCCCCTGGCGCTGTACATGGAGCTGGGGCTTATCTACCTCATCTTCTCCACGGTGCTGACATGGCTCCAGGGCGTGGGCGAGCGGAAGCTGGGCGCTTATGAGACGGCGGAGGTGGACTGATGCTGGAAGTGAGAGACGTACATAAATCCTTCGGCTCCCTGGAGGTGCTCAAGGGCGTGAGCCTGCCGGTGGACCGGGGGGACGTGGTGGCCATACTCGGCCCCAGCGGGTCGGGGAAAACCACCCTCCTGCGGTGCGTCAACCTTCTGGAGCGGGCGGACGGCGGCACCCTCACCTTTGACGGGGAGCGGTTCGACCTGTCCCGCCTCTCCCGGAGGGACGCGGCCCGCCTGCGGAGGCGGACCGCCTTTGTGTTCCAGAGCTACAACCTGTTTCTGAACAAGACCGCCCTGGAAAACGTGGCGGAGGGGCTGATCACCGCCCGGAAAATCCCCAGGGCGGAGGCCCTGGACGCCGCCCGGAGGGCCCTGGACAAGGTGGGTATGCTGGACCGGGCGGACCACTACCCCAGCCAGCTGTCCGGCGGGCAGCAGCAGCGGGCCGCCATCGCCCGGGCCATCGCCGCCCAGCCGGAGATCATCTACTTCGACGAGCCCACCTCCGCCCTGGACCCGGAGCTCACCGGGGAGGTGCTGTCCGTCATGCGGCAGCTGGCGGACGAGGGCATGACCATGCTGGTGGTGACCCACGAGCTGGGCTTCGCCCGCACCGTGTCCAGCCGCACGGTGTTCATGGAGGGCGGCGTGGTGGTGGAGTCCGGGCCGTCCCGGCAGATGTTCGAAAGCCCCCGGGAGGAGCGGACCAGGGCCTTCCTCCGCACCGGGGCGTGACGCAATTATGACGATTAGGAGTTGTTACCCATGAATTTCAAGCGTTTCGCGGCGGCGGTGTCCGCCTTTGCCGTTATTTTACTGGGCCTGCTCATGCTGGCGGGCTGCGCCCCCAGGGGGGAGGACAAGGGCGGCGACGCCCTGGCCCGCATCCAGGCCAAGGGGGAGATCACCGTGGCCCTGGAGGGCACCTGGTCCCCCTGGGGCTATCACGACCAGTCCGGGGAGCTGGTGGGCTACGACGTGGAGGTGGCCCGGGCCATCGCAGAAAAGCTGGGGGTGAAGGCGGCCTTCGTGGAGGGCGAGTTCAACGGCCTGCTGGCGGGGCTGGAGGCCGGGCGGTACGACATCATGGTAAACGGCGTGGAGATCGACGAGGCCCGGAAGGAGAAGTATGACTTCTCCGCGCCCTACGCCTACAACCGCACGGTGGTGATCACCCGGGCCGACGACGATTCCATCCAGTCCATGGAGGATCTGAAGGGCAAGCTCACCGCCAACACCCTGCAAAGCACCTACGCGGCGGTGGGGGAGCGGTACGGCGCGCAGGTCACCGGCGTGGACGATTTCATCCAGACCATCGAGCTGCTCACCGACCGGCGGATTGACGCCACCCTCAACGCCGACGTGAGCTTCAGCGACTACATGGCCCAGCACCCGGACGCCCCCATCAAGATCGCCTGCACCGACCCGGACGCCAGCCAGGTGGCCATCCCCATGCCCAAGGGGGCGGACAGCGACGCCCTCCGGGCCGCCATCGACAAGGCTTTGGGGGAGCTGGCGGCGGACGGCACCCTCACCGGGCTGTCCCTGAAGTATTTCGGCCTCGACATTTCCAAGGGGGGATAACATGGATCCGCTGACGCTGGAGAGCGCGGCCCTGTCTGCCGACGGGCGGTCGCTGATGATACTGGATCAGACCCTTCTGCCGGGGGAGGTCAAGTACCTGTCCCTGACGGAGACGGAGGACATTGTGGAGGCCATCCGCGCCCTGCGGGTGCGGGGTGCCCCGGCCATCGGGGTGGCGGCGGCCTACGGGCTGTACCTGGCGGCCCAGCGGCTGGACGCGGAGGATATGGACCAGTTCCTGTCCGGCCTGCGGCAGGCGGCGGAGACGCTGAACGGGGCGCGGCCCACCGCCGTCAACCTGTCCTGGGCGTTGAGCCGGATGCTGGGGGCGGCGGAGCAAAACCGGGCCCTGCCCGTGGCCCAGGTGAAGGCCCTGCTCCGGCGGGAGGCGGACGCCATCCGGACGGAGGACATCGCCATCAGCCGGGAAATCGGGCGGCTGGGCCTGGGCCTGCTGCGGCCCGGGGACGGCATCCTTACCCACTGCAACGCCGGGACGCTGGCCACCGCCAAATACGGCACCGCCCTGGCCCCCATCTACGCCGCCTTGGAGGCGGGCCGGACGGATCTGCGGGTCTACTGCGACGAGACCCGGCCCCTGCTGCAGGGGGCGCGGCTCACCGCCTTTGAGCTTCAGTCCGCCGGGGTGGACACCACCCTGATCTGCGACAGCATGGCGTCCATCACCATGGCCCGGGGCAGGGTGGACATCGTGTTCGTGGGCTGCGACCGGGTGTGCGCCAACGGGGACTTCGCCAACAAGATCGGCACCAGCGGGGTGGCCATCCTGGCGAAGCACTACGGCATCCCCTTTTACGTGTGCGCCCCCTCCTCCACCATCGACATGGGGCTGGCCCGGGGGGAGGAGATCCCCATTGAGGAGCGGCCCCCGGAGGAGGTCACCCAGCTGTGGTACGCCCACCGGATGGCCCCGGCGGGGGTGAAGGTGGACAACCCGGCCTTCGACGTGACGGACCACGGGCTGGTGACGGGGTTCATCACGGAGAAGGGGATCGCCTATCCGCCCTTCGACAAGGCGTTCCGGGACTTTGGGTTCTGACGGCCATTTGATAGCAGACGGGAGTATTTCCATGAGAGAATACCTGAAGGGCCGCGTCACGCCCTACTACGAGACGGACAACGAGCTGCTCCTGCTGGGGGACACCTTCGAGCTGCTGAAAAAGCTCCGGCCGGGGACGGTGGATCTGATCTTCGCCGACCCGCCCTACTTCCTGAGCAACGACGGGATCACCTGCCAGGGGGGGAGGATGGTGTCCGTCAACAAGGGGGACTGGGACAGGGCCCCCGCCGCGGCGGACAAGCACCGCTTCAACCGGAGGTGGATCAAGCTGTGCCGCCAAATCCTGGCCCCCAACGGCACCATCTGGATCAGCGGCACCCTCCACAACATCTACAGCATCGGGCTGGCCCTGGAGCAGGAGGGGTTTAAGATCCTGAACAACATCACCTGGGAAAAGACCAACCCGCCCCCCAACCTGGCCTGCCGCTGCTTCACCCACAGCACGGAGACGGTCCTATGGGCCAGGAAGGACGACCCCAAGGCCAAGCACCTGTTCCACTACGAGCTGATGAAGGAGCGCAACGGCGGCAAGCAGATGAAGGACGTGTGGACCGGGCCCCTCACCCCGCCGGGGGAGAAGCGGCAGGGGAAGCACCCCACCCAGAAGCCCCTGTACCTGCTGGAGCGGATTCTGGAGGCGTCCACCGAGCCGGGGGAGCTGGTGCTGGACCCCTTCTGCGGCAGCTCGTCCACCGGGGTGGCGGCCAAGGCCCTGGGGCGGCGGTATATCGGGATTGACAGCCAGGAGGAGTATCTGGAGCTGTCCCGGCGGCGGCTGGAGGAGCGGCTGGCGGGGACGTGAAAAGAGTGCCGGGAGGCAATACCTCCCGGCGCTTCGCGTTTGTTTCGCTGTTAAGTCCAGAGGCCCACGTCGCCCAGGGAGAGTCTGTGCTCATACGTATACCAATCCCCATCCGCAAAAACCACACGCAGCTCCAATACGCCGGTCAAATCGACCTCGAAGGGGAACGGCTGGATTTCCTCTGTGCCTTTGGAGTAGGTTTTGGCAAACAGCAAATTTCCGTCTCCATAGATGTAGACCCCGCCCCCATCGCCATCAATAATGCGCTCGGAGCGCATCGCATAACACTGATAAAGAGTTCCGGTGATTTTGGAATACTGACCATTAAGGAGATAGGTGCGCTCAAAGCTCTGCGTGATGCAGTTGGCATGGACAGTACCAGTGTTATCCTGCTCTGTGGCAGCCGTTTTAAAGCTCTTGCTATTCGTGCCGGAAAAATAGTCCATCTGGCTCAGCCACGCCGCGGGCTTATCGCTGTTGTGCTTCCCTACATACACGCTCTGGGTCTTGCCGTCCCACTGCACCGGCTTGCCCAGGGCCTCGCTGATGGCCCGGACAGGCAGGTAGGTGGTGCCGTTGTAGGTGAACACCATCACCGGGTTGCCGTTGGCGTCCTTGGGCTCCAGCTTCTGGTCGTCCATGTAGACGCTGATGCCGGGGTAGATGGTGATGTTCATCCCGGCGGCGGCCAGGGCGGGCGGGACCATGCCCACCAGGAGCAGGGCGGCCAGTACCCCGGCCAGGAAGGTGCGGACGGTGTGGGTCTTTTTCATGGGATCTCCTCCTTTTCATTGTTCACCACAGCGCGCCCAGGGGCGTTTCCGCCCCCGAGGGCTGGGTGAAAAACAAAAACGCCGTGCAGGGAATCCCCACACAGCGCGAGAAGCTAAGCTCCCATGCACACCGCCGCACAAGATAAAAGAGACAACGGCAAAACCCGCCCCTTGCGTGGAGGGCCGGAATGTCGTATAATATCCCATGCGGTGCGGCCTTTCGGCCGTTGTGTAGGTGAATTGGCAGCTGCCGCATTTTTGTTTTCCATGTCGATTATAGCAGGATTTTCCCGCGATTGCAAGTGTAAAAGGGCCCGGACGAGGTTTCGTCCGGGCACCTGTTTTACCACTTGTTCTCCACCTTTTCCGCGAAGCCCATCAGATCCTTCACCTGGATCGCCGTGCCGTCGTCCAGCACCGCCGTCCCGGTGAACCGCCCGAACACCTGGTGCTGGTCGCTCTTGATCAGCTTCACGTCGGTGCAGGACGCCCGGTCGATCACCGGCTGGAACTCCATCTCAAACCGCCCGTCGTCGCTGGTCATGGTCCACGTCCGCAGAAAGCACTCCTTCCCATTGCGCAGGGGGATGCCGAAATCCACCTGGGACAGTTTGTGGGCCTTCCCCCGGTAAAAGAGCATATTTTCCGTGGCGGCGGAGGTGTCCCCAAAGCCGTACCCGATGTTAAACCCAAAGTCCGCCCCGTCCACCAGGCCGGAGGCGGACCCCCAGTACCAGGTGTTGTGGTAGGTCCACACACCCCGGCCCCAGTCCAGCACGCCGAAGGAGTCGGCGGGGTCCAGCATGTACTCGTCCTCCCCCACCGTCACCTTGCCCGAGGCCCGCAGGCAGTTGATTTTCTGGTTGAAGTAGAAGTGTCCCGGCTTGTCGAAGGGAGTGCAGATGACCATGGATTCCTCCGGCTCGCCGGTGAGCTCCAGATAGGCGTCCAGGCCGTCCTTCCCCTCAAAATTTTCCATGTGGGCGTAGAGCAGCCGCCGGTCCTCCTCCCGGCGGAAGAGCAGCGAGTACCCCTTTCTCCCTGAGGCGCTGTCCCCCTCCAGGGTGCTGGCCGGCATCCCGGTGCTCCCCATGGGCAGCAGCCGCATGGGGCTCCTGGTGATTTGGGTTTTCTCCCAGAAGTCTAAAAAAGAGATGGAGTCCAGCCCCATGTAGCCGTTGTCCGCAATGGTCAGGGCCAGGCCGAACTGGCCGTTCATCACCAGATAGTAGTCCCACTCCTTGATCCGCAGAGAGGAGGCCTTGATCTGATTCCGATCATAAACGGGCAGCGGCTTTTTGGCAAAGCCCGGCTCCCGGAGATTTCCCTTCTCGTCCAGCAGCGGGCCCGCCGCGGTGATTTCGTGCTGTTCCATAGGTCCAGCCCCCTTTCGTACCCGCCTATTATACTGTAAAATTTCCCTTCCTGCAATTGTTTTCTTGGACAGGCAAGAAATATCTTTTTTCCGCATATTCTCTCAGAGAAATTTTCCTGAGGGGGCGCGGCTGTGGGAAAGCTCGTGGGCAAAGCTCAATACCGGGACATTTTACTGGGCGCCGGACTGCTCTGGGCCACCCTGGCTCTGGTGCTGTGGCCCGAGCAGTCCATGGGGGCCATGCGGGACGGGATCAAACTCTGCAGCAATGTGATCCTGCCCTCCCTCTTCCCCTTTTTTGTCCTGTCCTCCCTGGTGGTGGAGCTGGGCATGTCCCGCTACCTGGGCAAGCTGCTGGAGCCGGTGATGGCCCCCCTGTTCCGGGTCAACGGGAACTGCGCCGCCGCTCTGGCTCTGGGCTTTGTGGGGGGCTACCCCGTGGGGGCCAGGACGGCCATCCAGATTTACGAGACCGGCCAGTGCTCCCGCACCGAGGCGGAGCGGATGCTGGCCTTCTGCAACAACAGCGGGCCCGCCTTTATCCTGGGGGTGGTGGGGGCCGGGGTGTTCGGGAGCGGGACGGTGGGCCTGCTCCTCTACCTGGCCCACCTGCTGGCCTCCCTGCTGGTAGGGGTGCTGTTCCGGTTCTACAGGCCCGGCGACGGCCCTCAGACCCGGCGCAGCGGAGGTCCCCAGTTCCAGACCGCCAGCTTTCCCAAGGCCTTTACCCAGTCCGTCCTCGGCGCTATGCAGTCCACCCTGAATATCTGCGCCTTCATCCTGTTTTTTACTGTATTCCTGCGTATCCTGGCCCACGCAGGCGTCTTGGAGCTGCTGGGCGGCCTCCTTTCCGCCCTGCTGGCCCCCCTGGGGATGGACCAGACCTGGGCGGAGCGGCTGCTCACCGGACTGGTGGAGGTGTCCTCCGGGGTGTCCTCCCTCACCGACGGCGCCCTGTCCGGGCGGCTGTCCATGGCCGCCTTCATGCTGGGCTGGGCGGGGGTGTCCGTCCACTGCCAGGTGCTGGCCTTCCTGGGGGACAGCGGCCTGTCCGTGCGTACCTACGTGGTGGGAAAGCTGCTCCACGGCGGTCTGTCCGCCCTGCTGGCCCATCTGATTTTCCGGGCCGTCCCCCTGAGCAGCCCGGCCTCCGTCTACCTGGCTGAGCAGACCGAAGCCATCGCCGGCCTGGACTTCCACCGGGCCCTCACCCTCTCCGCCGTGGCCGCCTGGGGCGTGTGGCTGGCCTTTCTGGCCCTGACCGTGTGGGTGGTACAAAAAAACAGTGGAAAAAGGCGGCGGCCTGTAGTATAATAGCCGTCAGAACGAATGTTGGGAAGGGAGTGCGCCCCCATGAAGCTGTTTCAGACGTCTATTGACCCCCGGTGCGCCTACTGCGCCCACGGGCGGGAGCTGGACCGCGACCAGGTGGTCTGCCCCAGAAAAGGGGTCATGTCCGCCGGCTCCCACTGCTCCTCCTTCCGGTACGATCCGTTGAAGCGGATACCGCCCCGTCCCGCCAAACTGGCGGGCACGGCCCTGTCGGAGGAGGATTTTAAGCTGTGATACCGCAAGAGAGGCTGTAAAGGATTTCCCTTTACAGCCTCTCCCCTTTCTTTACTGACCCCTGTCAGACTGTAACATTCGCCCAAATTCTCCCGTGGATATTTGGTGCTTTTTTTGCTCTGTAAAGGGATACCGGTTTACGGAAATAAAATGTCGAAATGAAAAATTTTTTTTATAAATCCCCGCCCTGCGACAGCATATAACATCCCTCGCAGGTGAAATGGGCGAAGAAAGTCGGACCTGCAAATTTCCTGCGATATCTTTCTCTTTTCCTTTCCGGGCACACACTATATAATGTGCCTGTCAAAACCTTTACAGGAAAGGAGACACTATATCATGGAAATGAAGATTGCAACCCGCCAATGTGCCGACCAGAGGGGAAACCCCCGCCGTTTCCACTATTTTCTTACCGTTGACCAGGAGGAGACCCCCCGTTTCTTCTGTGAAAACTACGGCGTCCGAATTGCGGAGGAGTCCGGCGGCGACGTCTCCATTCCGGGCATCACCACCAGCGCCGCCCGCATCGACGAGCTGATGGCCCTCCTGGTGGACAACCGTGTGGGGCCCGCCGGACTGGCCGATGTGGTGGCTGATTGGCTGTAAGGTTATTTTGCATTACAGGCGCTGCGTCACTTCTTTCCGCCCAGCTTCTGCATGAGCACCACCAGCAGGGCGATGATGCCCAGCACCACGAAAATACCCAGCATCCCCTGCCCCAACATCTCCAGGGCTTGCATTAAATTCTCATTCATTGCGTTTTCCTCCTGTCAGCCCAGATTGGCAAAATATTGCAGCACCACGCCGCCGGCCACCACCGAGGCGATCTGTCCGGACACATTGGCGGCGATGGCGTGCATCAGCAGATGGTTCTGGGAATCGGCCTCCTGGCCCAGCTTCTCAATGACCCGGGAGGACATGGGGAAGGCGGAGATGCCCGCCGCGCCCACCATGGGGTTGATTTTGTTGTTGGGCGTGAAGAGATTCAGCACCTTGACAAACAGCACGCCCACCACCGAGTCCAGGATAAAGGCCACCAGACCCAGTCCCATAATCATAAAGGTCTCGGGCCGGACGAACTGGTCCGCCTTCATGGAAAAGGAGATGGTGATGCCCAGCAGCAGAGTGATCAGGTTGGCCAGGTCGTTCTGTGCGGTGTTGGACAGGGTGGACAGCACGCCGCACTCCCGGATCAGGTTGCCAAACATGAGGAAGCCCACCAGCGCCACCGAGGCGGGGGCCACCAGCCCGGCGATTACCGTCACCACAATGGGGAAGAAAATCCGCATCCGGCGGGTGACCCCCTGGGGCTTGTAGGGCATGCGCATGGCCCGATCCTTCTTTGTGGTCACCAGCTTGATGGCGAAGGGCTGGATGATGGGCACCAGAGCCATATAGGAGTAGGCCGCCACGGCGATGGCTCCCACGAAGTTGGACTTCAGGGTCTGGGACACCAGCAGGGACGTGGGGCCGTCGGCCGCGCCGATGATGCCGATGGAGGCCGCGTCCTTGATGTCAAAGCCCAGCAGGACGGCAATAATGATGGTCAGGAAGATGCCCGCCTGGGCGGCCGCGCCGCACAGGAACAGCTTGGGGTTGGCCAGCAGGGGGCCGAAGTCGATCATGGCCCCGATGCCGATGAACAGCAGCAGAGGCATGGCCTCGCTGGCCTCGATGCCCACCTCAAAGAGCCACTGTATGATGCCCGGGGTCTCCCCTATCCCGGCGCTGAACTGGTTTACCACCCCGGACAGGGGCAGGTTTACCAGAATGGCCCCGAAGCCCATGGGCATGAGCAGGGCAGGCTCGAAGCCCTTTTCGATGGCCAGGTAGATGAGCAGCCCGCCGATGACATACATCACCAGCTGCTGCCAGGTGATGGACAGCAGTCCCTGCCAGAGAAATGAAAAATCCATAATTCCCGCACTCCTTTTTTCTTTATCCTTTCCAATTTTGGGGCATCTATCAAAAAAGACCTGCGCTCCGAAATTCGGAACGCAGGTCTGGTCATTTCAGGCACAGCCAGAGCGGGCTCGCGGCCCGCACATGCTTGTTGACTGGCGCCACGCGCCGGAAAAGGCGCGCCGACTACTCCCCTTTGTTGTATGGGGCATGTTATCACATCCCCCATGCCGTTGTCAAGAGGTTTTCAGGATAAATTTTCCTACCGGCTGTCCATCTCCAAAATCCCATCGACGGCCCCCGTCTCGCAGTTGTACCAAAAGTACCCGGAGTGGTCCTCCCCCACGCTGTCCTCGAACACATAGTAGACCAGCATGGAGGCGCTGTCTGTCCCCCACTGCAAGAACTGGTACTCGATCTCCGGCCAGCCGTCGGGGGTGCTGTAGCCGTATTTGCGCAGCTCCGTCGTCTCCACCCCCATAGAGAGGTAGGCATTCAGATTGCTCGATGAATTTCTGTCCAGCCAGCTCAGGGTCAGGCGGTTTTCATCATCATAGTCCAGAGCCAGAACGTACTTTCTGCTGTCCGGCGACCACCAAAGGCCCCGATAGGTACAATCTCCGTAGATGACTCGCCACTGTAAGCCGTCTTCCTGTTCCGTAATAACGGAGATTTCGTCCTCAAAAGAGAAAGAACTTCCGTTCAACCGCTTGCTGTACACTGTGGTGCGGCACGTTCCATCAGGGGACACCACCTCGTCCAGAACGAACAGCCGCCCGCTCCTCCACAGGAGAACGCCGCCAATGAGCGCGGCTACGGCAAGCACCAGGGCGACGATCAACAAATACTTTTTCTGAACCCCCCGGACCTTGCGTCTCACCTCGTTCTGAGAGTAGCTGATGATCTCCCGGGCGCTGGCCTCCGCCTCCTGGGGCGCTTCGGCCCGCTCCCCTTGAATGAGCTCCACAATGGAGACCTCTAAAATTTCCGCCAGCGGTTCCAAAAGGGAGATATCGGGGGCACAGACGCCGCGTTCCCACTTTGACACCGCCCGGTCGGTGATGTGCAGCAGGTCGGCCAACTGCTTCTGGGTCATGTCCTTCTCTTTTCGCAGCTGCTTGATGAAGCTGCCGGTTGTGATGTTGTCCATGGAATTTTGCACCTCCTGCCTGGAATGATACCGCATCCCAGGCAAAAAGTCACCAAACCAGCGGTTGAGTTGGGCTCAGCTCTGGCTCCGGTCCTTCTGGGGCACCATAATCCGCAGGTGGGAGCCCTCGCCGCACTTGCCCTTCTCGTCGTGGACCTCGATGTCAAACCACATTTTCCGCCGCTCGACCTCCCGCAGGGTGGCGGTGGCGGTCACCTGCATCCCCACGGGGGTGGGGGCCAGGTGGCGGATGTGGGCCTCCGCCCCCACGGTAGTGACCCCCTCGTCCAGATACGCCTGGGCCAGCTCCAGGGCGCAGGCCTCCATCAGGGCCAGCATGTTGGGGGTGGACAGAATCTTTGCCCCCGCCGCGCCGATGCGCTTGGCGGTCATGGTGTCGTCCACCGTCCAGGTCAAAGTGTGCCGGGTAGGTTTTTC
>OFFG01001956.1_pt1 | contig 11075 bp, 7 predicted proteins | sample 1521331 | NCBI WGS metagenome assembly OFFG01 (sample SAMEA3504129, study PRJEB24116) | mouse gut metagenome | biome: mouse gut; feature: mouse-associated habitat; material: faeces | place: Denmark | collected 2011 | reverse complement strand
GGACAGTCCGGGTGGTACTGCAGTTTCCGGATCCGCCGGGGAAGGGGCCGGATTCCGCGGTGGCATGGGGCAGTCCAGGGCTGTGCGGAGATCCGGGGGAGGAGAGGAGGATTCTCAGGGAGGCAAGTGCAGTTCTGTGTGAGGAACTGTACAGGCAGATGGAAAAAACGGCGGAGGGAGTGATTTGTTCTGAAGAGGGTGCGGATGCTGCTGCGGGTGAGCTCCAGTCAGCAGCTGGAGGCGGACGGCGATTTATCCCTGCAGCGGCAGCTGGTGATGGATTATGTGAGTGAGCATGAGGACTGGGAGCTGGACGAAAAGGAGTATTTTGAGGGGAGCAGAAGCGGCTATAAAACCGCAGTCAGCAGGCGCCACGTCCTGCAGGAGGCTCTGGAAGACGCCAGAAAAAGAGAATACGATATACTTGCCGCCTATAAGGACGACAGGATCGGCAGACGTATGTGGGAGATCGGCGCCTATGTGATGGCCCTGAAAAGTTGTCAGGTGGAGATCCATACGGTCAAGGACGGCTGTATCTCTCCGGAGAATGATGACATTATGGGACAGATGATGCTTGCACTCCGGTACGGAAATGCCCAGAAGAGCAGTGCGGACACGGGAATGCGGGTCAGGGATACCGCCCGGAAACTGGTTCGGCAGGGCAGGTTTATGGGGGGAAACGCGCCCTATGGCTATGAACTGGTGCTGTCGGGGGAGATCAGCAAACATGGGAGAGCCCTCCACACTCTGAGGATTCTTCCGGAACAGGCGGAGGTGGTGCGGCATATTTACAACCTGTCCCTGTACCAGGAGTACGGATCTGGGAAAATTGCAAAACTTCTGAATCAGGAGGAGCGGTACAGGGCGGTCGCGCCCGGAGGCGTCTGGAAAAGCGGGACGGTGGCGGGTATTCTCACAAACCCGGTCTATGCGGGGTACATGGCTTATGGGCGCAGGGAACATGCGGGAGGAAAGTGCCGGCGCAGGGACAGCGGCAGCTGGATCCGGGCGGAAGTGTCCGACGGGGACATCCGGATCATTGACGGCGACCTCTGGGAGAGAACACAGGAAAAGCGCAGGAGAAGGGCCGGCAAGTTCCGGAAGGCCCAGGGGGAGACAGGAGTTGTGGGCCGGAACGAGGGAGTGCTGCCTCTGATTGACGTGTCCTTCTGCGGGTGCTGCGGGAGTAAGCTGACCAACGGGACAAAATACAGTTACTGGACCATTCAGAAGACAGGGGAAAAAAGGGCCTGCCGGATTCCTGCATACCGGTGCCAGGGGGAAAAGGCGGGAATTCCTCACAGGGAGACGGCCCGGTTCCAGGCCCGGTGGCTGGAGGAGATTGTGTTTGAGTACATGGAAGGGTATCTGGGACACTGCCTTGGGGAGGAAAGTCTTTCTGCGGCGGCACAGAGGTGCCGGGAAAGGGAGGAACAGTCTCGAAAAGTCCGGCTGTGGAGGCTGCGCAGGGATCTGGCCAGGACGGAACGGGCCCTGGAAGCCATGGAAGGGCAGATCCCGGAGGCCGTCACAGGAAACTGTCCCCTGACCTTGGAGGAACTGGCCGCTGCCATCCGCAGGCAGAGAGAGCGGCAGGGGGAGCTGGAGGCCATGATCTGGGAAAGGGAGGCGGAGCATGGGAGAACAGCCCTGCTTCTGGAGGCCTGGAGGGAGGGGAAGAGGGAGATACCCACATGGCAGCAGGTTTTCCGGGATGGGGATCCCGGCACCAAGAGGGTGGTGGTGGATCTGCTGGTGGAGAGGATTGACGTGTCCGGTGACAGGGTGGCGCTGCGTTTCCGCACCGGCAGGAGGGGATATCACCCTCAGTGAGGGGTGGTTCCGGTACCACTCCGTATAGACTCGGTTGAGTGTAAAGGACATGATTACCAGGAGATTGGCATAGATGGCATTTTCGGGCCAGGTGGAGTAAATTTCACAGGAGGCCACGTTTTTGATATAGTCTTTGTAGCGGACCCAGTAGTTGGGGGCGGTGGGATCGCTGGGAACGCCGTCGTGAACGATAACGTATTCGGGGATCACCACCCGGCTCAGAACGATCTCTCCCGTCTCCGCCAGGGGCTTGATTTCATCCTCCGGTATCTTGGGAGGAAAGTTCCCGAACAGAGTGTGCACGGGGATGATGACGATTTTCTCCGGTTCCTCGGAGGTGGCCAGGGGGTTCATCTGTATGGGCTGCAGGGACAGCTGCCCTGACAGGATCTCGGAACCTGACACCAGCACCGGCTCATAGCCCTCCGCCGTGACTTCGATGTTGTATTCGGAGTAGGGCTGTTCCTCGCTTCCGGGCTGCAAGGACAGCTCCAGAGGCGGCGCCGGGAGATCGACCACGGGTGTCTGCCCGGAAATGTCGGTGGTGAGTACGCTTAAAGGGTTGTCGGGCTCCCCTGTGTAAGAGATGGTGACGGTGGCCCCTTCCACGGGAACCATCCCCAGGGAGGACACCACACTGATCTGTATGGTTCCTGCGGAGGCGCTTTGGCTTCCGGCCATGCCACGCTGCGGGCTTTGACTTTCGGTCATATTGTTCTGGAAGGAGCTGTCATTCCCGGTCATGTCATTCTGCGGGCTTTGGCTTCCGGTCATATCGCCCTGGAAGGAGCCGCCGCTTTCGGTCATGCCATTCTGTGAGCTGTCATTTCCGGCGCTGTTTTCCCGGGAAAGCCCGGCGGCGTCCGGGGTGGGGGAAACCGGCATGGCGTCGCTGCCGCCGGGGCCCTGGGCTGTTTTCAGATCTGTTCTGGACATAAGTATTCTCCTGCGCGCAATAAGGAAGTGTCTCAAGGTAACGGTATCCGTTCTTTTTTGACAATTCCTAAGTGGTTATGGTATTTATATGCAGGGGCAGAGAATCTGTGACGGGAAGAAGACTATTGACAAAAGGAGAATCCTGGCGCAAAATTGTATCAGGATATAAGTGTGGGGGAATACCGGCCGTAAGGCCGGGGCAGAACGGAGGGAGAAGCTATGAATCATGAGTTGATAGAGATCACAGGGCTGACCAAGGCCTATGACAATGGGAACATTGCCGTGAACAATATAAGTCTGACGCTGCCCAGAGGGAAGATTATCGGCCTTCTGGGACCTAACGGAAGCGGAAAGACCACGCTGATCAAGATGATGAACGGCCTGCTGACGCCCACCCAGGGAAGTATCAGGATCAATGGAGAGAGTGTGGGAGTGGGAACCAAGGCACAGGTGTCCTATCTGCCGGACCGGACTTACCTGAGCGGAAACGACAGGATCTCCGATGTGCTGGAATATTTCTGTGATTTTTACCCGGATTTCTCTCTGGAAAAGTCCCGGGAAATGCTGAAAACTCTTGGCATAGACCCTTCTGCCAGAATGCGGACCCTCTCCAAAGGCACCAGGGAAAAAGTGCAGCTGATCCTGGTTATGAGCAGGAAGGCGAAACTTTACATTCTGGACGAACCCATTGCGGGGGTGGACCCGGCGGCCAGGGATTATATTCTCCGGACGATTATCAACAATTACAACCCGGAGGCGTCGGTGCTGATATCCACCCACCTGATCGGGGATATTGAGCAGGTGCTGGACGAGGTGATCTTTATGCGCTATGGGTATCTTGTGCTCTATACTTCTGTGGACAATATCAGGCAGGAACAGGGCAAGTCCGTGGACGCTTATTTCAGGGAGGTGTTTGCATGTTAGGAAAGCTGATCAAATATGAGTGGAAGAGCACCTGCAGGATGGGCCTGCTGATGCTGGGCAGCATGGTTCTGGTGACGCTGCTGGGATGGATGGCTTTTCAGACTCCCATGTGGCAGGGTTTTAACACAGGAAAATATTCCTTTGGCTGGCTGGACATTTTCAGTCTGCTGACCCTGTTGATGTATGTGGTGCTGCTGGCGGGAACGAACCTGTGCGTGACCATCTATATAGGGGTGCATTTTTACCAGACCATGTACACGGATCAGGGGTATCTGACCCATACGCTGCCGGTGACAAAGCAGCAGATCCTGGGCAGCAAACTTTTGGTGAGCGGTCTCTGGCTGATGCTGATCACCATAGCCATGTATCTGTCAGCAGCCTTTCTGGGATTTACCATGCTGTATTCTTTTGCGCCGGACTTTACCGCGGCGGAGCTTTTGAAGGATGTGGCTGATGCTGTGGGTTTCTTTATGAGCAGAATGAGGGTGGAGCTGGGGCTGGACGTGGCGCACTGGCTGTGGGCTCTGCTGGTGGCCCTGATACTGGGGCCTTTCAGCCAGGCGGCCATTCTCTTCGGGGCCATTTCCATGGGGCAGCTTTTTTCAAAACACAGGGTGCTTATGTCCGTGTTGTGCTATATCGGCATTCTGGTGGTGAATAGTATTTTAAACTCTCTGCTCCGGAGTATCCAGACGGTATTGGATCTTGGTTCCTACATGAATTTTGGCCTGGACATGGGGATTTTGCTGGAAGTGGTTATGGGGGTGGGACTGTACATTGTCTCTTACTATGTGATTAACAGAAAGCTGAATCTGGAGTGAGGAAGGAGACGGGCTCCGGCGCCGGGAGAGGAGTGCCGCAAATTTACGATTGCCCTGGGATAAAAGATTTGATATAATCAGCCGTGTGGCTGAAGGGGTATGGGGCGGCATACAGGGAAATTTTGTTGCAAAGTATGGGGTGCGGGCATGCAGAAGGCGATCAGTGAGATTTTGAAGGGAAATTTTGACCATGGGGAGGGAACCCTGGAATTTTCCTGTGAAAAAATAGAACTGTCCATCCACAGAGGGGAACGGCAGGGGGGATCTTTTTATATCCATGCCACCCCCGGACGGGGGGCGCTTTCGGCGGGCAGCATCTCATCCAGCGACTGGAGAATGGAGTGCCGCACGGCGGTATTTTCGGGTACGGAGGAGGAGATTTTTTTCTGTTTCCACGGGGAGAACCTGGAGGAAGGGGAGGTGGTGAAGGGCTGTTTTGAGGTGGTCAGCAGCCTGGGGGAGGGCTATCTGCCCTTTGTGGTGACGGTGGAGCACACCATACCTGAGTCCTCCATCGGAAATATCAAGAACCTCTTTCACTTTGCCAACCTGGCCAAGAGCAGCTGGAAGGAGGCTGTGAAGATATTTTACTCCCCGGAGTTTGGCCGGATCTTTCAGGACGGAGAGGGGCAGCACGCTTTGGATTACAGAGCTCTTTCCGCCAATGAGGGGCTGGAGCAGAACATGGAAGAGTTTTTGATCCAGGTGAACAAAAAGCAGCATGTGGAGTATGTTCTGGAGACGGTACAGCTGGATCTGGAGGCGGACGGAGGGGAGGTCACGGAGGAGAAGATCCTGCTTCTGCGGAACGGATGGGGGTATACGCAGCTGTCCGTCCAGTGCAGGGGGGAGTTTCTGTTCACAGAGAAGGCCTGCTTGACGGATGATGATTTTCTGGGCAATCGCTGTGTGCTGCCTGTCTTTGTGGACGGCAGTCTCTGCCACCGGGGAAAGAATTACGGGCAGGTCTGTCTGTCCAACTGTTATGTGACCCTGACGGTTCCGGTAACGGTGCTGCGCAGCGGCGGATTTGCCGATATTGTTCTGGACAGGGAGAGAAAGAGCTGCATCTACCACCTGATGGAATCCTACGAGGCTTTTCGGCTTCGCAGGTGGGGGACGGCCCAGTGGCTGAAGGAGACAGGGCGGCTGGTGGAGCGGATGGTGGCCATGGACGATGAGGATCTGGCGGCGAGGCTGTTCCAGGCCCAGCTTCTGATCACGGAGGAGAGGGACAGCGAGGCAGGGTGGATTCTGGACCGGGCTGCGGAGGAGCTGGGGCAGCGGGGAATTCAGGATGAGCTGCTGGCTTATTACTATTATCTGACCACTCTTCTGCACGGAAGCGGGGAGTACATTGGCAGGATGACTTCCAGGGTGGAGGAAATCTACAGGGAGGATCCCTCCAGCTGGCGGGTGGCATGGCTGCTTTTATATCTGTCGGAGGATCTGCAGAAATCGGAGCGGGTGAAATGGGATTTCCTGGAGAAGATGTTCCGGGAAGGCTGTACCAGTCCGGTGCTGTACATTGAGGCCCTGGTGCTTTTGAACGCCAGTCCTGTGCTGCTGCACAGGCTTGGGAAGTTCGAGAGGCAGGTGGTCTATTTTGGGATCAGAAAGGGTGCTCTGAAGCGGGAGGTGGCGGACCAGTTTGTCTTTCTGGCCGGGAAGGCAAAGGAGTACTCGGAGGTGCTGTTTCGGATCCTGCGGCTGATGTACAAAAAGAAGAAGGATGTGGGGCTGCTGCAGGAGATCTGCACCCTGCTCATCAAGGGGGGAAAGACAGGCAGGGCTTATTTTGAGTGGTACAGGGCGGGGGTGGAAGCGCAGCTGCGGATCACCAAACTGTACGAATATTATATGCTCTCCCTGGACATAGAGAAGGATCAGGAGATACCCAGGACGGTGCTGATGTATTTTTCCTATGAAAATAACATGGACTATGCCCGCAGCGCCTATCTCTATGACTATGTGCTGCAGAAGTGGGACAAGCCCGGGGACATCTATGAGGCCTACAGGCCCAGGATGGAGTCTTTTGTGGCGGAGCAGATCAGGAGGGGGCGCATCAACAGACATCTGGCCAGCCTCTATGAGAGGCTGCTGCAGCCTGGCATGATAGACGAACAGACCGCCGGCCCTCTCTCCAGGCTGTTGTTCTCCCATATGATTCAGGTGGAGGACGAGAGGATCAGGAAGGTCTATGTGTATCAGCCCGGCTTGGGGGAGCCTTCTGAATACCTGCTCTCGGAGGGACGGGCCTGGGTGCCCATCTACGGCAGCAGGTACACAGTGGTGCTGGAGGACGGCAGCAGGAACCGTTTTATCAAGAGCGCGGCCTGTACGGTGAGGAAACTGATGACCCCGGGGCGTTTTCTGCGGTGGGTGCTGCCGCTGGCGGTGGACAATCCGGCCCTGGATATCTATATGTGCCGGGGGGAGGAGTCGGTCAGCGAGGAGCCTGTTATAAGTCTTCGGAGGGAGCTGAGGACGGCGGATTCTGCGCTGACTGCCCCGGAGCTGAAACGGGAGCTGTATCTGCGGATTCTGCAGTACTATTATGATGTGGATGATATGCGGTCCCTGGACGGGTATCTGCGGCATATCCCTGCAGGGGAGCTTGTCTCCCGGGAGAGAAGCGACGTGGTGCGGCTTATGGTGCTGCGGGGCGCCTACGATCTGGCAGGGGAGTGGCTGGAGAGCTACGGGCCGTATTTTGTGGAGCCCAAAATACTGGTGCGCCTGGTGGGGCGGCTTATGGAGCAGCGCAATATGACGGAGTCCCGGCTGCTGACGGCGGCAGCGGTGCATGTGTTCCGAAAGGGGAAATACGACAGCACAATCTTGGAGTATCTGGTCATGCACTACAGGGGACTTACCAGGAACATGCGGGATATCTGGAAGGCGGCCCGGGCCTTTGACCTGGACTGTTTCCGGCTCAGCGAAAGGATTCTGGTACAGATGCTTGGCACCGGGGCTTTCGTGGGGGAGAAGATGGATATCTTCCATTATTATATCTCCCAGGGGGCCAAGCAGGAGGTGGAGGAAGCGTTCCTGGCCCAGTGCTCCTACGACTATTTTGTGGGGGAGCGGGTTATGGAGACAGGAGTGTTCCGGGAGATATGGCATATGTACCAGCGGGAGGAGCCGGTGCAGAGGGTCTGCCGCCTGGCCTATCTGAAGCATGCGGCGGAGAATCCCGGGGAGGTGGAACGGGAAGCGGGAGTTATGGTGGAGGCATTTCTCCGGGAGATGCTGGAGGAGGGGATCTATCTGGACTTTTTCAGGAGTTTCAAGGAGTACAGATTCCTGCAGCAGGAGCTCTCGGACAAGACAATCCTGGAATACCGCACCCATCCCAAGGCCAGGGCCTGCATTCACTATACCCTTGTACAGGAAGACGAAGAGTCGGATGACTATAGGGCGGAGTATATGAAGGAGGCTTATGGGGGCGTGTTCTTTAAGGAATTTGTCCTTTTTTTCGGGGAAACCGTGCAGTATTATATTACGGAGGAGAAGGACGGGGAAGAGCAGCTCACAGAGAGCGGCACCCTTCAGAGGAGCGATGAGACAGGGGACGAGGAGGAGAGCCGGTACAGGCTGATCAATGATATTGTAGTCAGCAGGGCACTTCAGGATCGTGACACCATGGACAGGCTTCTGGAGGAGTATTACAGGAAAGATTTTATCGGCGGAAAGCTGTTTAGTCTGAAGTAGGCGCGGGGAGACAGGGGTTGCTGCCTGCAGAGCGGGCGGAAAGGTGTGGACATGGGGTTACTGGGAGGAGAAAAACTCATAGTGGGATATGATCTGGGCAATCTATTCTCCCAGATCAGCTTTGCGGTATCTCCCGAGGGGGAGGTGGAGACCCTCTCCCAGGTGGCCGGAGGACAGGTCTACAATATACCTACGGTGCTGTGCAGGAAGCATGGGACCAGCCAGTGGTTCTATGGCAGAGAAGCCATCCGCAGCGCCAGGGAGGACCAGGGGGTGCTGGTGGAAAATCTGCTGGATCTGGCCCTGGAGGGGGAGCAGGTGGCGGTGGACGGGGAGGTGTACGACCCGGTGGCGCTGCTGACCCTTTTTTTCAAGCGCAGCTTGGGGATGCTTCCCAGGCCGGTGGAGAAGATTACCGCGTTGATGATCACCTGCCCTGTGTTCAACGAGAGGGTGCGGCAGGTGTTTTCCCAGGTGGTGGAGGGGGCGCGGCTGAAGGCGGGGAATATCGCCTTTCAGAGCCATGGGGAGAGCTATTACAGCTATATGCTTCGGCAGCCCAGGGAATTATGGACGCATCCGTCCGTACTGTTCCATTACAGGCAGGACAGCATTAAAGTATACCGCATGGAGGCCAATAAGCGCACCGTGCCCATAGTGGTATATATGGAGGAGAAGGAGTATGCCTTTCCGGAAGCAGTGGATGAAGCGCTGCTGGAGATTGCCCAGGATGCCTGCGGAAAAGGGCTTATCGGAAGCATTTTTCTGATTGGGGACGGGTTCCAGGGAGACTGGATGAAGGAATCTCTCCGTTTCCTGTGCAGGGGCAGGAGGGTATTCCAGGGAAATAATCTCTTCAGCAAGGGTGCATGCTGCGGGATGCAGGAAAAATTATGTCCCGGTGAGCTGGGGAAGGCCCATGTTTTTCTCGGAAACGAAAAACTGAAGTCCAATATCGGTATGCAGGTGTTTCGCGGCGGCGAAGAGTCTTACTACGCGCTTCTGGATGCGGGAACCAGCTGGTATGAGGCAGAGCGGACGTTGGAAGTATATCTGCAGGACGGCAACGAACTTGTGCTTACGGTACTGCCGCTGATCAGGAGCGGTACCGCAAAATCGGGAAAGGCTTCCGGAGGGGACGGCGTAACGGTGCGGGTGGTCCTGGAAGGTTTGTCGGAAGGGATTACCAGGCTGAGGCTGCATTTCCATATGAAGACGGAGCATTGCCTGGCTGTGGAGGTGGAAGACCTTGGATTCGGGGAATTCAGGGCGTCGTCCGGGCGTACCTGGAAAGACGAAATTGAGATAGAGCAGGAAACGGACAAATGGGGGTGAAGAAGGGATGCGCGTCAGTGTCTGTGTGGGCAATTATGCAAAAGAGCCATATCGGATTCCGGGGCTGGAGATGGATGTTTTCAGTATGGAGGAATTGTGTTATGGTATAAAGGAGAATGCGTATCTCCTGGATTTGTCGTTTCTGGACGACGGGCTGCTGGACTGGATTGAGCGGGAGTGCGGCCTGGGGGAATTGGCAGACAGGCTTCATCCGCTGGTACACAGGCGCGGCCAGCTCAGCGAATTCGCGTCGGCTATCTTACGGCATGTGGGATTCTACGGCGAGGATATCATACGGGAGACCGAACAGGCACTGAAGAAGGGCGCCGGCCTGAGCGGCATCGAAAAGCGTAAGAACCAGGTGGATTATCTGGTTCGAAAGAAAAAATACAGGGCGGCTTTACGGGGATATGAGGAACTTCTGCAGAACTGGCAGCAGCCGGCGCCTGAGGGCGGAGCAAATCCGGCGCCGGATTTTCAGGCGGAAATATGGCATAATAAGGGTGTGGCGTATGCGGGCCTGATGCTTTATGAAGGGGCGGCTGAATGTTTTCGGCACGCTTATGAAATCAGCGGGGAGGAAGCGTACTGCGTGGATTATCTGTCGGCAAAGAGGATGCAGCTTTCCGAAAAAACCTATGTGGATTTTGCGGCAGGGGGTACGGAATGGTATCCGCAGACGCTGGAACTGGAGAAGAAGTACAGAGAGGCAGTGGAGGAATGGGAAAAGCATCCTGATTATCTGCAGCTGTATAACCGGAGGGAGCTGAAAAGCCGTGACCGTCAGAAATACTGCGAGGAAAACGAGCGTCTGGTGCAGGCTCTGAAGAACAGTTACCGCTGCGGCTGACGGATTTGAGAAGGAGCATTGGTGAATGGGATTTTTATCAAAAATATTCAGGAAAAGAAAACAGCTTGAAAGCAGCACTGACGACTGGGAAAATGTAGTATACGAGCGGGATCGTGTGGATTTCAGAGATGATGGGCAGCGGAACCGGTATGTGACGGGCTGTCTGGAGCAGATGGGAGAGGCTTCCAGGGAACTGAATCTGCTGACAGGCGAGTATTCCCTGATTACTTCTTACCTGACGGATATGGAGGAGATAGAAGCGCTTCCGGAGAAGAAACGCGAGGAGCTGAACGGTATCGCATCCAGGCTGGTGGCCATGGAGCAGGAAGGGAATAAATACCGTGAGAAGAAGAACCGTATGACAGATGTGGATTACTACCGCCTGAGAGAGCAGGAGGGGGAAATCCAGGAGGGCATCAACAAGCTGAAGGAATGCGAAGAATACGGCGAGAAGATAAAGCATGATTTAAGAAGACTGGATATGGAACGCCATGCGTACGAATTCCGCAGACAGGAGCTGGAGACAATTCTGAACAATCTGCGGGGAATGTCGGTTATCTTTGTGACGGCGTTTGTTTTATGCCTTGTGATGCTGCTTGTCCTGCAGTTTGTCTTCCGGATGGATACGAAGCTGGGTTACCTGCTGGCGGGGGCGGTTGTGG
>OFFG01001955.1_pt1 | contig 11080 bp, 6 predicted proteins | sample 1521331 | NCBI WGS metagenome assembly OFFG01 (sample SAMEA3504129, study PRJEB24116) | mouse gut metagenome | biome: mouse gut; feature: mouse-associated habitat; material: faeces | place: Denmark | collected 2011 | reverse complement strand
CAAAGCCTATGATTGCGTTCATAGGTGTCCGAATATCATGGGACATGTTGGACAGAAAAGTGGTTTTGGAGTTGTTGGCGATCTGCGCAGCTTGCAGGGCCGCAGTAAGCTGACGGCTGTGAAGCTCCCGTTCCGCCTCTCGCTCCTTCCGGATGCTGTCCTGCTGCTTCCAGTTAAAATAGTACAGGGTACAGCAAATGGAAAACGCCGCCAGCATCCCGACCACAACTACGAAGATATTCTGATTTACCGTTCGCCCCTCCTGCTGGATGGCTTCGATTGGCACATAGCCCACTAGAAAAATGGTTCCATCGTTCACCGGCCACATATAATTTAGGGCGTTAACGCCCCGAATGTCATGATAAAAAAGCACCTGAGTTCCATGCTGTAAACTTTCGTCTACTTCCGCCCGGAGCTCTGGCCCCTGGATATCGTTAGCCCGGTAGAAATCCTCCAGATTCAGGTGTCCGGCATTGCGTTCGCCCATTCCTTTGGGTTTGAGCACAAGCCGCTCGCTGTGTGCGTCCATGACATAGAGCATTGCTTTTCCATTATAAAAGCTTCCGGGAAGCGACTGCTCAATGGAATCATAAATATATTCGATATAGAGCGTTGCGATATCGCGGCCCTCAGACACGACGGGGCATTTTATGGTATACGCCCAGGTGCCCATATAGTTCACATAGGATCTTGAGACCGGAAGACCGTCAACGGTTTCTCCGGAGGAAAAATCCAGATCCGCTCCGGTGAAGCTGTCATCTGTGTTGGAGATGCCCTCCGTCTGCCCGGAGAAGATCAGAGATATTTTTGACATTGCCTGATTTTTTTCGTAGGAGCGCACGAGTGCAGCGGGATCCTCCGAAAGTGCGAGATCCTGTGCCAGAAGCTTCTGAAATTCTGCCTCTTTCCGCAGGATTGCCTCTATGGTGCTTTTCATCAGATCCAGACTTTCGCTCAGATTCTGGATGGCTGATGCGGACATTTCCCGCGATATTTTCTGCGATACAGAGAATACAACAGCTCCTAAAATACAAAATACCAGTATAATAGAAAGAAATAGAGAAATATCTTTACCTTGTTTCTTTTTTTCTGATTTTCTGAATGCAATCATAAAACCTGTTTCACCCGGAGCAGGAACCATGGTGATCATTTTCCTGCATGAATCTTTCCTGGCAGTCCGGCCAGTTACCATCTGGTACACTTTTCGTATGCGGGAATCTGCCGGGCGGCAGGCCGCATGAACATTTACAGATCATTATACAGGTATCTTATTCGTGTGTCAACCGGTGCGCGTATGCTATTCGAGCAGCGTCAGCCCGTGGATATCCGGTCTGGTGGTCAGGGAGTAATTGGTGTAGTAAACCACGAAGCCGGGCGCACCTTTATTCGGTTTGCGGATATTCTTTTTCTGGAGATAATCGATTTCCAGCTTGTCACTGTCCCGTCCTTTGGAATAATAGCCTGCAAGTTTTCCGGCTTCCTCGAATACGCGGTCCGGGAGCTCTTCGTGATCGGACTTCACAATGACGTGCGAGCCGGGGATTCCCTTGGCGTGGAACCACCAGTCATTTCCGGAGGCAAATTTAAACGTCAGTTCTTCATTCTGATAGTTGTTTTTACCGACATACATGTGATAGCCGTCTGAGGAGAGGTAATGGAAAGGCCTGCTCTTTATTTTTGCTTTTTTGTCGGTGCGTCTGCGCCGGATATAGCCGAATTCCATCAGTTCCTCACGGATCTGGACGAGGTCCTCCTCTGTGAGAGCGATGTCGAGCGATGTTGCTATGCTCTCCAGATGCTCTGTCTCCGCGCGGGTTTCTTCGATCAGTCCGCTCAGGGCTTCATGGGTGCGCTTTAATTTGTTATACCTGTCAAAATATTTCCGGGCATTTGCCATGGCATCCAGATCCGGGTCGAGCGGAATGGTGATCATTTCGTTTGTGTAGTAATTGAGCGCCGCGAGTTCTTTTGTGCCTTCCGCGAGCCCGTAGCCGTAGGTGTGGAGCAGCTCGCCGTAAACTTTATATTTTTCCCGTTTTTCGGTATCCTTTAACTGTTTTTCCTGGAGCAGGTATTTTTTGCGGCTGCGCTCAAGGGCAGTGGACACGATTCTGCGCAGATCGGCCGATTTCTGGCGGATGCGGGTGTATGCGCTCCTTGCAGCGTAAAATTCCTCAAGTACCGCGGAGATGGAATCGTATGTCGTCATCGCATACCGGTCCGTGTGATCCGTGTACTCCGTGAGTTTTACACAGGAAAATTCGACGGGTTCCTGTCCGCGGCGTATGATGTTCGGACAGTAATTCTGTCTGCGGATATCGTCCATCATCCAGCGGAAATGGTTGTACAGATGCTTTTTTTCATCCGGATTCAGGGAATCTACCGGCATATCCCCGTCGATGGAGGCGCGGTAGCAGATTTCCCCCGCGATGACGGGGCTGATTCCCGTGCAGGAAGTATAGATGGCCTTTGCGATGGAGTCAGGCTTTGTCATTATCTGTTCCAGAAAAACAGGTTCTTCCGTCTCCAGCGGATTCAGGCGGCCGCTTTTGGTTTCCGGGATGCAGTAGGTCCTGCCGGGAAGCACTTCGCGGAGGGAACTCATCATCGAGGAGACATGCCGGATGCTGTCGATGATCATTCCCTGGGAGTTGCAGAAAATGATATTGCTGTGCTTGCCCATCAGTTCGATTGTCAGGGTTTTGGAGCACAGATCGCCAAGGTCGTCGAGATGTTCGATCTCAAAATGAATGATGCGTTCCATGTGCGGCTGGAAAATGCGCGTGATGCGCCCGTTTGCGATATGCTTGCGCAGTACCATGCAGAAATTCGGCGCCGTCAGGGGACCCGGCCTGTTTGTGTCCGTCAGGTACAGATACGGCAGGGAAGCGCTCGCGGACATGGCGAGGCGGTACTGTGAACCGTTTCCCTTCAGGGTGAGCAGCAGCTCGTCAGTCTCGGGCTGGGCAATTTTGCTGATTTTTGTGTTTAAGATCGTCTGGTTCAGCTCGTGTACCAGGTTTGCTATTACAAATCCGTCTAATGCCATGGCTTGTATTCTCCTTTCAATGGTTCTTATTATAGTAGATGAAGAAGAGAAAAACAAGTTACTGTTATTCCTTGAAAATCGGCCTGTTTTATCATAAAATGGAAAGAAAAGGAGGTTTTTCCATGCAGCATGCAAATCCACTTCTACATGGCGACTGCGGGAGCAGGTTTATCACGGTCGGAGAGATTATGCTCCGCCTGACGCCGCCCAACTATGAAAAGATCCGTATGACGACCAGTTTTGAGGCGAGCTATGGCGGCAGTGAGGCGAACATAGCGCTGGCGCTCGCCAATCTCGGCGTTGACAGCACTTTCTTTACGGTGGTTCCGGACAACAGCCTTGGAAAGAGCGCAGTTCGTATGCTGCGCAGCAACGACGTCCACTGTACGCCGGTGATCTTAAGCACGCCGCAGCAGACGCCCTCCCACCGCCTCGGCAGTTATTATCTGGAGACCGGTTACGGCATCCGTCCGAGCAAAGTGATCTATGACAGAAAGTACAGCGCGATCACGGAATTTGATTTTGGTACGATCGACCTGGGCGCTCTGCTCGACGGCTTTACCTGGCTTCACTTAAGCGGGATTACGCCGGCGCTCGGGCCAAACTGCAGGGAACTTGTGATGAACTGCCTGAAAGTGGCGAGGGAGAAGGGCATCACGGTCAGTTTTGACGGGAATTTCCGCAGTAAGCTCTGGACCTGGGAGGAGGCGAGGGATTTCTGCACCGAATGCCTGCCCTATGTCGATGTCCTGCTCGGGATCGAGCCGTATCATCTCTGGAAAGATGAGAACGACCACAGCAGAGGGGATGTCAAGGACGGGATTCCGCTTCAGCCCAGCTATGAGCAGGAGGATGAGATTTTCCAGGCGTTTGTGGAGCGGTATCCGAACTTAAAATGTATTGCGCGCCATGTGCGCTATGCCCACAGCGGAAGTGAAAACAGCCTGAAAGCGTTTCTGTGGTATGAGGATCATACATTCGAGAGCAAGCTGTTTACCTTCAATATTCTGGACCGTGTCGGCGGCGGGGACGCGTTTGCCAGCGGGCTGATTTATGCGATGATGCATCGCTATAAGCCGATGGATATGGTAAACTTTGCCGTGGCCAGCAGCGTGATCAAGCACACCATAAGAGGAGATGCAAATATCACGGATGATGTGGAGAGTATCCGCAATCTGATGAATATGAATTATGATATCAAGCGCTGACGTCCGCCGCCCCGGGACTGTCAGGAGGACAGAACAGGGCCGCCGCATATTATACGCGGCGGCCCTGTGCGCAGCTTACTGGGAGACGTTTGCGCCGGTTCCCGGTATAAACATATTTACCGGTCCTCCGGGCGTGGTACTTGTGTAGTAGATTGTGCCGGATGAGTAGTCCTCAAAATATATGTAGCGCGATGTGGCGCTGATATGTGTGTAATTCCCCTCTGCAACCACTTCGAATTCTGTTCCGTCCGTCCGTATCCGGCAGAGCGCCGGCGATTCGGGGTCATTCCTCTGATAATAGATGTAATTGCCGGCGACGTTATAACAGTCGAGTCTGTCCCGGGAGAGGAGCGTGACACTGTTGTCGGTGAGACCGGCGCAGGCGAGGGCATAGTTATTGTCACAGTCCATAAAGTATGCGACCGACCCCTTTACGTCCGGCATCCAGCAGTTGCCCTTGTAGATCATGCGCGACTTATTGGTAGAAGTGTCGAGCTGCCAGATATAGTGGTCGTTTTCCAGTCCGTTGTGGTAAATATACTGCCCCTGCGCGGAGCAGGTAAAGTAAGGCTGTTCGGATACCTGTTCTTTGCCTGAACCGTCTATTTTAATCCGGTAAAGGGAGGAATGCGACTCCTCGTCGTAGTGAATATAGTAGATGTAATCCCCGACCAGCGAGGCATACATGCAGGGATCCTCGTCCAGGATAATCTCAGGGCTTCCACCGTCGCGGTCGATCCGGCAGAGACTGTCCGTGGTGATATTGAGAAATGCAAAATCCTGGGTACCTCTGGGGTTGGTGCGCACATAGTAGACGTAATTGTCATCCGCATTGATATAAGTGACAATGTCGTCGCAGAGCTTCCGGAGATTTGTACCGTCATAATTCATCGCGTAAAGCCGGTCATGGTCGGACGGATTTGCGAAAAAAACGGTGCCGTCATGTTCGCAGAACAGGCCGCCGTTGTAGAGATTACCGGCGGTATTGCCGTTGACGTAGGAATTATTGAATTTTGTCCGGTGCGTCACGCGGTAAAATATACCGAATCCGGCGAGACCGAGCGCCAGGCCAAGGAAGACGATGACTGGAATTGCTTTTTTCATAACATGCCCCTCTTTCATGTAGTAAAATATATTTCGTATTTGTAAAGATTATAACATTTCCGGGCATTATACTGCAAGGGTTACTTGCCATCAGAATGTGAATGTACTATAGTATAGAAAGGATTAATTACAGAAAGGCATGGTTGGCGCATGAGGGATTTGATGGAACTGAGGGAGGAAATCGACGGGATTGACCGGCAGATTGCGGAGCTGTTCGTCAGGCGGATGGGGATCGCGGAGGAGGTTGCAGAGTACAAGCTTTCGGTGGGAAAAGCGGTTTTCGACCGTGAGCGGGAATGTGCAAAGCTTGCGGCGCTTGCCTCCTATGGGACGACGCCGTTTCTTGCGAACGGGATCCGCGAGCTGTTCGTGCAGATAATGGCGGTCAGCAGAAAGCGCCAGTACCAGCTGATTACGGAGCGCGGAGGCTGTGTTAAGCCGGATTTTAAGCAGGTGGATGGACTGGATTATAAGAATGCCGCGATTGTGTTCCAGGGGGTGGAGGGCGCTTACTCACAGCTCGCCCTGAAAGAATATTTCGGGCCGGCTGCGAACGGGGTTCATGTGGAGACCTGGAGGGATGCGATGGAGGCGCTGCGGACGGGGGAGGCGGATTACGCGGTGCTGCCGATTGAGAATTCATCCGCGGGCATTGTTCCGGAAAATTATGATCTGCTGGTAGAGTATGACAACTGTATCGTCGGGGAGCAGATTATCCGTATTGAGCATGCGCTGCTGGGGCTCCCGGGCGCAGAGCCTTCGGATATCACGGATGTCTATTCACATCCGCAGGCGCTGATGCAGTGCGGGCGTTTTCTGGGTAAGATGCGCGCGCTGGAAACACACAGTGTCAGAAATACCGCGATGGCGGCCAGAAAGGTGCGGGAGGACGGGCAAAAAAATGCGGCGGCGATTGCAAGCCGGGTGACGGGCTGTCGGTGCTTGCGGAGTGTATCCAGGATCATCCGGAAAATGCGACGCGGTTTCTGATTGTGACCGGAAAACATATTTTTACAGGGGATGCGGGCAGGGTCAGTATCTGCTTTGAGGTTCCCCATGAGAGCGGATCCCTGTATCAGATGCTGTCGCATTTCATCTATAACGGGCTGAACATGAATCATATTGAATCCAGACCGGTAAAGGGAAAGAACTGGGAATACCGTTTCTTTGTGGATTTTGACGGAAATTTAAATGACGCCGCCGTGCAGAATGCGCTTGCAGGGCTGCGTCAGGAGACAATCCGGCTGAAAGTTCTGGGCAATTACTGAGCGCGGTGTAAGAGAGAAAGGGAACCCTGATGATGAAACGTGTAGAGAATTTAATCCTGTACAGGATGCACAGATCGTGTGAGGAGGACAGGCTGTTTTGTGATACCGCATGGATTCTGGAGCATTACCGGGATGAAGAGTACAAAAAAGAGGAACTTGCGGAATCGTTTTACAACTGCCTTTGCCAGCTTGCGGAGCTCTAGGGGAGCCACGGGTTTGAGGGAAACCTCTGGCGTGGTTTTGTGGCGTATCTGCTGGTGAATCATGAAAATGCCTACAGCCGCGCCTGTGAGCTCCGCGAGGGGGTGAAGGGATCCCTCCGGGAGCTTGCGCGCCACGATTTTGCGATTATCCGCGAATACTTTGAGTGTGATCTGCGGGAGCCGGGAAAGTATTTCGGGGTGGAGTGTATGGAATCCATTCTTGATTTTAAGGGAACGGGAAACGGCGGACGTTTTTTCAACAGGAGAATCCGCGACCGTATCGGGGAGCTTGCGGCGCACCTTTCCGGCGCGGCGGACACCGAAGCATTCCAGGACGCGGTGGAGCTGTTTTATGGAGAGTTCGGCGTCGGAAAGCTGGGGCTGCACAAGGCGTTCCGGGTGCGGCACGGGGGAGAGGGGGCAGAGATCGTCCCCATCACCAATATTGCCCATGTCTGTCTGGGCGACCTGGTAGGGTATGAGTCTGCAAAACAGAAGCTGACGGAAAATACGGAAGCGTTTGTGAGCGGAAGGGAGGCGAATAACTGTCTGCTGTTCGGCGACGCCGGAACCGGAAAATCCACGAGTATCAAGGCGATCGCCAATCAGTATTATGACAGGGGGCTGCGTCTGATCGAAGTGTATCGTCACCAGTTCTGCGATTTAAACGATGTGATTGCGCAGGTGAAAAACCGCAACTACCGGTTTATTATTTATATGGACGATCTCTCTTTTGAGGAATTTGAGACAGAGTACAAGTATCTGAAGGCGGTGATTGAGGGAGGTCTTGAAAAAAAGCCGGATAATGTGCTGATATACGCCACATCGAACCGCCGTCACCTGATCCGCGAGAACTTTTCCGATAAAGAGGAGATCCGCGAGGATATGCATACGTCGGATACCGTGCAGGAAAAGCTGTCACTGTACGCGCGTTTCGGCGTGACGATTTATTTCGGCGCGCCGGACAAAAAAGAGTTTCTGCATATTGTGGAGGAGATTGCCGGCCGGTGCGGGCTCGCCAGGGAGAAAGAAGAGCTTTTTCTTCTGGCGAATCAGTGGGAGCTCTCCCACGGAGGGCGGTCCGGAAGGACGGCACAGCAGTTTGTTGATTATCTGCTGGGAGTGCAGTGACCGGGGAGGCGCGGAAACGGCGGGAGTCCGGCGGAATTAGTGAATAAGACAGGCAATGGAAGAAAGGGGTGCGTGCCGTGAGCATACATACATTTGCGGCGATTTATATCGGCTCCTATGAAGTGAGCTTAAAAATTTTTGAACTTTCCGCGAAAAAGATACGCGGGGTGGATTATGTCCGCACAAGGATTGAGCTGGGGAAGGACGCCTATTCCAAGGGGAGTATCGGCTATGAGCTGGTCGAGGCGCTCTGCGACACGCTCGCGGAATTTACGCGGATCATAAGAGAATACCGGGTGGAACATTATGAAGCCTGTGCGGCCGCGGTGCTGCGCGATGCGGATAATGCGCGGTTTATTCTGGACCAGATCCGGATCCGCACGGGAATCTGTGTGAGAGTGCTCAGCAATTCGGAACACCGGTTTATCAGTTACAAATCGGTCGCCATGCAGGATGTGTTTGGCGCCATGATACAGAAACGGGCCGCCGTCGTGGACGTGGGGGGCGCGGGGCTTCAGATTACGGTATTTTCCGGGGGGCAGGTGGTCACCACACAGCATCTGGAGCTGGGAACGATGCGTTTAAAAGAACAGCTCTCAAAAAAAAGCAGCACCCTCGCGCAGTACGAGCAGCAGATTGAGGAGATCGTGGTCAAAGAGCTCGAAGTCTTCAAGGCGATGTACCTGGACGGAGAGGGCATGGATTATATGATTATGATCGGGGATTACAGTACGGAGCTCGTGCGAAGGGTTGAGAAGAGTGGCGGCGGCGATACTGTCAGCACCCACCGGTTTATCAGGTACCTGGAAAAGCTCAAAAAGAAGAATCTGGAACAGCTCTCCGAGGAGCTGTCGCTTTCAAACGGGAGCGATTCGCTGATTGTGCCTTACATGATGGTGTTTAAATGCATGGCGCAGGGGCTCGGGGCGGATGCGCTCTGGGCGCCCGGCGTGATGATCAGCGACGGGATCGCCTGTGATTATGCGGAAAAGAACCGGATTTTAAAGGCGGCGCATGATTTTGACGCGGATGTGCTCTCGGCGGCCCAAAGCATGGCAAAGCGGTACATGAGTTACTCTCCGCATATTGATGCGCTGGCGCAGATGTCCCTGCTGATCTTTGACACGATGAAAAAAGTACACGGACTCGGAAAGCGGGAGCGGCTGCTTCTCCAGGTGGCTGCGATTCTGCACGACTGTGGAAAATATATCAGTTTTGCAAACGGACCGCAGGCTTCCTATGATATCATTATGGCCTCGGAGATTATCGGACTTACACACGTAGAGAGGGAGATTATCGCCGGCACGGTATTCTATAATTCTTACCCGCTCGCGGACTACGAGGAGGTTTCGGACCGGCTGGACAATGACGGATATCTGACGGTGGCCAAATTATCCGCGGTTCTGCGTGTTGCAAACGCGATGGACCGCAGTCACAGACAGAAGTTTCAGAATGTCCGCGCGGCCATCCGCGGCAAGGAGCTTGTGATCACGATTGAGACCAGTGAGGATATCGCGCTGGAAAAGGCGCTGTTCGACGCGAAGACGGCCCATTTTGAGAGCGTATTCAGCATCAGGCCCGTCATAAAGGAAAAACGGGTCTATCATTAAAAACGGGGTAGTGATATGGAAAAGGAAAAGAAAAAGGATTTTACCAGTCCGGAGTATTATGAGAACAGGGAATTAAGCTGGCTCAGATTTAACGGGAGGGTGCTCGGCGAGGCGCGCGATAAGCATATTCCGCTGCTGGAGCGTCTGAAGTTTGTCAGCATCACCTCCTCCAATCTGGACGAATTTTTTATGGTGCGCGTCGCATCCTTAAAGGATATGGTGTATGCGAATTATAAAAAGCGCGATATCGCTGGTATGACGGCAAGAGAGCAGCTTACGGCGGTCAACGCGGCGACGCGTGAACTCGTGGAACTTCAGTACAGCACCTACAACCGCTCGCTGCTGCCGCTGCTGAACGCAGAGCATATTTTTATTATCGACGCTTTTGAGGAGCTGAACGGAGAGCAGCAGACTTTTGTGGACCGCTATTTTGAGGAGAGCGTCTATCCGGTGCTCACGCCGATGGCTGTGGACGCCTCGCGTCCGTTCCCGCTCATCCGCAATAAGACGCTGAATATCGCCGCTCTTCTGGCGAAAAAGAAGGAGAAAGAAAAAGAGAAGAAGTCTGCGAAGGAGGCGGTGGAGTTTGCGACCGTGCAGGTGCCGGGCGTGCTGCCGCGTCTGGTGGAGATACCCTCTGCCTGCGGGGAGGACCGGACCTTTATTCTTCTCGAACAGATTATCGAAAAGAATATAGACAAACTTTTCTTAAACTACAGGGTGCTCTGTGCCTATCCGTACCGGGTGATGCGCAACGCCGATATGGCGATCGATGAGGATGAGACGTCGGATCTTCTGAAAGAAATCCAGAAGCAGCTGAAAATGCGGCAGTGGGGAGAGGTTATCCGGCTTGAGGTGGAGGAGAAGATTGACAGAAAGCTTCTGCGGTTTCTGAAGGAGGAGCTTAAGGTTGCGGAGGAAGATATTTTTAAGATTTCCGGGCCGATTGATCTGACCTATCTGATGAAAATGTATGGCCTTTCCGGCTGTGACCATCTGCGGTACCGGTCATACACGCCGCAGCGGGTGCCCCGGATTGAGCCGGGGAAGGATCTGTTTAAGGAAATCCGCGGCGGCGATATTCTGCTTCACCACCCTTATCAGACATTTGATCCCGTTGTGGATTTTATCCGGCGCGCGGCCGTGGACCCGGATGTGCTCGCCATCAAGCAGACGCTTTACCGCGTCAGCGGGAATTCACCGATTATCGCTTCGCTCGCGCAGGCCGCGGAGAACGGCAAGCAGGTATCCGTGCTGGTCGAGCTGAAGGCCAGGTTTGACGAGGAGAACAATATTGTCTGGGCGAAAAAGCTGGAGCAGGCGGGATGTCATGTGATCTACGGTCTCGTCGGCTTAAAGACGCACAGCAAAATCGCGCTTGTGGTGCGCCGCGAGGAGGACGGAATCCGACGCTATGTACATCTGGGAACCGGCAATTACAACGATTCGACTGCAAAGCTCTACACCGACTGTGGTATTTTCACCTGCCATGAGGGAATCGGTGAGG